>AR_comb_assmDRAFT_10193271_pt1 | contig 29737 bp, 22 predicted proteins | sample ArasoioldDNA_FD_10543 | JGI IMG/M metagenome (IMG submission 10543) | reverse complement strand
TCATGGAAGGCATGGTTACCAAGGGTTACCGAAAGGGAGTGTACCGAAGGGTTACCTAAGGAATCTTCACGGCCGCAATGTGCTTCTAGCCTTTATCCAATACGGTCAGCCACTTTCTTATAGCGTGTTGCAGCGGCTTCGTTTGGGACTTCACCTCTTCCATATTGTGGAAGAAAGCCAGCCGCCTTCCGTCCGCGTAGTCGCCTTGTAGTAACCCTGAAGCGTCCTTGATCTTGGCGCCACTGGGAAAAACCAGGCGAATGCAATCCTTTTGATACAGATTGAACACGATGAGGTAGCGCTTGTACTTCTTCGGATCTGAGGGCTTCATCTCTCCCGCATAGAAGAAGGTGGGAGCGTTCCACTTGATCTCTTCGCCGATCTCGTCGTCTGTAGCTAGAATAATTCGCCTCAGAGCCTCAACCACATCCTTGAGAGGGTGCTTGAGCTTTTGCATGTAAGCGTCAACTTTTTCCGGTTCGGACGCTTTCGTCCGGAGTTGCTGTTCTTTCTTCATGCTGCTTCCTTGTTTCTTCCACCGGGAATGGCCGTTGCCGTGTTCTGCGATCGCAATTGCATCTCGCGAAGTTTGCCGCCTACCCACGCCGGAGGCACCGAAAAAACGACCAATGCCAGCGGATACCAATGAGGGCCAAGGCCACTGTTCCATGTCGCGATGGCACCGGCGGCACTCACGACCAAGCCAAGGAATCCAGCGATCAAGGCGTGCAGCATGGGACGGTTCGGCGCCAGTCGCGCAACGACATAGCTGGCGATTACCCCGTAGATGGTGCGGTAAATCGTTGCAACCAAGAGCCATCCATCGGACATGGGCTGCCCCAGCGACGGGGTCAATCCGACAGCATGGAGCGCCAAGTCGGTGCCGAGGGACAGAACAATGGCCACTACAAATCCGGCAAGCAGGGCGAGGAGACTTCGTCCAATCTGCCGTGAGGCGGCGGGTTTTACGGAGACATCAGAATTCATTTCTTCCCCCTCCTTGCGGATAACGTTTCGAGCAGCTTTGCCAACCGGTCGTAGCCCATAGCCACACCATGCTCGACTGCAGTTTTCAGGACGGTGTCACGTGCTGCTTGTGATTCGTAACGGATCGTTTGTGTGAGAGTGGTGACGCCGCCTTCCTCCTTCAAAGTTACGGTTCCCACCGCTTCACCCGGGTACCAGGGCTGGTCAAATTTCTCAGTCGCGACGATTTTTTCGGGCCGGACTAATTCCACGCAGCGGCCACTCATCCCAATCCTGCTTCCGTTGGGAGCTTGCCACACATACCGAAACATGTCTCCCGGTTTCGTAGCTGCTTCGCATACCGCCAAGGTCCCACCTGGTGCCCCGAAGAACCATTTTTTCAGCAGCGTGGGTTGAGTGAAGGCATCAAAAACGGCACGCCGTGGAACCGCAAAAACCCGGCGGAAGGTTATCTCGAAATCCGTCGGTGTCGTCAGTTGCAACGTGCCAGGATTCCTGTAGCCGTTGAGCCAGTCAGTTGCGTCCTCAAGAGGCTTTGCAACAAGTCGCCGTGGCCGCCGTTGTGCCGAGCGCTCCTGTGAGATCAGCCCAGCCCGTTCCAGCACCTTAAGGTGTTTGGAGATCGTTGGCTGGCTCAGCCGGAACGGTGCCGCCAGTTCATTCACCGAGGCTTCTCCGAGTGCTAACCGGGCGAGAATCGCACGTCTTGTCGAATCGGCCAGCGCGGAAAACGTAATATCGAGTGGATCGAGTTCTCTTTTATGGCTCATTGGCAATATTGCTATATGGCTATATAGCTGGTTATGAATAAAGTGTCAAGCGGATTATAGGCGGGACTCCGGGCGAGTTTTCCAACAAACACTCCGCAATAGGCGGGGTGATAGCCTCTTTTTGTGCCCAAAGAAGCAACTGAAGTGCTCACGATCGCGGGCCGGGAAGTGCAGATCACACATCCCGATAAGCTCTATTTCTCCGCGCAAGCCCGCGTGACAAAGCTCGATCTGGTGCGTTACTACCTGTCTGTCGCTTCGGGGGCGATGAACGGAATCAAGGATCGTCCGATTGTTCTCAAGCGATTTGTGAATGGGGCCGAAGGAGAAGCCTTCTATCAGAAGCGGGCGCCTGAAAAACGTCCGAATTGGCTGAGGACCGTTACCTTGTCGTTTCCATCGGGCCGCACAGCAGAAGAGATTGTGGTCGACGACACAGCCGGACTCGCCTGGATCGTAAATCTAGGCTGCATCGAACTGCATCCTCACCCGGTTCGCTCCGAGAATCTCGATCACCCGGATGAATTGCGCATCGATCTTGATCCGGTTCCTGGTGTGGACTGGGACAACGTACGCCGGGTCGCGCTGGAGGTGCAGCGACTGCTCGAGGAGCTTGGGCTCCAAGGCTGGCCCAAGACCAGCGGTTCACGCGGCATGCACGTCAATGTACGAATCGAGCCGCGGTGGACCTTCCAGCAAGTTCGCCGGGCAGCCGTTGCGCTCTCGCGCGCCGTAGAACGTCGGGTGCCGGCTCTCGCGACATCGAAGTGGTGGAAAGAAGAGAGACACGGAGTCTTCCTCGATTACAACCAGAATGCGAAAGACCGAACTACGTGTTCCGCGTACTCAGTGCGTCCGCTCCCGGACGCACGAGTCTCGACACCGCTGAGCTGGAGCGAAGTCGCCGATTGCAATCCGGCGGACTTTACCATCTTCACGGTGCCCGACCGATTCGCAAGCATCGGCGATCCGCATGCGGAAATGGATTCCGCAGCGGGCTCGCTCGAGAAATTGCTTGAGTTGGCCGACAAGGATGAAGCGGCAGGACTCGCAGATGCGCCTTGGCCGCCGCATTTTCGCAAGATGGAATCCGAGGCACCGAGGGTGGCGCCTTCGCGGGCAAAGAAAGCTGCCAAAAAGCCACGTGTGAAGATGCCGCTCATCGTGGTCGCGAACTCGCCCGACAAGTCGGCGGCCCTCGCAGGCTTGGAACAGTGGAAAGCCAAACACACACAGGTTGTCGGATTACTGGCCCCCGAGGATGTTTTGGTCGACTCGATGCGTGGTCGGTCATCGACCTGGACCCGCATAAGAATTAACCTGCAGCATGTCCCCGAAGATCTGCGACCTCCGCAAGAGACGCCTGATCCCGACGGCGATCCCACGCGCGAGTGGCGAGAGTCGAACAGGAAGCGGAAAAAGTAGAAAGATCCTATCTGCCGCTGGGAAAGATTGCTGCTAATTCTTGCGGAGGCACCACCTCGAGTTGCGCATACGTGCAATCCGTGGGTTTCTTGTCTGCCCGCCAACGGCGGAACTGGGCAGTATGTCGAAAGCGATCTCCTTGCATGTGGTCATAGGCAACCTCAACCACCAGTTCCGGGCGCAGCGGTTCCCACGACAGGTCCTTGCCTTGACTCCATCGGCTCTGGCCGCCGGGCATCCGCTTCATTCCATCTTCAGCCATACGTTCTGCCCAATGCCTCCACGGATGAGCGTCGAGTGCATTCTGTCGATAAGGATCGAGAAATTCGACCAGTTCTCTCCGCTTCGCGGTACTGAAACTCGCGCAGACACCAACGTGCTGCAGGGCACCAGCATCATCGTAGAGTCCCAGGAGCAATGAGCCGACGAGAGTGCGGTCGCCTTTCTTGTGCCATCGGAATCCGGCCACCACGCAATCGCAGTCCCGATCATGCTTCACCTTGAGCATCACCCGCTTATTCGGCTCGTAGACACCGGAAATCTGTTTGGCCACCACACCGTCGAATCCTGCTCCTTCAAACCGTCGAAACCAATCGGCGGCAAGTGCCCGATCGACAGTCGCAGGCGTGATATGGATCGGGGGCTTCGCCAACGCGAGCAGCGATTCCAATCGCTTGCGGCGAGCCTCGAATGGCTCATTTCGAAGGTCGCTGTCACCCTCGGAAATCAGGTCGAAAAACACGACGGATGCTGGTGTTTGCTGGGACAGCAGCTTGACACGCGAAGCGGCCGGATGGAGCCGCAGTTGCAATCGGTCGAAATCGAGTTCACCGTCCTGAACTATGACGATCTCACCATCGAGCACGCACCGAGTTGGCAGCGCTGCTTGTAAGGGTTCGAGAAGTTCCGGGAAATAGCGGTTCAGCGGCTTTTCGTCCCGGCTCTGGATGAAGATCTCGTCTCCATCGCGAAAGACCAGCGCCCGAAATCCATCCCACTTCGGCTCGAAGATCCAGTCCTCACCGGGGGGCAATTCCTCAACGCGTTTCGCCAGCATCGGCTGCAGCGGCGGGTTCACCGGAAGGTTCATTTTCCAATGGTATAACGGCAACTAATATGAATGTGCTATGGGGAAGCACGTTGCAGACAGTGTATTTTTCCAAGACGCATTCGCAACAAGACGACCGTCGAGGAGCGTGAGATGACCTGGATTCGAACCCTTTCGTTGGCGGAAGCTGACGAGAAGTTGCGCAAAGCGATTGAGGGAGAACAGCTCCTTTATCCCAAGGAGTACGCGGTTCCTGTACACCCTGACGACTCCGGCGCATCGTCAATCGTGGGATCACATACGCTCATTCCGGAAGCGCTGTTCCACGCATTCAGCACGTTCGGCGCGCTGATGGCCCCAGATCTTCCCCTGAATCGCCGGCAGCACGAGGTGATCGCCACCATGGTGTCGGTGACGAATCGGTGCGTGTATTGAATCGAATCCCACGCAGAGTTTCTGCGTCGCGTTACGTTAGATCAAGAACTCATCGAAGCGTTGCAGAAGGACTACACCACGGCGCCGCTCACGCCTCAGGAGCGCGTCATGGTCGACTACGTAGTGAAGCTGACCAAAGATGCAACGAAGGTCTGGAAAGACGACATCGAACGGCTGCGCTCCGTCGGCTTCGACGACCGTGCGATTCTTCAAATCACTTTGATTGCAGCGTGGTTCAACTACATCAATCGCGTTGCCGACGCGCTGGGCGTAGGCCGGGAGTAAATTTTGTCATTCTGAGCGAAGGGACATCCGCGCGAAAAGCGCGGCACTCACGTAGTCGAAGGATCCCTGCCCAGAGCAATCCCTCGTCCACTAGCCGAGCTTTCGTATCCCACGGGTTCGATCTGACATATAGGCGCGCTCCTATCTAGTAGCTGAACGACTGAATCGAGCTCACGTTCTCCGACGGCCCATCAATGAAGCCGATCCGCTTCGCAGGATTCAGCCCGATGTGTGCGGAAACCACATTGAACGCGTTCGAAAAGCTAAAACCGTTCAACGTGTTCACCAGCACGCCAGTGGTGTCGTACACATAAATCGTGCTTCCCGAAGACGCCGAACTCGAGTTCGGCTGCGTCACCAGGAACAATTTGTGGATCGGATCGTACTCGACATCGGCGCCGCTGAAGAACTGGTTGGCTCCGGAATTCGGTAACAACTCGGAAAATCCCGACTGCGTCGTCAGATCGTAAAACTCCACGCTGGCGTCATCTTCGGTCGTGGTGCAGGCGATGTTGTCTTCCGAGTCGATGGCAATGCCATTGATGAAGCCAAATCCCACGCCGTTGAATTCGGTGAACGTTCCCCTGGTCAGGTCCGCCACTCCGATCACCGGAATGCAGCCGAAACATCCGTTGCCCCCGGCAAGATAAGCCTTGTTGGTCTTGGTATTGAGCGCGATGGGAGGCGGATTGCTTCCAAAGTTTGCAGAGTCGGGAATCAGGATGACGGGGCCGAACGTGTTGGCGGCTACATTTGAGCTGAAGATGAATGGGATGAAACTCCCGCTGTTGTCTTCGGCAAACACCGCAGAGTTGGTGGTGCCCTGATTGCGGCTAACCTGCGTGATCAGATGTTTCTGTCCAATGGGCGGCGTCCATTTGCCGGTGAACTTGTTACCCGAGATCGGATTGATCGTAAGAAACGAGCGCTGGATATTCAAAAAGCTGACTTCATGCTCTCGCTCCACCAGTCCCACGGAATTCCCCACAATGCCGAGTGTGAGGAAGTCATCCACGGTTGTCGTCTTGATTAAAACTTTCAGGATCTTTCCAGTGGTCTGATCAAACGTCTCGACTGCCGACAGAAAGTTTCCATTATTCAGGGTCTGGGATTCGGACAGTACACCCTCAGTCCCATTCTGATCAATATCAAATCCGAAAATCTGTCCGCCGAACTTACTGGTTACAACCACTGACGCCGGCGAATTGGATGCGGATTGGGCAGCGACGTCGAGGGATAAAGCGAAAAACAGGCACAGAATGATCGACAAAGCGGCATAGGTCTTCATGTTCATGGCCTTCTCGGGGAATTTAGCCAGTCCAAACCCACGGCTGGCTGGGGGAACGCCATGGTAGTGTGGCTTTGCCGCACTGTTGTCAATGATTTGTCAAAGGTTTTACTGCTTATAGGGTACGCTGTAGTGCGAAGCCACTACCTGCCACTTGCCGCCAGTCTTGATCCAGACATCGGTGAGGCGATCGCGGTACTCGTAAGACTTTCCTTCCAATTTGCCCTTTTCGTGGTAGGAGCCGGTTACGATTGCTGTGTCCCCGTGCAGGCGTACTTTCAGATCGGACATTTCGGCGATCTCTACCCGTGTCTTGGAATCGGCCGTGTGGCTTATGTAGCCGGCCTTGCTGTAAACCGTGCCGTCCTCAACCGTGATCACGAACTCGTCAGCCAGCAAGGAGGAGAGAATATCGATGCTGCGTTGCTTGTACGATTCGGTCCATTTCAGTTCGAGGGCACGAATGGTGGCGGCGTCAGATTTCTCCTGTGCGAAGCTGAGGACGGAGGTTGCAAGCAGGGCAAGGATCAGGGGTAGCGTTCTGCGAATTAGCATCCTATGTATCTTCCACAAGCCAAGCAGGGCAGCAAGTTCCTTGCGTAATCTGTTCGGTTTTCGTAACAGAGGCAGATGAATTGGAATCTCCACTCCGCTGCCATTCCCCGTCTTTTCACCTGAAAGACAGGGTTTTCAATAGACTCTATGTGAGCCTGACGCTCAGGCGTGTTCCATCGCATGGCCGAATCGATCGCTGAATTTCTGATACAGAATTTTCAGGCCCGGCGCAGTGACTGTGCCTACCGCCAGCGCCGTGGATACCGCTGGGAATCTTTCACCTACGGACAGGTCTTCGATCTGGCGCTCGGAGTCGAGTGCGAACTGAAGCTCCGAGGCATCGCCAAGGGCGACCGTATCCTCTTATGGGGAGAGAACAGCGCTGAGTGGGTAGCTGTTTTTTTTGCCTGTGCCATCCGCGGAGTGGTCGTCGTCCCCATGGATGACGCAGCTTCGATCGACTTTGCGTTGCGCGTCAGTAAGCAGGTCCAGGCAAAGCTGGTCATTACGTCGGACGCACATGGGAGCGCGCTCGCATCCTCGATCCCAATCATCACTTTTGAAGACGTGCGTCGGATGTCGCTCAACACGAAGCCCGCCTCGGATGAAGCAGTGTCTGGTCACAATGATGTATTGCAGATCGTCTTCACATCGGGAACTACAGCAGACCCTAAGGGCGTCGTGATTACCCACGGCAATGTGCTGTCGAATATCGCGCCGCTGGAGCACGAAATACGTGCCTACCTGAAATACGAGAGCTTCGTCCATCCCGTGCGCTTTCTCAATCTTCTGCCATTGAGCCATGTCTTCGGCCAATTTCTAGGAATGTTCTTGCCCCCGATTCTGGGCGGCACAGTGACCTTTCAGAAAGATCTGAAGCCCTCGGAAATCATCCATACGATTCGGCTCGAGCGCGTGTCAGTTTTGGTCAGCGTCCCGAGAGTGCTGCAGTCTCTCAAACAAAAGGTCGAGCGGAACCTCGAAAATCAAGACCGGACTGATGCATTCCGGCGGAGGTTCGCGTACGCAAAGGAAAAGCACTTTCTTCGACGCTGGTGGATCTTCCGCGCGATTCGTCGCCAGTTTGGCTGGAAATTCTGGGCATTTATCTGCGGCGGCGCAGCACTCGACGCCGACACCGAGGAATTCTGGGGACGCCTCGGATACGCGGTCATCCAAGGCTATGGGCTGACCGAAACTACATCGCTGATCAGCGTGAATCATCCATTCCGTTTGGGAAAGGGATCGATCGGCAAGATTCTTCCGGGCCGCGAGGTGAAACTGGCAGAGGATGGAGAAATTCTCGTAAGAGGTGGCGGTGTTGCCTCCGGATTCTGGGGCGATCAAGGATCGCAGCAGGTTTCAGACGAGCAGGGATGGTATCGCACGGGCGACGTGGGAGCACTCGACGCTGCGGGCAATCTGTATTTCAAAGGGCGTAAGAAAGACGTCATCGTCACGCCGGGCGGCATGAACATATATCCGGAAGACCTTGAAGCTGCGCTGCGTCAGCAGCCGGAGGTGAAGGACTGTGTCGTAATTGGACTAGAACGCGACGGCAATGCCGAGCCCTGCGCTGTAATGATCCTGCGGGACAAAGGTGACCTGGAATCGATTGTGCGACGCGCGAATCACCACCTTGCCGAGTACCAGCGGATGACAATGTGGTTCGAATGGCCGCAGGAAGACTTCCCGCGGACGAACACGCAGAAGCCGCGTCGTAATGTGATCGCGGCGACTGTTAGCGCTCAGCTACGCCAGTCACATTCCACCGGTGAACCCGCGCAGCGGCCTCTCGATCAACTAATCTCCCGCATTTCCCGACGTCCGGCACAACAGCTGCGTGCCGATGCCAGCCTCGACTCAGACTTGGGCCTCAGTTCGCTCGACCGCGTTGAGTTACTTGGCGCGATCGAAGATCGATATCAGGTCGACCTGAGTGAAACACGATTCAGTTCGGTGCGAACGGTCGGGGATTTGGAGCGCATGTTACGCGGCACCGCGGCCCCCGAGTCCGCGTATCACTATCCCCGTTGGGTGCTGCGGTGGCCCATCACGTGGATTCGGCTGCTCGCGCATTACCTGCTCATGCGTCCGGCAATTTTTCTCCTCGGATGGCCAAGAATCATTGGTCGTGAACAGTTGAAAAATGTTCCTGGACCTTTGCTCGTGATATCCAATCATCTCGGCGATGTCGATCCCGGATTCATTCTTACCGCATTGCCCACGCGCTTTCGCCACCGCCTTGCGATCGCGACCGGCGGAGAAGCACTAGAGGCCCTGCGCACTCCAGCGGCGGAACGAGGATCGCTGCTGAGAGTGTTTGATCAGATCAAGTGGGTACTCGGTGTTTCACTGCTGAACCTCTTCCCGCTGCCGCGGGAGGCTGGATTCCGTCGCAGCTTTGCCTACGCTGGAGAAGCAGTCGACCGAGGTTATAGCGTGCTAGTCTTTCCCGAAGGACGGCATACGACCGATGGAAAGTTGTATCCCTTCCGCGCGGGGATAGGATTGCTGACCGAGAATCTCCGCATACCAGTGCTTCCGATGCGCATCGACGGCCTTTTTGAAGTCAAGCAGGCGGGCAAGAAGTTCGCAGCACCCTGGAGAATTACAGTCAGGATTGGACACCCAATAAAGTTTGAGCCCGGGACAGAAGCAATAGAAATCGCATCAGAACTCCGGAAGGCCGTCGAAAGCCTCTAGCACGTAGGCAGCCGCCTCGGCTGTCCCCCGAGGGCGAAGCCCGGGCGGTCTGGCGCGATGAGTAAAGCCTACGGATCGACCTCAATCTTCTGCATCATGCCGCCATCCTCGTGATCCAGGATGTGGCAGTGATACACGAACGTGCCCGCAATCTCCGGATCGCGGAAGTCCATGCGCACGGTCACGCTCGGATACGGCCCCTTGCCGTTCCAGTGAGGGATGATCACAGTGTCTTGCATCGTAGGATTAGGAACCGCTACACCGTTAATCGCCGTCACCAGGAAGTGAATCTGATGCATGTGAAATGCATGTTGCTCGGGAGTGCGGTTTTCAAACGTCCAGTCTTCCACCGCGCCCACCTTGGTCTTGATGGCAGGTGGTTCATCCATCGTAAACAAGTGAGGAATCTGTCCATCGAGCGCCAAGAAGAAGTTCACCGGGCCCGCAGTGCCGAGAGCCGACTCGGAGAAGAACAACTTGCGAGTCGCAGATGGCTTGATCGCGGCTAGGCCTGAGAATCGTGGCGTCACCGGACGCGCCGGTGCCGGCGCACCTGCAACCGCCGGCTGCTCGGCAGCGTTAGCGTTGGTGACAATTTTGGCCAGCATCTGCTCAGGACTCGGGTCGCCGGTGGCGCCTGTGTCGAATCCCTTGTGGATAAATGTCGCTGGGGTTCCTGCCGGAGGACCTGTGATGATGACCTCGGCGCGCCCCGCCGGAGGCATGTCAAGCTGCGTCACAGAACGATCACCATTGATCGGAACCCCGTCGATCGAGATGAGTTCGAGCGACTGCGCCACGCCGGCGAAGAGCACTTGCAGGCTCAGAAAGGCAGTGTTCGATGCATTGGCAATACGCCAGAACTGTTTCTCACCGGGCTTCATCCGGATGATGGGAGCGTCAGCCTTGGGATAAATGGCTGTCTGAAAATTCAAAGTCAGCTGCGCGCCGATGTCATCACTCAGACCCTGGGGAACCTGCTGCCGGATAAAAAATATTCTCTCAGTCAGACCTGTGACCTGTGGCTTGATCTTTTCGATGCCGCTGACGACGATCGCTCCAGCAGCGCCACCGCTAACCTGGAGCCCCGTAAATCCGTGCGGATGCGGGTGGTACCAATAGAGTCCCGGCGGTTCGTTGGCAGGAATCTGAATTTGGTATTGGAAGGGCGTCTTGCTGGGTTGAACTAGCGTGTTCACCACGTCGTCCTGGTGACAGACCGGAGGAACGTTCAGCCCGTGGAAATGAATGTTGCTGGTGTTTGGCGTGATGACCTTGCTGGTGCAAGGATCTGTGCCCGGCGCATCTGCCATCCCGTGCATGTGCACCGGCGCGTGGCGCTCATTTGCCAGTCTGGAAGAGGCAGTTGTTACGAGGTCATTGGTGAAATTGATGGTGAGCGTATCCCCGGGATTGACCCGCAGTGTCGGCGCTTCGATCAAGCCGGTCGACGACATGTAGTCGAAACAATAGTGCATGAAGTTCAGAGGGTCGACCGCGTTGCGCATGGTTAGATCCAGCGACAGTGCGCCATTCTGGCTGCTCAAGCTTGGCGCGTCGAGCACCACGCTGCCTGGACTGGGCCGCAGCGGACACCGCGGCGTTTGCGCAGAAGCGGTGAGAAAGGCCCCAAGAACAAGTTGCACTGCGAATCCCCATTTCAAGAAACCACGCATACCCCAACTCCTTCGAGTTCGTTGAATTCGTTGCAAATCAGAACTGCCGCGCTGGATACACGCCGATCGATAGCAGCGTAGTGGTCGGAGCCAGCAAGGGTGATGCCGCCGCTTCCGTCAGCGTGCATTTGCCGCCGCTGGAGCTTACATTCACGATCGCAATTCCAGCCAAGGCCCCGTACTCCGCCATATACAGCACAGAACCGGTTCCGGTATTGAGTTGTGTCACGGGGCTCGTCAGAAATTGCCAGTCGTCCGGCCATCCTCGCAGCTTCGCAGAGGTGCAGCCCCGGGAAACTTTCCCCGTTGCGGCGTTGAAGAACACCGCCGAAACCTTACCTACATTGGTGTTGGCAACGTAGAGCAGCGTCTGGTCAGGACTCAGATAAATGCTTACCGCATTGCCCGCGGCACCTACGTCGTAAAGCTTGGTCTTGGTTAACTTTCCCGACGAAATGTCTGACACTTCAATCGTGGTCGTTGTGGAAAGATCTCCGAAGATCGCGTAATGTCCATCTTGGGTGATATCGACTCCAGCCGGGAAGCGGCTCGTGTTAAACCCGGTGGCATTCTGCAGATCGCCATGCGATACGGGAATCCCCCCGGTAATATCGAACGACTCGATCGAGCCGTCTCCGTACGTAACCACCAGCATATTGCCGTGCGTCGCCATTCCCTTCACATTGCCCGCTTGTTTGCCCGCCACGGAAATGTCCCCGAGAAAAGTCAGGGAACATCCCGGCATGATCGAGAAGGCGCCGATCGTCTGGGACGCGGAAAAGCTGGCGTAGAGATAAGACCCGTTGTTCACCACACCGATGCCATCCGGCAAGCCGCTGTCGGTCGAAGAGCCAGCGGTGTTGCCCACATCTTGTAGTGCACCGATATCGATACCCCCTACCTCGCCTGCGCCATTAATCGACAGGAAAGCGCAAGGGGAGTCTCGCAAGACGCTCACACGGTTGGCGTTGAACAATCCACCACCCGCACCCGAGCCGCCCATGGTCACCTTCGTCCCATTTTGCGGCGTGCCATCCGAGGCAATCGTAAAGACGGTTCCAGAACTCGCCCCGATCTTCCGCGGCGGGTCATCGTTGGTGATCAAATAAGTCGTTGAAGCCGGCTCCGATACGCGAGCGGCCTGCGCCACGCCACTGCCGTGCGCACCCAGGATGAAGAGCATAAAGACAGTAACAAACCTCATAGCCGAATCCTTTACGTGGCCTTCGTAAGAAAACCGGGCGCCGCATTCCTGGCTGGTTGACGAGGAACGCTTCGCCCGGGGGATACAACATTCATAAAGCTCTTCGTGCCACTAAGTAGCGGTTAGTTGATGGTGACGGTCTTGGCTGCCGATGCAATACCGTTCGTGACCACGACGAGGCTGGCAGTTCCGGTATGAATGTTCGCCGGAATGTCGAACACCGCAGTCGTAACCTTCGTCCCCTGAGCCACCCCGCCGAGCCAGTTGCGCGTTTTGCAATACACAACTCTGCCCGTTGAATCGGTGATGCGCACCGTCGGATGGTTGGAGTCTGCCTGGTTGTCGTCACCGTAGTACGAGCCTTGCGTCAAGCCGTTCATCTGCGTGCCCGCGATGCGATTGTTCTTGCTGCCGTGCGTCAACGTGGTAGCTACGTTCTTGATCACAGGAGCGCAGCCTGCGCAGGGAGTGACGCTAGCCGGGGTGTAGATCTCAACATCAGCCGAGAAATCTGTGAGGAGAACCTGACCCGTGGGAAGAACAACCATGTTGCCGACATACGACGAATCGATCGCAGCGTTCGGCGGAGCGCTGGTTGCGTTCAGAGTCGTGCCGTCCCATTCGAAGAACTTGCTGCCGGTATTGAAGATCCCGGGGCTCGTATCGAACAGGGCGTTGCCGTTCGGCAGAACTGCCGCTGGACCGTCGGCGATGTCAAGACTTCCGCCGAACGACGGGCCTGCAGCCCAAGTGTTCGTCGAAACGGTGTAGATTGCGTTGCTGGTCGTGGCGCCAGTAGCGAACACGGTTCCGTTGGGAAGCAGCGGAGCTGGCCCGACTTCGCGCGAACCGGAGTCGACCAGGTTCACAACTGTTGTGCCGGCCTGCTGGGTCCACGCGCCGGTGGTGGGATCATAAATTTCATACTGCTTGTTGCAGCAGCTCGTGTTGACATACGCGTCAACAGTGATAATTCTCCCGTCGGGTAGCATGGTCCAGCCTTCTTCATCGAACCAGTCGAACTTGCCGGTGCCAGTGGTGGCCCAGCTCGCAACGTTGGCGGGGCTGAGCGTAAGGATCGCGGAGTCCGTCGTGCAGCAATTGGCCAGCATCATCTTTCCGTTCGGGAGAATGATGCTCTGCGCATCCCCGATCGTCGTCCAGCCGCTAGGCGGAGTCACACTCGCCCACGTATTGGTGATGGGATTGTAGACAGCGCCTTTCGTCGTCCACACCGCGCTGCCGTTGTTGTACTCGCCCCCGAAAATTACAACGCGTCCGTCAGGAAGAAGTTGGGAGGCGAAGTAAAGAGGATTGTAGCCAGAGGGCGCTGTGCCGGCGTTTACCCACGTTCCGTTGATGTAGCTACCTGTGGAGTCGGGCACCAGTCGGTACCAGGGGTCTGCGTGGTTTTGGAAGAACATGCTGTTGACCAGCACGGAGCCGTCATTGAGCAGAATGGCGTGTGCAACTTCTGACGCTGGAGCATTCTTTACCTTGGTCCATGTTCCCGCGGTAAAAGGTTCCTGGGCGATCGCGATGCTACAACAAGCCAGCGCGAGCAGAGCAATTCCGAGCGTGCGGAACACCTTCATAGTCAATTGACCTCGCATTTTTTGGGTTATTCGAAAAGCGGCTTCGGACGCGGACTTCCATCGACTTCCCACAGAAAAGAGTCCCCAAGGCAGTCCAACTCGAAGTCCCAAAGTCGGGGGATTATACCCCGCTCTTGATGCTTTGGAGCAACTGTCCTGCAAAAATTACAAAGATTTTTCTTGGAGTTGTTCGATTGCGGCGAAAAGCAGACTTCCTCACAAAATGTTTGCAAGAAATTGCAAACTCATTTTCGATGGACAGGGCAAAAGGCTCCAAGTCGAAAGACTCTTAACCGTTTCAATTCCGAATCACCATTTTTCATTCTTCGTCGACCTGGGTTTCGGGCAGATGCGGATCGGCTTCCACCTGAACTTCCGGAACCTTCGCATCTCGCAGCAACCGATTAAGAGCGGGCAAGTCTGATTTGGTGAATTCGCTCCAGCGCTTGAGTGCCGCAGCGCCGGCGCTCTCGGTCGCAGCAAGAGCCTCTGTTTGCGGCACAGTGGGCTCGGCGTCCACTTGCCAGATTTGCTGATAAAGAGTGCTGACCTCTCCATTGACACGACTCAGAGTGACCTCTGATGACGGAGGAGTGAAGAAACCTCCCGACGTCCCGAGCAATGCGGCGAGCTTTTTCTCGAACTCGTCGATGGCTCCCTTCGCTTGGTTGCCAGCCTGAGCGTTCACCTTGTCGATTTGGTTCTTCAAAGAACCGGCCCGTAGCACGGCCTTCGATGTGTCCGTCAACAGAGAAGCCAATCGCATTTCGGTTTGAAATTTCTTCTGCAGCCCCGGAATCGAAGTCTTGACGCGCGGATCCATCTTGATGGTCAGCGGAGCCGTAAGAGTCTTTCCATCAACTGTAAGGCGGACGGTGTACGCTCCTGGCAACGCCGTCGGACCGACCGGCATTCGTGGCGTATCGTGCGCGATCGCGGCGATTGTGAATTCATGCTGTGTCGCGGTCGGCGTGGAATAGTGCAACGGCCACGTCCAACGATGCATTCCAGACTCACCCGAAAGAGCCCGGAAACCGCGAATCCAGTACAAAGGAATAATCTGCTTCTTAAGGTCATCTTCCGAAACATCAGGCGTGTCTGTGTTCGAGTAACGACGCACAACGTGGCCTTGCGCATCCAATATTTCAAGCGTGACTGTGCCTGCGGCCGAAGGCAGATAGTAGTCAATGACGGCGCCCTCCGGAGGATTTGCAGCCACAGGCTCATCGGGTGGGAGAGGCGTATCCGTGTTGGTATCGCGCTGGATGCGGTACGCAGCGGCGGGAGTGAACAAATGTACTGAATTCGCGTCAACGCCAGATACTTCACGCAAGGGCGCAATGTCATCGAGAATCCAGAATCCGCGACCGTGTGTGCCCACGACAAGGTCGTCATTGTGAATCCACAAATCGCGCATCGAAGTATGCGGGAGATTTAATTGCAGCGATTGCCAGTGGTCGCCGTCATCGAATGAGACCCAAACGGAATTCTCGGTCCCCGCGAACAGTAGCCCTTTGCGCACCGGGTCTTCCCGGACGGTATCAACCGGACCAAAGTCCGGCAGTCCGTTCGTGATGAGCTGCCAGCTCTTTCCTCCATCGCGCGTGCGATAGATATAAGGATGCGTATCGTGAATTCGGAAACGGCTCACAGACGCATAGGCGGTCTGTTCATTGAAATGTGAAGCCGAGATCTGTGTGACCTTGCTCCATGGCGTGAGTTCTTTCGGCGAGATGTCGACCCAGCTCTTGCCTCCATCGTGCGTGATCCACATTAGTCCATCATCAGTTCCAGCCCACAATGTGTTCAACGACTTGAATGACGGCGCCAGCGCGTAAATCACTCCACGTTGTTTCTCAACACCTTTGTTCAGTAGAGTTCCGACACTGGGAGGCGCGCCTGGGTTTTCGCGAGTCAGGTCTTTGCTGATCGTTTGCCACGAGTTGCCGCCGTCAATCGTCTTGAAAAGGACATTTGTTGCGTAATAGAGAATGTTCGGATCGACAGGAGAAAACATCAACGGCTCAGTGCGGTTGGCTCGGTATTGCGGACTGCGCAGGGGAATCGGGGTTACGTCCTGCACTTGCCCGGTCGACCAATGAAATTTTGAGACCTCGGTCCTTCCTCCTCCATAAACAATATCCGGGTTGAGCGGATCAGGAGCGACGTATCCATACTCGATGACTCCCACAGGATGCCAGTCGCGAAACGTGATGGCTCCGTCATTACCTCGGCTCGAGATGCAAACAGAGCCGCTCTCTTGCTGCCCAGCGCAAACCCGATACGGAAACGAGTTGTCGGCAATGGCGTGATAAAGCTGCGCGGTCGGCTGGTTGTACCAGGAGCTCCAGCTTGCCCCGCCATTCACGGTGACGATTGCACCCTGATCCGCAACCAGCAGGATGACGTTGCCGTTGTTGGGATTGATCCAAAGGTTCTGGTAGTCATCGCCTCCCGGAGCACCGCGGAATCCGGCCCACGTTTTTCCGCCATCAGTCGAGCGCATGCACACGGTACTGGCTACATAGACGCGATCAGGATCTTTGGGATCAACCCGTGGAATCGGAAGATCACCGCCACCGATACGACCCGAGGGACGCGGGTCCTCCGTGATCTGCGACCACGTTTCGCCCGCATCATCCGAGCGATAGACGGCGAGTTGCCCTGACGCCGTTGCGACGGTTGCGTAGAGGCGCCGCGAATTACTGGGCGCGATTGCAACATAGATTTGCGCCAGGTCCTTGGGCAGACCGTTTGTCAGCGGATGCCAATTCGCGCCGCCATCGGTCGATTTGAAAAGCCCCCCTCCCGGTCCGTCGAACTTGTTGCCGTCTTCCCATGGTCCCTCGCGGGCTTCCCACATCGATGCGTAAACCACGTCAGGATTCGTGGGATCGATCTCGACGTCCGAGCCGCCAGTGTTTTCATCTTTCGAAATGACTTTCTGCCAGCTTTGGCCGCCATCGGTCGAGCGATAGATTCCGCGTTCTTCATTCGGGCCGTACGGGTGTCCCAATACCGCTGCAAACACCTTGTTTGGATCGCGAGGATCGACTGCGAGCGCCGGAATCTGCTGGCCATCTCGCAGTCCGAGATGAGCCCAGGTCTTTCCCGCATCCGCGGACTTGTAAATCCCATTGCCGACGGAGAGGTCAGGACGATGCAATCCCTCGCCGCTGCCCACATAAATAATGTTGGGATCGGAGGCAGCAACCACAATTGCCCCTATCGATTGCGTCGGCTGTTGGTCGAAAATTGGCCTCCATGTGACGCCATAGTCGTCCGATTTCCAGACTCCACCGTTCACTTGTCCCATGTAGAAGACGTTCGGCTGGCTTGGAACTCCGGCGGCAGCCCGCGTACGCCCACCACGAAATGGTCCGACCATCCTCCAGCGCAATTCCTGGTAAGTGTTTTCCGGAATCTGGCTCCAGCCTAGAGCCGCGAACAACAGAACGGTGAAGAAAGAAAACAGACGAATCCTGCGTGATGTATGCACGTGTGCTCCCTCAAACCTCAAACGACAAACTACGTAGGATAAACCAACCCCAAACGATCGGTTGAAATCTACACGCCCTCTCCTGAAAGCGGCCAGATTGCTGTGGTGCCGCCACGTCGCCACATTTATGATGTCGAAGCTTTTCCAAATCGCACGCCCTTTCCACTTCGATGAATCCTCGCTGCTGCTCAATTCTTCGATGCTGTTTTCTAGTCTTTCTCACGCTGTGTCTGGTTGACACATCCGCCCCTTCTGCGACCGCCGACGCTTCCGAAGGGCAAGGGCTCAAACCGATCCTCGATTACATTTCTACTGCGTGGGACACTTTGACTCGTTCGATGACGGATTGCCAGAGCATTGTTGATCCAAAAATCGCTGAGGCTCCTGTGTTGTACTTGCCCCGTAACTTCTCGGAACCAGCAGCTGTCCAGAAGTTGGTTTCAGACTGCAAAGTGCGAGTCGAGCATCTGCCGAGCGAAATCCACAATCTTGGAGAGCTCGATACAAGCAAGTTCCAGCCGCATGGCTTGCTCTATCTGGAGAACAAATACGTTGTGCCCGGTGGACGTTTCAACGAGATGTATGGCTGGGATAGCTACTTTATTATCCGCGGGCTGTTGCGTGCCGGACGTATGGAACTGGCGCGAGGAATGGTCGACAACTTCTTCTTTGAGATCGAACATTACGGTGCGATGCTAAATGCCAATCGCACGTACTATCTGACACGCTCCCAGCCACCTTTTCTGAGTTCAATGTTCGTGGATGTCTACAACGCGACACCACGAGACAAACCGGATATTGCCTGGTTGGAGCGGGCGTATAAGGACCTTAACAAAGACTACGAGATGTGGACCCGGGATCCGCATTTGGCGGGGCAGACCGGCCTTTCGCGCTACTACGATTTCGGAGAAGGCCCTCCGCCCGAAGCCGTGAAGGATGAAACCGGTTTCTACCGCAAAGTCTCGCAATACTTTTTCCTGCATCCAGCGGCTACTGATGGCTACATCGTCGACCAAGGCGCAAGCTCGAGTCAGCAGGTTGCGGGCGCCGCCTACTCAGTTCAGGTGTGTGACGGCGCTACGACAAAGACTCAACCGGATTGCGAGAAATCTGTCCAATTTAAATTGAGCGCCGATTACTACAAAGGCGACAGGTCCATGCGGGAATCGGGCTTCGATGTGAGCTTCCGTTTCGGACCCTTCGGCGCGGCAACGCACCACTTCGCTCCGGTCTGCTTGAACAGCTTGCTTTATAAGAACGAGAAAGATCTTGAGCAGATCAGCCTTTGGTTGGGCCGCAGCGACGAAGCAAAGAAGTGGCACGCGCGCGCTGAGTCGCGCAAGAAGTTGATCACAAAATATCTGTGGAACCCGCAACAGGGAATGTTCTTCGACTACGACTTCACCACTGGCAAGATGTCGGAATATCGCTATGCCTCGACGTTCTATCCGTTGTGGGCGGGATTAGCCACGCCGGAGCAGGCAAAAGCGGTCGCCGCGAACGTGAAAGTTTTCGAACATCAGGGCGGGCTGGCGATGAGTGCCACGGATACCGGTGCACAGTGGGACCTTCCCTACGGTTGGGGAAACATCGAGATGGTTTGCATCGCCGGCTTACGTCGCTACGGATTCAGCGCTGACGCCGACCGCACCTCGTATGAGTTCCTGTCGATGGTGGCCGAAAATTTCCGCCACGATGGCGATATTCGAGAGAAGTACAACGTCGAAACACGCTCGTCCGAAGCGCATGCGGAAATGGGCTACCACATGAACGTAATCGGCTTCGGCTGGACGAACGCCGCGTTTCTGGAATTGCTGCACGCACTGCCGCAGGAAATGATCGAGCGCTTGGAGAAAGAACAAGCCCAGCCTGCGACGAAGTGAGCCAACAAAGAGTGAGCCAATCAACGATCCACTGATCTTTGGATTCTGTAGCCGCCCAGTTACACATAATGTGTAATTGTTCGGTTACCTTCCGGGTCGTTGGCTCACTCTCCTTTGGCTATTTCTTACGGGCGAGCTTCATACACGAGATTGAAAGGTGTTTCAGTCGCGCGCCGGAAGCGACTAAAACCAGCGCTGTTCACAACTTCTCGCATCCGCTTCTCGCCCGCCTGCGCACCCAGGCACATGCCCACTTCCTGCGAGCGGGAACACGGGGTACACAGGAGCGTTGAAAACGAATAGTAGACGCGACCGACCGGATTGAAGTTGTCCTGCAACTGGTCGTGAGCAAAAGGCTCGACGATCATCCATGAGCCATCATCTTTCAAAGAGCGGCGAACGTGAGCCGCGGCGCCGACGGGATCGCCCATATCGTGCAGGCAATCAAACACAGCCACGAAGTCGTAGTCGCTGCCCGGAAATTCCTTGGCACTGGCCAGCTGGAACGTAACCCGGTCGGCAACGCCTTCGCGCTTCGCAGACTCGATTGCCATCTCGATCGACTTGTCGTGATAATCGAAGCCGAAGATGTGCGATTTTGGAAACGCCTTCGCCATCAGGATGGTCGACGTTCCTTTTCCACAGCCGACGTCGGCCACTCTGGCTCCGCGCGCGAGTTTATCCTTCACGCCATCGAGCGCGGGAATCCACGAATCAACCAGATTCGCCGCATAGCCCGGGCGGAAGAACTTATCGCAGCCATGGAACACGCTTTCGGCATGTTCGAACCAACCCATCCCTGCTCCGCTGCGGAAGGATTCGGCGATGCGAGGAACGGCGGCAAGCGATCCCAGCGCCAATTCAAATGCGCCCGGCAAGTAAGCCGGCCCGTCTTCTTGCGCTAGAGTCAACGCCTGTTCTTCCGTCATGCCAAACTTCTGAGTCGACGGGTCGTAGGTGAGATATCCACCCGCAGCTTGAGATGACGCCCACTCACGCACGTAGCGTTCGTCGGTTTTTGTTTCTGCGGCGAGTTCTCTCGTTGTCATTGATTTCGCGGCCAGAGCTTTGTACAGGCCGCACCGGTCCCCGATGACAACCATGCCTGCATGGGCGGTGGCGCCCAGGTCGGTAACAAACTTACCCAAGAATTCGTTCAGCTTGTTTGAATCAACTGCCATGACTTCCTCCATTTTTCGATCGGAATTTCTGATTTCGACCTCTGCTTGTGGACGATTCAAAGACACGAAGTCCCCTGACATCGGAAGGCTTCGTGTTTTTGTGGTGTAGTTAGTGGGCCTTGCTAGGATCGTCAGCCGGATTGACGTAATTGAATTGAACCGGTGACTTGCCATGCACCTGCACGATGACTTCGCCCGAGGCCATTGCGTAGTGGTGCATATCGGGATCGAGATAAGCGAAACTGCCGGCGGGAAAGGCTGCCATCTTGGTCGTATCGAAGGTGTCGCCCATGCCGACTTTGAAAGTTCCTGCGATGACGGTTACGTTTTCGCGCAGAGGATGCCAGTGCGGGGCGATCCGATAACCATCAGGCAATTTCAGCCGGATGGTGTACTCGCCGGTTTTCGCAGTGGGGTCGCCTTCGAGAACGGCAAATTGTGCGCCGGGCGCCACGATAGGTGGCGGGGGGCCCCAGGCAATGGTTTCAGGAGTGAAGGCGTTGTGAGCGTTCGGGTGAGCGGCAATTGGTAGCTGCAATGCGCAGAAAAGCAGCGCGGCGATCGCCAGTGTCAGGTAAATCGTCTTTGTCATAGGAGTGGCCTCCGTGCGTGATGTTGATGGATTGCATCTTCACCTGACCCGATCGTGTTTCCAATGAGCGCGGGATATCGCTGAGATATCTTTTGAATATCGTCGTAAGTTATTGACATCTATTCGATAATGCCAAGCGCGAGTCGATTTCCGTGAGGGTTTCAAGGCCATCCGTCGATGAAGTGGAATTAGATCTGGGGCGCTATGAACTGCGCCGCGGAGGGCGAAGAATCCCGCTCGAAAAGAAGCCGATGGATCTGCTTATCTTTCTGGTCTCGCGGCGCGAGCAACTGGTCTCGCGGGAAGACATCATCGCGAAACTGTGGCGCTCCGATTTGTTTATCGACACCGAGCGCAACCTGAATAACATCATTCGCAAGATTCGTACTGCGCTGGGCGACAATCCTGACAAGCCCCGCTTTCTCGAGACAGTGGTCGGAAAGGGTTACCGGTTCGTTGGACCGGTGCGTGTGATCGATGCGCAATTCCCACGTTCGGACCACGGACAGACCAGTGCGAGGGCGGGGCACGCGGACAGCGTGAGTGATCGAAGTGAGAGGTCGTCCCTTGCCGTCTTACCCCTCGTCCTTGTGGGCAAGACGGCTGACGACCAAGGGATCTGCCTCGGTTTCGCGGACGCTCTGGTGTCTTTGCTGGGTAATCTGCAAGGGATCGATGTGCTTCCCACGTCTGCTGTTCTAAACCTGCCTTCCGCATCTACCGCAGAAATCGCCTCCCGTCTGGGCGTTCGGTTCTTAGTTCATGGCGCGATTCAGATGTCGAAGGGACAATGGCGATTCTCGCTGGAGATGCTCGATGTGTATGCGCAACGCTCGTGCTTTACGCGGAGCTCTGATCTCGACATCGATCGCCTGGAAGAACTCGAGAGCGACATCGCACTCCAGGTAGCAGATGTGTTGAAGAGGCCGCTCGCGCACTCCGCACGGGATCAACGGCCACGCTACAGCCGCGATCCCATGGCCTATGCGGAGTTCATGCGCGGATATCGACTCAGCGCCTCAGGCGATCCGGAGATGGTGGAGAAGTCAAGCCATCACTTGACGAATGCAGTGACGCGCGATCCCAATTTCGCATTGGCCCATGCAGTGATGTCATACGTAGCTACAGTGAGACACTTCGAATCAGACCCCTCCAGCACGTGGTTGGAGAAGGCAGAGTTTCACTGCCGCCGCGCGCTCGAAATTGATTCGGATCTTCCCGAAGGCTTGGTTGCGCGAGCGTTTCTTCAGTGGGGACCTTCGAAGAATTTTCAACACATCGAAGCCATCGGCGACTTGAAACGCGCGTTGTCGCTGCAGGCAAATCTTCCGCATGCTTACAACCGTTTGGGGACGATCCTGTCACACATTGGGCTGCTCGATCATGCGATTGAAATGTACGAACGCGGAAGGCCGTTTCATCCCAAGAAAGAGGTGAGTCCTAGTGCTGCGCAGGCGTTCGTGTGGAGTTTCCAACCAGAGAAAGCGCGCGATATGGTCAACCGATGGCGAGCGGAGAGCCCGAAAAACAAGTACCCGTTGCACTTCGCCCTGCAGCTAGCCATGATGTCGGAAGACTGGGACGAGGCGCAGCGCCTGATCAATGAGGTACATGAATTCGTGCACGATGAGCCTCTCATCATCAGTATGCAGGGTGTACTGCATGCGAGGCTGGGCCGTGCCGAAGCTGCGCAAGAATGCGTGATGAGGGCCTGCGCCATTCCGCGGTCATTCGGTCACGCCCATCACAGCTACTATCAGATCGCGTGTATACAGGCATTGAACGGCCGGCGAGAAACGGCCTTTGCGTGGCTGGAGCGCACCGTGAACACAGGCTTTGCATGCTGGCCTTATTTTATGAAGGACCCTTGCCTGCAGAATCTTCACGGAATGCCTGAATTTGAATTGCTGGTGAGTTCCTTGCAGGCCAAGTATCCCGACCATTTGGGATTGTTATAGGGGCGAGGTTTGACTCCCTTCGCGAATCCCACCTAATATCTAGCCTATTCCTTCCTCTGAAGTGGGCACCGGAACAGCGTGATCAACCAGACCATCTCGCACTATCGCGTCACCGGGCAGTTGGGCAGCGGCGGGATGGGTATCGTATACGAGGCCGAGGACCTTACCCTCGGACGCAAAGTCGCGCTGAAGTTTCTGCCCCCAAAGTTGTCACGTGACCGCAACGCACTCGATCGTTTCCTGCTCGAAGCGCGGACGGCCTCGGCGTTAAATCATCCCAACATCTGCACCATCTACGCCGTGGAGAACGCGCCCGGAGAGGGTGGCGAGGCGCAGTCGTTTATCGCGATGGAGTTACTCGAGGGGCAGAACCTCGCGCAGAAACTCTACTCCGGCCCCATTCCTCTCGACCGCTTGCTCGACGTCGCCATTCAGTTGGCCGATGCGCTTGACGCGGCACATGCCAAGGGAATCATTCATCGCGATATTAAGCCGGCCAATATTTTTCTGACGCAGCGTGGGCAGGCCAAGATTCTGGATTTCGGCTTGGCCAAACTGGCGCGTCGGGAAATGGAGATGGAGACGATCGGCGCAACGGCCACATCGCCCCTGCCGGCGCACCTGACGAATCCGGGCGCAACTGTCGGAACGATTGCATACATGTCTCCAGAGCAGGCGCGCGGAGAAGAACTCGATTCGCGCACCGACTTGTTCTCGCTCGGGAGCGTGATCTACCAGATGGCGACGGGCAAGCTGCCGTTTACAGGGGCAACGTCGGCCGTTGTATTTCACGCCATTCTTGAGCTTGATCCACCGGCCGTGTTGCAAGCCAATGCCGCGCTCCCGCACAAACTGCAAGAGATTGTCGAGAAACTTCTGGATAAGGAGCGGGACCTGCGCTATCAGTCAGCGGCCGATCTGCGCGGCGATCTGAAGCGTTTGAAACGCGATACCGAATCAGGAAGAAGGAATCCTTCATCCCCTTCCCTGCCAGCAGCGGCTGCGCCGGAGACGATCTCATCACCGCAATCTTCCGCAGCTTCCGCGGTACAAGTGAAGTCGCGATCTCGGATGCGCTGGGGACTCATCGCACTTGTTGGGCTGCTTCTCATCCTTGTCGGCACATATGCCTTTCAACGCCTCAACTTTCGAAAGGCACAGCAGCCATTCCAGAATTTTTCGGTTTCGAAGATCACTGAGACCGGCGATGCCGTCGAGGTTGCGATCTCTCCCGATGGCAAGTACATCCTCAGCCTGGTGCGTAACAATGGACTAGCGAGTCTTTCGCTCCGCAATGTGCCGACCAACAGCATCACGCAGGTGCAACCACCCGCCGACGTCTACTACAACGGGCTCCGTTTTTCGCCAGATGGAAACTATCTTTACTTCGTGCGGAGCGACCCGGGCAGCAACGGGGAATTGAAGTATCTATACCGGGCTCCGCTTCTCGGCGGCACTCCCGAACGCCTCGCTGAAGACGTCGATTCCAATATCAGCTTCTCGCCCGACAGCCACAGGGTTGTATTCATGCGCTACGACAATCCTGAACCCGGCAAGTATCGCGTGATCCTGCGCTCGCTGGATAGCGGAGAGGAAAGAGTACTGACATCAGGCCCGACCAGCCATGCGCTGTACAATCCGACGTGGTCACCGGACGGCACGACTATTCTGTGCGTGGAACAGCAGCCCGGGGACGCACTCTCCGGGCTGGAGGCGATCGACGCAAACACTGGAGCACAGCACCTGGTCGTGAGTTCCGATGCGGCTTTCAATCTCGCTACTTGGCTACCGGACGGACGTGGGTTGCTTCTGCTCAAGGCAGACCGGTCGACCAACCTGACGCGTAATCAGATCGCGTTCGTGAGTTATCCCGCAGGAATGATCACGCCAATCACGCGCGACACCAACAACTACTCCGATCTGAGCGTGTCGGTCAATGGACAGGTATTAGCGACCGTTCTTAGCGAGGGACGTTGGAATCTGCAGGTGATGTCTCTGGGATTGAGCGGCCCGGAAGCGCAATCTGTGGAACCAGTCGGAATGAACACCAACTTTTCCTGGACGCACGACGGCCGGATCATTCACGACAAAGACAACGGACTTCACTGGGTGAATCCGGAGTTGAAAGCGAACGGCCCGTTCAAGACTCAGCCTAATGCCATCGATGGGGATCCGTGGGAGTGCTCTGACGGCCAAACGCTAACTTTTCTGCACGGAGAGGCGACCGGAAAGGCCAGCCAGAATGTCTGGCGCGCGGACGTCACCGGGGGAAACCTCAGGCAGCTTTCGCAAGGAGCGCGGGATAACTATCCCTCCTGCGCTCCCGATTCGCGTTCCGTGTTCTTCCTCGATGGGGAGAACAAGGTCGCACAGGTAATGATGGACGGCAAGACGGAACGGAGAGTGTCAGAGCTCCCCGTTGCGGGGTTCTTCGGGGTTTCGCCCGATGGCAAAACCGTCGCATTTGCCACCATCGACCACGCCGCCGGTCACGAAGAAAAAGTCGTTCTGGTATCTACCGAGACAAACCAGGTGCAGAAGACGATGCAGTTCCAGAAGGGGCGAGTGACGGGGCTGATTCAGTTTTCTCGCGACGGGAAGTCCCTGGTCTACAACACTCGCGAAAACGGCGTCGACAACTTGTGGCAGCAACCCATCGACGGCTCCGCCGGCAAGATGCTCACCCACTTCACATCGGAGCACATCTGGGATTTCCATTGGTCGCCAGATGGTAGCAAACTGGCGCTCGTCCGCGGGCACACAGACTCTGATGTCGTGCTGATCCGCGATTCACAGCAATAATCCCACAAATACTTCAGCGGACATAGAAAAAGCGGGGGACCCTCCATGTCCGCTGATCCGAGTTATGCCGCGTGTGCCAGTGCGGGAGCAGAAGCGAGTTTTGGCTGCCCCCAAAGCCATCCCACAAGCGCTCCGAATACGAAGTTGGAACTGGCTACTTCCATGAAGTGCATCCAGCGGACTGAATCCGGGAAGTAGGGATTGGGCATCAGCAGGGGCGCAACTCCGCTCAGCAACGTGAATATCAAGCCGACCGTGAGCGCTCCATTGAGACGCGAAAGCCCCAGCATCCGGGTGAAGAGGATGCAAAGCAGGACGAACGCGGGTCCGCGGAGCAGAAGTTGGAGAGAGAAGAGAACGAGCGGTGGCGGAATCGTCTGTGTCGCGTAAAAGTCCTTAATGTACGGAAAAATTATCATTCCGGCAGTTAGGTAGAGCGCCATGTACGAGCAGTCGCAAACGAGGAACTTCCAGATTTTTTCGCCGAGCGGTCGTGAGGCGACTGGATGGAAGTGCTCAACTGGTGTATCGGCACGGCGTCCGAATAGGAATGTCCACACCGCGATGTTCAGGACAGCGGCGATCAATGTCCCCAGTAAGATCTGCGGCCACTCGATCGGGGAATTCTTCAGGAATACCATCCCCTCAATTCCGTCGATGTAGCCGATGATCGCGGGGATGGCTGCAACTGCTATCCCCAACTTCCAGTCACGCCACTCTGAACGAATGGCGAGTGGGGCAAGGGCCAGAATAGTGATGAAATTGGTGAGCAGCATCCAGTAGAAGAAGTTCTGCGCAATATGCGGATCAAGCGGAACTTTTGACGGAATCAGCTTTCCCGCTACCATTCCTGCGATGACCTGTACCAACGACGTGGCTGCGAATGCTGACACAATTCGAACGATGACGTTCCATGTTTTCACAACAAACCTCCCTTTTTTTCTTTCTCAAATGTCGAAATTGAATAGCGGGCCCACTCCAGCAGGCACTCGTACTGTCGAATTCCGCTTTCAAAGGCAAGCCTGCCAGAAATGGGTGCCACGGGCTTCATAATGGCAAGTTCTTTCTGCAGGCCGAGCAGATGCTCTTTCAGCGCCACTTGCAGTGATTTCAGCAATTGAATGGATGCGGCTGGCCCAACCGCTTGTTCCGAGAACGCGAACCGCAAGAGCACCTGTTGCAGCCTCCAGATCAGGTCGTCGCGCGTGACTGGTGAGACGATCCACTTCTTCAACTCGGTGAACCCCTTCGGCGTGAGACGGAATACCTGGCGCCGACGCAGACCCTTGCCTTCCTCAATCACGCCCCGAATCAGGGCCTGCTTCTCCAGGCGAGAGAGCGCGGGATAGATTGCCCCTGGGCTGTCGCTGTAGCTTCCCAGCGACGTAGACGAAAAGATCTTTCGCAGGTCATACCCGGAAGCCGGCTTTTGTTGCAGCAGCCCTAAAAGAGCGTAACCAAGGGCCGGAATCTGCAAGTGTCTCATAGTACGTAGCGTACTATAACGCTACGTACTATTACATGTCAATTAAAGCTTCTCCTTGACAGCTTAGGAGAGCGAGAGGTAATCTCCTAATCGTCTTAGGAGAGACCTCGTGACGGACCAGGCTCAACTTCTCCCAGGAACACTCGATCTGCTCATCCTGAAGGCGGTGTCACTGGGTCCTCTGCATGGCTATGGTGTGCTGCTTCGCATCGGCCAGATCTCCGGACAAGCGCTGCTCATCGAACAGGGCGCTCTCTACCCGGCACTATTCCGGTTGGTGCGGCAAGGGCTGCTGAAAGCGAACTGGGGCACGTCGGAAAACAATCGTCGCGCCAAGTTTTACGAACTGACCACTGCGGGACGTAAACGCCTGCAAGAAGAAACCGCTGGATGGAACCGCCTCGCGACCGCAATCGCGTCGGCATTGGAAGCACGCCCGGAGGAAGTATGAGTCTCGCAGCTTACCTTCGGTCCCTCGCGCAAAAGTTTTTTCATCGCGAAGAACTCGCGGATGAGATGAAAGACGAGGTTCGATCCCACATTCTGCACCGCGCGGACGATCTGGAGCGCTCAGGAATCAGACGGGCCGAAGCTGAGCGCCGTGCACGCATCGAGTTTGGCGTCCAAGAACGAGTCATGGAAGAGTGCCACGAAGCGATGGGCGGGAATTTCATAGACACGCTTCACCAGGATTTGCGCTTCGCGGTCCGCATGTTGCGCAAGTCTCCGAGTTTCACGTTGCTGGCGGTTCTAACACTTGCATTGGCAATCGGCGCCAATGCTGTTGTGTTCGGCGTGATGGACGGCCTCCTGCTTCGCCCCCTGAATGTCCCCAATTCTGACAACCTTTGGGGAACCGTGTACGGGGAAGATCCTGGCTTTCAGTCGTATCTCAATTACAAAGATCTCCGCGATCGCAACCACAGCTTCGAGGACCTGGCTGCGTTCAACTTCGCTTTCGTCGGCCTCGATACGGGGAACAATCCAACTGTCGCCAGCGGCTTCGCGACGACGGGAAACTACTTTGACGTTCTTGGAATTCATCCTTATCTCGGTCGCTTCTTTAACAGTTCCGACGAGCGCGGTCCCAACAGTGCTCCGTATCTTGTATTGAGCTACGCGTACTGGCACAGTCGGTTTCAGGATGACCGCAGCGTTATCGGGCGTACCGTGCAGTTGAACAAGCACGCCTACTCCATCATTGGTGTGGCTCCGCCGGAATTCCACGGAACCTTGTTGTTCATCGCGGTTGATTTCTTCATGCCGATCGTCAATCAGCAGCAGGTGGAAGGTCAGGATCTTCTGAACGATCGTGGAACCACGCACGGAGTCTTCGAGACCATCGGGCATCTGAAACACGGAGTGACCACCGAACAAGCCGAAGCAGACCTCAACAGCGTCGGCACATACCTGGAAAAGACCTACCCCAAAGAGTTCAGCCAGAAGAAAGCAGTACTGGGGCCCACTGGTTTGACGGCGTTTGGCAGCGCGGTACGCCAATTCATGATCGGACTCGCGCTGCTGGCCGGGATGATTCTGCTGGCGGCCTGTGCCAACCTGGGCAGCCTATTTGCGGCACGCGCTGCCGATCGCTCGCGTGAAGTTGCTCTGAGGCTGGCTCTTGGGTCAAGCCGCAGGCGCATTCTTCGTCAATTACTGACCGAAGCCGTCTTGATTTCCTTGATGGGTGGAGCGCTTGGACTTAGTGGCAGCATTCTCTTACTGCGAAGGATGAGCGCCTGGCAGCCATTCCAAGGGGCCCCACTCCACTTGCCCGTGACGCCCGACGCGAAGATTTACCTAGTGGCCTTGGCATTAGCGTTGGTCAGCGGACTGCTTTTCGGGATTGTTCCCGTCCGTCAGGTACTGCGGGCGAATCCGTATGAAATCGTGAAAGCCGGGTCGAGCGGCAGGCCCGGACGCCGGTTCACATTACGGGATGTTCTGCTCGCCGGACAGATTGCCATCTGTGCGATCCTGGTTACTTCCTCGCTGGTTGCATTGCGCGGGCTCGTGCGCTCGCTACAAAGTGATCTTGGTTTTGAACCGCGCAATACGATGCTCGTCAGCACGAACCTGGCTATGGCCGGTTACAGCGGCGAGCAGTTAGCCGAAATGCAAAAGCGCATGATTCACGCACTCGAGACCATCCCTGGTGTGGAGCGAGCAGGCCTGGTGAACAACTATCCTCCACTCGTCTATGCCGCGGGCAGTCGCACTAACGTCTATAAAGAAGGCGCAACCGACTTTAAACCGGCAAGCGTCACAGTCCGGCCATACCGCTATGACGTATCGCCGGAATACTTTCCGGCGGCGGGCACGACGCTGTTGGCGGGCCGCGACGTCAGCTGGCACGACGACA
>AR_comb_assmDRAFT_10067761_pt1 | contig 29739 bp, 21 predicted proteins | sample ArasoioldDNA_FD_10543 | JGI IMG/M metagenome (IMG submission 10543) | reverse complement strand
TCCGACCCCCTGGTCCCGAACCAGGTGCTCTACCAGGCTGAGCCACTCCCCGACTGCTGCGGCGCGGTAGGACTTCTGCGCCTTAGGAATTGTCGAACAACGAAATTATAACATTCTGCGCGGGCTTTCTTTGGACTTCGGACTCGTCGAATCCTGAGGGGCTGTCGTCGCCGTGGAGTGGGCATCGACCACAGGCAAGAAAAGAAGCCCTGAGTTGTGCGAATCATCCCGCACGACTACGATGGTTTGTTTCCCGCCATTACTGCCATGAAGATCGCGTTCACTGCACGACGTCTCTACACTCCCAGTGAGGAAATCGCCGACCCTCTCCTTGTGGTCGAAGATGGACGAATCACCGAAGTTGTGTCGCGCTCGGCAAAGGATCATCCCCCCAACGCCGCGATAACAGATTTCGGCGATACAGTTCTGGCTCCCGGTTTCTTCGACATTCATATGCATGGTGGCGCCGGCCTCGACGTGATGCGAGCGTCGACTGCGGAATTGCCCCGGTTGGGAGCATTTCTAGCGACTCACGGTGTTACCGGTTACTTCCCCACCACAGTTGCGGCACCGATCGATACAACGTGCGCCGCGCTCGAACACCTCGCCGACGCAATCGAAGCGACACCAGCGAGTGGCGCTTCTCCACACGCACGGCCGTTGGGAATCCATCTGGAGGGACCCTTTCTCAGCCACAAGCGGCGCGGAGTTCATCCTCCTGAATATCTGGTCGAACCCACCGTGGAGATATTCGATCGTCTATGGCAAGCGGCGCGCGGGCACGTACGGATGTTGACGATTGCTCCCGAGATCCCCGGTGCGATCGAAGTCATCACAGAGGCGGCGCGCCGAAATGTCTGCGTGAGCATTGGGCACTCCGACGCCGAGTTGTCTGACGCGGGACAGGCTGTGCGCGCCGGGGCGCGTCACGCCACGCACACTTTTAATGCTATGCGACCCTTGGATCACCGGAATCCTGGAATTATCGGCGAAGTGCTGAGCGATGACAGTATCACCGCCGACATCATTGCCGATGGAATTCATGTTTCACCCGAGGTCGTAAAAGTTTTCCTGCAAGCGAAGGGACCTGAGCGCGCTGTCCTGATCACAGATGGGATCTCCGCCACCGGCATGCCTGAAGGTCGGTACCAGCTCGGGCCGATCCAAGTTGACGTCAAAGACGGTATGTGCACCGCGAACGGGAGCCTTGCGGGAAGTGTTCTGACGATGGATCGTGCGGTACGCAATGTCACTAAATTTTCTAACTGGACGCTTCGTGATGCCGTCCGTGCTGCCAGTTTGAATCCCGCGCACGCCGTGGGGATGTCAGTGACCCACGGTGTTCTGGCTCCCGGCGCAAGCGCCGACTTCGTTGTACTCAATTCCGCCGGAGAGGTTCTGAAGACTTTCGTTGGGGGACAGAGCGCTTAGGTATCGCTGCAAACGGCGCGGCCCGAGCAATCAAGAATGTGAGTCTGTGGGACTTGGACTGCCTCGAAGCCTGGCGGATTTTACCGTCTAGTTCGGCTTGCGCCGCTTTGCTTCCGCCAGATGATGCAGCAGCATCAACTCGTCGGCGCGTGAGAGTTGATCGAGGAAGGAGTTCTCTAGCTTCGGGCTGTCATCCGTCGCAGTCTTCGCAGGCACCGACTGCCGCAGCTTGTCGCCAAATTCCGGCTCGTTTTGCATAACCTGCGCATAGAACCACAGGAAATGCCGCATCTGGTCGAGTGCAACACGCAGAGTCTCGATCGGCTCGGTCTCAGAGAGCGAATTGAGAGCTTCCATCAGTTCCGGGTCGCTCGGAGCCTGCATCGCGGCGCAGTTCAGTTCTTGCTGAATCTTACGCAGATCCTCGGTTACGCGTGCGATGCGGAAATGAAGATCGTCCATGTCGTCGAAGGCCATTTCGGTTTGCCAATCAAACATCTCATTGGCAAACAGCAGCGAATAGATGTCCCACGGGCATGCGCTTTCGTAATTCCACGATTACCTTCGTCCGAAAAGAGGTCACTACACGAAAGGCCTTATTTGACGCGGGTTTTCACGCTATGGCGGTGCGGATCTCCGGCACAGTCACAATCTTTCTTCCCAAGACCGGATTCTCAACTGCAAACGTTAGTGCAGTAATCATCTGCTCCAAAGTCACCAGTCCCAGCCTCTGAGCTCCGTCTCGCGTGGAAGGCAGTAATTCGGCGAGTTGGTAGATTGGCAACAAAAGATATGGCCAGCGATGTCCGGGACCCAAGACGTACCAAGGGCGCAGGATCGTTGCGTTCAGCCCCGCCGATTCAATCGCTGCTTCGCACTCACACCGCACCGCGATGTAGGCATGCATCATGGGCGCCGGATGCGCGACGCTTAGATAAACGAAGTGTCGAATGCCAGCTGACTTTGCCGCCGCAACCGCTCCCAAGCCTGCCGGCAGATCAACCTGACGAAACTCCGCAGCCTTCGCAGGACTCGGATGCGAAACTCCCACCAACTGGATGAAAGTGTCCGACGGCGAAATCTCAGCAGCGTATGTCGCCCCGTCCAACGCGTTGCCCATCACAGGAGTGCAGCCTGACGGAAGCTTTCCCTCCGAACCCATACGCACCAGCGCACGTACCTCATGCCCACGTGCGATCAATCTCGGGATCAACCTTTGCCCCATGTAACCAGTTCCTCCAGTGATGAATATGCAACGACGTTCACTGCTCATCGTAAAAATGCCTTCCCTGTTCGAGCGCTCACAAATCATTACGAACCGAAACCCGACGTTGGATTGCGGGGATTCTAGATGACAGCGCTGGATCCCGCCAGCGATCGCCCATTTGTGATACAAACTCGCGGGGATGAAAACGCAGGTCGAAGGCACTTCCAGCGAGGGACTTGTTCGGGCGATTGGCCGATGGAGCATCGCAGCTCTAACGGTCAACTGCGTGATCGGCAGCGGAGTCTTCCGATTGCCCGCCGATCTGGCTGGATTGCTGGGTCGCGCCAGCATCCTGGCCATCGTTCTCTCCGCGGGGGCGGTGGGCGTCATTATGGCCTGCTTCTCCGAAGTTGCGTCCCGGTTCGCCTATACCGGAGGACCCTACGTTTATGCCCAGGAATCCTTCGGACGTTTCATGGGAATTCAGGTCGCGTGGCTGGTATGGTTCGTTCGCATCACCGCATGCGCCGCCAACGCAGACGTATTCGTCACTTATCTCGGAGCCTTTTGGGCAGGTGCAACGCGTCCGCTTCCCAGACTGATGATCCTCACGCTACTTATCGGCATTCTCGCGGCCATCAATGTCCGTGGGGTGAAAGCGGGAACCCGCGTCAGCACATCGTTTACCCTTGCAAAGCTCAGCGCATTGGGATTCGTCGTGGTGGCAGGTGCGATTTATCTATTCGCAAATCACCACTTGATGCCGCCCCCGAGCGCCGCTCAAATCACGACTGATTGGCCCAAAGCCCTGGTTCTGCTCATTTTTGCCTACGGTGGATTCGAAGTGGCACTGATTTCCGCCGGCGAGGCGCAAGATCCCCGCCGGGACTTGCCCTTCGGTCTATTCGCCGCGCTCATCACCTGCGCCACAATCTACGGGCTGATTCAGTGGGTCGTCGTGGGGGTTCTGCCAGATCCCGCACACAGCCAGCGCCCGCTCGCCGACGTGGCACGCATCGTCATTGGTAGCGGGGGCGCCTCGTTGGTTGCGATCGGCGCTCTTGTGTCGATCTATGGCTACATGAGCGGCAGCATGCTCGCAATCCCGCGCATCACGTTTGCCCTAGCTGAGCGAGGAGATTTCCCGTCTGCGTTCGCCTTGCTCCATCAACGATTTCGCACGCCCTGGTTCTCGATTCTGGCTTTCGCCTTTGTAGTTTGGCTGCTAGCAATTTTCGGCAGCTTCACGGGAAATGCAACCCTCTCCGCCGGATCGCGCCTTTTCTACTATGGTGTAGTGTGCGCGGCTTTGCCGGTTCTTCGAAAAAAGAAACGGGAGCCTGCTCTGCTGCAACTCCCTGGAGGGACCTTTTTGGCAGTTCTCGGCGTACTGATCTGCGCCGCTTTGTTGACGCAGATCGAGTACAACAAATCTGTGGTCCTGCTGGCTGCCGTGGCTGTGGCCTTCTTCAATTGGCTGGCTGTGCGAAAGCGCAGCCCTGGCCAGCTCTAGTTCGTATAGACGCGAATGTAATCCACCAGCATCTCGGACGGGAACGGCGTGGTCAGATCCGGAGGTCCGGGCCAATCTCCGCCGATTGCCAGATTAATGATCAGGAAATTGCTCTGCCCGGCATCGAACGGCCAGACCGCTCCCGAAAGGCTTGTAAGGCTCGCCGGCGTAAACGACGCATAAATGTTCGCTGGATCATCGATGTAATATTGAACGCTTGCCGGTGACCAGATCATGCCGTAGGTATGCCACTGCGATGCTGGTTCACCGCTAGGGAAATAGTAGAGATTGCCCAAGCCTGTTCCCCCAGTGAAACCTGTCCCGTGGATCGAGCCGGCATTCCAATCCGGGTCGGTCGCTGCATTCACCCGCTCGAGCACATCTTGCTCGCCACAGGCCGGCCAACTGATGGTTTGGATGTTATTGCCCAGGAGCCACACCGCCGGCCAAAAGCCCTGCGCCTCCGGAACAAGCGCACGGAACTCTAACCGTCCATACTGGAAGCTGAACAATCCCTGAGATTTCAGGCGCGCCGAGGTGTAGACACCACTCGAAGGCTGCCGCGCCCAAATGTGAAGGTACCCGTCGGTTCCCACGTACGCATTGGGATTCGCCGGATCGCATGGAGAGATCGAGGAGTTCCAACCGCAATAATCCTCGAGTTCGTTATTGCCGCAGCAACTGGTGCCCGTGTCATACGTCCAGACGTTGGGATCAGGCTGCGCATTTGCCCCCGTTAGGTTCGAAAATTCGTCGCTCCAAACCAAAGTGTCCGCGGGGATATTGGGTGAGAAGGAAGAGCTGGTCACGCTGCTCGATGTACCGGCGAGCCTGGCAATCGCTTTCACTGTCACGTTGGAGGCCACGAGAAATGGCGCCAGATAGAGCGGTGATGACGTGGAGGGAGTACTCCCGTCCACCGTGTAGTAAATGGTCGACCCCTGAGTCGCAGGACTCATGCTGACGATGGCCGCGCCGTTCTGTGCGTTTGCTGCAAACAAGGCCGGAGGAGAAACAGAATTCCCTCCGCCTCCTCCGCCACCGCCGCCGTTCTCAGTCGTTCCACCTCCACAACCAACCGACAGAGTAATTGGAACCAATAATAAGAAAACAAGAAAAGACCGCATGACTCGGCCCTCGCAGAAGTGCGCAAGCAACACAGCCGCACTGCCCATTAGAATGCTGCCGAGTCACGCGGTCAATTACTTCCTGGCGACCACGCGATCTCTAAATCACAAAATTCCGGATTTGAAACCACCGAACGATCAGAGTTCGGTCGCGCGCTCCATCTCAAGCAGCGCTTTTTTTCGTGCGACTCCCCAGCGGTATCCGCCCATACTTCCATCCTCCCGAACTACGCGATGGCAAGGGATGGCAACTGCGACGGGATTCGTAGCACACGCACGAGCAACTGCACGGCAAGCCCGGGGCTTGCCAATGGCTTTCGCGACATCGCTATACGACTTCGTCGCTCCGAATGGAATGGACTGCAGATAGGTCCAGACGCGCCTCTGAAACGCAGTCGCCCGGATATCGAGCGGTAGAGCTGAATTCAAGTCTTTCCCTCGCATGTGCCGCAACAGCGCGTCCACCCAAGAGCCCAATTCTCCTTGATCCGCCTTGCGAACGGCGAAGGGAAACTCCCGCTTCAATCCTTCGAGCAACTCACTATCCGTCCGGCCAAATTGAATCGCACAGATGCCGCGATCTGTGGCGGCGATTAACATTCGCCCCAAGGGCGAATCGGCGGTCATATAGCGGATCGTCGCCGCGATCGCTCCCCTTCGATACTTGTCTGGAGTCATGCCGAGTTGCGACGCCGTACGCTCATAGAGCCGGCTGCTGGAGCCGTATCCTGCGTCGTACATCGCTCGAGTCACGGAATCCCCTGCCTGCAGGTTGCGCTTCAACGATTTCAGCCGGCATGAATCGGCATACTCTCGCGGAGTAATGCCCAACACGGCTTTGAACCGCTTCTGGAGGTGAAACGGGCTCTGATGAAATTCCTCGGCAAGACGCCCGAGCGTCAGCGGTTCATCCAAATGAAGTTCAATAAACCGGCAGATCGCCTTCACACCGTCAGACTCGGACTTCCCCGCGAAGGCCTTCGGACGGCAACGCAGGCAAGCGCGATATCCGGCATGCTCGGCTGCCGCGGGTGTCGTGAAAAATTGAACATTCTCACGCCGCGGCCGTCGCGCGGCACACGATGGGCGGCAATACACTCCCGTCGTCGAAACGGCAAAGAAGAACTCACCATCGCGGCTTGCGTCGCGGGCCACAACGGCTGCCCAGCGCGAATCGTCCGATGCGCCTGACATCTGGACGGCCATTTTGGTTTGCTGCACCTGCATGGTTTCAGCGGTGTCCATTGCGAGTATGGCATTCGTGGTCATAGTAAGAAAAGGGTACGGGGCCCCTGCGCAGCGGACTATCCGAATCTTGCCATCAAACCAATTTCGTCCCGAACCCCCAGAGAAGACGTCCAGCATCTGCTAATTGCGTCGATTGGTGCAAAAGGTTAAAGTTCCGGTGAGCATTTTCATTCCTGTATCAGAGGACGAATCCTATGAAGACATCCCGCCCGGCGATCTTGGGCACGTTGATTCTGAGTTTGATCGGATTAGCTGCTGCCCAGCAGGCCGTAAAGCATATCCTGAGCGCCGATGAATTGAAGAAGGCGGTCCCCACGGAGTATTTCTACCGTGGCCAGAAGGCGCCCGTACAACTCCGTAACGCAGTCGGATTCCAACTCTCGGATGGCAAGATGATGCTGGCTGCCCTGGTCGACGCTTCCGGATACTCCACCGCGATTCAGCAGAAGTATCAAGGTATGCTGGTCACCGAGACCAAACTGAATATCGGAGGTTCCACTCTGCCTCCGGGTCAGTACGGTTTCGGATTTGCCGCAGATGACAAGTTTGTGGTGATGGACGTGGCGAATAGCGACGTTCTCTCGGCCTCCTACCAAACGGACGCGGCCCTACAACACGCTGTTCCATTGAAACTGGTGGCTGACGGCGAAGGCTACAAGCTCTACGGTGGAAAGAAGTGGATCGCGCTGAAAGTGGAATGATGAGGATTTGAAGTTCTGGGGCCAGCCGACTGACGCCCGCCCGACCCCCTCCGTCAGTGTGCCAGCGGCTGAAAGGGTCCCAGCAAAGTCGTAATTCCCGCGCGTTTGCGTAATTCCGTCAGAATGGCGCTGGCGGCGTTCTGATAGGTTTTCCCGGGGTCGGATGGGTCAGCCCAGACCGCGTCGTAAATGATTTGCGCGGCATCCTTCAACTCCATGTGCAGGGCTGCCTCGCAAACATCAAGGCGATCCTGAATCCGTTCATAGCAGCCGGTGCAGACGTCGGCAGCTCCCGGCTCTCCCGGATGGTGTTCAGTGAACTTGCAGATCGATTCGGGCGCATTCATCACACCGGCATGCGCCTCCATCAACTGGGACTTGAATTGCCGCAAGAACTCTTCGCGTTCCTGCTCAAGGACAGCGCTATCGGGAACTGGGTCTGGCGTACTCTGCAAGGGCTTCGCCAGCAGCTTCGGCGTGATCGGCGAGACGCGCTCGTTATGCTTGCAAGTGGGGCACACGTCAAGATCGGCTGGATAGTACAGATGGCATTTGGCACATGGCAGCCCGTATCCCGCTGCCTTTCGCGGGGAATCTTCTTGCACCGGGGACGCCATGCGCCGCGCACCGAGATCTTTCGCCAGTGCGGCTTGAACGCCCGTTGCGCTATTGCCCTGCTGCGATCGCGTTGAATTCGTCGGCATCCAGATCCCCTGAGCACCCGCGGCCCAACCACGGAAAATGGTCGCAGGTCTACTTTAAGGGTTCATCGCGACATCGCCTACAGACCAGAGGTACAACACGGACATTGGCCGAGTGAGACTGCCCAAAAGACTGGACCTACCGGGGATTCGCATCTTTCATCAGTTTTAGGAGTTCTTCCCGCCGCGCACGGTAGAGTGTCCGCTCTGGGTCGAGCTTCGCCGCCAGGTCGATTTCCGTCAGCGCTTCCTTATAGCGATCCAGACTCATCAGGCAAGCTGCCAACGAGTAATGGTTGTCGGCCGAGCCGTTGACCCGCAGCGCTTCTCGAAACTCCTTCTCGGCTGCGTGCAATTCCCCCTGCTGAAACAGGACCGTGCCCAAGAGGTGGTGGGCGACATCGGAATCCGGGTTAAGCGAAACTGCCACCTGTAGCTCATGCAAAGCCTCTTCCGGATTGTTGTCTATCAGCAGGGCTTGCCCTAAGATACGGTGCTCATTGGCTCCGGTCGGATTCTGGCGCACCGCGATTCGCAACTCATCGACTGCGGCGTCATACTGATTTTTCGCCATGTATGCGCTGGCGAGGCACGCGTGTCCCTGCTGCCACTCCGGATGCGTCCGGTAGAGTTCCTTCATCTCGACGATGGCGGCGTCAAATTTTCCCTGGTCGCAATAGGTGTTCCCCAGGTTGTTTCGTACCGAAGCTTCCCCTGGAGCTATCTTCTTCGCCTCGCGGTACTCCGCCTCGGCCTGAGCCAGATTCCCTTCCTCGTGCCGGATCAGCCCCAGGTTCGAGTGCGCCTCCCAAAATCCTGGGCGCAGCTGAATGGCTTTTTCATACGCTCGTATCGCCGCCTGCAGGTTTCCATTGGCGTGCAGGGCGATTCCCATGTCGTAATACGTGTCCGGATTGTCGCGGTCCCGCGTCAGCGACTCGGCATAAGCATGAACCGCTGCCTGGTGTTGGCCCAAAGAGTAGTGGCCCAATCCCAGGTACTGATAGGCTTCGGCATTTTTCGGATCGATGCTGAGCGCGGTGCGCGCCTCGGCGATTGCATTCACGCCATCGTCGAGCCGATAGAACAGATACGCCATCGCATTGTGATTTTCAGGGAGATCCGGCATCAGCCGTAATGCCTGAGCCAGTTCGTCATAGGCCGCGTCGAAGTTGTCTTGCTGGCGCAGCGTGACTCCAAGCACTAAGTGCAGTGAAGAATTGTCTTCATCGGCCGTTACCAATCCCCGCAGTTCGATCTCGGCATCGTGAAAGCGTTGCTGTTTGATATCCCCAGATGCTTTAAGCAGCCCCGGTGGAATGGCTGGGCCGATTCTCGCCGACAGCGCATTGCCTGATCCCACCACCTTCAACAGGTCCTTGTTCGCCCCTGCAGACTCGAGTTGTCGCAGTTCAGTCTGCGTCGGCAGATTCGCCAGTCCGCGTTCGGTCACCAGACGCGCCAGACGGGCGTTCGAAACTCCGCCAGTCAGCCAAGCCGCGAGTTGTGTGGTCGTAACGGGTTGAGAGGTGGGATTCCCACTTTCGGAGGAATGTGCGGCGACTGCCGCCATCAGGAAAAGACAGAGAATGAGCGAACCCTTGATTCTCACCGGACTCCCCGACTCGTGGATTTGGCGTGCGTAGAGCGGCTTTGGCGGATCTAATCTGCGCAAAACGCCCCTCTTTGAAGATAGCTGCCGTGTGAATTCGCCGGTAAGGTCACGGAAGTAACGGCGTTGGATGACCCTCCATCCATATGCGTCGACAGGTCGGCCGTCTGTGATTTCAGTCACGCGCCAGAGTGGTTTTGTTCACCGTGACATCCCTGCAACTCGAATAAAACATTAGACAAAGGCATTTTGCGCCCGGTGGGGCGGTCCTTTCCCTCTGAACCGCAAATAGCGTATGATCTAAATCTGGTTGTTTCTCTCGGAGGCTCCGATGTTGGAAGGTCTATTTCAACCGATGCACCTGCTGGTTATCTTCTTTATTGCCCTGCTGGTCTTCGGCCCAAGGAAACTGCCTGAACTCGGGAAGGGTCTGGGTGAGGGGATCCGCGCGCTAAAAGACGGCATGAAGGATCAGCCCCCCACGCAGGCTTCGACCGACCAGAGCAAGAAAACCGAAACAAAGAGCTAACCGGCATCTCAATCTGGCAGTGCCGCGAGCAGCATATCTGCTCCTTCGTCTCATTTTCTCTAGCGGTTCATAGCAACTCGGGGATCCCATTTAGCTACTGAATAACTTCTGCAAATCTGGAGGGTAAGGCCGTGCTATGCAAGCTTGAGCGATTGACCCTAATTGCGTTTCTCGGATTCTCGTCGACTCTATTCGCAGATCAGGTCACGCTGAAGAACGGCGACCGCCTGACCGGCACCATCGTCAAGTCAGACGGCAAGACTCTCGTCCTCCACACCGACGCCGCGGGCGACGTCACGTTCAATCTCGATGCTGTCGGGGAGATCAAAACGGACCAAAATCTCCACGTGACCTCGAAAGATGGAAAGACTACCGTCGGACCGGTCACGACCGAGGACGGCAAGCTAGCAGTCGCCACCAAGAGTTCAGGCACTGTCGAGGTCGCAAAGGAAGACGTGACTCTGATCCGCAACGATGCGGAGCAGGCCGCCTACGAGAAGTCCCTGCATCCCGGACTCTGGCATGGGTGGGAAGGCGGCATCAATGTCGGCTTCTCCGTCGCGCGCGGGAACAGCGAAACTGAGAACCTCGCGCTCGCTTTCAATGCGGCCCATCCCACACTTCACGACAAGATCACGCTATACGCCAGTTCGATTAACACGACGAATGATTTGGCCACACCTAGCACTGTCGCCAACCTGACCCAGGGTGGATTGCGCTACGACCGTGACATCAACGCCAAACTTTTCGGCTTCGGCGCAGCCGACTATATGGCCAATGCACTCCAATTTCTCGACCTGCGCCAGGTCTATAGCGGCGGCCTGGGCTATCACGCCATCAAATCGGAGCGCACAAGCCTGGATTTTCTCGGCGGCGTGAACTACACGCATGAAACGTATTCAAACGGTGCGCGAATCGATGACACCGATGCCTTCGAATCCTATGGCAAGACGAACCGCTTCGTTGCTCTCACACTGGGCGAAGAGCTGAATACGAAACTTGGAAAGAGCACCGTCTTGACCCAAAACGTCGGCTTCTTCCCCAATCTTCAGGATACCGGCGAGTACCGCTTCATCTTCAATGTGGGCACCGTCACCAAGATTAAGAAGTGGCTTGGTTGGCAAAACCAGCTTGGAGACATTTACATCACGAACCCGCCCACCGGGTCGAAGAAGAACGATGTCATCTTTACAACCGGGCTGAACATTTCGTTCACTCACTGAGGAGTTCGGCAGTGCTTCTAAAGCAGGAACACCGCCAAATGTAGCACTAGTGTTGTGGTGACGCCCGATTGTGATGATCGGCGTGATATCCGGCTTTGGCTGTCAATTCCTGCACTGCTCGATACGCCTGATCGATCGCTGCGTCAGTGTACGCCGATGCAGCGGCATCCGAATTAGCAATCGCAATCCGGCCAAATGGCTTGCGTCCGATCACCCACGGTTTTTCACTCTCTGCCCAATCCGGATCGAAGAGCGGGTTGTACTCGTGGGCGTACCCGTGGGCCCAACGGTTCACCGTGATGGCTTCGATATCGCGCGCGGGATCAAACCCACCAGTCGCGAGCATCCGCCCCAGTTGGTCCCGAATCTTTCGCTCGAACGTTGAGAACGGTGTTTGTATCAGTTCGACCCGGCCGGCGCGGTGTTGGTCAAGTTGGGGCAGGCCCGGCTGGCACGGTGTCCGCAAGAGAAACAACACCATCGGCTCTTCTGGATGGCTATGAAATTTGTATCCGCCAATGCTCACTGGAAAATCCAGAGCAATGTAGCTGTGGTATCCCATCGGCGCGGAGATCTGATGAATTCCGAGTTTTTGGAATGACGTCCAGTTCCGGATTGCGACATGGGTATAGACCAGGGGCGCCTTCACTAGCGAAGAGAGCGCCTCTTTCTGCTTTTGTGGAAGTTCCGGACACAGGTATGGAATCATTCCGTTGTAACAAGCCAGGACGCAGGACTTCGCCTGTATGGTTTGTAACTTTCCACCACGCACATACGCAACTTCCACTCCGGAATCCGTATTTCTCGCCCGAACCGCTGTGCTATTCAGGCGCAGTCTGACGGATTGTTTCTCGTCATCAAGCTTTGCGTAGTTCGCGTGAGCCAGCACTATGTCATTCATACCGCGGCCAGAGAGGCTACCGGGAATCAACGCACCCACCAGCATTCGCGCGATCGATGCGTTGCCATCGGGAAAATGAAAGATGTACGGCTCCGGCTTCTCGCTCCCTCGCTCAGTGTCATCGCCAAGATGCATGCCTGCGAATCCCGGATAACCGATGTCATAGTCGTCGCCCGATTCATAGCAAGCCAGAGCTGAGACAGCATCAATGCCAACTGCCCAAAGGTCGTTGGTTCGCGACTGAAAGAAAGGAAGTACATCCGGATGCAGGTGGACGATCTTCGTCAAGAAGTCGGCATAACTGATTCTTGAGAGCCGCGCGCGCTTCTCCGCCAATGAAAGACCCGGGAGATAGTCCACCTTCTCGCCATAGACGCGAGCGATGTCACGTCGTGCAACGTCAGAGAGCGGTGCCTTGGCGAGGAACTCAACCCACGGCGACTTGCCCATGCCTGTCACCAGGCGATCTTCTCCAAATGTTTCTTTGTCGAAGAAAACTCCGGTTCCCAACTTCAGTGAGTCATAAAGATGTTGGTCATATGCCTGGTAGAAACGCTTCGTCTCGATCCCGAGATCCTTCAGGAGTCCCTTCGCGACTTCGCTATATAGTGACGGGCTCTCAATCGACTGAGTTCCACCGTAGCCCAGGAGCATCCTTCCGCCGGCCTTGAATTCGTTGCGCTTCGCATGTCCGCCGAAATCATCGTGGTTATCAAGGATGAGAATGCGCGCCTTCGCGCCTGCCCTCTTCCGATAAAAATAGGCCGCAGAGAGCCCGCTGATGCCGCCTCCAACCACGACGAGATCGTAGGCTTCGCCGGTCTTGGCAGGCGCGCCGTTGCTATCCCAGGACTCGCCATCGCGTAATGCGTGCGCATAGGTGTACGTTCCGTCATGATTCCCTCGCATCCCGGTCAGTGCCGGGGGATAGTAGCCGGTGCTCTTTTCTGGACCGTACTCGTCCGCAGCTTTTTCTGCAGCCCAGTCGGGTATGGCCAACATCCCAGCACCGACTGCAACCCCGTTCAGGAAATCCCTGCGTGTGATCGACCGATTCATTCCTAGACTCTCATCGGATTCCTTGCCTCTCATCGCTCGTCTCCCAACGATTCAACCTTTGCAAACTCAGCGTTAAGTCCACGAAGTCTATAGCGCTGCACCTTGCCAGTCGCGGTCTTCGGCAACTCCGGCAGATACATCACCCAGTGAAGCCGCTTATAAACTGGCAACCTTCCGAGTACAAAGTCCTGGAGTTCCCTGGAAAGCGCAGGACTTCCCTCCCCTTCGCGCAGAACGACGCACGCACCCGGCTTTGGAAATCCATCAACACCCGCGCGAAATACGACGGCGACCTCGAGCACGGCGGGATGTTCTGCCAGCACATTCTCGATTTCGATCGGGCTCACCCAAACTCCACTGACTTTCATCATGTCGTCGGAGCGCCCCGCGTACCAGAAGTATCCATCTTCATCCTGATGATATTTATCACCTGTACGCAACCAGTTCCCCGCGATTGTCTGCTTGGTTTTCTCATGTTCGTTCCAGTAGCAGGCGCACGTAGAATCGGCTTTCACCAGGAGATTGCCGACCTCTCCTCGCGGTACCGGCTGATCGCTGTCATCCACGATCTTCGCGTCGAAGCCAGGAAGAACCTTCCCGCTGGAACCGGGCCGCACCTCGCCGGGGACGTTGGAAATCACCATATGCAGGGCTTCTGTCGAACCGATCGCATCCAGAATTTCTACTCCAAACCGAGCCTTGAATTGATGAAAGATCGCTGCGGGCAAAGCTTCGCCTGCGGAAATCGCATGCCGGACCGAAGAGAGATCAAATTCTCGTTCTGCTGCTGGATGAGCCAGCAGCTTTACGTAATTCGACGGCACGGAAAAGAACAGAGTAGGGCGATGCGTTTCGATAACTTCGAAGACACTCTGTGGGCGCGGTGGATCCGGCAATAGGATGCTCGTCGCTCCCACCGACAGTGGAAAGTACAGTCCATTCCCCAGACCATAGGCGAAAAACAGTTTCGCCACGCTAAAGAACCGGTCATGCTCGGATATTCTCAGAATCGTCTTTGCATAACGCTCCGTGCTTACCACCATATCGTGCTGCAGGTGAACACACGCCTTCGGTTGTCCGGTGCTTCCCGAGGAGTAAAGCCAGAACGCCGCGTCATCCTTGCTGGTTGGAGCGGGCTCCAGCTCGGTCGAACTGTTGCTCCTCAGTTCATCGAGAGAAACATCTCCGTTGGTGGATGCGCCCACCACGACCATGGTTTCGAGGTAGCGCAGTTCGGCACGTGGAATCGCTTGTATTACCGGAAGGAGAGATTCGCTCACTATGGCTACGCGTGCCCGTGAGTTGTTGAGCAGGTACTTGTAGTCACTCGGTTTGAGCAGAGTATTGACGGGAACTGGAACTGCACCGATTTTGATCGCTCCAAAAAAGGAGATAGCGAACTCTGGTACATCCAGCAGCAGAAGCAAAATACGCTCCTCGATTCTGACACCCAAACTTCTTAATGCATTTCCCAGTTGATTGACGCTGGTGTGCAGTTCGCCGTAGGTTAATGCACGTTCGCCGCACACAATTGCTTTTTTGGTCGATCGCCCTTGTTGAATGTGCCGATCGATGAAGTATGAGGCGGCGTTAAACTCATCTGGAAGCTGGATGGGAGGTACCCAGGACATGCAGGAATCTGGAAATGTTACCACTCTGGCAGATAAAAGAAAGGCCCGCACAATGCGGGCCTTTGAGTTATCGGTCGGTGAGATGCTGAATTACGCGATAGCTTCCTCATGGTCACGGATTGGGATCGCCTCGCCCTCATCTTCCTGAACGCGAGCATGCGTCCTCGCCACCAGCATGTAGATGGAGGGCACCACGAACAACGTGAACGCCGTACCGATGATCATGCCGCTCACCAGCATGATACCGATACTGTTTCTGGCACCCGCACCCGGGCCTTTCGCGAGAACCAACGGGAAGTGACCGAAAACCGTTGCCGCAGTGGTCATCAGAATCGGCCGCAACCGTGTGCTGGCCGCTCCAAGGATCGCTTCCAGCTTGCTTAGTCCCGTCTCCTGCAGATGGTTCGCAAACTCCACGATCAGAATTCCGTTCTTAGAAATCAGGCCGACCAGCGTGATCAGTCCGACCTCGCTATAGATGTTCAGCGTGGTGAATCCCAGGAACGAAAATACCAGCGCACCCGAAATCGCCAGCGGCACCGATCCCGCCAGAATGATGAACGGATCGCGGAAGCTTTCGAACTGAGCTGCCAGCACAAGGTAAATCAGGATTGCCGACAGCAGGAACGTTCCCAGGAACTTGCTGCCCTCTACACGCAACTGGCGCGATTCACCTGCGTAGTCGACGGTGAATCCCTGTGGCAGGACTTCCTTCGCCTGACTCTCAAGGAATGTCAGGGCCTCATCGAGCGGGACGTTCGGAGGAATAACACCCTGGATTCGAACAGCGTTGAGCTGCTGAAATTTGTTCAGTGACCGCGGCTCCGTCGTTGTTTTTAGAGTTGCAAACGTCGACAGGGGCACTAGTTTGTCCGCCGATCCTTTCACATAGATCTGCGACAGTTGATCTGGGGTCAGGCGCTCTACGCGTTTCACCTGCGGAATCACCTTATAGCTGCGTCCCTGGATACTGAAGCGGTTGACATAGTTCCCGCCCAGCATCGTTGCCAGATCCTGCCCCGCCTGGCTCAAGTCGACACCCTGCGAGCGCAGCTTATCCCGGTCGAAGACGACTTCCGTCTGCGGCTGATCGAACTTTACATCTGTGTCGGCGAAGATGAATTTTCCGCTCGCCATCGCCTTTTGCACGATTTGTTCAGCCAGCGCGCTCACCTGCTGCGGCTCTGCCGCAGATGCGATCACGAAATCTACCGGGAAGTTTCCTCCTCCGGGTAGTGGCGGCGGAGTTAGCGGTATCACGCGAACTCCAGCAATCTTCGATAGAGGCCCACTCGACTCCAACAGCAACTGCTGCGCAGTCTTTTTGCGCTGGCTCCACGGCTTGGTCACCATGCCGCCGAATCCGCCATTCGGAGTTGTGATCTGGAACGTACTTTCACTCTCGGGAAACGAGTGATATACGTCGTACACCTGTTTCGTAAACAGATTGGTCTGATCAATGGTCGCATTCGGCGCTCCCTGGATCACACCGAACACGACGCCCTGATCCTCTGCCGGTGCCAGTTCCCGCATCGAGAACATGTAGAACGGAACCATCAGCACTGCGACGACTGCCCACAACGTCAGCACTACCGGACGGTAATGCAGGGTTCCGGTCAGAAGCCGCGAATACAGGCTGCGCACTTTCTCAAAGTTTCGGTTGATCAGGCCAGCCAATCCCTTATGGGAAGCGCCAGCACGCAACAGCTTCGATCCCATCATCGGTGAGAGCGTCAGCGCCACGATGCCGGAGACAACGACGGCGCCCGCAAGCGTAAACGCAAACTCCCGGAACAGTGCGCCCGTAAGGCCACCCTGAATTCCGATCGGAGCGTACACCGCCGCCAATGTAATGGTCATGGCGATGATAGGCCCCACCAATTCGCGAGCAGCATCTTTCGCCGCCTGGAATGGAGTTTTGCCTAGTTCCAAATGCCGCTCAACGTTTTCCACCATCACGATGGCGTCGTCTACCACCAACCCGACGGACAGCACAATCGCCAGCAGCGTCAGTAGGTTGATTGTGAACCCCGCTATCAGCATCAAGAACACCGCGCCAATCAGCGAAATTGGAATCGCTATGACGGGGATCAGCACGGAGCGGAACGATCCCAGGAAGAGGAAGATCACCACGATGACGATGATCAGCGTCTCGGTAAGCGTGTGTAACACTTCGTTGATGGCATCCTGGATGTATGCCGTCGAGTCGTACGGAACTCCCAGCTTCATGCCGGTCGGAAGTTGCGATTGAATTCCCGGCAATGCCGCGCGAACAGCCTTAATCACTTCCAACGAGTTCGCCGTCGGCAGCACCCAGATGCCCATGAACGTCGCCGTCTGTCCGTTGAAGCGCACATCCTGGTCGTAATTCTCGGCACCAAGCTGGACGTCGGCGACTTCACCCAGACGCACGACCGTACCGTTGTTCTGCTTGATGACCATCTGCCGGAACTCATCGGCGGTCCGCAGATCGGTATTCGCCACCAGGTTCACCGACACCATCGATCCCTTGGTCGAACCCAACGCCGAGAGGTAGTTGTTCCGGGCCAGCGCGTCGTGCACATCCGATGGTGACACACCGCGAGCGGCCATCTCCTGTGGCTTGAGCCACAGGCGCATGGCGAACGTACGATTCCCGAGAATGTCAGCTCGCTGCACACCGCTGATCGCGCTCAACTTTGGCTGCACCACGCGGGTCAGGTAGTCGGTAATTTGATTTTGATCGAGGTCTGCAGAAGAGAATCCGAGGTACACCGCCGCAAACTGCGTGTCTGCGGTCTGCAGATCAATGACAGGAATCTGCGCGTCCGGTGGTAGATCGTTGCGCACCTGCGCAACTTTTGCCTGGATCTGCGTGAGCGCTGTGGTGGTGTCGTAATTGATCTTCAGATGAACCTGAATCGTGCTCAGGCCCTGGGCGCTCGTCGACTCCATGTAGTCGATTCCGTCGGCGCTGGCTACCACGCGCTCGATTGGAGTGGTGACAAACCCGCGGACTAGGTCAGCATTTGCGCCGACGTACACCGTCGTAATCTGAATGACAGCGATGTCGCTGCGCGGATATTGCCGCACGCTCAGCGACCGGATCGCCTGTAAACCGGCGATCAGGATGACGAGGTTGACCACCATCGCCAGTACCGGACGCTTTACAAATAAATCGGTGAACTTCATGCCAAGCTCCTTAACGCAGGCGCAAGAGATCCTCTTAGGCCCTAACTTCCGTCTCTATTCGGGAAAAGGCCTTCGTGCCAAGTGATGTTTAGCTGTCTTCCGGCTTCGGGCTGGCGCTGTTACTCGGCTTCACCGAGTTGTTCACCACAACGGGCGCACCGTTTCGCAGTTTGAATACTCCCGAACTTACGACCTCGTCACCCGGATTTAACCCCGAGATCACACCCACTTGGTCGCCTCGCGACCCCTCAACCTTCACCACCTGCTGCCGGACGCCACGGTACGTGTTCCCCTGCGGGTCTTTCATATCGGTGACGATATAGACCGTGTCCCCGTAGGGCGCATAGTTGATCGCGGAAGCCGGCAACGATATCACTTCACGCGGACTTCCCAGCGGCAATTCGACCTGCACGAACATTCCCGGGCGCAGTCTGTTTTCTTTATTAGTAACGATTGCCTGCACCTGAATGTTACGGGTCTGTTCGTTGATGACTGAGTCAAGCGCCACAATCCGTCCAGTAAACGCCATCCCCGGCAGATCGCTGTTCGTCACGCGCAGCACATGCCCGGCAATGACCTTTCCCGTTTCCTGCTGCGGCACTCCAAAGTTCACATAGATCGGACTCAATGTCTGCAGAGAAACAATAGCCTGACCTGCGGCCAGATACTGTCCTAAACTCACTTGCCGGATCCCAATCACGCCACTGAACGGAGCCCGAATCGTCTTGCGTGCAATCGCCGCCTTGACATCTCCCACCTGCGCCTCGGTGGCTTTCTGCTGCGCGCTTGCGTTGTCGTAATCCTGCTTCGCGATCACACCCGCGCCTACCAGTTCCTGTGCGCGTCCGTAGTTGATCTTCGCCAGGTCTCGCTGAGCTTCCAGGCTCGCCAGTTGCGCCTTTTCCTGGCGCGTATCGAGCTCCACCAGGATGTCGCCCTCCTTCACCCACTGACCGGACTCGAAGTGAATCTTGTCGATCGTGCCTGGAAGGTCCGCGCTTACTGTCACACCCTGGATCGCGGCAGCCGTCCCGATTACACCCATTGTCGACGGCCACACTTCTTTCTGTGCAACCACCGAGGTCACTGCCGTTGGCGGAATCTTGAAATTCTTGCCCTGTGCAATCGCCGCCTCAACCTGTTTGAACTTTACGAATCCCAGACCCCCCAACAGAGCCAAGACAACCACCAGCATTAGGACCATCCGCTTCGCCATACATTCTCCTGTTGAAAACAAGACAGTTGGGTGCTGTCTAGACGTTCAATCGGTGTGAACCCCACCGCGTTGATAAATATTGATTGGAGGGGCAACCAAAAGGATTCAGAGTTGTGTGCATCTTTTCACCTTACGACGTGAAAAGGCCGATCGGCGCGCATTCTAGAGGTTTCTGACAGCTGGATTGCCAGGACGCGCGGTAACCTTCCAATCCATCGCAGGGCGACTACTCTCCCCACCTAGCACCAGCTTTTCCACAATTAATTCGCCCTCGAGAAGGTCAATGCGTAGCGCTTGATGCTCAAGAGCAATCATTCCAAATCCGGTAGCGGTAGAGAAAAAAGTTTTGAATGGTCGCGCAGTTAGCTTCGGAGTGAACCACAAGGTCTTTTTGTCAGCGGAATAGCGGAATCCCGAAAGAGCGCCCAACAGCGCATAGCTCGCCATCGCGCGCGCGTAGTAGTTCCCGCACTCATACTCATTCCATGGGTTACGCGCCCGCCCGTCGTAACGGCTGCGCACCGCCTTCACAATCGTCAGACCCTCTTTCACAAAGCCTTCCGCGATCATGTGTGATGCGACCTGGTACTCAATCCCGGTCCACACTTCATCGGAGTACACGAAGGGCAACGTCGGCTTGTTTCCTTGTGGCCATGTACATAACAACAAGCCTGGCTCCTGGCCCATCGCATAACCAGGTCGTTGCGCATTTGCATGCTGACTGAGATCAGTCTTGAAGTTGTGCCGGAAAATCGCTCCAAGGCTGCTTCTTACCTTTTCTTGCGAAAGAGGAGTCTCAATCCCATACATTCTCGCCATCCAGACTCCAATGACGCCATCCGAAAGACAGCCCGTCCCATACTGATATTTAGGACCTTCGCGTTTGAGAAGCCTTTGCATCTCGCCGCTGTTCTCATCCACCTTAGCGACCATCGTTGCAAACGACTGATCTCGTAAGCCCGTGTACTCCACCTTCTGCTGGTAATACTCGCCGTTGAACAGCTGCTCTTCCATGAAGCGGGCACACCGTTGCGCGAGTTCTGCATAGGACGTTGCATCATCTCTATTGCCTAGCGCACGAGCCATCTCGGCCAAAGCCGACAGTGCCCCCAGATAGATGCTGGTACACATGCCGTCCGGTCCCCAGAACTCGATGTCGTAAGTGTTGTGATGAGGCTCGAACAGTCCCCCGCGGCGGTCGGGATCCCAGGTGCGAATGCAGTAGTCCAAGCTTCGCTTCGCCAACGGATACATCTTCCGCATCCACTTGAGATCGCCGGAAATCTGCCATTCGCGAAACACTTTCATGATGCCGCCGAGCTGTCCGTCCGAAGCAGCATGAAAATCGTGCGGCACCGGTCCCTCGGGCAGCGCTGAGCGGAACGTCACGTGACCGCGATCGTCCATGGAGCGGACCAACTCCAATTCGCGCAGCGTTCGCTCCAGTTTCGGAAACAGATGTGGAAACGCCTGCGCATAGTTCCACACGTGCGTGCAGGAACCGTGACAACAACCCGCATCAGGGAAGCAACCTTCCCATCCCCAGATGTCGCCGTTCTCAACCCGCAAGACCGTAGGAGACTTCATGATCGCCAAATTCGCTGAAACGGCATCGAGAACGTAAGGCGGCAGAGTGGATAAAAACAGCGCTTCCTTGAACTTCGTGGTGCGGGCACGCAGGTCATTGCAGTTGCTTGCGACGTACTCCGCCACTTCGCGTGCGTCTTTCCAGATCGAAGCGTAGAAAGGACGCCACAACGGCCCCTTGCCCTCGGGCAAAGTGCGGCAATCGGCGCCGCCTTCCGATTTCGTGTCAGCTGAGGAAGGAACCCCACCCACCTGCAGATAGCAATTTGGAAAGTGCCACGCGATCACCAGCGGAAAAGTATGCGACTCTCCGGCTGCAAGCTTCCCTTGCAGAAGAATCGATCCGCCATTTCGTCCGGCGGTATCGATCTGGTTCGTTCCCTGATTCTCCGTGAACTTCCCTGTCGAAACCTCGCGCCATAGCGCCGACAGCGAATCGAACTCCCATCCCGGACTGCGCAGCCACATCCCCTTGACCTTCGGCTCATGCCCAATCGCCATCAGGCAAGCACTGCCATACGATTCCGAGTTCGGGGCCTCCACATTGTGCAAAAACACTCCTCGCCCCGGCACAACCGTATTCCGGCTCTTCCCTTCATCGTTGCCGCATCCAGGCGCCAGGTGCGACAAGTGATATGAGAACTCGAACTCGACAGGCTGCTTCGATGCATTATGAAAGGAGTACTCGAGAATCGCGCATGGAATGCTCGAGTTCTTGTCATCCAGCGGAATAAACGGATTCCAAGCCGTCACTCGGACCTCGAGCGGAATCGACGAGTCGCTGATCCTCGCTTCTCCGAAGGGAAACTCGCCCTTAAATTCGCATTTCTGAAATCGCGGAAAACCTTCGAAGCCGCCTCGCCGATAGCCTTCGCCCTGCAAACCCTGGTCGAAAATCTTCAATACCGGGAATGGCCCCTCGATCAGTTTGGTGACAGGAGTGGTGCCCTTGACGTGCAGGATAGCGAATCCGCCTCTCGACGCCGCAAAGCCCTCCGGCAAAGCTGTCGTGGTCGGATGATTCCAGATGGAAAAATCCTGCAACCCGCCGTATCCGTTGAAGCAAATACACCCGGCCCCGATCCCTCCGATGGGCATCGCAACTTGGGTGGCTGTAATTCCTGTAAACGTGCGTTGTGGGCCCGTGCGAAGAAGTTCCTCCGGCGCGTAAGAAGACTCGACTCTTGGCGAAGCAGCGCTCTCAGGCGCCACCGTTGAAGGAATGGCTGCTCCCAACGCTAGAGAAGAAGAGGTAACCAGGAAGTCTCGCCGGGTTGGCTTATCAGAAGACATGGTTGTCATCCTGCGCGCCGCTGTTGGCCGCGAAGAACCCACACACTTTCTTGACGGCGTCGGCTACCGCAGTCGTGGCGAGAAATCGGTCATGACCAAGTACGTGGAGTCCACTTTGTCCACCAGTTTGCCGTTCGCCTCGGACTTCTCTTTCACGCTCTTCCACTCAGCATCATCCTGGAACGACTGCCAGTTTGCAGCCGCTGCCTCACGACTGGAATGCTGAAGGATGTAGATCAGCGTGTTGCTCTTGTCCGGTTCATCCATAGGCGTCCAGTACGCAACACTCTTCAATCCGTGGCGCTCGAAGAGTTTGACCGTATGGTCGCGAAACCGCGCCTCCAGTTCAGACAACTTTCCCGGAGCCGCATGGTACACGCGGAGTTCGAACACGCCGACTGCAGAATTACTGTTGTCTTGCCGGGCAGCGGCCCATACGGATGCCGGAATCATTGCCGCCGCAGGAAGGGCTTGGAGCAAAGTTCGTCTTTTCACGGCACGCATTGTAGCAGCAGGAAGCACATGAAGTACGAGCGGTAATTCTCACGGCACCGCTTGTAGCTTCGCCAGCGAATCGTTGCATCGCGCCAGTTCGCTGCTGACTTCCCGACTCGCTCCAGTCCGACCATGGGGCACTTTACCGGAACTCCCCAACTCTACCCACAACTCCTCGCTACGCTGATACAACGATTTGGCCTTCATCCAATCCGCCATACGTATCGAAGTCTTCTCGTCCTGACCTGCCTTGGCCACATAGACTCGCGCCGTGTTCGCCAGAGTGTCTGCCAGCGCAATCCGGTATTGTGCATTACCACGATCGGCTGTAGAGAGGTGCTCGAGCAACTCGATAGCATTGCCGTATTGCTTTAACGCATCATCGCGGTCATTCGATGCGAGCGCCTTCGCCAAGTTTGAATAGCATTCTGCCAGCGCACCGCGATTGGAATTACTGTTGGGGCTTTTTTCGGAAAACGTGAGACGCGCGGCGACCGCCTTTCGATAGAACTCAATCGCTGCCTTTCGATCTGCACGATCCAGCAGGCAATTGGCAAGGCGCGTGTAGCTGTTCGCGAGGTGGTTATATAGAAGAATATGGTGAGGATCCTTGGAGACTAGCGCCTCCTGCCTTGCCACTCCACTGCGCAGAAGTGCCAAGGCTTCTCTCGTTTGGCCCAGTTTTCCTAACGCCGATCCCGTTTTGCTCTCGCTGAAAGACAAGTCCAGCACAGCTTGCGAGTTTCCCGTATCCCCCGAGACAAGGTCACGATCAATGCTCAAGGCAGCACGATACTCTACGAGGGCGCTTCGCACGTCAGCGACGCGCATCAAAACGTCACCAATCTGTTTGTGCGCAAGCGACCGATTTCTTCGTGCCTGAACATCCTTGGGATCGGCCGCTCCGAGCGACTCAAATAAACTGAGCTCCCGCCGGAAGTGCACCAGGGCCGACTCGAGTTCCCCGGCTTCCACCAGCGACAATCCCACATTGTGCTCGGAAAAGGCCAACTGCCGGCGATAGTGCGCATTGTTCGGACTCACCCGCGACAATTCCTCGCGCATGGCCAATGCCCGCCGCCGATTCTCAAGTGCCTCTGCAGTGTCGCCCTTTTCTTGCAGAACGTTCCCCAGACCATCCAGACTTGTCGCAAGATGAATCTTCAGTTGCTGATCCGCGGGGCTGGCCGCGATCAGCTGCTGACTTAGTTCCACCGCCTTTCTGTATTCCGCCTTGGCTTCGTCCAGACCGCCGACCGATTTCAGCAGGTTGGCATAGTGATAGGTCTGGGACACTCGTTCCATCTGAAATTTCGGATCGTTGGCCATGCTTCCGGCGAGGCCTTCATACAACTCCAGTGCTTTGCCGGAATGCTCGACCGCACCCGCTGTATCACCCGTGAAATCGAGCAGATCGCTGATCTGTTGGTGCGTTCCTGCCAGCACCAAACCAACTTCCTGATTTTTCGGCTCCGATCGCGATAACGTTTCCAGAATTGTCAGTGCTTTCCTAGAACTCTCCAGAGCCCCCTTGGAATCACCCAAGTTGGGGAACATGGGATTACCCTGCACTTCGGCGACCTTCTGGTAAGCAGATGCGATCTCAAGCTGCAGCGAGCGGTCCCCTCGCGCCTCTGCGGCAAGTCCATCCAGATATTCCAAGGCGCGCTTCACGGCCAGCGAGCGCGCTGGCGTTGAACCGGGAAGGTCTTTGATTGCTTCGTCGAACTCAAATAAAAACGAGTGCGCAAGCTTGCGAACGTCGTTGAATCTGCGCTCTGCCCGTGCACGCTGCTCCAGCGCGATGCGCGCTTCTCGCAAAGTTGTCGCGACACCGCCCGCGACAGTGAGTGCAATCAGCACGGTCGCTGCGACGCCGGCCTTGTGGCGGCGTACGAATTTGCCCAGGCGATAGGAAACCGAATCTGGCGTCGCCATCACCGGAAGACCGTTTAAATGACGGCGAATGTCTTCCGCCATTTGCTCGACGGAGACGTAGCGGCGCGCCGGCTCTTTGCGAAGAGCTTTCAAGACAATGTTGTCCAGATCGCCCTTGAGTGCGCGTTTGAGCTTCGCAGAATGGACCGATTCGCGAGATGGAAACGCGGTCTTCGATAGCGACTCTTCAACCTTCATGGGCACGACGCTCGTGGCAGCGGGTTCAACCATGCAAAATAATGTCAGATTTTATAGGAACGTCAACTCAAGGCGGGCATAGCGGCCGTTCGCAGTGCTATGCGCTCGAGGGCAAGAAAAGCAATCGGCAGACGCTTCAATTGCTGGTTTGGACTTACGAAGCCTTTCTGGTCGAGTCGAAGACTGGATGAGCAAGCGGGATACCCGCATCCAGCCACGCTATCAGGAGCTTGTATCCAACAGACAAGATGATTGCTCCGACAAAGAGTCCAATAATATTCATGGTAATAAATCCACCAAGTACTCCGAGAAAGATAACGGCGATTGGAACGCTGCTGCCGCGTCCCAACAATATCGGCTTCAAGACGTTATCCATGGCGCCCACAAAAATGGCCCAGACCAGAAATACAGCAGCATAGCTCGTGGGCTGAGTTGCGAATGCATAGAGCACCGCCGGTACGAGCACAAGTCCGCCAACCTGTAAGACTGCACCGATCAGGAATATCACTGCCCACAGGCCTGCGCCTGGTAACCCTAGAATCCAAAAGCCCAGACTGGCAAGCAGGGTCTGAATCACCGCGACACCCAGGATGCCATTCGTGACGCTTCGGATCGTGCGAACAATCAGTTGCTCAAACTCAGGACCGTGCTCATCGAAGATGCGAGCGAAGAGCCGGTCTGCAAATTGTGTCTTTTTGGCGCTGGTCGCAAGCAGGAACCCTGCGAGTAGAACTGCAATCATGAATTTGATCAGGACACCGGTTAAGCCGACCGATGCGGACACCAGCCAGGGAATACGCTCCCGAATCTGGGGAGCATATCGGCTCGCCGCTGCGGATATGTCGCTCGCAAATAATGTCCAAACTTCTTTCAGTTTCGTACCGACAATAGGAACTGTGTCGAGACTTGGGGGCGGCGGCGGAATCTTAAGCTGGCCCGCCCGCAATTGCTCAGCCACGTTACCGACACCATCGGCTAATGTTCCCGCCAGCAGCAACGTGGGCAGGAGAATCACGATCAACAACAAGACGGTACACAGTACAGCGGCCCAAGTGCTGCGACCGCGTAGAACTTTCGTGAGCATCTGATAACCAGGGTAGACGCCAACGGCGACGATGATTCCCGCAATGATCATGTCCAGAAATGGTCGCAAGAGCAGGAAGCAGCTAATACCCACAATTACGAGAAGGCTCATGCGGATGAATACTTCTCTTGCGCGAGCGATGTAGCTTTTTTCTTCAGCTAACAGTTGAGTGACCATTCGGATGTCTGCCCGATTCAGGCATGGAGAAACTGGCCCGTCTCCGCGCCGACTGATAGTTTGTGGCGGGAATGCTTGTTCTGGAACTGAGAGAAATGCCAGATCTTTCCTCCACACTCGCACTCACCGGGAGCAAGGAATGGCTCTACCAATGTGAACGCGATGTTAATACCAATCTCAGAGATCAATCGAGATAACTTCGAACAGAACACTGCCCACGCTCTAGTTCGAATAACTGTCATTTGTGGCAGTCGTGGACCGCAGATCCATTCGCTATTCTCATTCCACCATTCTGTGGCTTCTTATGGCTGTTACCGATAAAAGACCAGTGTGGTTTCTAGTGTCCCAGCACTGGGTGAGCTTGCTCGGCATGGCGCTGCTCGCGACAGCGTTGATTTCCACGCTTTTTGTGTTACCTCAACAAATTCGCGGCCACGTTGATAACCCCTACATCGGAATCGTCGTCTTTCTCTTTCTCCCGATGGTCTTTTTTGCTGGCCTAGTCTTGATTCCGATCGGAATCTACCTGGGCAAACGCAAGATTCGTGAAGGAATGGCTGAAGTCGGGTTCGATCGCGGGGCCGCGCTCCGCCGCTTAGCTTGGTTTTTCGGTGGTGTAACGATTCTGAATCTGCTGATCGGAACCCAGATCACCTATCGAGCAGTCGAACATATGGAGACTCCGCAATTCTGCGGAGCCTCGTGTCACACGATGAAACCGGAATTCTCCGCATACCAGAATTCTCCCCATTCCAGGGTGGAATGCGTTGAGTGTCATGTCGCGCCAGGAGCGGCTGGGTGGGTCAGCAGCAAAACGAACGGAATTCGCCAGCTGATCGAAACTGTATTTGACAGCTATCACAGACCAATTCCCTCGGCGATCGAAAGCAATCGACTCGTGCCTGCCAGAAAAACATGCGAAAACTGCCACTGGCCGCAGATGTTCGGTGGTGCTCGCATGCGAATTCTGAACAAATACGCCGAAGATGAAGCCAATACATTGTCGCAAACCGTGCTTCTCATGTTGGTGGGTGGGAACCGGATTGCCGGAATTCATGGCGCTCATTTCGGCCCGGGAGTTCACATCCGCTTCGCCGCGGCTGATCCCGCGCGGCAGGGGGTCCCGTGGGTCGAATACCAAAATGACAATACTAAAGAAGTCCGCACATTTGTCTCCGGCGAGAAAATGAACTCAATAAACGAAATGCCAAAGTTCGAGATGGAGTGTGTCGATTGCCACAATCGTCCGACGCACACATTCGAGTTACCGGAGCGAGCAATGGACAATGCGCTCGCGGGCGGTCAGATATCCATTAGCTTGCCGTTTATTAAGAAGAAAGGTGTTGAGGTGCTGAAAACGACCTACTCCACCAGCGCAGATGCGGCAGACAAGTTGCCAGCCTCAGTCGAACACTATTACCAGCAAACTTATCCGGACCTCTACGCCAAGCGGTCGGACGACGTCCGCCATGCCAGTCAGGCGATACTCGCCATCTACAACAGAAACGTGTTCCCAGACCTGAAGGTAACATGGGGAACGTATCCCAACAATCTTGGCCATATGGATTTTCCCGGCTGCTTCCGCTGTCATGACGGGGCACACGCGACTTCCGATGGCAAAACCATTCCGCAAGATTGCAATACCTGCCATGAAGCACTGGCGATGGATGAAACTTCTCCGGAGATTCTGAAGACACTCGGACTGGCAGAACGTATTCAGAAGATCCAAAAGCAGTGAGGGGAATTCGTCCTTGTTAAGCGAGGAATCCGACTATGGAGACGCGAAGAAGTCACGACAAACAGTTAATAGCCGTCCCGTCCATCTTAGTGTTGCTATTGATCGGGATGATCGATGCTTTCTCTTATGGTCAGGACAAGCCACCAGTGCCAAAGGAGCAGGAGTCATCCAAGTATGTGGGCATCGATACGTGTAAAACCTGCCACGAGGATCTGTACAAGAACAATTTCGAAAAGACTCCACACTTCAAAACCACGATCGATGACGGACACGGATGTGAATCGTGTCACGGGCCAGGCTCCGCTCACGTTGAAGGCGGAGGGGATGTCAGCAAGATCATCAGCTTCAAGTCAATGTCAAAGCAGGATGCCAACGCTCGCTGCTTGAGCTGTCATGGCGAGAAGCACGAGCAACGCCACTTCTCGTCATCACCGCACGCCAGCAGCGACGTCGGCTGTCTCGATTGCCACTCACCGCACCATGCAAAAGAGCCCGAGCACCTCCTGGCAAGCACGCAGCCCGGACTTTGCTACGGATGCCACACTGCAGCAAAGGCTGATTTCGCCAAACCCTATCACCACCGCGTGGACGAAGGGCTCATCAAGTGTGCCGACTGCCATAACGTTCACGGAACCACCACACTTCGCCAAGTCAGAGCGCTGCCGAGTGGGGACGCGGTCTGCGCGAAGTGCCACGCCGACAAAGCCGGGCCGTTCGTTTACGAGCATGTACCGGTAAAGACAGAAGGCTGCAACAGCTGTCATACGCCGCACGGGTCAACCAACCCGCGCTACCTGCGTGTAAGCCAGGTGAATCTATTGTGCCTGCAGTGTCATTCATTCCCAGCGCAGGGACCGGCGGGCCCCGGCCACAACCAGTCCACCAAATATCAGGCGTGCACAATGTGCCACGCAGCCATTCACGGATCTAACGCGAGCAATGTGTTCTTTAGATAAGAGGCCTGCCATGAATCTGAAAAGCCTTTCATTGAAAGCCCTGTTGCTGCTCGTGGGCGTCACCGCCCTCATGGCGAGAGCACAAACTCCGTCAAGCAACCCAAGTCAGAGTTCGCAGCCGGAAGGGTTGGAGCGTGGCGGATATGAAATTCATCAATCCATCGAATTCGGGTATCGGGCATCGGACGTAACTGGCAGCGAGCCCATGTACAACACTCTTGTTAATCTGCGTAGTGGTCCTCGTTTACTCGACCAGAGCCTGTCGATGCAGTCAAAGAATCACGACACTCCACTATTCGACAACCTGTTCTTCAATAGCTTTGGATGGGGTGGCGACCCCAACAACGCCTTGTTCTTTCGCGTAGATAAGAACAAATGGTATGACTTTCGCTCGGCATTCCGCCGCGACCAAACAGATTTCGACTACAACCTTCTTGCAAATCCGCTTAACCCACCGACGTCAAGTCCATACATTCCTGTTACCACGTCGCCTCATCTTTTTGCGACGCGACGGAGAGTTAGCGACTTTGATCTCAAGCTCCTTCCGCAATCGATCGTCGACGTTCGCCTTGGATATTCGCACAATAATATGAGCGGGCCGTCGTACTCGAGCGTTCACGAGGGTACAGATGCACTCCTATTGCAGGACTGGAACACAACGCTGGATTCGTATCGTTTCGGCGCAGACTTGAACATCTTTAAACACACGGTCGTCAGCTATGATCAGTTCCTCGACTACTACAAAGGCGATACCAACTGGCAACTGGCCCCGTTCGCCCCGGCGCTTTTGCCAGGAGCTCCAGGCACAGTGGAACTGGGGCTTCCAATTAACACGGGAAACAACAACCCATGTGCCATTACAGCGCCCAACACCAGCCTTATAGATTCCACCGGTACTCTGACGAATACAAAATGCAATGCGTATTTCGAGTACAGCCGGTCTAATCGTATTCGGACATCTTCGCCGACTGAGCGCTTGAGTCTGCACTCTGCCGACCTTCCA
>AR_comb_assmDRAFT_10138898_pt1 | contig 29743 bp, 31 predicted proteins | sample ArasoioldDNA_FD_10543 | JGI IMG/M metagenome (IMG submission 10543) | reverse complement strand
TCCTCTCGATACATTCGCAACCGGATCGAGCGTCTCCGGATCTACAACTTCAAAATAGTCCAACCGCACCGCACTCTCTCGCGCAAACTCCTCTCGCCCAGCCGCCACCAAACGCGTCGCGTCCCTCTCGCCCGCTCCCACCAATTCCTGCACACGCATCAAAGAACGATTTAACACCAACGCCTGTCTTCTCTCGTCCAGGTTCAAATACGCATTTCGCGAACTCATCGCCAGCCCGTCCGTCTCACGCACAATAGGACACACCACAATCTCCACCGGCAAATTCAAATCCCGCACCATGCGCCGGATGATCGCCACCTGCGCTGCATCTTTCTGCCCGAAAAACGCTTTGTCAGGTTCAACGATGTGAAACAACTTCGCGACCACCGTCGTGACCCCGCGAAAATGTCCCGGCCGCGAACGCCCGTCCAGCTTCCCGCTCAACTCCTCCACCGTGACCCACGTCACCGCTCCCGCCGGATACATCTCCTCCACTGACGGCGCAAACACGAACTCCACTCCCTCGCGCTCCAGCATCTCGCAGTCGCGCTGAAACGATCGCGGATATTTCGCCAGGTCCTCATTCGGCCCAAACTGTGTAGGATTCACAAAGATGGATGCTACGACCACATCGCTCGCCCCCCGCGCCCCTCGCACCAGCGACAAATGTCCCTCATGCAGCGCACCCATCGTAGGCACAAAGCCAAGCCGCTTTTCGGCGCGGCGCACAGCGCGTGAAGCAGCCCTCATTTCGTCAATTGTGGAAAAGACTTTCAAGATTTTGAACGCAAAGGGTGCCCCGCTCTTGGCCGGTTTAGCCAGAAGTGGAGTTTGACTCTCACGCCGAAGGCACCCACTCCACCGCAATGTGGGCACTCTGCAGAATTCCGCCAACAATCCCTCTATTCCGCCGAATAGCGATACTATCCCGCTCGGAAGCCCGAAGCCCTGCTTCAGTCGCAGCCACCACTCGTCCATAAGGCCAATTCGACGCGGGCAATTTAGCAAGCGCCGGCAGTAGTTCGTCGGGTTTCAAGATGATCTCCGCGCTATCAGCTACATCAAGCAGCGCGACCCCGTCGGCGCGCACGATCAAATACGGATTCCGCCATTTCTTCATATCATGCATGTGCTTGTATTTCGCCGAGTCTGCCGGAGGAATCTCTTGCAGAATAGTCTGCGGATCAGGCGCCTGCGGCTCCGGCGGCTTCGTGCACCCGGCCAAAGCGCAAAGAACAATCAGTAGCCATAACGGCCGCCAGGTGATCACTACCGGTAGTACCCCGCTGCGGGAACGTCACTCTTCGCCGCCCACACCAGCGCCACAATCCACCCAATCACGCTCCAACCTAGAAAAAAGTTCAGCAGAAAAATTGCCAGCAGATCGCGCTTGCTCCGCGCCAGCGCAATGATCGACGGCAAGAAGTACATCAGCGTGCCAAAGCCGAAGAACGGAAAGAAGAAAAGGTGTGCGAGAACCATAAGCGACCTCCCACAGCGTAGCACTCACCACTGCGTCAGTGAATCAGGGACTCGTCCCACATCCCGAACCCCCACTGAAATATACGAACAACGAGACACCGCAGTTCCGTAGCGCGGGCCTCCGGCTGACTAGCCTGCCCTGAGCGAAGTCGAAGGGTCGCGTGGGCACCTTACCCGCGCAGGCCATCACTCCGAGCGGTTAACTCACCGCCCCATCGCCCGCTTCCGCGCCAGCACCGTTTCCAGCGCCGCTCGCGTTTCCTTCGGCAGATGATACGACTCCTCATCCGACGGATACTGCCGCGAGCGCACATCCGCCCGAAACGCCTGCACCGCATGCGTAATCAACTCTGCAGCATCTCCGTACCGCCGCACGAATTTCGCGGGCGGAGCAAACGTCAGATTCAGGATGTCGTGAAATACCAGCACCTGCCCGTCGCACTCCGGCCCAGCGCCAATCCCGATCGTAGGCGTACCCACCTCCGAGGTAATCATCGCCGCCACTTCCCGCGGAATGCCCTCCAAATAAAGGCAAGCCACCCCCGCGCGATCCAGGGCCACAGCATCGCGCATGAGTTGCTCTATGCCGCTCAGGTTCTTCCCCTGTACCTTGTAGCCGCCCATTACGTTGACGGATTGCGGCGTCAGCCCGATGTGTCCGGCGACGGGAATCTCCGCGTCGATGATTCGCCGAATCAAGTCCGCCCGCCGCTCCCCACCTTCGAGTTTCACAGCCTGAGCGCCGCCTTCCTTCACAAAGCGCGCGGCATTGAGAATGGCATCTTTGGCGTCGACCTGGTATGAACCGTAAGGCATGTCAGCGACCAGTAGTGCATTCTTCACGCCACGCCGCACGGCTTTCACATGATGCAACATCTCGTCCATCGTGACCGAGAGCGTGTTCTCGTACCCCAACATGGTTTGCGCCAGGGAATCTCCCACCAGCACCATGTCGATGCCAGCTTCGTCGACCAGACGGGCAGTCGCGTAGTCGTAAGCGGTCAGGCAGGTGATGGGATCGCGACGGAGTTTCTGCTCGCGAAGAGAAGCGGTAGTTACCTTGCGGCCGGAACCGTCAAACAGGTGGCCGCCGATAGGGGTCAAACTCATGATGTCCTCCAGTGCCCCTCCGGCATCGCCGGATAGAGCCTGTACATGCATCGTAGCGTCTACACCATTTTGATGACGCTGGAAGTATTTTAGCCATAAAAAGGGCAACGAACCACCGCAAAAATGACCTCGCAGCGTCTAGATCAATGGGCCGTCTTTCCAAGTACTTGACGCTATCGTCTGCCGAGGGAGTTAAGGTAAGGCGATCAATAGCTTGTCTTACATTTAGTGCCATGGTAAGATTGTATGCATGGCGACTTACCACACCACCATCAGTTCGAAGGGACAAGTCGTAGTTCCGGCGGAGCTTCGGGAACAGTTGGGGCTAAAGAAGGGCACCCGAGCCATCTGGACAGAAGAGAGAGGCCGGCTGATTTTGATGCCCATCACCGAGCGAATTCTGGACGAAATGGAAGGTTTTCTGAAACCGCGTCCTGGAGAACCCTCGGTGTTCGAAGCGTCTCTGGAGGAACGCGAACGCGAACGGCGCCGCGAAAGAGAGCGCAAGTAAGTGACGGCTTCCCACGGAAGCATGCGCCGTTACGTGCTCGACGCAAATGCACTGATTGGTTTCTTCGAAGGCCGTGAAACGACCTCGGGAAAAGTGCGACAGATGATCGGCGAGGCGATTCGCCTGGAGCTTCCCTTGTTCATGTCGGCGGTGAACTGGGGGGAAGTTTTCTACATGGAGTGGCGATATCACGGAGAGGCCAAAGCTCGCGAGGTAGAGGCTTATCTACACCGGTTGCCGATCGCAGTCATCGCCGTGGACCTTGAACGTGCCACCCGCGCCGCCACTCTCAAGCAAAAGCACAACCTTGGGTACGCCGACTCCTTCGCCGCCGAACTCGCCATGGAGCGCTCAGCCTGGCTGGTGACTGCCGATCCGGAGTTCTCAAAATTGGGGAAGGGATTGTCGGTGTATACGCTACCCAGGCACAACCGGTGAGAATGGAGTCGAGCTTTCTACGCGCTGGCCGCTTCCTGCCCACCTAGCGGCAGGAAATACTGCGTCCCCTTGATCGGCTCAGTCACCTTGCGCAGCAGTTCCTGCAGGTCTTCGTTGCGGTCCACGAAGTCGATCTCCGACGTATTCACGATCAGCAGATCCGACGATGTGTAGTGAAAGAAGAAGTGCTCGTAGGCCTTTACCACTTCTTCGAGATACTCGTCACTCACCGCCTTCTCGCCCGGAGCATTCTTCTTCTTGAGTCGCTTCCTCAAAACCTCAGGAGTGGCCTGCAGGTAGATCACCAGGTCCGGCGTAGGCAAGTGCTCGCGGAAGTGGTTGTAATACCGGTTGTAGGTGTCGAGTTCCTGATCGTTGAGATTCAGGCAGGCGAACAGCTTGTCTTTCTCAAATATGAAATCTGCGATCACAGTTCTATTCGATCGCGCCCCCAGGTCGAGCGCATGCAGTTGCTCAAACCGCCGCACCAAAAACGCAAACTGGGCTTGAAATGCCGCCCCGCGCTCCCCCTCGTAAAACGCGCCCAGAAACGGATTCGCGTCCGGCTCCATCACCCGCTGGGCGTTCAAGCGCTCGGCCAAGAAGCCCGCCAGCGTGCTCTTGCCGACTCGTATAGGACCCTCCACAGCAATGTAACGGGGAAGCTCAAAAAGATTGGCCATGGGCTAGTGCGATGACTCGGAATTGGCAGGATATCTCGGATGCGCCTTACTGGCAATTGCGGGATCAGTTAACACTGAGGAAAACGATTTGAGACTTCGGATTGTAGATTTCTGATTGCAGATTGCAGAATTCAGATTGAGAATCTTCAGAACACAGTCATTAAATCTGAAATCTGCAATCTAAAATCTGTACTCGTTTTAGAATCTCAGCATGCTAGCAATCGGGCTCGCTGGCGTCGCAGCCTCCGCGGCCGCACTCTCCGCCGGCTACCAGTCCATGGCCCCGACCGGCCAGTGGTACGGCCGCACCTTTACTCGTCTCCCGGCCGGCACCAGGCAACTCGCGCTCACCTATGACGACGGCCCCAACGATCCTCATACATTGCGCCTTCTGGAAGTTTTAGCAAGGCACAACGTCCGTGCGACTTTCTTCCTCATCGGACGCTTTGTTCAGCAACGTCCCGACATCGTTCGTGAAATCGTGAAGGCAGGACACGTCACCGGAAACCACACGTTCACCCATCCCTTGCTGACTTTCAAAAGCGCCGCCGAAATCCGGAAAGAACTCACTGACTGCCGCTCCGCCATCCAAGACGCGATCGGAGAACACTCCAATCTCTTCCGCCCACCATTCGGAGGCCGCCGCCCCGCTGTCCTTCGCATTGCGCACGGACTGGGCCTTTGGCCGGTCATGTGGAACGTAACGGGTTACGATTGGAATGTACCTTCCGCAGAAGTGATTGAGCGAAAAGTGTCGCGACAGATTCGAGGCGGCGATGTGATCCTCCTCCACGACGGTGGCCACAAGCAAATGGGAGCAGACCGGACGCAGACAGTGCTGGCCACCGACCATCTAATCACCCGCTACAAATCGGAAGACTATGATTTCGCGACCATCCAGCAGATGCTCGAAGGAGCGCAGGCTCTGTCAGCGATTCGGGATTGACTCGGATTTTAAATTCCAGGGAGTTTTAGAAGCCTCAGCGCGGGGTTCATCAGTTTGGGATCATTCACCCAATCTACCGGCTACAACCGCCGCTAGGTCACTGAGCGCTGTGGCTGATTGCAAGTTAACGTCAAACGGCCCTGCCTAATTCTTCCGGGGCGGATCTGTGGTCCATGGCGGCGCGATGCCGATGGAACGGGCGTAGGCGATTTGCTGTCCCAGATGCTGCGCGATGTGCTGAACGATGAAGAGCAGGACTCCGCGTTCGGTAATCTTCCCTCCGTTCCAGTCCAAAGTCTTTTCCAGGTCCGACTCGTGCATGGCGCGGATGGCCGTCTTGGCATGCGCGTACGAAGCCTTGAGTGTGGCGATAATTTTTGCTTTGTCGGTGGTGGACTGCTCCAAGGTTTTCGTATCGACCCCCGCCGGCATGGGAGTGCCGACCAGCTTGTAAAGGTTGTAGTTGGCAGCGCTGGCGTGCAGGAAAACTTCGGCAATGGTGCGAACATCCGCGGAAGGACGCCAAGTGTATTTATCAGCGGGGATGGCCTCGGCAAGGCGAACGAATTCGCTTTCCTGAATCATGACTTCGGCCATGACTTCCGATCGGTATCCGGTGACCCCGGGAGTCCCGTCCCGATACGGATACACCTGGGCTGAGACTCGAAATGCGGTCGTGGTTATCACGATGAAACACAGAGCGGAGAGGGTTCTCAGCATCGGACCTCCACATTTGTGGTCAGGTTGACTATATTCGCGAGATTATATCCCGCTTCCTACAATCGAACTTACCTGCTTCCGCGCCCGACGACTTCTCCCAACAGGAGTCGCTGGGTTGAGTGGCGCAAAATCGCGACTTCACTCGTCGACCCTACAAGTGCGCCGAACAGAAGAGAACGGCTGGCCCGGACACGATCCAACACTGTAGTGCCAATGATTTTAGCCCGGTGTTTACTCTCGCATCCCGGCAAACGCCTGTTTCGCCGCCGCAATCGTCCGCTGGACATCTTCCTCTGAATGCGTGGCTCCCAGGAACATCGCCTCATACTGCGATGGCGGTAAATACACGCCCGCATCCAGCATCGCGCGGAAAAACTTTCCGAAGTTCTCAATGTTTGACTTCGACGCAGAATCCCAATCCGTTACAGGCCCATTCTGGAAGAACCACGTGAACATCGATCCCACGCGGTTCGCACATAGCGATACTCCGGCGTCTCTCGCGGCCGCCATCACACCATCCACCAACTCTCCGCTGAGCTTGTCGATCTTCGGATAAATCTCTTCCTTGCGGTCGCGCAACTGCTTCAGCATCGCGCATCCCGCCGCCATCGCCAGCGGATTCCCCGACAGCGTCCCTGCCTGATACATCGGCCCCAGCGGGGCCACCAAATCCATGATCTCCGTTGCCCCACCGTATGCCCCTACCGGCAATCCGCCACCGATGATTTTTCCCATCGTCGTCAGATCCGGCTTGATGTTGTACAACTCCTGCGCGCCGCCGAATGCCACGCGAAACCCGGTCATCACTTCGTCAAAGATGAGCACGGAGTGTTCGCGCTGCGTGATCAACCTCAGCCCCACCAGGTAATCATCCGCCGCCGGCACGCACCCCATGTTCCCCACAACCGGCTCAACGATCACGCACGCAATCTGATGTTTGAACTTATGAAACGCGTGCTCCACCGCTGACAGATTGTTAAATGGCAGAGCGATGGTAAACATCGTGAATTCTTCAGGAACCCCCGCCGATCCCGGAATCCCCAGCGTCGCCACGCCCGATCCCGCCTTTACCAGCAAACAGTCGGCGTGCCCGTGATAGCAGCCTTCAAACTTGATGATGTACTTGCGCTTCGTATAAGAACGCGCCAGCCGGATCGCCGACATCGTCGCTTCCGTCCCGGAACTGACGAAGCGTAGCTTCTGCATGGTGGGAAACGCCGCTAGCGCCAACTCCGCCAGGTCCGCTTCCGATGGCGTCGAAGCGCCGAAGCTTGTCCCGTTGCAAGCCGCGCCCACAATTGCATCGAGAACGTTCGCCTCCGCGTGCCCGAGAATCAGAGGCCCCCACGATCCGATGTAGTCGATGTACTCGTTCTCATCCGCGTCCCACACGTGCGATCCCTTTCCCCGCACGATGAACGGCGGATCCCCGCCCACCGAGCGAAAGGCCCGCACCGGCGAATTCACTCCTCCCGGGATCATGCTCTCCGCCCGCTGTTGCAGGCGCCGTGATTGTTCGGTTTTGCGCAAGGTTGTGGAAGGCATCAATTCCTCTCGACAAGGAGAAAACAGATGTCAAACTCTGGGACGCAAACGACTAATATAGCAGCGCCGCCAGTACCGAATTCATCAGATATTCATCGTTCTGCAATCCGATTGCAACATCTCCCCGGTACCGTGGAGTCATCAAGTTGCCCTTCTAACCGGGAGGGTTTGGGGGACAGTCTCGGGGGCTCCGGACTGTCCTTTTTGTTCTTCTCTGTCTCATAGCAAATGAGTGTCATCCTGAGGCGGGCGCTTTTGCCCGCCGAAGAACCTCTGTACAACCCCCGAGTTGCACCCGTCCTTAGCGGCAAAGAACGCCGGTTCAGGATGACAAGCTTCAATGAATTCCTTTTCGATCCCCCGACATTAACCATAATTAACGCCCCATCGTATAATCGCGTCGATGATCACCGTCTCCAAGGAGGACTACCTCAAGTCCATCCTCGAAGCCGAGACCGAAGGCGAAATCGTAATCTCCGCGCGCCTTGCTCATCTGCTCAAAGTATCTCCTCCTGCAGTGACCATGGCTCTCCGCCGCCTCAAGAAAGACGGCCTGGTGCGAGTCGGCGCCAAGGGCGAAGTCAGCCTCACCGCCGGCGGGCGCAAAATTGCCCGCAAGCTCGCACTCCGCCATCACTTGATTGAGCGCATGCTCTCAGAAATGTTCGGCATGGAATGGTGGAAGGTGCACGACGAGGCCGAGCGTCTCGAGCACGCTGTCTCCCCGGACTTCGAAGCCAAGCTCCTGGCGAAGTTAGGTTCCGCCGGTGCTTGTCCGCACGGCAACCTCAATGAAGTGGAAAGCTCCGCCAGCCGCCGCCGGCGCGGATTAGTCCTGCTGGCCGAGGCCGAAGGCGACACGAATTACACAGTCAGCGGCATCTACGAACGTGATCGCGGCCTCCTCGAATTCCTCGAGCACCGCGGCATCCGCCCCGGCGCGAAGGTGCGCCTCGTCGAGCGCAATTACGATCAGACGCTGACTCTCTCCACTCCCGCCGGAACCGTGTCGCTGGGCCCGGTGGCCTCCGAACGAGTCTGGCTTTCGCCCATCGCCCGCCCCAAGCAGGGATGATTTTCGCCGGTGTGATTTGCTTGTGTGGGGACGGGCGCCCCGCCCGTCCGCGTCGCGCCAGCGACGCAGGTTTTCCGCTGTCATCCGAGGGTTAGGGCTACCGGAAAATCAAGCCTGGACTATTTCTTCAGGTCTCCCGTCCAGTTCGTCACCAGCACCATCGGCGTGGAAATATTTTCCGGAAAAGTGCTGACGATCACGCGCTTCCCGTCCGGGCTCACATCGTAGGCGTTTCCAACCGCCGTCACGTAACTCATCGCGAACATCGTCTGCACGGGCGCGAGCTCAATCTCGTTGCCCTTGGCGCTCACAGCGGCCGTGTGCAGGGTGCTATCCCATCCGAAGTACCAGATTTCCTTGCTGTCTCCTCGCCACGTCGGGAAGGTTCCTCCGTTCTGCGAGACCCGCCACCTGCCTTGCCCGCTGGGAAACTGCGTCACGTACACTTCCTCGCGTCCCGACTCGGTCGCACTGTACGCCAGCCACTTTCCGTCCGGTGACAAACGGTACTGCACGATTCTCCCTTGCGCCGATTGCGGCTGCACCACAACAAACGGCTTCTTTTCTCCCGTCAAGGGCAGCGCCCAAATTCCCGTGATGCTCGGCCCCGCCTGTTCCGTGTGAACCAGATAACGGCCGTCCGGCGACACTTGCGGTGACAACAGCGTTGCCGCTATCGAAGTACTCGATGCCACCAGGACTTCTTCCTGTCCTCCGCCGCTTGCCAACCGGGAGCAGATCGACGTTCCCTGCATCATCGTCGTTCCTACCTGCCGGACAAAGATCACCCGCTGCCCATCGGCCGACCACGAAGGTTCAATATGCTGGGCGCCACCAAACGTCAGTTGAGTTCGCGATCCCCGCACCAGGTCAAGCACCCATATGTCGGACTGCGGCTCTCCCATGGCGACCGCCAGTTTCTTGCCATCCGGAGAGATCCGCCCCGCCCCTTTGTAGAATGACCGTTCCGCGACCCTGCCCAGATCCTTCCCCGTGCGGTCCATCCACAACAGATCGCTTCCCAAGGTTTTCGATCCCGGCTCATAGACCAGCATGCCATTCTGGCTCGCCGAAAAGCTTGTGTGCCATGTCCCCGTGTCCTGTTCCACAAGATTCGCCAGTGTCACCGGATCACCAGAGACCGTTCCCACAGCCGGATCGAACTTTTGCGCGAGCAACTGCGACTGCAAATGGTAGAGCAGATAGCCGGACGCATACTGCGCACCCGAATCCGACTCAAGCACGCGCTTGTACGAGCCATCTTCCAGCGACCCGTAGTAAACGCCGTGCTCCGTGTCGCCGGTATGACTCGTCGCGAAGAAAAGAAAATGCTTGCCGTCGGGCAGGGACTGCGGCCAGCGATGTGTCGTGTGGCCCCCTTCAAACTTGGTCAGCCTTGCCGGCGTTCCCCCCGCCGCGCTGATCTTCCACAACGTATCGCGGTAGTCCGGATCGTAGATGATGATGTTGTCCTTGTTCCACGTCCCTCCGCGTGGGTTCGGAGTGTCCGCCAGAACAGTCACCGGCCCGCCCGCCACTGGAATCTTTTTCAAATGCTCGTCGGCGAAAAATCCCAGGAACTTTCCGTCCTCCGACCAGAACGGAAACGAAGCGCCCTCGGTGCCTTCGAGCTTCCGCGGCGCTAGTTCATTCAGCGATTGCACCCAGATGGAATCGCGCTCCTTCTGGTTGCGAGCGCAGAACGCAACTGCAGTGCCATCGTTGTTGAGCACGGGCGGCCCCGAAAAATCGCCCGTAAAATCAAAACTCATCTGCGCCGGCGGAGTCAGGAACGACCGCAGAGTGCGCTCCGGCTCGCGGCCGCGAAGAAGCGACCACGCCAGCGCCGCGAGCAACAGCATCACCGTCGCGCCCCAAGCCACGTAGTTCCACCTCCAACCTTCGGTCGGAGCGGGCGGCGAGGTGCCTGGCTCCGAGCCTCCGCTCGCGACCCACCGCAACTCCCGCGCAATATCCCCCGCGCTCTGCCAGCGCTCATCCGGATCTTTTGCCAGACATCCCTGCACAACGTGATCGAGCCCGGCCGGTGCCATCGGCAGCAAGGAGGAGATTGCCTCCGGACTTCTTTCAAGCACTGCCGCCATGGCGCTCGCCGCCGTCTTCCCCTCAAATGCCCGCTTGCCAGTCGCCATCTGGTACAGCACGGCCCCGAGAGCGAACACGTCCGAGCGCGCGTCGGCTTCCTTGCCTTCCACTTGCTCCGGCGCCATGTATTGGAAGGTGCCCATAACCGTTCCCACGGCCGTCAGTGGATGGCTTCCCGCGGGCGTTGATAGTGTCACCGTCAGGCTCGAAGACGAATCCGCCTTGACCATCGCCGTCTTTGCCAAACCGAAGTCCATCAACTTCGCTCCGGACTTCGTCAGCATGATGTTCCCCGGCTTCAGGTCGCGATGCACCACGCCGCCGCGATGCGCTTTCTCCAGCCCTTCGCAGATTTCGATTCCATATTTCAGAACCTGGGAGATGGGCAGAGGTCCCTTGCGCAGCCGGTCCGCGAGAGTCTCGCCTTCCAGATATTCCATTACCAGGAAGTGCACGCCATCCTGGTGGCCAACGTCATACAGTGTGCAGATGTTGGGATGATTCAGAGACGAAATCGTCCGCGCCTCGCGTTCAAAGCGCTGCTGCGCCTCGGCGTCTTCCGAAAGATGCGGAGGAAGAATCTTTATCGCGACCGTGCGATCGAGCCGTGTATCGCGAGCGCGATACACCTCGCCCATGCCGCCCGCGCCAAGCGGCGATTGAATCTCATACGGCCCGAGCTTTGTGCCTGAAGTTAGCCCCATGGTGTCGGAGAATTATATACAGGACTGGCGTATTCCACGCATCTGTAGGATCCATTCATGATTGTGTAGGGGCGGACGCCTTCGTCCGCCCGCCTCCCTACCGGCCCCGCACATCGCGTGCAACCGCGGACGAATGCGTCCGCGGCTACACGTTTCGTGGTACTGCTCGCCGCGATTCTTTGAGCGGGCGCTCTACAAGCGCGTTCTCGCGAATGAAGATAGTTAACTACAGTTAACTATTTATGGTGTATATTCATTAATATCTGCCCTGGGTGAAACCTCTGAACGAATGAGCACTCACGACCAACTTAGCGGAGCTGCGCACCCGTTGCCCTTGAACTCCGCGGAAAACGCCGGTGACGCGGCCACCGGACATCGTTCTCTGGAAAACGTGCACGGCTCGATCGAGGTTCCCCATCACCAGGCCAGCTTCTGGCAGCAATGGAGAGCCTTCGTCGGCCCCGCCATCCTCGTCAGCGTCGGCTACATGGACCCGGGCAACTGGGGCACCGATCTGCAGGGCGGCGCGCAATTCAAATACAGCCTGCTCTGGGTTGTCGGACTCGCCAGCCTTATGGCCATTTTCATGCAGGTGACCTCTGCGCGCCTCGGCGTCGTCACCGGAAAGGATCTCGCCCAATGCTGCCGTGACTGGTACCCGCGCTGGACTCGCTGGCCCAACTGGCTGATCAGCGAAATCGCCATCGGCGCCTGTGACCTGGCTGAGGTCCTCGGCAGCGCGGTCGCTCTCAATCTCCTCTTCCACATCCCTCTGCTCTGGGCCGTGATTATCACCGGCCTCGACGTTCTTCTTCTTCTCGGCCTGCAGCGATTCGGTATGCGCACCATCGAGGCAGTGGTTTTACTCCTCGTTGCCACCATCGCCGTCTGTTACTTCATCGAGATTTTCGTGCTTCCCCAAACGAAACCCAGCTTTCTCGAACTCGGCCATGCGCTAGTGATTCCCGTGCTTCGCGAGCGGGGCATGCTTTACATCGCCATCGGCATCATTGGCGCCACCGTCATGCCGCACAATCTCTATCTGCACTCCGCCCTGGTGCAAAGCCGTCGCTTGCAGAAAGACGACTCCTCTATCCGACGCGCCCTCCAGTTCAACACCATTGACTCGACGGTCGCGCTGACAGTCGCGTTCTTCGTCAACGCCGCCATCATGGTCCTCGCCGCCACGGTCTTCTTTGGTAAGACAGGAATTCACCTCCCGGAAGGCAGGTTCATTACCTTCAGTCCCGAAAGCGACTGGATCCGCGTCGCCTACCTGACGCTTGCCCCTTTGCTGGGCGCAACCGCAGCGAGCACACTCTTCGCCGTTGCGCTTTTGGCCGCCGGACAGAGCAGCACCATCACGGGCACACTCGCGGGCCAGGTTGTGATGGAAGGCTTCATGCACTGGCGGATCAAGCCCTGGGTACGAAGGCTCATTACCCGCACCTTGGCCATCCTCCCCGCAGTTGTGATCATCGGCCTGCGCGGCGACAACAGCGTCACTGACCTGCTCACGCTGAGTCAGGTCGTGCTGGCACTGCAACTTCCATTTGCCATGTTCCCCTTGCTGCAATTCACCAGTTCCCAGAAGCGGATGGGCAAATGGAAAAACGGTTCCTTCCTGCTTGCGGCGGGTTGGGCCAGTGCTATCCTGATCACTTTCATGGACATCTATGGCCTGCCTGAGTCGCTGAAGAGTGCGTGGCAGCTCATCAGCGGTCAATGAAAGAGCGCGGCTTCCGGCGGCTTGCGAAGAAGTCGTGGAGATTTTGGTGGAAGAGCGGCGCTTTAGCGCCGCGTTGAAGCGAGTAAGGATGTGGGGCTTTAGCCCCTGCGGGATCACGGTGAACAGGACGCCATGTACGACAAAATACTTGTCACGCTCGATGGCACCGCAACCGACCGTGCCATCATCGAACACGTGAAGCTGCTGGCCAAGCTCGCCCACAGCCGCCTAGTCCTGCTCCATGTCGCCGATGGATGGGCAGCGCGCACCTACGGCCCCGACGCCGTCAGCCCCGAGATCGTGGAAGACACGGCCTATCTCCGCAAAGTCCAGTCCGAGTTGCAGGCCGCCGACATCCCCACTGATGCCGAACTAGCTTACGGAGAGCCCGCCGAGCAAATCATCAAATGGATCGAGAACAAAGGCTGTGACCTGGTTGCAATGAGCACCCACGGCCACCGCTTCCTCGGCGACCTCTTCCTGGGGACTACCGCCACCCGCGTGCAGCACAGCATCAGCGTCCCCGTCCTCCTTCTCCGCGCCCGCTAAACAGAGCACCAGTTGTAACTGCAAAGAAACCTAAGGGTGCAATTCCTATGGTTCTCGTCCCGCTCCCATGATCTCCTTACTCTCAGCTTGAGCGACCGCTGGATACGCGGTTGTTCTACGCCTCCGCAAGTCTCGCGGCAACTCCGATTGCAGCAGCCACAGCCCTGCGGCAACCGCGGCCATCCAGGTCACCGAAAGCAGCGCCAGTTGGGCCAAGTCGGCGACGCGGCTTCCGTGCCCCGCGCCGGACAACGGCACCGCCTTAGCTACTTCGAAGCTGATCGCGCCGGCGACAACCGAAACCAGGGCAGCTTTCCCCAATTCCTTCCAACGTAATCCGCTCAGCGGCACTAGCCCTCGATGACCCAGAAGTCCAGCCAATGCCAGCAAGTTGAGGCCGATCCCGATATCGGATGCCCATGCCAGCCCAATGACCCCGAACGTGTGGAACAAGAATGCATAAATCGGCAGCGACAGCAACGTGATCACGCTGACCGCTATCATCGGAGTCAACATGTCGCCGGCCGCGTAAAAGGCCCGTGCGTACAAACCCTGCGCCGACCAAAGCACCAGGGACAACGAGAACCAGAAGAAGTACACCGCACTTGTTTCTGTGTCAGTAAAGAGAAACTTGCCGCGGCGGTATACCAGATCGATGAGCGGCAACGCGGCGACCATCATCCATCCGGTGGCGAGCAGGGATGCTGCGGAGACGCGGTAGACCGAGTCATTGACGGTGTCGGCGAATTCCTTGAGTTTTTTCTCGTTGAAGAGCCGCGCGAAAAACGGCAAGGAGGCCTGTCCCGTGGCTTGACCCAAGACTGCGATTGGCACGGCGAACAGTCGCTTCGCGAAAGTGAGGCGCGTGATGTCGCCGATGCCTGTGGCAGCGTAGTGCCGCAGGATCCAGTCGTCGGCAGTCACGAGCGATACGCCGAGCATGAGCGGAACCGAAAGTTTGACCCATTCGCGGAAGGCGGGATTCCCGATGTCGAACGAAGGCCGATAACCCGTACCGATGCGAATGGCCCCGATCACACTGGCGAGAAATGGGCCCGCGAACGCCCCGACCAATGCCCCATAGGCAAGCGAAGCAATACCGAAATGACGTCCACCGATGACTCCTCCCAAAATGATGAAGAGGTTGTAAATCAACGGACCGAATGCGGGAAAAAGGAAAAGCCGGTGCGAAAGCAGCACGGCTGAAACGACGCCGCCTACATAGAAGAAGATCTGCGCGGGCAGCAGGATACGAGTCAGATGAACGCACAAGTCAATCTTGTCGGGCGTGAATCCTTTGACGAACCATCGGACGAACTGCGGCGCGAAGATCTCGGTGGCGATCGTGCCCACGATCATCACCGTGGTCATCACCGTGATAATGATCGAGAATGTCTTCTGAGCGTCCTCGTCGCGTTTCTCAGCCAGAAATCGGGTGTAGATGGAAATGAAGGTGATCGACGCCGCGCCGCCAGCGACGATGTAGTTCAGAAAATCGGGCAGCGTGAAGGCCGCGACGTAGGCATCGGTGGCGCCGCCTGCGCCGTAAGCCCACGCGATATATGCATCGCGGGCGTAGCCAATCACCCGCGAAAGCATCACTGCCGTAATCAGCAGCAAAGTCGCCGAAAAGGCCGTGTGCTGGTGCGATGGCCGGAAGAAACGAAGCAGTTTCGTCATGTCTAATGCCGGAATTTCAATCTTATAGGAAGCATGTCGCGATTCCTGTTGACCAATCGGCATCGACGTCCAAATCGCAGGTCGACGGCGTTGTTCTGAGATAATCCGTTCGTGACCAATTTGACAATGAAGAAGAGCGCCCCGGCCCGCTCCTCTGTTTTTCGCCGATCCTTTCGCAGGGAATTTCCTTCCGCAGTTCGCGGGGAAGGTGTCTTCGTGTGGGATTCCGCGGGGAACAAGTATCTTGACCTGGCGGGATCCGCCGCGGTGAATCTAATCGGGCACGGTGTGGCGGAGATCGCCGCCGCGATGGCGGAGCAAGCCGCCAAGTTGGAGTTCGTGCACACCAGCCAGTTCACGACTCCCATCGCCGAGGAATATGCGGCCGAGTTGCTTGCCTTCGCTGGAAAACACTTCGAGGGCGGCGCGGTCTACTTTACCTGCGGGGGTTCCGAGTCGGTTGAGACGGCGCTGAAACTCGCCCGCCAGTATCAAGTAGAAATCGGCCAGAGCCAAAGGCACCAGATCCTCAGCCGGCACCAGAGCTATCACGGTTCGACGCTCGGGGCTCTGTCGGTCTCCGGCAACAGGCGGCGCCGGGAACTGTACCTGCCGATGGTGCGCGAGTTTCCGCACATTGGCATGCCCTTTTGTTATCGCTGCGTGTTTGACTGCACCGACGGATGCCGCAACTGCGGGCAGCAGTATGCGGCCGAGCTCAAACGAGCAATCGAAACCGGAGACCGCCAGGTCGCTGGTTTTATCTTCGAGCCGGTGAGCGGGGCGACGCTCGGTGCGGTTGTTCCTCCCCCCGGATATCTGCAATCGGTCGCGGAGATCTGCCGTGAAAGTGGTGCGCTTCTCATCGCCGATGAGGTCATGACCGGCATGGGACGTACCGGGCGGAACTTCGCCGTGGAGCACTGGGATGTGAAGCCTGACATCCTGATCGCAGCCAAGGGCCTTTCAAGCGGGTATGCGCCGCTTGGCGCGGTGATTGCCACTAACAGAGTCGCCGACGCCATTGCCTCTGGGTCAGGGGCATTCCTGCACGGCTTCACCTATAATGCGCATCCCATTTCGCTGTCCGCCGGGCGAGCCGTTCTACGGTATCTGCAGACGCGCAAGTTGGTGGAAGCCGCAGATTCCAGCCGCCCCGGAACGCCGGCCTCGATCTTCAAAGATGCGCTTCAGTCGCTAGGCGACGAGAAGCCTGTTGGGGACGTCCGGGGCATCGGCTTGCTCTGGGCCGTCGAATTTGTCGCCGACAAGTCGTCGAAACGTCCCTTCCCGCCTGGTCAAGGGTTCTCAACCCAGGTGGGTGCGGCTGCTCTCAAGCGCGGGCTCCTCGTTTATCCCATGCAAGGAAGCGTCGACGGGACGGCGGGTGATCACATCCTTCTTGCCCCACCAGCGGTCATCACCCAGGAGCAGGTGTCCTGGTCCGTTGACCAACTTGCCAGCGCCATCCGCGAAGCGCAACGATAACGCCTCCGTCCGATGCTATTCAGCGCCCTGTCATCGCTGGAGGTGAAGACGGTAATCCAAGTTTTTCAATAACTTACCGCTTGATCATCGTTTGATGCTCCCTGCATTGCTCTCGCCTTCGTTCTGGGCGAAATTTGCTGGTGAAACAGGGCAGCTATACGACTTCGCGGGTTCACATGCCAACTTCCGGATCCCACACCATGACAGTTCTGCGAACAGGTAAATCCTCGGGTGCGTTAGAGAGGCGCCGCAAACGTCCTTTTCCCGACATGCTCCGTCTCCAGGAAAGCTGGACGGCGGCGCCTGAGAAACGGGTGCTGTTATGGCTGGCGGCCCACACGCCCCCAAGGATCGGGCCCGACCATCTCACCGTGCTTGGGCTGGCGGCGCAGATTGGCGCCGGGGTGTGCTATGCGCTGGCTGCCCGCAATCGTTACGCGCTGCTGGGCGCCATCGCCTGCCTTGCGCTGAACTGGCTGGGCGACTCGTTGGACGGCACGCTGGCCCGTGTGCGTCACAGCCAGCGGCCGCGATATGGGTTTTATGTCGACCACATCGTCGACAGCTTTGGTGCGCTCGCTCTGATTGGCGGCCTTGCCCTTTCAGGCTACATGGATCCGCGGATCGCGATCGGCCTGCTGGTGGCGTTTCTCATGCTCTCCATCCAGTCGTATCTTGCGACCCACGCGCTGGGAGAATTTCGCATTTCGTTCTGGCGCTTCGGTCCGACTGAGTTGCGCATCCTGCTCGCGATCGGCAATGTCGCGCTGCTCTGGAAACCTGTCGTCAATTTACTTGGAGGAAAGTACCGGTTGTTTGACGTCGGAGGATCAATTGCCCTGGTGGGCATGAGCCTGATGCTTGTGGTCTTCACTGCACAGAACACGATCCGCCTTTATCGCGAGGAAAGAATTTGACCATGATAACGCAATCGTTATTTCAGCCACTTGAGATCGAGAAGGTTTCTTCTCACGAACGTGGCCGGAGACGCACTCGCGACGTCCTCGTCCGCTGGCTGAAGTTCAATCTTGTCGGAGGAGTCGGGATTGTGGTGCAGTTTGTCGCATTGTTGCTGCTGAAGGGTGTGTTCCACTTCCATTACCTTGCGGCGACCGCGATTGCAGTCGAAGCTGCAGTGGTTCACAACTTCGTATGGCACGAACAATTCACCTGGTCAGACCGCGTGCAGGCATCATGGCGACGATCACTTCCTCGGTTCGCCAGGTTCAACCTGACGACGGGTGCGGTGTCAATCCTGGGCAATCTGGCGCTGATGAAGGTGATGGTGGGCTATGGCGGAATGAACTACCTGCTTGCGAACGCCCTCGCGATCACACTGTGCTCAGTGGCGAATTTCCTGGTCAGCGAGGAATGGGTGTTCGAGCCGTCTGCGGACCGATAGAGCATGTGCTGCTGCTTCAGCAGGGACTAGGATGCGATCTTCACGACGATCTTCCCGTAATTCTTCCCATCTTCCAGCAGCTTATAGGCCTCGACTGCACGCTCCAGGGGCAGCACATGGCCGATCTGCGGTGTTAGCTTGCCCTGGCTGATCCACTCGGATAGCTGCTTCCATGCGGGTTCCATAATCTCCCGCTTCTGCGACAAATACGTGAGCCAGAGTCCTTGCACGCTGGCCGACTTCGCGTACATGGCGCGCAAGTCGATCTGAGGAGGTCTTCCAGTGGCAGTGCCGTACTGGATTACGCGGCCGAAATCGCGCAGGCAGCGCAGGCTTCTGGCTGTATGGTCGCCGCCCAGCATCTCGAACACGGCGTCCACGCCCTCACCTCTGGTCAGATTCTTTACGACTTCTTCATATTCGTGGCGCTTGTAGTTGATGGCGTGCTGCAGCCCCAGTTCCTTGACCCGGGCCAGTTTCTCGTCTGAGGAGGACGTTCCGTACATCTCAACGCCAAGCAGTCGACCGATCTGGACCGCGGCTGTTCCGACACCCCCAGCTACGGCGTGAATCAGAACCCGTGGCGTGCGCCTGGCGGCCTCCTCTCGGTGGATGACCGAGGGTGGGGGAGTGCCCGGCGTCATGCCGGCCTGCCAGTACCCGAGGTATGCAGTGAAGAAGTTGACCGGGAAAGCCGCAGCCTCTTCGAAGGTCCAATGCTCAGGTATGGACCAAAGCATGCTCTCGTGTGCGGCTGTCTTCTCCGCAAAGGCCCCCCACTGCGTGTAGCCCATGACGCGACGACTGGTGCCTTCTTCGATGCCAGCGAATTCCCGTCCCGCAACCAGGGGGGGAGGGGGGGTTCCAGGGTAGCCGCCCTTGGACGTCATAAAATCGGCAAAATTCAGGCCTCCGGCAAAGGCGCGGATGATGTTTTGACCAGGCTTGGGCTTGGGCTCCGGTACGTCTTGAATCGCAAGGGCTTGGGGGCCGGCGAGGCTGGTAATCATCAAAGCTTTCATGAGGGAAGTGTAGCAGGAGCAATTCACATCCCTGAGGGGTGAATCACGGGGATCAGGGCGGATTGGCCGAAGGTGGGTGACGGATGGCACCATTGAGCCTCCCAAGGTGTAACCCTGAGGTATATACTTTTTGCGTCAGTGTCTATTGTTCCTCCGGCCAGCCCCAACCAGGCCGGAACGGGGTGCGCATTCATCCCCTAATTCTTGCGCCCCGCATAGGAAAGGCCAACCCGCAGGGGCGGCGATGGAAGGCTCGGGTGCATCGTCCAGTGGCACAGGGAAAGTGCATCCGCGGGGAGGTATACCGTGGATATCATTTTTGTACGTCTTCTTTTTGTTCTCGTTGTAGCGGTTACTTGCTTTGCGATAGAACCCTTCAACCTGCCTCGCATTTGGAACGCGGGCCTGGGCGCGATCACCGGGGCTGCGATTGTTCTGTTCGAATGGAAGCTGCGCACCGTCAGCCTGAAGCGGCTCATCGGCGCTGCCATAGGAAGCATTCTCGGAATCTGTGGAGCCTACCTGTTTGCTCTGGTGATCCGGAGCAGTGTCCCGCCGGGACACATGCAGAGTTTCCTGCAGATCCTGGTCATGCTGCTGATGGCATATGTAGGCCTCATCGTTGGGGCCAACAAAGGCGATCTGCTGAACCTGGCTGCTCTGGGTGGAATCTTTGGCGGGGAAAAGCAGGGCAAGAAAAGCTACAAAATCCTCGACACCAGCGTCATCATCGACGGCCGGATCGCCGACATCGCCGAGACCGGATTCCTGGACGGCGTAATCGTTACACCGCAGTTCGTACTGCGCGAGCTGCAACTGGTCGCCGATTCTGCTGACTCGCTGAAGCGGAATCGCGGCCGGCGTGGCCTCGATATTCTCCAGCGTCTGCAGAAGGTCGCGAACCTGCAGATTCAAATCGTGGAAGATGATTTTCCCGCCATCCGCGAAGTCGATCTTAAGCTGATTGAACTGGCCAAGCTGTACGAAGGCAAGATCATCACCAACGACTTCAACCTGAACAAGGTGGCGCAGCTGCAGGGCGTAGAGGTTTTGAACATTAACGAGCTCGCGAACTCGCTGAAGCCGATTGTGCTGCCGGGCGAGACCATGCGCGTGTTCATCCTGAAAGAAGGCAAGGAATACAACCAGGGCGTGGCCTACCTCGACGACGGCACGATGGTGGTGGTCGACAACGCGCGCAAGATGATCGGCAAGACCATCGATGTGTCGGTGACATCCGTTCTGCAGACAACTGCCGGCAAGATGATTTTCGGAAAATGGGACGAACGCGCCGCGTACTCTCGGCCAGCAGTTGCAGTTGCAGTTGCAGTTCCAGTTACGGCGACACCGACTGCCGTTCCGGTCGTGCCGACCACGGGAACAGCCGTGCCGAGCCCGACCGTTATCGACACAAAAACTGGGCCGTCTTAGAGCCCACAGGTTGTTGATCGCGCGTGCCTGAGAGGTAGAATCGGCGTTCTCCGGGATCGATCTGGCTTGCGCCATGTCGATCGTTTGAAGAAGCCACCTTCGCGCCCGTATACTTACTGCCCGCCATGAAGGTTGCAGTTATCATTCCCGCTGCCGGTCTGGGGACACGCATGGCCCCGGCGTCGAGCGCTAAAGACACTAAGCCCCATCTTTCGAAGCAATTCACTGAGCTTGCGGGAACGCCGATCCTGATCCACACGCTGCGCCGGTTCGCCGCCATTGGTGTGGTCACCGAAATCTGGATTGCGTTGCGGGAAAATGAGATCGAAGGCTTCCGCGAGCTGTTGGAAAAAGAATCAGCCGGCGTGCTCCGAACCAAGATCGAGTTGGTGATTGGAGGCGAGCACCGCCAGCAATCCGTGGAGCACGCGCTCAAGGCGATTACCGCCGCACCCGATGACATAGTGCTTGTGCATGATGCAGTCCGCCCGCTGGTCACGAAAGAAATCATCTACGACGTCATTGATGCGGCCCGAAAATACGGCGCCGCGATTGCCGGCCTTCCCGCGGTCGATACCGTGAAACAGGTTGAGCGCACTTCAGAAGGCGCGATCATCAAGTCGACAATTCCCCGCGCGAGCGTCGTTCTGGCGCAAACTCCGCAGGGATTCCGCTATGACGTGATCAAAAAGATTTTTGACGAGGCCTCGGCGGATGGCTTCATGGGCACCGATGAGGCTTCGCTGGCAGAGCGCTCCGGGCATGAGGTTGCCGTGGTGATGGGCTCGCCGAAAAACATAAAGATCACCACCCCGGGAGACATGGAGTTAGCGGAGTTCTACTTGAAACGCTGAACTCTGCAGTAGAAAAAATCCTCAGGATGCCAACCACCAACGATCGACGACCACCAACCGTAAGACCATCGACTCGCATTGGATACGGTTTTGACTCCCATGAATTCCGTCCGGGTCTTCCACTGAAGATCGGGGGCGTGACTCTCCCGCACGAAAAGGGACTCGGCGGCCACTCTGATGGGGACGTGCTGCTGCACGCCATTACCGACGCGCTACTTGGAGCAGTTGCTGCGCCCGACATTGGAGCGCTGTTTCCGCCATCGGACCCGAAGTGGAAGGGCGCGGACTCCGTGATCTTTCTGCGGGAGGCGTTGAAAAGAGTGGACGACGCCGGGTACACGGTCGCCAACATCGATGCCAGCCTGATCCTGGCCGCCCCGAAGATCGGTCCGCACGCCACGGCGATCCGCACGCGAGTTGCGGAGTTGCTCGGGGTTCACTGTGATTGCGTGGGACTTAAGGCGAAGACCCCTGAGGGCCTCAAACTGGAAAAGGCAGCCTTGGCACATGTAGTCGTAATGCTTCAGGGTAAACGTAAGGGAAAGAGATAGTTCTACTATCGGCTCTTGGTCAGGAGGTATGCTAACCGCTTATAACCCTGGAGGGGTAATGCGTTGCTTCGTGATCATGCCCTTTGGGAATCCCAAATTGGATCCCGACCGAGCAAGGAAGCTAGATTTAATATATTCCCAGTGGATAAAGCCAACTGTCGAATCGATTCGTCCGTCAGGCTCTAAAGACACCATTGCATGCCACAGAGCTGATAAAGAAGCAAGACCGGGAGAAATAGTTACCCACATCATGGAGAATCTAACGGACGCAGACATTGTCATAGCCGATCTGTCTGGACGAAATCCAAACGTCTTCTACGAGCTCGGCGTTCGCCATGCATTGAAGACTAATACGATCCTAATCTCGGACGACGTAGATGACATACCTTTCGACCTTCGCGGTCTACGCACAATTGTCTATAAATATGAGCCAGAACACATGCTGAACTTAAGGGCAGCGCTTGAGCAGGCTGTCACTGCGATCTTGCGCGAGCCAGAAAAGATAGATAGCCCTGTTCTCCGGTTCTTGTTTGAGCGTGAAGTGGATCACCTGAAGAAGCAGGAAGCACCGCTCGGCTTTGATTTGTACAAGAACATTCTGGCAGAGATGTCCGCCCTGAAGAAGGATTTCGCAGCCCAAGCAGACCAGTTTACTGCCCTTCTCAAGAGTGTTACCGATCGAGGTGCCGAAAAGTCGGGAGCGATCGAAGCAGAGTCGGCACTTGCTTCTTTTGAGGGGGCATGGAGTAGTCCTGACACGGGTTCTCACTATTACGTCCGCGCAGTTAGAGGCGACTCCTGGCCCCATATTGCTATGGGGGAGATTCAGAACTGACCTCTCATTTCTTTGATTTTCGTCGACTTGGAGATACCCTGTTTGGCCATTTCGAGTGGTTTCAATCGAGTATCTCCGGTTTCCTGTTCCTCAGGCGCGAATCCGAAAACAGGTTAAGAGGCGGTTGGTGGTACGACGCCGATTTGCCGCAAGCTGTAGCGCGGGATTTTCTGAAAGTAAATGACACAATACCAGGCATGACCCCGTTAACACTTGACCGCGAAATACGGGCAGCTCCTGAATGGGCGGAACGGTACTTTGCCCAAGTCATTGCTGAAGGTCACCCGCCGCGCCCGAAGCGCAGACGTGGCATAGGCCTCGGGCGATACGCGCCGTAGTGCGTCGGCGGCTCTTCATGACAATTTCCCCCTCACCGCTACTTTTTAAAACAGCCTCTTGCGGGCGGCCCTCGTCAGCGAGTTAAAGATTGCGCGTGAGTGGCCGCTCTCCGCGATTGAGCGCTCGGGGTGCCACTGCACCGCGAGCACAAAGTGATCCGATGAAGTACCTTCCAGAGCCTCTATGATGCCATCGGCCGGGCAATGTGCAACCACTCGCAAACCTTCGCCGATCGTATCGGCGGACTGATGATGGGACGAGTTAACGGGCACCAAGATTCTGCCGTCCTCAGAGTCAGTGCTGCCGAGCTTCGCTCGGCCGGACAGCCGGGGGCGGCTGTCCCCACAAATGACTTCTGCCAGCCGTGAGTCACTCTCGATATCGACTGTGTGTGCGATAGTGACTTTTCGGCCTGCTTCGTGATTGACTCTTGCCCGCGTTGCTTCAGGCAGGAAGTCGGGAATGTGCTGGATCAGCGAGCCGTTGCGGTAGACATTCAGACTCTGCAGGCCGTAGCAGATGCCGAGTACGGGCTTTCGCCGGGCGTAAGCATCGTCGAGCAGCAGAGTGTCCACGTCATCACGACGCGGATCAGCTTTCGCGGTGTGCGGCGATAGTGCTTGCTGGAATCTCGCGGGGTCTATATCCGCATTGCTGCCCGGCAGCAGTACGCCGTCGCAGCGTTCGATCAGAGATCTTACCTCCGCCGGCGTGCGGTCGAGCGGAATGCGGACTGGATCCCCACCCGCCAGCGATACGGCCCGCTCGTACTGCGGAATGGCGCGCTCGCCGTATTCACGGTCGGTCGAGTGCGGCATAGGGATGGCGATCCGGGGAGGCATTCGCTAGCCCATTCTCTCGATCGCCGACAGGGCTTTTACCTGGCGATAGTGGCGGATTTCCATGACCAGCGAAAGTACAAGGATGATTGCCCCGGCAACCAGCGCCGCAGGGACTGCGATCAGGCGGTAAGCGATTCGCATGTCAGGATGCATTCCGCGCAGCACGGACACGATTACCGTCCCGAAGATTCCAACCAGCAGGCTCGCGGCGAAACAGGTCAGCGTGCCAATGAAGGTTGCGAGCAAAACGCGGAACGGAATGCCATACCAGCGCGGCGGTCGCTGTGCTGTTGCAATGGTCATCAACTTCATCCCCGGCGCTTGTAGAGGATGGCGAACTCGAACCCACTACTGGGTGGGAACAACTCAGCGACCTTGCGAAGCCGCTCGGCGAGCGCGGACGGGACCAGCAGCGGATAATCCCGCTCCCGAAGGTCCCAGTAGTCGAAGTCGAGGTAAAGCGAGAGCAGATAGATCGAGATGGTGTCGGAAAATGTGGCTTCGAGGTACTCGTTTTTGAAACGCTCGGCATCGGGGCCGTTGGCGGTGGCCAGCTTGCGGGATTCAAAGGCGTCAAGCGACGTCTCGCCCTTGACGCTGGCTTCGACCTGACTCCAGGCCAGTTCGGCAAACTCGCGCGACACTCCAGCGCGCTCGACCAGCGCGTGCCCAACGTTAATGAAAAACTCAAAGGCTACGGAGAATTTGTCGTCCATCATCCGAGTGGAGATGAAGACGTACTGCGAATCGCCCAGGGTCACGTTCTTGTGGCAAATGGCGTTGTCACTGAGGGCAACGTCGTAGCGGTCGGCGATGAGCGTTTCGTCCCCCTGGCTGACCGTCAGCGGAACGAAGTAGTAAGCCTTACGCTCGAGCGCGGTGGCAATGCGAGCCGGAACCGCAGCGACCATGCGGTCGAGGTCGAACGAATTGACGGCGATCTCGCCAGTGCTGGCGTAACAGACGCCGTTGGGAGCCTGGGAAACAGGGATTTGCCGGACGACTTCGGCCGGACTGCGTGTGATTGCTGGTGCCGCCTGAGACATCCAACTTATTCTACACACAGCGCCAATGGAGTTGCTGGCTACTGGGCTGCCTCGACGCCGTCGTCTTCCCAATAGTGACCACACTTGTCGCAGGTCCATTTGAACCATTGGGGAGAAGCTCCCTCGCGGACGGGATCCGTTTCCTCTAACACGATTTCACTGGAATGACACTTGGGGCATCGCACCGACGCCTCGTCGAGCACCTTCCCCTTTTCGTGAGCCCGATCGTCGGCTGGAGTGTAATCTTTCATGGCCACCCTCGCCCACGGCACCCCGATCGACATGATCTGAACATCCACCCCGTCGGTAAAGGTCGCAGTGACGGCATTGACGTTGGTGGCCTTTTCCGCGCCCAGGTAGAACGGAATGCTAGCGGCGTCGAGCAGGCTCTGTAGCTGGAGGGCATCGGCCAAACTCCAGACTGTGCAGATGCTGACTAACTGTCGATCTTCGTCGTACTTGGGATCGTTCGGATCCGTAATGTCGGGAGGTGGTTCGGGCTTGCGACTCGAGGGCGGTTCATCCGGCTTCGGCTGCAGTCCTCGATAGGAGATTTCGCTCGCTAGAGTCTGCTGGGCTATCTCCGTGAGTTCGGACGATTGTCGGGCAAGATTCAGCAACTCCCCGTCACTGAGCCCGCGATACTGGTCGCGAAGCCGAAGGTATTCTCCCGCCCGATCGAAGCTTTCCATTGTTGTGCGCAATCATATATCGCAGATCAAAAACTAAGCCCGGAGATTTTCGATGGCTCCCTTCTTCTCAGCATGCGAAGAACCCAATACCCCGCTGCCGCCGCCGCCAGATGCTTCACTGTGTGCCCACTGACCAAACGACCAATTGCGAAGACTTGGCGGTCGGCTTCTTCAAGGATCTTCGCGAGCACGTACAAACCAACCACCACCGCGAAATCGGCGCCACGTGTGTATCGCGCCCGCAGCAGCAAGGCGAGCAGCAGTATCAATATGGCGTAAACCTGAACGGCCGCATAGAAACGGAGGTCGCCGTGACCGCGCAATTCGCTGGATCGCCAGTAGAGCACGCTGGCCACGCCCACCGCCTGAAGCACCGGAAACAATGCGAGGCCTGCGCTGACGGATACGCGTTCCGCGATTACGGCCGCCAGCAGGGCCATGAAAACGATCATGATCGGAAGGCGGTCCCAGACCAGGCGCGCGTTGTCGGGCGCGAGGTGATAGTAGGCCGATCCCCAAGCGGTCAGGATTAGCGCGGCGAACATCACGAAATAGGGCCAGCGTTCGCGGGAATCCAGAAATTTCGTATTGCCGGGTGTGAGCAGAACGATTAAGCCCCAAAAGCCAACGACGGCGAAAGGAATATTCGACGCCACGTCGCCGAAGTTGTGGATGCCAAGCCAGCCACGATGGTCGGCGAAGTTGTGATAGGTCAGCGGCTGAGGAATCGGCGCGAGCAGCAGGGCAATGATCGCGGCCGCTACCGCTGGCGCGAGCAAAAGGAGCGGTGCTCTGTATCGGGCGAGCATCGGCAGCATCAAGATTGTAAGGTCAAACTTCCCACGCTGTCGCGAAGAACGCGACAAGGGATGGGGCGGTCGACCATTTACTTGTTCGAGAGCACGAAGTCGATGCTGCTGACCTGATTGCCGCTGACGGTCACAGGCTTTTCCCACGTTTTGGGCGGGTTGAAAACTGGACGCTGCACACTGTGTTGGGTGAGCACGTCATAAGCCTGCTCTTTGCCCGTCAGGGCCCAACCTTCATGCCAGGCGACGATCTGATACGTTCCTGGCGGAACGTTGGTGAACTCGAAACGCCCGCTCTCGTCGGTTACTGCGTAATAGGGGTGCGGAGCAACGAACATCTCGGCGTTCATCCAGACATGGCCTCCGTTGCAGCGCAGGTTGACCAGCCCGGCAGTCTGCACGGTGCGCGATGTCACGCGGCCGGGAAAAGGAAAAGGAAGGTTAAAGGTGGCGGCCCCATCCATATGAATGGTGTGCAGCGTGGCATCGGAACTCATCATGTCGACGTTCCCGCCTTGTGGGACCAGCAGAATGTGCGGCACGTAGCGGCAGTGCTTCTGGTCGAGGTGGCGGAGCTGCTCCGGCAGGTCCATGGCCTTTCCGGCACTGATGTTTTTGAGATAAACGACGGTATTTGCGACGCCACCCTGCGGGCCGACGATGAGGCGTTCAAGGTCCGCAGTCTTTTTGCTGTCAGGATCACAAATCTGGGTGTCTTTGGTAATGGGGAATTCTGCCGCGCGGGGGACCGGCCCGGACCACTTTACGGTACCCGAGATCGTGCCTCCGTCGGTTACGCTAATGACTTTATATTCTTGAGCAAAGACCGCAACCGTAGCGGCAAAGAAGACAGCTATGAAAAAGCTGATTGCATTAAACCGGCGCATACTCACCCCTTGATGCTCGCGCTTCAGCACCGCAGCTGATGCCCTCGAGCATGAGAATTGGCCGTACTCCCGCTAACACCGTCTTGCCTCCCAACTTGTGGGATGGAATGCTGTCACAGGGGCCCAAAAACGAGTGCAGCATCGTGGTCGCGGGACCTTTTGTTTTCAACGGGGGGGCCGTCTTGCCCGTCCAACGGGTGGCGGTTGTGATTGAAATCACAACTAGAGTGCGCTGGGGAATGGATGGAGTCGAGATTACCAAGGTGGTGGTACCAGCAGTGAAAGCCCAAACTTGGGCCAAGAATTGCATTACGCCGGCCAGCCGCCCGGCTGGTCCTGCTGCAGGAGAGCTGACCTTTCCGGACGGTTGGGATTGGCGCGCACAAAGAGGGCTTGGCCTTTCATGCTGCTTACAAAACGGTCGGCGGAACTTTCCCGCAAGAATACGCGCTCTGAATATCCCGAGTAGTACTCGTTGTTGAAGGAGTAGGAATAGTCGATCCTGGCGACGTAGTACGTAAAGTAGCGAATGCGGTGTTCCTCGACGCTGCCGAATTCCACGCGCGCTTGGGTTGTGGACCAGCCGGTGGCGAGCCAGCCTTTGATGTAGTTCCAGCCGAACACCCGAATCATTGCGGCCCCGGCGACGGCCAGGACAACGACTACGATCAGTAGTCCACCCAGGGAATCATCATCGGCAGCCATGAGCCCTCCGCGCGAAAATGGCCGTCAGTATAGAAGGGGCTGCGGGGCCTGTCCAGCGGGATCCAAACGCCGTCCCGCGGCAGGCTGTCGTCAAATTGCGCGCGGGACTTTACAATCATCGATCCATGGCTGTCACGGTGCGATCGTTCGCGAAAATCAACCTCGGGCTGCGCATTGGGCCGGCGCGCGAGGATGGATTTCATGAGCTCTTGACCGTGTATCAGACGATCGGGCTGCACGACGTCATTCAAGTCAGCGTGGTGCGGGGAGCGGGGATCGAGATTCGTTGTGCCGATCCGCGGGTGCCACGGGATGAGTCGAATACCTGCTTCCGAATTGTTGAGCGAGCGATGACGGCCCTGCGCGCGAAGGGGCGCGTCGTCATCGAGATCGAGAAGCGGCTGCCGGTGCAGGGTGGGCTGGGCGGAGCTTCAGCGAACGCAGTGGCGACATTGTTGGCGCTGGAGCGCGCCGTTCGCAAGGTGCTCACGCAGGCTGAGAGAGTGCGGATCGCCGCGGACGTCGGATCCGATCTGCCACTGTTTCTGGTGGGCGGCACAGTGTTGGGAGTGGGGAGGGGGGAGAAGGTCTATCCTCTGCCGGACTTTCCGGCGACACCGTGTGTGGTGGTGACGCCGGAGATTGGAGTTTCAACTCCGAAGGCGTTTGCGGAGTGGGATCGGAGGATAAAGCCGGGGCTAAAGCCCTGGCCTATAAACGGGCCTGACGCGGAGCTGAAGCGCCGCTCTTCCACGGTTCAGCCGGCGGAGTCAATGGTCCTAAGCTCAATGCTCCCAAGCTCAATGAACCCAAGCTCAATGGACCCAAGTATAGAGCCTGCCGGGCATGGCTCGGCCTGGACGGGCGAAGGCGCCCGTCCCTACACGACGCGTGGTGGTGACTTTTCAAAGAGCTCGAAATTGACGATGTCTGCTGGCTTCGATAGAATGAATGAGCTTGGTCGCGGCTTGTCGGCGTGGCTTAGCGGGCTGTACTCCAGTGCTCCTTCTGATCGGTTGGAAAGAGGGGGCCGGGCCGGGAATCCGCTTCTCCGGCTTGACCGGGCTGGGATCGAAAACGACTTCGAGCAAGTCGTCTTTCCAGAGTATCCCAAGCTAGGCGAGGCTAAACGTGCATTGTTGCGCGCGGGCGCGGAGTATGCGTCACTGTCGGGCTCTGGCTCGACGTTGTATGGGATGTTCGCCTCGCGGCAGGCGGCGGCTTTGGCGGTAACGAGGCTGCGGACAGAGGGTTGGGCGGCGCAGGCGGCCACTACCTTGACGCGGGCTGCATACTGGCGGCGGATGTGGTTGAAGTGAACGTTTGTGGTCGGGGCGCTCACCCTTCGGCTGCGCTCAGGGCTCGCTTGGACGGCTGAGGCGGCCGTCGCCACGTAAGCTGCAGGGTCGGCGAATTTTTGATTGTTGAAATCGGATTGTTGCATGACAATGGAGTCCCCCGGTTGGGGGTCAATCAACAATCCACATTCATCAATCGACCATGGCTTATTGGGCCGTCGACTAATGGTAGGTCAAGTGCCTTTGGAGCACTTTGTCTAGGTT
>AR_comb_assmDRAFT_10358810_pt1 | contig 29774 bp, 25 predicted proteins | sample ArasoioldDNA_FD_10543 | JGI IMG/M metagenome (IMG submission 10543) | reverse complement strand
ATTACCGCTCCATTCTCTGCCATGCTTACTTCAAGATTGCCAATAAAGAAAATGTTTATAGCAGTTGGTATCGTGGTAATAGCAATGAGTTTGATTACCATCTGCAGGGCCATTTTCCTGTAAATAATTAAACCGGTTCGTTCCGGTTTTTTTGGAATTATTTAGTCTACTGATATGGTAGACTAGTAATTGAAAACGAAAACAGAATTTATGAGAGGAGTAATTGCACGGCTCTACGACGCAACGATGAAGGCAAAACGCCACAGAAATCTAAGTCAATTAGTTCTTTTGACCAGTGGGCTATTTTTAATTTCCCAATCCTTGTTCGCACAGTCAGCAGCAGGAAACCTTATTGAGATTTCAGGCCAGGTAACTGACCAGGAAAAAAACTTGCCCTTGTCCGATGTCACTGTTCAAATTAAAGGGACCGTGGCAGGCACTGTCACGAATGCCACTGGAAATTTTGTTTTGAGAACAAAAACAAAACTTCCGTTTACACTTGTGTTTTCTTCAGTGGGTTTCAAAGCCGAGGAATTGGAAGTAAGGACCCTCGGTTCTAATTTGCAAGTGGCACTCTCAACTCAAACTGTTTTGGGAAACGAAGTTGTAGTCACAGCTTCACGACTAGCTGAAAACATTTTGAAATCGCCAGTAGCTATTGAAAAATTGGATATTAGGGCAATCAGGGAAACCCCGGCTCCAGGCTTTTATGATGCGCTCGAAAACGTAAAAGGCGTGCAGATGACCACTTCCAGTCTCACCTTTAAAGTTCCAAATACGCGAGGTTTCAACATACCCAACAACTTTCGTTTTATGCAGTTGGTGGACGGCGTTGATATGCAGGCGGCGACGCTGGGCGTTCCTTTGGGGAATGCTATCGGACCCACTGAATTGGATATTCAAAGTGTGGAGATTACTCCGGGAGCCGCGTCCGCATTGTATGGAATGAATGCCATTAACGGAATGGCGAATCTTCTTACTAAAAGCCCTTTTATTCACCAGGGACTAAGCTTTTATCAAAAAACAGGAGTGAACCATGTAGACGGGATTGACCACGATCCCGCTATTCTTACCGAGACAGCCATTCGCTATGCACAGGCGTTTGATAACAGGTTTGCGTTCAAAGTAAACTTTGGCTACATGCAGGGCACCGACTGGCGTTCTAACACCAGGCTTGATCAAAATCCAAATGATTTAAAAAGTGCCAATCCAGCGTATGCTGCATTGAATGGTGCAAACAATGTTGCATTTGACGGTTGGAACAAATATGGAGATGATGCCTTGGTAGGAAGTAATGTCGTTTCCATCACCGGCCTGACGGTCGACGGGCAATCGAATCGCACTTTACGCGTTGCGCGAACCGGCTACTGGGAAACTGACCTTGTTCCTCCTCAAGTAGAAAATTTAAAATTTGATGCGGGTTTGCATTACAAGGTAAGCGACAAAGCAGAGCTATCTTATTCTTATCGCGTCGGAAAACTGGACGGACTTTTTCAGCGTGGAAACAAAATAAGGCTTGATAATGTAATTGTTCAAAACCATCATATAGAGTTGAAGGGTAGCAACTTCGTCATCAGGACCTATGTATCTCTTGAGAATACCGGTGATTCATATAATGTAAAACCTACCGCCGATAACATGGATCTTTATAGCGGCGGATCAAGCAATGCCTGGGCTGCTAACTATAAAACCGCGCTGAATGCGTATGCAGCGACCAATGGAGGTTCACTTACCTCGGCCAACCTTGCAGCTGCTACTCAGTATGCGCGGCAGCAGGCAGACGCGAGTCGCGTAGTACCGGGTACTGAAAGCTTCGATTCATTGCTGAATGTCATTCGCCATATTAATAATTGGGATATCAAATCAGGCCAATTGCCTGATGCACCTGTGACCGGGGGATCAGCACTTGTACAGAAAAGCAGAATGTATCATACCGAGGCGCAGTGGGATCTATCTCAACACGTAAAGGTCTTTAACTTGTTAATCGGTGGTGATTATCGGTTATACGAAATCATTCCGGACGGAAACAATTTTGTTGACTTCTCCAGGCCCATTGATGAACGCAATAAGCCATTGAAGGATGGCAGCTTTGGTAAGAACGTTCACTATAGTAAGGTAGGTTTCTTTAGTCAGGCCACTAAGACGTTTTTTGACGAAAAATTAAAGCTATTTGCTTCATTGCGTCTGGATGCTAACACTGATTTCAGCGCAAAGTTTACTCCACGCCTTGCAGCTGTGTACACGGTAAAGGAAAAGCATAATCTCCGCTTTACCTATCAACAGGGATATCGTTTTCCTGCATTGTTTGAAGCCCTCTCATATGTCAATAATGGTCGAGTAAAACGCGTCGGGAGCTTGCCGTATATCAATGAAGGGTTAGGATATCTCGAAAACAGTTACACACAGGCATCAGTTGTCAATTTTAACGCGGCAGTAAGCGCAGCTGGTAATTCGGATGCGGTAGCACTTGCAAACAGAAATCAGTTAGTTTGGGCTAATCTACCAAATGCACGTCCCGAAAAAATTGTTTCCTACGAGGTGGGGTATAAATCGGTTCTGTTGGATAACAAGCTGGTAATTGATTTCGACGCGTACAGCAATACTTATGATGGGTTCCTTGGACAGGTGCAGGTGTTCGTTCCTATTGGAGAGACCGTCGGTTCCGACGCCGCTGTGATTGCCATGCTTGACAGGAACAGAGATGCCACGTCCGCGACCGGTAATAATTCCGCCAGCAAGGGACAAGAACGGTACCGCGTTTATACCAACGCAAAAAACACCTATCACAATTTTGGGTCTGCCTTAGGTATAACTTATAATTTATATAAAAAATACACAGTCGCCGGCAACATAAACTTCAATAAAATGAAGTCAAATCAATCTAACGATATTTTTGTTACCGGGTTCAATACGCCACAGTGGTCAACTAACCTCTCATTTGGAAACAGGGAGGTGATCAAGAACGTAGGCTTCAATGTCGCGTGGAGATGGCAGGACAGTTTTATGTGGGAAAGCCCGCTAGTGACCGGTGGTATTTCCGCTTATAATACAATTGATGCGCAAGTCAGTTTTCATTTTGCTGAGCTAAGATCACAAATGAAGGTCGGTGGCTCAAATATTCTGAACCATAGATATCTGCAATACGCAGGCGGCCCTACCATTGGTGCATTGTACTATGTTGCGATTACCGTTGAGGGATTATTGAAGAAATAGCAACAAGAATTTCGCGAGTCTTTGCATAGCAGCAATCGTTCCGCCTCCAGCCCGATTCCCGATTGCTATCGGCAGATTGGGACTTCGGGATATTTAGAGCTATTTTAGCAGACCTAAAATCTATGCAATTAAGAATAAGCGCCGAAAAAAGAAAATCAATCGGAACTTTGGCTTTATCCCTTACCATTTTTGCTTCAGCTTATTCGCAGGCAAAACACACGCAACACGTAAACCAAATTTGGCTTGGCTATTTAAATCAAACGAGATTTAGTAACAAATGGGAAATGTGGCTTGATCTGCATTTACGAACAAAAGAAGAATTCTTTGACAATTTTTCGCAGAGTATTATCCGCCCGGGTATCACCTATTATCTAAATGAGGACACGAAGCTAACGGCAGGGTATGCCTATGTAAGTAACTATCCTGCTGACAGTCATAAGAACGTTACTCAGCCAGAACATCGACCATGGCAGCAAATACAATGGTATAACCGCTATGCAAAGATCAGGACGATGCAATGGTTCAGGCTGGAAGAAAGGTTTCGGCGGAAAATTTTAAACGACTCCGAGTTAGCTAGCGGTTATAATTTTAATTACAGGATGCGGTATAATTTTTCCCTGCAGGCGCCTTTAAGCAAAAAAAAATTCGAGCCCCACAGCTTTATGTTTGTTGTGAATGATGAGGTGCATGTAAACTTTGGAAAGCAGATTGTCTATAATTACTTTGACCAAAATCGATTTTTCGTGGGGTTCGGTTATCTCACTAATAAAACCGACCGCCTGCAGGCAGGATACATGAATTTGTTTCAGCAACTGCCAACTGGTAATCAGTACAGGTCAATCAATGCCGTAAGGATATTCTATTTTCACAGTCTTGATTTGAGAAGGTAAATTATTGTAAATTATTTTTCGGAGCATAAACTTATATCATGCCTTCAGGTAATATTGATACTGAAGCAGCGTCTGCAGCGAATGAACATCCGACGGCGATACTTTCTAAGAAGCCGTTAGTTGCGAGAATTACCGAAGATGGCTGGGCATTGTGGATAGGGGGCTCGATAATTGTAGGGGTTCTCCTGGTTGCACTCAATAACAACACCTTCAATTTTACATCGCCTGTCTATCACTGGCAGAATGCTGATGAACTGATCACAAACGTCCTTTCAGTCAGAAACCTTTTACTTGTTGCCGGAATCGGATTTGTTTTTGCAATGCTTTCTTTGATTGCCGTATGGCTGTCCGGCGGAAGCAATGAAAAGTATATTGCCGGATTTGCCCTTATTTATATACTTGGTATTCTTTCCCTGGTGATCGCCGGTAATAATTCCGTTAATCATTATGGCATCGAATACGTCGTTTTTGCGTTAATTATTGGTTTGCTGTTCAGCAACGTGACCAGATTACCTTCCTGGATAAAAGAAGCGGCGCGATCTGAGTTTTTTATTAAGACCGGCTTAATAATTCTTGGAACAAGCATATTATTCAGTGATATAGTACAGGCTGGCGCCCCCGGAATTTTGCAGGCAATTGCCGTAGTTCTTGTTGTCTGGTTTTTTGCACTGTGGCTTTCGCGCAGACTAAAGGTCGATGATGAATTTGCCGTGATACTTGCGTCTGCGGTTTCTATTTGCGGCGTCTCGGCGGCTATTGTTGCAAGTGGAGTTATTAAAGGCGACAAAAAGAAATTATCTTATGTAACCACCCTGGTATTACTGGTTGCGATACCGATGCTGATCGTTCAGCCCTGGTTTATTAAGAATTTCGGAATTCCGGAAATTGTGGGCGGCGCCTGGTTGGGAGGGACGTTAGATACAACAGCCTCGGTGACGGCTGCGTCTCAATTGGTAGGCCCTGTTGCCCTTAAAGCAGGAGTTATCATAAAGTTTTCGCAGAATGTTTTAATTGGTGTGGCGGCGTTTTTTATTGCGGCCTGGTGGGCCGTGAAAAAAGATCCCTTGCAAAAGAATGGTTTAGAGAAACCAGGATTAAGAGTTGTGTGGGATCGCTTTCCGAAATTCGTCCTGGGTTTCATCGCAGCTTCTTTGATTTTTTCTTTTTTAATTCCGATTAAAACGACGACACAGATTAGTGGCTTCCTCAATAGTTTACGAACAATATGGTTTGCTCTCGCGTTTGTTTCCATCGGCCTGGAAGCAAGATTTTCCGAATTAATTAAAATACAGAGTGGCCGACCTGCCCTGGCATTCATAATTGCCCAACTCTTCAATATTTTATGGACCTTGCTTTGGGCATATTTACTGTTTGGAGGGAAATTATTCTCCGTGCCTGATATCAAATAATTTGTTTGTAATAAAATGAATTGTAATCATGGAAAAGATTTATCTAAGTGATTCCGGCCCGAAGGTGTCACCTGCTGTTTATGGCTTTTATAGGTGGATCGATGGCGATCTTTCACAGGCAAAAATGGAAAGTATCGTTAACCTTTGTTTGGAGCTTGGCATCAACACTTTTGATCACGCCGATACCTATGGAGGTTATGAGTGTGAAGAGCTTTTTGGGCGCGTAATCAAAAATAAATCGATAAAACGTGAGGACATTGTGTTATTTACAAAATGCGGCATAAAGGTTCCTCATCCAAGTCGTCCTGAGATTCGTGTAAAGCACTATGACACTTCAAAAGAGCATATTCTGAAAAGTATTGAAAACTCATTACGCAATTTCAGAACCGATTACATCGATATATTTTTATTGAACCAGCTCGATCCTCTGTCAAACCTTGAAGAAACCGCGCTGACTTTGCATAAGTTGCGGGATAGCGGAAAGGTAAAGAATATAGGCGTGGTAAATTTCTCTGTATTTCAACACCAGTTGCTGAGCTCTTACCTCCGCATTCCGGTCGTGACAAACCATATCGAGCTAAACCTGTTAAACACCACCGCGTTTGATAATGGACAGATAGACTACATCAAACAAAAATATATGAGACCCCTGGCCACCGCTCCCCTGGCGGAGGGACAAATTGCCAACAGCATAGAAAAAAGGCCTTTGCTAATCAGGCGAAAGTTGGAAGAACTTTCTCCAAAATACAACGCGAATATTGAATCAATTGCAGTCGCGTGGGTTGTGAAACTCGGAGCCCTGCCACTCATTGGTACAACGGATGAAAAGCGTATCAGAAACATTGCGAGTGCATTTGATATGGACCTGGATAAGCAGGATTGGTATGAGTTGTATGGGGCTTCACGCGGCGAATTGTAAACGATATTTCATAAAGACGCCTGTCTTCCTGATTTTCTTTTTGACAGTTGTTGCAAAGTTGCACGTAAATCTTTTGGGGCGGCGGCCTCAAATTCGTGCCTATGTCCATCAGGCCCTGTGAATTTTAGCCTATATGAGTGAAGGGCTAGGCGATTTAGAATAGGTCTTTCCTCTTCTTCTTTTTTTGAAAGTTTAAAATGGTGCTTGATGGAAGAAAGAAAAACCGGCTTCCCGTCGCCATACAATGAATCGCACACAATCGGATGCGCGATCTCCTTCATATGGACTCGTATTTGGTGAGTACGTCCAGTATGGATTTGAAATTGCGTCCACGAGTAGACACCAAAATCCTCAAGCAGTTCATACTCAGTTATAGCTTGTTTTCCCTTCCGATTTATCACCATAAATCCTTTCTTTGTTGGATGCTCCATGATTGGGGAGTCAATGATTCCTTTATTGTTGACCAGGCTTCCGACAACTAATCCCAGGTAAATTTTTTCTGTTTCCTTTATTTTTCCGGGTTCGCCCTCCAGGGATGGAGAAAATTGTTGCGATAAGTATTTATGGGCGATGTCATTTTTTGCAAATACGATAACGCCACTCGTTTCCTTATCCAATCGGTGAACGGTAAAAATTTCAGAGGATTGGTGCTTCAATAAATTTTTCAAAGAAATTTCTTTCCCTTCGCGATCAGGGATCGAGAGCAATCCCGAGGGTTTATTAACGACTACAAAGTCATTATTTTCAAAAATGATCGACTCGGAAATCTTCATGGTTTGGTTTTTCAGCCCTGGTCGCCGCGCGAAGCTCGCCCAGACGACCTAACCGGACGGGGTTTAGCAGGACTAAAATATTTTAATTCTCTTACTTCTTTTTCGCTGAGAAATCTCCATTTGCCTCGTTCCACGTTTTTCTTCGTCAACCCTGCAAACATGACGCGATCAAGATATTTCACATCATACCCCAAATGTTCGAAGATGCGCCGCACAATCCGATTTCGGCCGCTATGTAATTCTACTCCAATCTGTGTTTTGTCTCTTGTGTCCGCATAAGCCAACACATCCAGCGTGGCAGGTCCATCGTCTAAAGTGACTCCCTTTAATGCCTGGTCAAAATCTTTTTTTGCCAAGGGGCGGTTTAATGTCACGTGGTAAACCTTTCTTATTTCATAACTGGGATGAGTCAGTTTTTGGGCAAGCTCTCCGTCGTTAGTAAGCAGCAGTACGCCTGACGTATTTCTATCCAATCTGCCCACGGGATATATTCTCTCCTTTATGCGCACAAGATCCAAAACTGTCTTCCTGGCATGCGTGTCGTCACTTGTCGTGATAAAATCCTTCGGTTTGTTTAGAAGTATATAAACAAGATTTCTCGTCAATGATACCTTTTTCCCGTTCACCTTTATTTCATCTTTCGCTGAAACCCTGTGAGCCGGCTCTGTGATCGTTTCGTTGTTTACTTTCACTTTTCCCTGCTTAACGAGTTCGGCTGCATCTCTTCTTGAACTTACACCGCAGTGAGCAATGAACTTATTAAGAGGCATGACTTCGGAGCTTTCAGTTTTGAGTTCAGGTTTCTCAGTCCCTAGTTCGGAGTTGGGAAACCTTCGATGACTCCGAACTCTTAACTCTGAACTCTCCACTTGGAGCTTTTTTTTATCAAAAAACTCTTCTCGTTCCTTCTTCCACTTTCTTTTTTCCTGCTTGAACTGTTCTTTAATGGCAGCATTGCTTTTCTTTTTCACAAACTTGTCAAAGCCGCGCTGGGATTTACTTTTCATTGAAATAAATTTGTTCTATAAAAGTCATTGATGCCCTCCCGATGGAAAATTAATTCTTATTGGCTAACTGGCCGCAGGCCGCATCAATGTCTTTTCCCCTGCTGCGACGTAGTCGGGCATTCACTTTGTTCTTCTCGAGATGTTTCATGAAGGCTTCAATTTTCTCTTCAGATGGTTTTGAAAATGTTGCGAAATCAATTGGATTGTATTCAATAATATTAATAAGGTCGGCAGGAACCTGGCGAAAGACTTTTATTAATTCGTCAGCGTCTTTAAGACTGTCGTTAAAATTGTTAAACAATATATACTCAAACGTGATTTCGTTTTTTGTTTCCTGGTAAAAGTAGTTGAGCGCCTGGATCAGCGACTTAATATTGTTTGTGTCATTGATCGGCATAATCTCGTGCCGTTTCGCATCGTTTGCGGCATGCAGCGACAAGGCCAGTTTAAATTTCACCTTATCAGCGCCTAATTGCTTTATCATTTTAGCAACCCCCGCGGTAGAAAGAGTAACGCGTCTCGGACTCATTGCCAATCCATCTGGGGAAGAAATTCTCTCAATTGACCGTAATACATTTTTATAATTCAACAACGGCTCCCCCATTCCCATGAAGACTATATTCGTGAGCTTTTTTCCATGGATTTTTTCGCATTGCTTGTTGATGAGAATTACTTCGTCATAGATCTCGTCAAATTCAAGATTCCGATGGCGCTCGATGTATCCGGTAGCGCAAAATTTACAGCTCAGACTGCATCCAATTTGCGAAGAGACGCAAGCTGTGTATCGCGATTCAGTAGGAATCAATACGCCTTCCACCAGGTGCCCATCCCAGGTTTTGAAGCGAGTCTTTACCGTTCCGTCGGCGCTATATTGCGTAGCATCAACCGTGAGTGAGGGTAACGTAAAACCGCTGCCAAGTTTCTGCCGAAGTTCCTTACTCAGGTTCGTCATTTCTGCAAAGCTCAGGGCTCCTTTCTGCCAGAGCCATTCATGAACCTGTTTGGCTCGAAACTTTTTTTCATCGATGCTGGCAAAATAGTCTTCGAGTTCATTCAAGCTTAAGTGCCTGATATTTTTTTGCTCAGTTTTAAGCATTTTGCAAAGATACCGTTGATTAAAGGATTTCATTGTTTTCACGGATATTTGAATCGTTAAAGGAGTAATAATGAATGAAGCATATGTAATAGACTGCATTCGCACACCAATAGGAAAATATGGCGGAGCATTGAGTTCTGTTCGTCCTGACGACTTACTGGCTCATGTGATAAAAGAATTATTAAAAAGAAATCCGTCCGTCGATAAAGATGCGATTGAAGATGTAATTGCAGGCGATGCCAACCAGGCTGGTGAGGACAACCGGAACGTTGCGAGAATGGCTGCATTGCTGGCGGGCTTGCCGGTCACCGTCGCCGGCAATACTGTGAATCGTTTGTGCGCATCGGGATTGCAGGCAATAATGGATGCGGCCAGACAAATCAAGTGCGGTGATGCTGAATTGGTTGTTGCGGCTGGTGTAGAGAGTATGACGCGAGCTCCGTTCGTCATGTCGAAAGCAACTTCTCGATTTCAACGACACGCAGAAATTTACGACACCACATTAGGGTGGCGGTTCAAAAACGAGAAGCTTGTTGAGATTCATTATCCATACTCCATGGGCGAGACGGCAGAGAATGTAGCCAGGCAATGGAAAATTACGAGAGCGCAACAAGATGAGTTTGCCTTGTCATCGCAACAGAAATATTTTGCTGCATTAGACGCTTGTAAGTGGAAGGAAGAGATAACGGGGATAGAAGTGGAAACAGAAAAGAAAGAGACCATGTTCTTTGATAAAGACGAACACCCGCGCCAAACTTCTCTAGAAAAGTTAGCCGTTTTAAAACCTGCCTTTCATAAAGATGGAACTGTAACGGCCGGCAATTCGTCAGGAATAAACGATGGAGCAGCTGCTATTTTGCTCGCGAATGATGTGACGATAAAGAGGTTTAACCTGAAACCAAAAGCAAGAATTGTTTCCATGGCAGTGGCTGGGGTTGATCCTGCGATTATGGGTATTGGACCAGTCCCCGCAACGAAAAAAGCACTGCAAAGGGCCGGTTTAAAAATACAGGATATTGAGCTCGTTGAATTAAATGAAGCATTTGCCTCGCAGGCGATTGCGTGCATCAACGATCTCGGTTTAAATATCAGCAAAGTGAATGTAAATGGAGGTGCCATTGCAATTGGTCATCCGCTAGGCTGCAGTGGCGTCAGAATAACGACCACGCTTATTCACGAATTGCGTCGATCAAATGCAAAGTGGGGATTAGCGACCATGTGCGTGGGGGTTGGCCAGGGCGCCTCGGTAATATATGAACTCATAAACTAAATTTAAAGCCCAATCAAAATCTTAAATGGCCTTCAAGAAATTTGCTGATTTATTTAATCCTGTCTATACTTTTCCATCTCCATTTTTAAATTTCAGAATTCCAACGTGGTGACAAATATTTTTAATTGCTTGATGTTCTGACATGCAGCTTTTGTATATTAGCATTTGCCTTAGCTATTTGTTGCTAAAGGCTGGACGATTGCTTCGCTGGAGACACCCTTTCTTTTAACCAACATGCATAATCACCTATGAAAAAGAACCAGTAATTTTTTTTAACTAAAACACTGCTCACATGAGAAAACTATTGACACTCCTGGTGTGTCTGTTTGCACTTTGCATACAGATCTTCTCACAAACGCGTTCCTTAAAAGGCAGAATAGTTGACGAAAACGGAAAGCCTGTTTCAGGCGCATCTATTCTTATCAAAGGCTCAAAGACTGGGACCATTACCAATTCAAACGGTGAATTCTCTTTAGGTGTTCCCGAAAACGCGAAAGCTTTAGTTGTTTCCGGAATCGGCTTCGCAGAGCAAGAGCTGGCTATTGGGGCTCAGAACACCTTGCTATTAACTCTGAAAGCTGAAAGTCGATCTTTGGAAGAAGTAGTCGTGACCGGCTATACTCGCGAAAAAAAATCGCAGTTTGTAGGCGCAGCCACTACACTCGATGCAAACAAGGTAATTGCGACAGTCCCCGTATCCTCATTTGACCAGGCGTTGCAGGGTAGGGCAGCAGGGGTGCAGGTTAATTCGGGTTCCGGTCAGCCAGGGGCTAATGCGCAGGTTTGGATTCGTGGTGTGCAGTCTATTGGCGCTGCTTTTACGCAGCCGTTGTACGTTATCGATGGAGTTCCCATTTCTCAGACGGCTTTTCAAAGTCTTAATCCAAATGATTTCGAAAGTGTTACTGTATTAAAAGATGCCAATGCTTCTGCTCTCTATGGGTCACGTGGCGGCCAAGGTGTAATCGTCATTACGACTAAAAAGGGGAAAGCAAATGCCACCAACATTCAATACCGTTTTCAAGTTGGTTTTACGGAGAGACCTCAGGCCACGAATTTCGACATGATGAATAGTTCGGAGATTTTGACATACGAGGAAAGAATCAAAATTGTCGGCTCCCCAGGCTGGACTTATGGAAAGAGTAATCCGGCCTACAACGTGCTGCAGCCCGGCTATGGTTCGTTGGCCCAACAACAGGCCAGGTATAACTTCCTTCTAGACAGCCTGAGAAATATCAATACAAACACGATGGACATTTTTTACAGGCAGGGAGTGTCCCAAACACACGAATTGAATATGACCGGCGGTTCGGACAAAACCCGTTTTTACATTTCAGGGAACTATTTTAACCAGCAAGGAACCGATAAGCGAGCAGACTTAAAAAGATATACGGTAAGATTTAACCTGGATCACACCGTCAATAAGCTTTCGGTTCAATGGAACACCTTGATTGGCTATTCCCAGACGGCCCTCACGGAGGGTGAATGGTACGGCAACAGTACCAGGAATACGTTCCAAATGTCCTGGAGAGCTAAACCGTATGAGAATCCATATAGGGCCGATGGGTCCGTGATTTATGGAGCAAGTACTGCCTTGAATCCAAAAGTAATTGGAATTGCAATAGAAGGTGTAGACAATTCAACATGGGACGACAATCAGCTCAAATTGAATAGTGGGCTCTCCCTAGCCTACAAATTGGCTAAATCCCTCACACTAAAAAATGTTCTTGGCCTGGATGCAAACGGGGACAGATATCAGCGCTGGATTAAACCCGATTCTTACATAGGAAGTGTGCAAACATATGGAAAGGGTTACGACATAGAAGCGTATCGAAACGTCGCTCAAATGGTCAACACGACAAGTCTTACCTATGCGCAAAGATTCAACCAGGTCCATGATGTAGAGGTGAGTGGGTATTTTGAAGTCCTTAGGCAATGGCAAAAGGCAGTAGGGTTTCAGCTTTATAACCTTGACCCGCGGTTGCCTGAGACGGGCCAGGGTGCAGGCGCATTGCCGGTATCCGGAACAACTTTTCCGCAAAATGCAACGAGCGCAAAATCGGGATATGGTATCCGGTCAATTTTTGGCGCAGGTAGGTATACCTATCTTAACAAATATACAGTCAATGCAAGTGTTCGAAGAGATGGAACATCGAGGATTATCAACCCCGAGAACAAAGAATTCACTACATGGGCGGTGGGCGCCAGCTGGAATGCATATGCCGAAGATTTCATTCGAAACATTGGCGGTGACTGGCTCTCCGATTTGAGAGTGAGAGCTTCATATGGTTCGGTCCCCAATATCAATAGCATTGCCGCCGGGAGTTATAATGTATTTGGCATTACTTCAATTACAAACTTCGCTAGTGCGCAGGTGCCCACGTATGGATCAGCGCCTTACGCAGGGTCCACCGTTTCCGGGTTAGCCCCCACGACGCCGGGTAATTATGACCTGAGCATGGAAACCATACAGAAGACGAATCTCGGTCTTGATATTGCGACCTTCAAAAATCGGCTAAGGTTATCTACAGATTTCTATTACAACAAAACAGTTGATCTTTTTGTAAATCAGAGATTACCTTTTACGGCTGGATTCGGGGTGTTCAATCTTGTTAAGAATGCCGGAACGATGACAAATAAGGGTGTTGAACTGACATTGGGGGCAGACATCTTAAGGAGTAAAGATTGGGATTTAACTCTCAACATGAATCACGCAATCAACAAAAACGAGATTACAGATCTCGGAATTGTTGATGAATTCGTTTCTGGAACTTTCTTACTTAAAAAAGGTCTTCCATACGGATCGCATTATGTGCAGCACTATTTAGGTGCTGATCCAGCTACGGGCAAACCGATGTATGAGGATGCAAATGGAAAGGTAACTCTTGACCCCGCGAACGCACCGAGTATGGCCACATTTGGAACATTCCTGCCGAAACATGTCGGGGGTTTTGGTTTTGACTTGCGTTACAAGAGCCTCAGCGTTTCCGCTTTATTCTCTTACCAGTTTGATGTCGTAAGGTATAACAATATTGAAAGTTGGGTTAGTCGTGGCATCTCTGGATACGCGGCAGCTGTAAACCAGGTCAAGAGGTTACTGACTGACCAATGGCGTCAGCCCGGGGATCAGAAATTTTTCCAAAGTTCGGATTATGATAGAGGATTTACCTCAGCCGACCTCCAGGATGCAAAGTTTCTGCGGTTTAGAAACTTAAATTTTGCCTATAACATTCCTGCATTGACGATCAAAGGTGTGCACATAATAAGTTCGGCGAGATTTTACGTACAGCTGCAGAACATCTATATCTGGAGTCCGTGGCGTGGGCCAGATCCTGAGGATAGCAATAACATCAGCTTGAATGAGTATCCCAATCCTAAAATGTTTGTAACAGGGCTCGATGTTAATTTCTAAGGAAGTGATCGATCATGAACCCTTAAATAAAATACAATGAAATATATACATAAAATTATTCTTTCAGTTTGTTTGCTGGTTTTGTTGATCGCTTGCAAGAAAGTGATCAATATAAAAGAGACGGACTCTATTGATGCAACCAAAGCAATGCAAACAGTAGAAAATGTCGAGCAGGCTGTTATCGGCATGTATTCAGGTATGCAGGTTGAAATGAGTTATCTTCTTAACAGCACGTTTTCAGATGAAGTAAAGACGGCAGGCGAGTTTTACAATTCTATCTCGACGCACGAATGGCAATATGGGTCTGAAGATGTAACGATCAGAGACAATTTTACTGCCATGGGACCCTATTACCAGGCCATCGATCGGGCAAACCGGATTTTGGAAAGGGTTGATTTGGCTGATTCCACTCGTGTTGGCGACAATTCCTTGAGACCAAGATTGAAAGCCGAAGCCTTATACTTCCGTGCATTCAGCCACTTTGAAATGTTCAGGTATTATTGTGCTAATTACGATGCGAATGGATTGGGTATGCCCTACATGGAAACACCCTCGTTAGGACCGCAAGCAAGGATTACGATGGGAGCATATTTTAATAAAATAAATGCCGATCTGGCAACTGCGAAAGGACTGTTGCCCGATAACCTTACTGACAGAACCCGTGCAAACAGACTTGCAGCATCTGGATTACAGGCAAGAATCGCCTTGTACATGAGGGATTGGGCAAACGCTATCACCTACAGTAGTGACTACATCACGGCGATACCATTATCACCAAGAGCTGAATTCAATAAAATATGGAGCGATTCGACCAATAATGAAGTTGCGTTCAGGTTAAAGAGAAGCACCACTAATAACCCATACGGCAGAATTGGAACATTATACCGTAATACCTCTGCCAATGCAACAAACATAGGTACTGTAGTTTGGGCACCTGCAACCAAGCTGTGGGATACATATGACAAGACAAACGATATCCGTTTTTCTGCTTACCTAAAGGATGAACCATTGCTGACCGCTGCAGGCAGACAATCGCACATAGTTCAAAAATATGCAGGTACTGGTTATGGAACACCAGCTGAAAATGTTGCAGATGCCAAAGTCTTTAGAACGGGCGAAATGTACCTGATCCGCGCTGAGGCTAAGGCTGAAAATAACGACCTTGCTGGTGCTGCCGCGGATATCAACGCTCTAAGAGCTGCCAGGATTACCGGCTATACCAATGTAACATTTGCTTCCAAACAGGAAGCAATAGATGCAATTATGCTTGAGAGATTTAAAGAGCTGCCGTTCGAAGGTCATCGCTTCTGGGATTTGAAGCGAAGAAACTTACCTGTTGTACGAGTGGGTACCGACATTCCCAGTCCTTCCGGTGCAACACTTACGGCGAACAACTTCCGGTTTTTGTTACCGATTCCTAAGCCGGAACTACAGGCCAATAACCTAATGGCACAGAACCCGGGTTACTAGACAATTCAAAACAATAATAAAAGGCTGCTAAGGCAGCCTTTTTTATTAATACATGAAATGAAAATTATGAGTTAAAGGACAGTGTCAAAAGATCCTTTAAAGAAACGTCTGACTGCTCACCCGTTTCGATATTTTTTATCTTACAGGTCTCCTTCTTAATTTCTTCTTCTCCAATTATTGCAACAAACGGAATATTCTTCTTTTCTGCATATTTGAATTGCTTGTCAAACTTTGCTGGCTCATGATAAATTTCGCAGCGAATATTTCTTTGCCGTAATTGTTGCGCTGTTTGAAAGGCGACCCTGCTCTCTTTTTCACCCAGATTAAAAAACAGAACCTGGGTTCCAACATATACATCAGAGGGAAAAAGATTCAATTCTTCCATTACATCATAAATTCTGTCAACGCCAAATGAAATTCCCACGCCAGGAATGTTTGGTACGCCGAATAAACCGGTAAGATCATCATAACGGCCACCACCACCAATGCTGCCGATCTGAACATCTTTTGCTTTTACCTCAAAAATGACCCCTGTGTAATAGTTGAGGCCGCGGGCGAGAGTAAAATCGACTGTGAGTCGTGAGTCGTGAATCGTGAGTATTTCCAGTTCCTCAATTCCCTTTCTGCCCGTCTCTGTGCTTCCTAATAATTGTTTTGCTTTTGAAAGCTTTTCCTCGTTGGTACCCGAAATTGAAAGATATCGATCAATGACGGAAATTTCGTTTTGACTCAAACCACGTTGCACTAATTCTTCTGTTACCTTTTGCAAACCAATCTTATCCAATTTGTCGATGGCTGTTGTTATGTCGGTAAGTTTATCCGGGCCGCCACAAACCTCTGCCAGGGCCATCAAAATTTTGCGGTTGTTGATTTTGATTTCGACTGGGATTTTCAATTTTTGAAAAACCGTTGCATAGATACTTGCCAACTCTACTTCGTTGAGCACCGACGTGCTTCCAACAACATCCGCATCGCATTGATAAAACTCCCGGTATCTTCCTTTCTGTGGCCGATCGGCCCGCCATACCGGCTGGATCTGGTAGCGTTTAAATGGAAAGGTCAATTGACCGTGATTCATTGCTACATACCTCGCAAAAGGAATTGTGAGGTCATATTTTAATGCTCGCTCGGTAATGCCTTTGACATTTTTCCCCTGCAAGACTTTTTCAAAATCTTCTCTTATTTGTTTCTCCTTTGAGGAGTGATCCAACCCATTATTGAGGATCTTAAAAATCAATTTATCTCCTTCCTCACCGTATTTGCCCGTCAAGGTTTCGATGTTCTCCATTGCCGGCGTTTCGAGTGGTTGAAAGCCATAAAGTTCAAATACCTTTCGTATGGTGTCAAAAATGTAATTTCTTTTTCGAACAACATCGGCTTCGAAATCTCTTGTGCCTTGTGGAATGGAAGGTTTCGCCATTGTTTCTTGCTGGTCCCGATGCCTTCTTTCTGTCAGCAGGAACGACCGGGACTGTTATTGATTACTTGTTTTTGATTGCGGAAAACTCGGTTTTTGAATGATTCTTAATGATGGCGTCACAGGCGGCATCAATCAATTGATACGCTCTATGATATCCTTCTTCCAGGCCATACCACGGGTCTGGCACATCCATATCGCTGTTGGGATACAGCTCATTCATAAGCAAATCAATTTTTGATTTGTCGAAATTATCTTTCGCAATTCGTTTTATTTCGTCAAGCACATCCTCCGCCAGGGCATATATTTTATCGAACCTTTGAAAGTCTTCCGCTACAAATCTGCGAGCTCTTTGACTGCAGATATCAATACCATGCTTCCTGGCCACTTTTTGCGATAAGGGATGCGGAGGTTGTCCAATGTGGTAGGTGTCAGTGCCAGCGCTTTCAACGCTCCAGTTCAATCCTGCTTTGAATGCTTTATCCTGCAGGATTCCTTCTGCCAAAGGGCTACGGCAAATGTTTCCGAGGCAGACCATCAAAATTTTCATAGGCGCAAAGATACAAGGGAGAAGGCACAAGGAATAAGGAACAAGGAACAATGAACAAGGAATAAGGAACAAGGAATAAGGAACAAGGAATAAGGAACACGAACAAGGGAAAGAGAATCTAAGCAACTTATGGATTTTGTTGACATAAGCATCTTTCTGTAGTATAGCGATGACAAACAAGCAATTTTACAAATGAGACCCTTTGAATGGACGAAGGTATTTGCAATACGACAATGGGTGACCGCGGTCTGTTTTATTCAATCAGTAACTTTTATCCGATCGAAGGGTAAATTTTTTTAATTTGCCTGTCTTGAAAAAATAATTCATGGCAAATGATTATGAAGACAGACGCAGAAAGACAAACTTTTTTTTGCATTCCGTCTATGACTATACAATGGGAGTTCTTTGGCTTTGCGTCGGCGGATTTTTTCTGCTCTCTAAAAGATTTGGTGTCGACCTGAACCTCGATCCAGTATTGACCACCATATTTGGGGTAGCTGCCATTTTATATGGTGCATTCAGGGTTTACAGGGGATTCAGAAAAAACTATTGACAGTGAAATTTGGTTTTATGGCCCATCGCATGTGTACCTGCCGGAAATTCTTCTATCTCATAAGTTTGTTCTTTATTCTGAACAGCTGCGGCAATGCCTCAGATGAGCAAGAACAAAAAGACACCATCGATTCAGGCACTATTTATATAAGTGCCGACGAATCGTTTAAACCAGTTATCGATTCCGAGATCAGGGTGTTTGAAGCTCTCCATAGTGCGGCCAGGATCATCCCAACGTATAAACCCGAAGCGGAGTGCGTCAAAGATTTTGGTGTAGACAGCATCAGGATGGTGATTATCACCAGGCGACCCAGTGAACACGAGGAGAATTTCATCGTCGATTCATTTCGGCTGGCACCTCAAAGTCTGGCCATCGCCAAGGATGCCGTGGCTGTCATCGTGAATCGTAATTCTCCGGATACGCTATTTACGATGGGTGAAATAAAGCAAATACTTACCGGCCGATTTAAGGAAAATTTAATTCCCATCTTTGACGGTACGCATGCAACCAGTACGGTTCGTTTTGTCATCGATTCTGTATTACGCGGTGATTCGCTGACGTCAAGGACGGCGGCCGCCCAAACCAGCGAGGGGGTGATCGATTATGTGTCGAAAAATCCCGGAACAGTGGGATTTATCGGGGTGAGTTGGATCGGCAATCACGAGGATACGACCCAACTTAGTTTTTTGAAAAAAGTCAGAATGGCCTGGTTAGAAAGTACTGACAAGCCCGGAAGTTATGTATTACCGTGGCAGGCAAATATTTATTATGAGCGCTACCCTATGATCAGAGAATTGGTTTACATTTTGAAAGAAAGAAAGACGGGACTGGGTAAGGGCTTTGCAAATTTTCTAAGCGGGGAACAGGGTCAACTGATCATCAAAAGAGCTTACTTATGGCCGGCCCAAATGAATTTCAACATAAGGGTAACTAAATTGAACGAATAAAATATATTTACAATCTTAAAAGGTAGAATATGAAATTGACGAAAACCACGATCGCAATTTTACTTGCCAGCCTGTTCGGTATAAGGGGGATAAAAGCACAATCCATACAGGAGGGTGTTAATCACCTCTATGCGGAACGAAACAAGAGCGCAAAAGAGACATTTGACAAACTCGTAGCAACAAATCCAAATAATCTTGAAGCAGTCTACTGGTTGGGGCAAACGTACATAGCAATGGAAGATGTTAAGTCCGCCAGGGATCTGTACTCAAAAACGCTGCAAGCTAACGGTAACGCCCCAATCATCTTAGTCGGGATGGGCCATGTGAATTTAATTGATGGCAAAAAAGATGAAGCCAGGCAAATGTTTGAGACCGCCATTAACTTAAGCACTGGAAAAAAAGGGGCCGACGTAAGCATCCTGAATGCCATTGGTCGCGCGAATGTTGATGCTAAGGAGGGTGACGTGGCCTATGCTTTAGACAAACTAAAGCTTGCAGCGCAAAAGGATCCCAAGAACGCAGACGTTTTCTTAAACCTCGGTGATGCTTACCGCAAGGCTCATGAGGGAGGCCTGGCTGTTACGAACTATGACCTGGCAACTTCTGCAAATCCGAACATGGCGAGAGCCATTTACAGAAAAGGAATGATTTACTACACGCAAAAGAATTGGGAGCTGTTTACTGATATTTTGAACAAAGCTATTGCCGCAGATCCCAAATTTGCGCCTGCTTATTACGACCTATACTACTATAATCTTCAGAGGCTGCCTCCCGATTTTTCTGCCGCGCAGAATTACGCTACCAAGTTCACTGCCAGTACAGACCCGGATCCTCAAAACGATTATTTAGTGGCGCAAACTTGCTTTGCTAAAAAAGATTATGATTGCGCTATCAACACTGCAAAAGCAATAGTCAGCAAGGCAGGTCCACAAACAAAACCGCGCGTATACCGGTTGTTAGCTTACTCTCATGTCGGGAAAGGTGATACTGCAGGAGCCAAACAATACATTGATGAATATTTTGCAAAAGCAAAGGAAGAAGAAATTATACCTAAGGACTATGTTCTTAGGGGCCAGATAGGCGGTAATGATGACATGGTCTTTGAAAGTTATGTCAAGGCTGCCCAGATGGATTCTGTATATGATTCAAAAACGAAAACTTTGCAGGAGGGCGTCGATTATTTCAAAAACAAGAACAATAAGATCAAAGAAGCCGAGATGAGGATGGTGCAATCTGCTAACAAAAAAACACCGAATCTTTCGGATCCTTTTTTCACCGGTTTGGCTTTTTACCAGGGAGCTGATTACAGGAGGGCGGATAGCATGTTCAAACTTTATATTGCTTCTTTCCCCGACAGCTTGTACGGTCACTATTATGATGCACGCGCAAATCTTGCGCTGGACACAACACTATCAGTCGAGCCATATCTTACAAACATGATCAATGGGTTTAAGAAAACGCTAGATATCGCCCAGACTAACAAAACAAAATTTAAGACGCAAGCGGTAGCTTCCAGCCAATTCTTAGCAGCTATTTACAACAACACTAAGAAAAATAGAGATTCGGCTGTTTATTTCCTGACAAAAGGCCTGGAATTTGATCCCGAGAATCCAGCGCTTAAAGAATTCATGAATCAATTACAAAAAGGTGGTAAGCCAACAAAAGGGGCCACTGGCAATACTCCGGGTAAACCAACAGGCGCGACCAAACCGAGCGCCATAAAATCTTCAGCCGTGAAAAATAAATCAATGGCTGTTGCAAAGACGTAATCGTGGTTTTCTATTCATAAAGTCCTCTGCTGAAAAGTGGGGGATTTTTTTTTGCTAAGAGCCAAAGAGAAAAAGAGTGAGAACTTAGATCGGCCCTTGTACAGGAAGACCTCATTTCTCTTTTTCTCCTTTAATCTCTTAGCCTTATTTTTGCCAATTGTGAACTCATTCATAATCTATTTACTTCAGGCGAATGTAAATACAAACACCTCCGGCTCTTATTTGCCGGTCGTTATCCAAATCATTTTTGCAACCGGCCTGGTGGCGTTTCTCATGTTGATTACGCACCTGTTAGGTCCCAAACGAAAAACAGCAGAGAAACTGGAAAATTTTGCCAGCGGTATTGAATCACATGGCGATGCAAGACAACCGATGGCCATTAAATATTTTTTAGTGGCGATATTATTTGTGCTGTTTGATGTGGAAGTAATTTTCTTTTATCCCTACGCAGTCAATTTTAAAAGCCTTGGTTGGAGCGGTTTTTGGGCTGTAATGATATTCGTTGCGTTCTTTTTATGTGGATTTATTTACATTATTAGCAAGGGAGCACTGAAGTGGGAAGATTGAAAAGTAAAAAGTAAAAAGTAAAAATTAAAAAATTCAAAATGGAAAACTGGGGGCTTGTTTCAACTGTTATAAACTGGGGAGAAACGCGACATTTTGACTTTTAAATTTTGAATTTCTTATGGATCGTCCTGTATCATACAACATACATCCAAAACCTTTAGAAAGAGATATCAGCATTGCAGAAATGCCCGAAGGCAGCATGGGTGAAGGTTTTTTTGCTACGGCATTGGATAAGGTCGTTGGACTTGCGCGAAAAAACTCCATCTGGCCTTTACCATTTGCGACCAAGTGTTGCGGAATAGAATTCATGGCAACGATGGGGTCGCATTACGACCTCGCAAGATTTGGAAGCGAAAGGGTCGGTTTCTCGCCACGCCAATGCGATTTGCTGATGGTGATTGGACTTATTTCAAAGAAAATGGGTCCTGTTGTAAAACAGGTTTACTTGCAGATGGCAGAGCCGCGCTGGGTGATGGCTGTTGGTGCTTGTGCATCAAGCGGTGGCATTTTTGACACATATAGTGTGCTGCAAGGAATTGATCAGGTGGTGCCGGTTGACGTTTATGTACCGGGTTGTCCGCCGCGACCGGAAGCCATTCTCGACGGAATTATGCGGATACAGGATCTTGTTGGCAAAGAAAGCTTGAGAAGGAGAACGAGTCCGCAGTATAAAGCGCTGCTCGAGAGCTATGGAATTCAGTGATGGTTAAATTGTTTGACTGTTGAATTGTTATAATTCCGACAACAATCAAACAATGTAGCACCCGATAGCTATCGGGTCAAACAATTTAGTAATGTTAGCCAACGAACATATAAAACAACGATTAATTGAAAAATTCGCGGAGCAGGTGAGCAACTTCACCGAACCCTTCGGTATGCTCACTTTTGAAGCACCAAAAGAAATGAATCTTAAGGTGCTTAATTTTTTATATGATGACTCCGAACTAAAATTCCAATTTCTCACTTCGCTCTGCGGCGTGCATTACCCGGACCAAAAAGGAAGAGAACTGGCGATTGTATATCACCTGCATAATTTGGACGATAATATCCGGATTCGTTTCAAGATCTTCACCGACATCGCGAAGCCGGACGTATATACGGCCACTGGTTTGTTCTCCGCAGCAAACTGGCTGGAAAGAGAAACTTATGATTTTTACGGCGTCAATTTTCTCGGCCACCCAAACCTCAAGAGGATATTAAACGTCGACGAAATGGATTATTTTCCAATGCGGAAGGAATATCCCGTTGAGGAGTCGACAAGAATTGATAAGGATGACGAGATGTTTGGGAGAGGCGGCACATTTGGATATGGAACCGAAAAAACGGATCACGGTACCATTGCTGAGGCAGAAAAAAATAACGAAGGAAGACCTGTTTTATAAATGATTTAGTTGATTACTCACTGATCGAGTGAAACTGCAGATCGATTGAGAGTTACAAAAAATGCCAACCACGGATCAACATATTCGCCTACCGGAAGGAAGTATTGAAAGGACCACGACGAGGTTGAACCTCGGACCTACTCACCCGGCCACCCATGGAGTTTTTCAGAACATTTTAGAAATGGACGGTGAAAAAATTGTTTCTGCTGAACAAACCATCGGTTATGTTCATCGCGCAATAGAAAAACTGGCGGAACGTAGACCCCTCTATCAAATCACTCCACTTACCGATCGTTTGAACTATTGCTCGTCCCCAATCAACAACATAGGCTGGCATACAACATGTGAGAAATTGCTACGCATTAAGGTACCAAAGAGGGTTGATTATCTCCGCATCATCCTTATGGAACTGGCAAGAATTGCCGATCACCTTATTTGTAATTCAATCGTGGGCGTAGATGCAGGTGCATACACCGGCTTCCTTTACCTGATGCAATATCGTGAGCTGATCTATGAAATTTGGGAACAAGTTTGCGGTGCGCGTCTGACGACAAACATCGGTCGCATTGGCGGGTTTGAAAGGAATTTCAACAATATTGCGTTTGAAAAGCTTGAAAAATTCCTGAAGGAATATCCGCCTGTGCTGAAAGAATTCGAAAATCTTTTTGTGCGCAACAGGATCTTCATGGATCGCACCATTGGCGTCGGCCCGATTAGTGCTGAAAGAGCGTTGAATTACGGATTTACAGGTCCCAATCTTCGTGCCGCTGGTGTCGATTATGATGTTCGTGTACACACTCCATACTGCAGTTACGAGGATTTTGATTTCAAGATCCCGGTAGGAACGACGGGAGATTGCTACGATCGTTTTTTAGTTCGCGAAGAAGAGCAATGGCAATCGCTAAGCATTATCGAGCAGGCCTACGAAAAAGTACAGGAATTCAAAGGAGCGGAAGCAGAGGTCTATCATGCTGATGTACCCGAATATTATTTGCCGTCGAAAGAGGATGTGTACACTAAAATGGAAGCGCTGATTTGGCATTTTAAAATCATCATGGGAGAAATCGATATGCCTGCAGGCGAAGTGTACCATTCAGTCGAGGGAGGCAATGGTGAACTGGGATATTATTTGATCAGCGATGGCGGAAGAGCTCCCTATCGTTTGCAGATCCGTCGTCCTTGCTTTATCTATTACCAGGCGTATGAGGAGTTGGTGAGGGGATCTTTGCTAAGTGACGCAATTATTGTGTTGAGTAGCCTGAATTTGATTGCAGGAGAAATGGACGGGTGAAAAATGTAAAATTCAAAAGTCAAAAGTTTACTGTTCTCAGTATAAGTTAATATAGATGGTAAAATTTTCTGATGATAAATTAAAGGAAGTTGACGAGCTTATTTCTCATTATCCTGAGGGAAAGCAGAAAAGTGCTATTCTTCCAATCCTTCATTTGGCACAGCAGGAGTTTGGGGGCTGGCTGGATGTTCCCGTGATGGATTATGTGGCTTCGATTCTGAAAATTGAACCAATTGAAGTATATGAAGTAGCGACGTTTTACAGCATGTACAACTTAAAACCTGTGGGCAGGTATATGTTTGAGGTTTGCCAAACGGGCCCTTGTATGATCAATGGCAGCGACAACATTATTAAATATATAGGAGAAAAACTCGGAATCAAACCCGGTGAAACGACAAGGGATGGAATGTTTACGCTAAAGACAGTTGAGTGCCTCGCAGCGTGTGGTTATGCACCCATGATGCAACTAGGTAAAATCTATCGCGAACACCTTACCAAAGAGAAAATAGACCAGATAATCGAAGAGTGCAGGAAAAATTCAGCAGTTAATAACTAAATACTCACCAGCAAATGAAACACTATTTACTCTTATTGTTGATTCTCGCAAGTCTGACAACATTTGGCCAGTCAAAGAAAGAAGCGGACCTGATAGCGAGATCGCGCTTACTAAACAATACCGTATTTGGAACAAAGGATAGTTTGACGCTTGAAGATCTCTTCGCAAAACACGCCACCTATGGCCATTCCAGCGGTAGTGTGCAAACGCGGGAAGAAGCGATTCGAAGTATCAGTCACAATGCTTCAGCATATACAGATACTTCAGCGAAACAATATAATGTACTTATTGGCGATGACGTCGCCATTGTAAGGTATATCTTTCGGGAAACAGAGACAAGGGATGGTAAACCGACGCCATTGAACCTTGGAATTATGTTGGTATGGGTGGAAGAAAAGGGTAAGTGGAAATTATTTGGAAGACAGGCAGTAAAACTTCAATAAATGAGAGGATTGATTCTTATACTACTTTTCTCAACAAGCCTGGTTTCTTTTGCACAAGTAGATAGTGTTTCGTTGAAAGGGGCAATGGCTAATTTGGACAAAGCGTTGGTGAATAAAGACGAAAAGACACTGACTCAATTATTGAATAGAGATGTCAGTTATGGGCATTCCAATGGTTGGGTCCAGAATAAGAATGATATTATCAATGATCTCAAAACTGGCAAGCTTATCTACGATAAGATTGACAATACAAGCGTATCGATTGTTGCAATTAATAAAAGCTGGGCGACTGTCCGAACAAATACAAATGCCATTGGCCGGAGTACAACCATTCCCGCCTTTGAACTTAAATTACATGTACTGCAAGTGTGGTTGAAAACAAAAAACGGCTGGCAGTTGCTGGCAAGGCAGAGCACGAAACTATAAGTATGGTAAAAAGAATTGTAAGCACTTTGTATTACGTCTGTATTGTGGCGACTCTATTACTAATAACCGATCGAATGTACTTGCGCAGTAATAATCGAAATGAAGAAGCGGAAACAATTCAATGGATAGCATTGGTATTAATGGTCGTGGCGGTCGTTTGTCGGTTTATACCCAAGGAAAATAGTCTTTAAGATGGCGAGAAAACTTTTGATAGACAAAATAGGTATTGACAACATCAGGCATTATGATGTATATCGCGGGAATGGCGGGTATGCCGCGGTAGAAAAGGCTTTCAAAATGAGTCCTGACCAGGTTACTGAAGAAGTAAAGAAAAGTGGCCTTCGGGGACGTGGTGGCGCTGGTTTTCCAACCGGAATGAAATGGGGTTTCCTGGCCAAGCCGGAAGGAGTGCCTCGGTACCTCGTTTGCAATGCCGATGAATCTGAGCCCGGAACGTTCAAAGATCGTTATCTCATGGAGTTCATTCCGCATTTGCTGATTGAAGGATTGATTGTTTCTTCCTATGCCATTGGTAGTAATAGAACATATATTTACATACGTGGTGAGTTTGCCTGGATAGTTGACATCTTACAACAAGCGATCGCAGAAGCAAAAAATAACGGCTGGCTTGGAAAAAACATTTTAGGCAGTGGCTTCGGTTGCGAGATATATGTACATCGCGGGGCGGGTGCCTATATCTGTGGTGAAGAGACATCATTGATTGAATCGCTGGAAGGCAAAAGAGGTTACCCCAGAATTAAACCGCCATTTCCTGCCGTAAAAGGTCTTTGGGATTGTCCAACCGTCGTAAATAATGTAGAAACGCTTGCTGCGGTAGTGCCAATTATTAATATGGGCGGAGATGAATATGCCAAAATAGGTATTGGAAAATCTGCCGGCACAAAATTGATCTCCGCCTGTGGCAACATCAAAAAGCCGGGTGTGTATGAGATTGAAATGAATATTTCTGTCGAAGAATTTATTTATGGGGATGAATATTGCGCCGGCATGGCTAAAGGACGACGATTGAAAGCCTGTATCCCGGGAGGGTCATCGGTTCCCATTCTTCCCGCTAATCTTCTGTTGAAGACTGCAAAAGGAGAAAAACGAATGATGACTTACGAAAGCCTTTCTGACGGCGGCTTTCAAAGTGGTTCAATGATGGGATCAGGCGGATTTATTGTCCTTGATGAAGATCAGTGCGTAGTTAGGAATACGTTGACGCTTGCCAGGTTTTATCGCCATGAAAGTTGCGGCCAATGCTCGCCTTGCAGGGAAGGAACAGGGTGGATGGAAAAAATCCTGCACAATATCGAATACGGAAAGGGAAAGATGAATGATATTGATTTGCTTTGGGATATTCAAAGCAAAATTGAAGGAAACACAATTTGTCCGTTGGGGGATGCTGCAGCATGGCCTGTAGCAGCAGCCATCAGACATTTCAGAGATGAATTTGAATGGCACGTAACAAATCCGGATGACGCGCTACGGAGGAATTATGGGCTGGCGAGGTACGCTGACGCGATGGAAGTTGGTGCCCCCATCCCCTAAAGTGCGTTCGTGGCACTCTGCGAGTTGTGCTTGTGTCTATGTATGTGGACTAATGTTGACACGATTAGAACAATGAATTATTAATATAGGAGAGTTTCCTAAAAGACCGTTCCAAAAATTCCCCTCTAGGGGGACAGGTGTATGCCAGAAGAAAAAAAACTATTTAAAGTAACAATTGACAACATCACCATTGAGGTAGAGCCTGGGACAACCGTTCTTCAGGCTGCCCGCCGGATCGGTGGAGATGTGGTTCCGCCTGCCATGTGCTATTATTCCAAATTAAAAGGCAGCGGCGGCAAATGTCGTACTTGTTTGGTTAGAGTGGCTGCCGGCTCAACTGCGGACCCAAGGCCAATGCCCAAACTGGTGGCAAGTTGCAGAACAAATGTGATGGATGGAATGGTGGTTGAAAGCATGACGAATAATGTGGTGCTGGAGGCGAGGAAAGCGGTGGTCGAGTTTTTACTTATCAATCATCCACTCGATTGCCCTGTATGCGACCAGGCCGGTGAATGCGACTTACAGGATTTGAGTTATGATCATGGCCGCGAAGGAACGAGATATGAATTCGAAAGAAGAACGTTTGAAAGACACGATCTCGGACCATACATACAATTGCACATGACAAGATGTATTCTTTGCTTTCGTTGTGTATTCGCCGCTGATCAATTGACAAATACTCGAATGCATGGAATCTTGGATCGCGGTGATCATTCTGAAATTGCTACTTACATTGAAAAATCACTCGATAATGATTTTATAGGGAATGTGATTGATGTTTGTCCTGTAGGAGCGTTGACTGACCGAACTTTTCGTTTCAAGAATCGTGTGTGGTTCACCAAGCCGGTAGAAGCTCATCGCGATTGTCCGAAATGCTGTGGCAAGGTTCGCCTGTGGATGCGGGGAGATGAAGTGTTGAGGGTAACGGCAAGAAAAGATCAGTGGGGAGAAGTGGAAGAGTTTATTTGCAATGAATGCCGATTTGAAAAAAAGAAAGCAACTGATTGGATAGTTGAAGGCCCAACCAAGGTAAGCAGACACTCAGTGATCTCTGCTGGCCACTATGTGCATGTGAAGAAGCCCCATGAGGCGTTGCCCGAGGTGATGGGTGGCAGAAAACCGAAATTGCTGATGGATATTCATAGTGTGAGCGGCGTAAACCAACCGCGGGTTGATTTAAGTCTTCTTCCCGGCCCGGCAACCAATGAAACATTTAACGGAGATCCGAATGCTTATGGAAGAAACGTGAAGGATGTTAAGATTGGCGCCGGAGCGAATACGGAAGGGACGGATTCGACAAACCCAAACCCGCCGTGATGAAAAAATTTTATTGAACTATTGGTTGCATCAATAATAGTAGGTTTGTTCGTATTCGCGATTTGGTACTGGTTGATCAAAGAAAGGGTTCAAGACTCTGTTAGTGTAGCCATAAGCGCGACTGGTGCAGGTTTAGTTGTTGAATATTTGAGACCCTTCATTGGAGGTCGAGATAACAAACCGGCTAAGGGAAATTAATGAAGTTGAAATTTGTTGAATAGAATTGATAAAGTACAAGTGAGTGACACAACGGGAGCCGAATAAAGATTAAAAAGTTGACTTCATAAAAGTAGTCACACGACAAAAAATGGTCCTATCGTCTATTGATTGGTGGTTCGTCTTAGAGAAATTCCTATTGGTGGGATTTGTCGTTTCCCTTTCGCTGTTAATTGCGATGTACACAACGTATGCGGAGAGAAAGATAGCCGCATTTTTGCAAGATCGTCGTGGACCGAATCGGGCGGGGCCTTTCGGCATCCTTCAACCACTAGCCGACGGGGGTAAATTATTCTTTAAGGAAGAAATCGTTCCGCTGGCATCGTCGAAATTCTTATTTATCCTGGGTCCTTCGCTGGCAATGCTTACGGCCATGCTTACCAGCGCCGTAATTCCGTGGAGCACACCCTTAGAAATTAATGGCCGTGAAGTACCCTTACAAATTGCCGATCTAAACATCGGCATTCTTTACATATTCGGTGTGGTGAGTTTGGGTGTTTATGGAATCATGATTGGTGGATGGGCATCCAATAATAAATTTTCGTTGCTGGCGGCGGTTCGAGGCGCCTCGCAAATGATCTCTTACGAGCTCTCGATGGGTTTGGCATTGATCGCACTGCTCATGCTGACAGGATCATTGCAGATGAGTGTCATAGTTAACAACCAAATTCAGAACGGTTGGCATGTTGTTTACCAGCCGCTCGGCTTCCTGATATTTTTCATTTGCGCGTTGGCTGAATGTAACCGCACGCCATTTGATTTGCCTGAAGCTGAGAACGAATTGAATTTTGGGTACCACCAGGAATATTCGTCCATGAAACTTGGCCTTTATTTATTTGCCGAATACGTAAATATGTTTATCAGCGGCGCGGTGATGTCCACACTGTTTTTTGGGGGCTATGATATCCCATTTGTAAATGAAGCAAATTGGGGTCTTTCACCGAATGCTTTGGCGATTATTGGATTTGCAGTCTTACTGACAAAAACATTTATCTTTTTGTTCGTATTTATTTGGATACGTTGGACGATTCCAAGATTTCGTTATGATCAGCTGATGAGTCTTGGTTGGAAAAAATTGATTCCCCTTGCCCTGGTGAACATGGTAGCCACAGCTGTCGTCATGTTGCTAAAAAAATAAACGCAAGCAGCTATGTTTAAATTTTCTGAAAAATATAAGTTACGATTTGACATAAGTGCGGCCATCGCGGCGATGCTGGCCGCCATTGTTTATTGGTATGATTTCTTCGAAAATAAAATTGAGTGGAAATGGCTGGGAGGAATCGTTTTTGGAACAATGGCAGTAATAAAAGTAATTGACCTGGTCAAGAAT
>AR_comb_assmDRAFT_10203923_pt1 | contig 29841 bp, 25 predicted proteins | sample ArasoioldDNA_FD_10543 | JGI IMG/M metagenome (IMG submission 10543) | reverse complement strand
TTCGGCGACGATCTCAGCAGTATTGCCAGCGCGGTATGCGCCCACCAACTCGCGCTTCGTCTTATTCCATAGGACGACATGCCAGTAATGATCATCAAAGGAATCGAGATCGCGCTCTTTGCCTGTGCCTTCGCCAACCCCTCGGAAGGTCAATTCGCGCAGCCGCCCGATTTCGAGCAGCAGCTGTGGAATCTCTCGCGCCATGCCGAGATGGACCGAGAAATCGGTATTCTCCGCCAGGCACCGTTCACCCGATAATCTTTCCATCTCTTCGCTCAAAGCATTTTGGTTCACAGGCGACGCAAGAGGCTCTTGCACTGTGGCGGCAAGCTTGGAGCGTAATGCGACAGCCCACGGCGCCTCTGCCTTGCTGCGCCGCGCCAGCAAGTAAGTACGCCAGCGGAGATAGTCGATCGCCTCACAATCGTCAGGCAAGGCTTGAATCGTGTCTGCAGGGACCGCGCTGCCAACGCGGACTTCCACCGTCTTACCTTCCTGCTTCAGAAACTCCTGCAACAGAAACGCAGCGCGCAACTTAGGATGGATCATTCCCAGAAAATGAAAACCAACTCCGTTTCGACCGCAAAAGTAGACAGGCAACGCGGTCGCGCCGGTGCGCCGGATAAGTCGAACGGCCACCTCATTCCACGGTGGATTGGCCACACGAGGTGCAGGGATCTGCGACTGTGAAACCTCCGCGGCAGGGAAAATGGCCAGCATACCCCCTTGCTGCAGCCACGCGAGCGCCTCCTGAAGTGCCTTGCGGTTCGAGGCTACGGAGCGGTCGGTGTAATAGGGATCGATGAAGATGCAGTTCCTGCGGAGTTCCGGCACATCGCCCAAGGGAAAGTTGGTCAAAAGCTTAAAGTCAGTGCGCACGCGATGGAGCAGCACAGTGAGCAATGCACCATCGAGCACACCGTGCGGATTGTTCGCCACCACGACAACGGGGCCGCTGGCCGGAACACGCGCACGGTCGGCGGAGTGAACTCTGAGGTCAATCCGCATTTCAGTCAGCAGATTTTCCAACAAAAAGCCGTGAGGCGCGCGCTGCACACGCCGATACAGGTCTCTCACTTTTCCGACAGGACCGAATTTTCCTGCTAGACCGGGAAAGTGACCGACGCGCGACAACACGTCGCCCGGCGTCTCATTCGACTGCAGCTGGTCTGATGGCATGTTATATCGATATCGCAGTTGCGTTTCGATGGCATGAAGTGCAAGTTAAAATCTGATGAAATGAAAGCTGGAACCACAAAGGGCACGAAGTACCACGAAGGAGATCGGTAACTCGTAGTAACTGCGAAGTCGGGCTTCGCAAATGCAACGTTACCTGATGGGAGCAGGTCGGTATCGCGATCGCTCCAGCCACGACATGGAACAGGAGCTATCACTGCAATATCAATGATAGTGCGGCAAAAGCGCCGCGCCAAGGCTATTTTGAGGCGGTGAGGACAAGCGCTTATGCCACAAAATTATCGCTTGCCTTGTAAGAAAAGGGCTTCGGAAGTCGGTCGCTGAGATCGGCGAGGAGAGCCAACTTTGAGGCAATTTCTCCGTTGACCTGACCTTCGGCAAATCGCCAACGCCAATTGCCACCGTAGAGGCTCGGCGTATTCATCCGCGCTTCACTACCCAGGCCGAGCACATCCTGGAGTGGAACTACGCTCAGGCATGCGGGGGAGCTCTGCACGGCCCGAATGAACCCCCAGTGGATTCCGTCGTCGCAACGGCCGACATAGGCTTCGGCATGACGGCGTTCCTGCTCAGCGGCGCCAGACTTCCACCATCCCAGCACAGTGTCATTATCGTGAGTGCCGGTGTAGATGACTTTCCCCGCGGCGCGGTGCGGCAGATACATGTGCGCACCTTCGTCCCCGAATCCGAACTGTACAACAGACATGCCGGGAATCTGCAGGCGCTCTCTCAGAGCATGCACCTCGGGAGTGATAAAGCCCAGATCTTCCGCGAAGAATGGAAGTCCACCCAGCGCTTCGCGCAATTTCACGAACAGATCGTCGCGAGGTCCATCCACCCAGCGTCCGTTGACGGCAGTCGGCTCGCCAGCTGGAATCTCCCAGAATTGGTCGAATCCCCGGAAGTGATCGAGCCGAATGTAGTCGCAATTCATGGTTGCCCAGCGGAGGCGCTTGACCCACCAGTCGTAGCCTTTGTCTTTCATTACATCCCAGCGATAAAGCGGGTTTCCCCACCGTTGCCCGGTCTTGCTGAAGAAATCAGGGGGAACCCCAGCGACAACTTCAGGCTCGAGAGTCGGCGTGAGGCGAAAGAGCTCCTGATGAGTCCAGACGTCCGCACTGTCGTGATTCACAAAAATGGCAACATCCCCAACAATACGGATGGAACGCTGCGCACAGTACTCTCGTAGGGCACGCCATTGCTCGTAGAAGGCGAACTGCAGAGCAGCGCGAGTCTGAATGTCGTCGGCCAATTCCTGCCTAGCTTTTTCCAAGGCGGAGGGTTGCCGTGAGGCTAGATCCTGCGGCCATCGATTCCAGGTTTCGAGCTTGTGGCGAGCTCGGAGGGCATCGAAGAAGACAAAGTCGTCCAGCCACCATGCGTTCTCAGAACGAAACGATTCGAACCGCCGCAAACCCTCGCTAGACCCAGATTTGAGAAAGCGATGCGCCGCCTCGAACAGAAGTGGCATCTTCTGCGCGAAGACGCGATCATATTCGACCGGACCCGACGCCGTTGCAGTATCGAGCTTCGCGGGTTCGATGTCTCTTCCGTCAATCCAGCCGTGGTCAACAAGACGTTCCAGGCTGATCAGTAGAGGATTGCCGGCGAATGCCGAGGTAGACGAGTAGGGTGAGTTGCCATAGCCGAGCGGTCCCAGCGGAAGAACCTGCCATACGCCCTGTCGAGCGGAGGCGAGGAAGTCTACGAAGCGGTAGGCGGCGGGGCCAAAGTCACCGATCCCGCCGCTCGAAGGCAACGAGGTTGGATGTAGAAGAATGCCAGCGGCGCGTGCAAAGGACATGTCACCGCCGTTACATGCCCGTCTCGCTTGGAGGACGAGTCAGAGCCTTCAGTTCTTCTTCGTTTCTCTTAATCTTGCCTGCCTTCGTCATCTGGTCGACGAGATTGGAGACGAAGAGGGCGAAGCGCTCCTGCTGTTTGGTCTGGAGTAATGTGTCGCGAATCTGATCGCGCTTCCCGGCGAAATCCGCGTCCGTAGGCGTCTGATTTTCAAGCACCGAAAGAACGACGGCATCGCTGCCGCTGCTGATCGGGCCGCTGATGTCCCCAGGCTTCATGGTGAAGGCGACTGACGCCTGACCAGACATCGAGCCGACTTCAGGAACCTGGCCATCGGGCAGAACCAGATCGCTTGTCTTCATGTTGGCGCCAAGTTCCCTGGCAGCGCGCTTGAGATCGTGCGAGGCTTTGGCGCGGTCAGAAAGCTCCTGAACCTTCTGCATCAGAAGCGTGCGGGATTGCTCGTTCTTGAACTCGTCCTCGACCCGGGTACGAATCTCTTCGAACGACGGCGTCGCTGCCGGCTTTACCCCAAGCAACTGGAATACAACCGTACCCTGGGAAGCAGAAGCGACGTTCGGCGGAGATTTTTCCGGCTGGCTGAACACCGCGTCCATAAACTGGGGCGCCGGCCCAAGTCCCGGCAGCATGTCGCGGCGCGCGAAGAAATCGGAGGTAATCGCGGGGACACCCTGCTTGGCTGCAGCGGCATCGAAACCGATGCTCTCGGTTTGCGCGTCTTTGAGCAGCGCTTCCGCCAGCCGCTGCCCGAGTTGCTGCGCCTTCTGCTGTTTCAGCATGGGCTCGAACTGCGCTTTCACCTCGTCGAGCGGTTTCACGTGGGCATCTTGCTTGTCGTCCAGGCGAATGATGTGATACCCATCGATGCTCTTCACGACGTCGCTGATCTGCCCTTTAGCGAGCGCGTTCGCGGCCTTCTCAAACTCGGGTGTCATTTGTCCCTTGCCGATCCATCCGAGAGACCCACCGGCGTTCGCACTGCCAGTATCTTCCGAGTACTTCTTCGCAACATCCTCGAACTTGGCACCGCTCTTCAGTTGCTTTGAGAGGTCTTCGGCTCGATGTTGTGCCTCAGCGACTTTCTTGTCATCCACCTTGCCGTCATCGCCAGGCAAGGGCATCTTGATCCAGATGTGACTCACTTTTATCTGTTCGGGTACGCGGTACTGTTCGCGATTCTGCTCGTAGTAACTTCTTAAATCGTCCTGGGAAATCTGGACGCTGCTCGCCACCTTGTTGTTGTCGATGACAGCGTACTTGACCTTGCGTTTCTCGGGAACAGAATTGGCGTAACTTGCTTTGTGGCTCTCGTAATAGCCCTTCAGCTCCGCCTCGGTGGGATGCAGTCCCTTCTTGATGTCGTCCTGCTTCAACACTGCATATTCGAACTTGACCTTTGAGTTCTCCTTCACGAAGCGATCGTGAATCTCGGACTCGCTCACACTGGCCGTTCCCGAAATCAATGCCTGCAACTTGGTCAGCAGAAGGTCGTGCCCAACTGATTCCTCGAATTTGCCGCTGGTCAGATTGACCCGCTGCAGCATGTCGTTATATTCCTGCTCGCCGATGAAATTGCCGCCGGGGAAGAATGTGGCCGCGTAACGGCCGTGTTGCAACTCGTCTTTAATTTCCTCTTTATTGACGCGGAGCCCCATGCGGTTGGCTTCGCTCAACAGCGCCTGGCGCGTAATGAGTTGCTCGGCCGCCCGTCCCGCGAAAAATGGCATCAGCATGCTCATGTTGGGGCCGCCCTGGGGCATTTGTTGCTGCGCCATCTGCTTGGCAGTGGTCTCCACTTCATCAACAGTCACGTCGGACCCATCGACCTGGGCGACCACACCCCTGGCTGGGCCACCGAAGCTGTAGGTGGAGTTTCCCCCGCTAGGGACCAGGTACCAAACCATCGACACCGTGATCAGCAACAGCAGCGCGCCAAGGACATACTTCTTCACCGGACCTGGGGTCTGTAGAAACCGAATCATGTTCTTATCACTCCAGAGTAGAGAGCCGAATTATTGATTATAAACTATATCCGCCATTGGCCCGAGGCCGCCGGCGCGAAGCAGGATGAGGCACCTCTGACTCGGGTGAGTACTCTTGTGGGCCTTGAGCTGGACCCTGAACAATTCACAGAATTCGAAAATCCGGCTATTGAAACGAATTAATAGAAGTGTTATCCATCTTGGGGGCGTTTCTGGATTCCCGTATCAGTATCCCCCACCTCGGCTAAGGAGCCCTATGAGACCAGGCAAGCAAACCGTCGTGATCGCACTCGTTCTGGCGCTATTTACATTGACCACTTTCTCTTTCACTCAGACGTCCACGGACAATCCCGTAAAGCATTCGACCGAAGCCCGGCTGGCTCTGAGCGACGGTTGGTCGTTGCAGACGTCTGCCAAGGTTGAGGCCAAGGGAGAAGTGATCTCGACCACGACATTTTCTCCGAAGGACTGGCATACAGCCACCGTGCCGTCGACGGTGGTTGCTGCGCTCGTCAAGGACAAGACGCTGCCGGATCCCTTCCCTGGAACGAACCTGCGAAGCTTTCCGGGCGTGACATATCCCATCGGCGCTAATTTTTCAAACATTGCGATGGCGTCCGACAGCCCGTATGCCGTTTCCTGGTGGTACCGCAAGGCGTTCACGATTCCCGCTGCGTACAACGGGAAGACTATCTGGCTGAAATTCAATGGGATCAATTACCGCGCCAACATTTTTCTCAATGGCAAGCAGATCGCAAAATCGGAGGATGTGGCGGGTGCGTGGCGGACGTACGAGTTCAACATCACTTCCACCGCGAAGCTCGGGGAAGAGAACGTTCTCGCTGTGCAAGCTTGGGCCCCGACGGATCACGATCTTGCAATTACCTTTGTGGACTGGAACCCTGCCCCGCCAGACAAGAACATGGGGCTCTGGCGCGAGGTTTACATAACGACGAGCGGGCCGGTAGCTCTGCGTTATCCGACTGTCGTTTCGAAACTGAATCCCCCGGCGAACGACAGCGCGCAACTTACCGTCAGCGCACAGGTAAAGAACGGAACCGATCATTCGGTGAAGGGCGGGCTCAAAGGACAGATTGAGAGCATCACGTTTGAGCAGGATGTGGAACTCGCGGCTAACGAATCCAAAGATGTCACGTTCACGCCTGACAAGTTTTCTCAGCTTGCGTTTTCCAATCCGCGGCTGTGGTGGCCGGCGCAGATGGGAACTCCCAACCTGTACAAACTCTCGATGACTTTTGAAGTTGACGGAAAAGCCACCGATGCGGCGCATAGCGAATTCGGGATCCGCGAAATTACGTCCGAGGTCAACTCGGTCGGGCGCCGTGCGTTCCACATCAATGGCAAGAACATCCTGATTCGTGGCGCCGGCTGGACTCCGGACATGATGCTGCGCGAGAACTCTCAGCGTTTGCAGGATGAGTTCCGTTACGTCGAAGACATGGGTCTCAACACTGTCCGGTTGGAAGGAAAATTGGAGTCCGAGGAGTTCTATCAAATTGCAGACCGCCACGGCGTTTTGGTGATGGCGGGATGGTGCTGCTGCGACTTCTGGGAACGTTGGCCGCGATGGCAGCCGCAGGATTTCGAAATCGCCAAGAAGTCGTTGCGCGATCAGATCTACCGGTTGCGCAGCCATCCTAGCCTGGTGATGTGGCTGAATGGCAGTGATAATCCGCCACCGCCCGACGTGGAGCAAATGTACCTCGACATCGAAAAGGAACTATTGTGGCCGAATCCGGTGGTCTCCTCTGCAACCGGGAAGAAGACAACAGTCACGGGTGACAGTGGCGCAAAAATGAGTGGTCCTTACGAATACGTCGCTCCCAGCTACTGGACGGTCGACATTCCTGAGGGCCAACCCGGGCGCAAGCTGTGCAACCCCGGAGGTTGTGGCGGCGCGTACGGTTTCAACACCGAAACCAGCATGGGACCAGCGGTTCCGCCGGTCGAGAGTATCCGTGCGATGGTTGGTAAAGACCATCTTTGGCCGATCGATGACGTCTGGAACTATCACGCGGGCGGCGGCGAGTTCAAGACCATCAACGTATTCAGTGAGGCTCTGTCCAACCGGTACGGAAAGTCAGAGAACGTAGAAGACTTCGCCATCAGGTCGCAGATGCAGACCTACGAGGGCGTACGCGCCATGTACGAAGCGTACAGCCGCAACAAGTATCAGGCGACCGGCGTCATTCAGTGGATGCTGAACAACGCCTGGCCATCAATGATCTGGCATTTGTATGACTACTACCTGCGCCCGGGCGGCGGATACTTTGGCGCAAAGCGCGCAATGGAATCCCTGCATCCGATTTACGGCTACGACGATCATGCCATCTGGTTGGTCAGCAGCCAGTACACCGACGCGAAGGGACTGAAGCTCACCACGAAGATTTACAATTTGGATGCGACTGAGAAATTCTCGCAAGACAACCCAGTGGATGCGGCCGCCGATAGCACGGCGAAGGTCTTCACACTGCCGGATGTTTCCGGACTGAGCAATACCTATTTCCTCGTGCTAAAGCTGCAAGACTCCACGGGGAAGCTCGTGGGATCGAACTTCTATTGGCTCTCGACCAAGCCTGAGACGATCGATTGGGCAAAGAGCACCTGGTGGATGACGCCAACCTCGTCGTACGCAGATTTCACAGCGATCTCGCAGTTGCCCAAGGCAAAGTTGAAAGTCACGGACCGCACTGAACACAAAGGCGAAGAGGCGATCACCCACGTAACCATCGAGAATCCTGGCAAGAGCATTGCGTTCTTTGTCCGGTTGAAAATCAACAAAGGTGCAAAGGGCGAAGAGATTCTTCCCACAGTGTGGGAGGACAACTATTTTTCCCTGCTGCCCGGCGAGAAGCGAGAAGTGTCAGCAACGTATCGAACCAGTGAACTGGGAGGAGCCAAACCCGCTGTCGAATTCAGCGGCTGGAACGCGGAATAAGCTACGCCGGATAATTGATTGGTGGGATTGGGCCCCCGAATGAGAGCCTGTTCGAGGGTCCGCCAACACTGGGCGGTGCCTTAGCCTCCAGCCTCAGAGTTTGCCCGCTCACGGACCGCGAATCGAATAGGATCATGGCCGATGCGCTTCGCGGGGCCATTGTTGTGGCGCAAACTCGATGAACCCTGCCTGATAGAATTTCATCTACTAACTCTGCATGTTTCCCAAGAACCTGCGACCACTACTGCCGTATGTGAAGAAATACCGCTTAGGGTATTTGGGCGGCCTTGTTTGTATCCTGCTGACGAACGGCATCCAGGTGCTGGGACCCAAGGTGTTGGGTGTCGCCTCGGACGCGCTGTTAGGCAGCGTGACTCGCCGCAAACTGCTGTTTTACGCCGGGCTATTGCTGGGGATCGCAGTGGCGAAGGGAATCTTCCAGTTCCTGACGCGCTGGATCATGATCGGCATCTCGCGCGACATTGAGTTTGATTTGCGCAACGATCTGTTTGCGCGGCTCGAAAGCCTGTCGTACGCCTACTACCAGCGCCATCGTACGGGCGACATCATGGCACGGGCGACCAACGACCTGAGCGCGGTCCGGAACCTGCTGGGCCCGGCCATCATGTATACGGCCAATACGGCAGTGCTGATGACGCTGGCGCTGGCATTTATGATCTCTCTCAGCCCGCGCTTGACGCTGTATACATTTCTTCCGCTGCCGGCAGCAAGCATTCTGGTCCAGTATTTCGGACGGCGGATTCACGACCGCTTTGAGCGCATCCAAGCGATGTTTTCTGACATTTCGGCACGAGCCCAGGAGAATTTTTCCGGCGCACGGTTGATTCGCGCTTACGTGCAGGAAGAGGCTGAGATTCGCGCCTTTGAATCGGAGAACCAGGAATACATACGCCGCAGCCTGAAACTAGTGCGGCTCATGGGCATGCTGTGGCCGACGCTGGAATTCATTCTGGGATGCGCGGTCGTGATGGTGTTGTGGCTCGGTGGACGCGAAGTACTTGCCAGTCGCATGACAGTGGGCCAGTTCGTGTCGTTTAACGCGTACATGCTGCAGTTAACGTGGCCCATCATCGCTCTGGGATACGTCATCAATCTGTTCCAGCGCGGCACGGCCTCGCTTGGCCGGCTGAACGAGATCATGCAAGAGAAACCGGAAATTCAGGACGCTGCCGAAGCTCAGGATCAGGAGATCACAGGCGAGATCGAATTCCGGAGTCTGAATTTCGGGTACGACGGAAAGCCGGTTCTTCGCGACGTAAATCTGCACATTCCCGCGGGAAGCAGCCTGGCAATTGTGGGACCCACTGGTTCGGGAAAGACGACGTTGGTAGACTTGATCCCGCGGATCTACGATGCTGAGCCGGGCATGGTGCTGATTGATGGGCGGCCGATCCGAGAGTATTCATTGGCTTCCCTGCGCCGGAATATTGGTTTCGTGCCGCAGGAGACGTTCCTTTTCAGCGATCGCATTCGCGAGAACATTGCGTTCGGAGTAGAGTCCGCATCTGACGCCGAGGTCCGCATCGCGGCAGCTGCGGCAAATATCGCCACCGATATCGAGGAATTTCCAGAGCACTACGAGACCATGGTAGGCGAGCGTGGCATCACACTCTCCGGCGGGCAGAAGCAGCGGACGGCGATTGCACGGGCGCTGATCCGGAATCCGCGCATCCTCATCCTCGACGACGCGCTGTCGAGCGTGGATACGCATACGGAAGACAAGATCCTCAATCATCTACGCGACGTGATGCAGGGGCGGACTACGATTTTCATCTCACACCGCGTTTCGACGGTGCGCAATGCTGACCGCATCGCTGTGCTGCACGGCGGAAAAATCGTTGAAATTGGTACTCACGACGAATTGCTGGCCTTGAACGGTTACTACAGCGACCTGTATAACAAGCAACTGCTGGAAGAAGAATTGGCGGAAGTCTCGTAGGGACAGAAGTCCGCAGTACGCCAACTCTGCTGGAAACAGGGACGTCTAAACTAGCAGCAACCAGGGCCAATCGACTCTTTCATGCAGCGTGTCAACGCCGAAGAAATTCTTGATTCCAGGGATTGTCCACCTTTCGAGGTGAAGGCCTCACTGCGCGACCTGCGGCGCATTAATCGATGGTTCGGGGGAGTAGGGACCACACGAAAGTTGATCGAGCAGGTCTGTGAGGCGACTCGTCAGAAACACTTCACGTTGCTGGAAGTGGGGGCGGGATTGGGAGACGTACCGCAGACTGCCGGAGTGCAACTTGCGGGCCGTGGGATCACGCTGGACGTTACCGATCTTGACCGGTTTGTGTCGCATTTGAGACTCGATCATCGTGCGGTCGCCGCAGACGCGATGTCGCTTCCCTTCCGCGACAACAGCTTCGACTTGGTGAGTTGCAATCTCTTTGCGCACCATTTCGAAGCGGAGGACCTTCGTCAGTTTGTCGATGAGGCCTGGCGGGTTTGCCGCCGGGCAGTGCTGATCAATGATTTAGTGCGACATCCTTTGCACCTGGCGCTAGTTTACGCTGGATTTCCACTCATGCGGAGTCATGTGTCGCGCGTGGACGGGGTGGCGTCAGTGCGTCGCGCATACGTTCCTGGGGAAATGCGGCGGATGCTGTCGAATGGATATTCGCCTGGGCGGAAGATCTCGATCTCCAGACACTATCTGTTCCGGATGGGTGTCATCGTCTGGAAGTAAAATCCTTAACCACTACGGACACCAAGGTTCACCAAGGAAAACACTGGCCTACTCTGGTTCCACATGTAGTTCCGCGATCTTGCCATCCCCATTCAGGCGCATCTCCACATTCAGGGGTTCCTTGAAGATCGCTCGGTAGGTGTAAACTCTGTCGCCCTTGTCTTCTTTCCGTTCGAGCAGTTCGAGTTTCTGCACGGGCCCAGCGTCTTTCAGGAACTCGGCAAAGTCGTCCAGATTCGGGGACAGCTCCTCCCACTCCTTTGGTGTGAATTGACTGGACTCGACCTTGCCTTCAGCCATGCTGGCGAACAGCTTTTGCAACATCGAGGTCACGCCGGGTTCTTTGTCTTCGATTGGCTTGGCTGGCGGCTGTACCAGAGCCGGGTTCAGCAGGCCTGCGACATCGTGCGCGATCTTCCAGGGCTTCGAGTGGGCTGAGTCGAGATTGGTGAGGACGACGATGGTCAGCTTGTCGTCCACATAACGAGCGATGTGGGTGGTGAATCCCTGCCAGGCTCCGCCGTGCTCAATGAGGCGGTGTCCGTTAACGGTGTTGATTTCCCAGGCGAAGCCATACTTTCCTCTGTTGGGCTTGCCATCGTTGAGAGGAACGACCGTCCACATGCGGTCGAGGCTGGCCCGCTTGACTAACTTCTCGGTGTAGAGCGCAGCATCCCACTTGGCGAGATCGACGACGTTGAAGTAAAGAGCGCCGTCGGCTGTAGTGTTGAACGTGGGCGAAACCCACTCCTGATTCTTGATTTCACCTTTGACCAAACGGTATCCGGCGGCGCGATTCGGAATGACGTCTTCTTCGCTTATGACTCGAGTGGCAGTCATTCCGAGCGGTTGGAAAATCCGCTCGTGCAGGAAATCTCCGTAAAACTTACCGGTAACGCGGTGGATCATCATGCCGAGTAAAACGAAGTTGGTGTTGGTGTAGCGCCAGCGCTCGCCGGGCTGAAAGTCCATCGGCATCGCACAGATCTTCTTGTAGAGCTCGTCTTCCGTGTTATCAAGCCGCAGAAAAAAAGGCCCCTCAGGCTTGGTGCGGTCACCGTTTTCGTATTCGCCAAGACCTGAGGTATGCGAGAGGAGGTTACGGACCTTCACCGGGGACCAGATCGCGGGGCCATCGGGGAAATATTTGAGGATGCTGTCATCGAGGGAGATCTTGCCTTCTTCGACAAGCATCATGATGCCCATCGCAGTGAACTGCTTTCCCACGGAGCCGGATTGAAAGATGGTCTCCGGTTTTACAGCAACATTTAGTTCAATGTTCGAGAGGCCATATCCCTGCACGCGTTCGACGTGGCCATCGCGGTAGATTCCCAGGGCGAGACCAGGAATGTGCTCGCGCTGCATTTCGGCGTTGATGTAGTTGTCAATCTTGTCGGGCGATTTGGCGAACACAACGCTGCTAGTGAGAGTGAGGATAGCGAGCAGATGGAGTGTGCGTTTCATGGCGGAATCTCGGGGATTCAGATTTTACGAAGGGAGGAGTTTACCACCGATATATCTGCCCGATGGAAACGTTCTCCGACGGCCCGATACACAAGAACATAGGTGGAATCACTGTCGTGGGGCTATAATTCCTCGCCGATTTGGCGTTGCGAATATTGCCGGCACGCGTCCCAACATTTCGGGCGCGTCGCTCATCCAGCCTGTGTTCGAAGAGGGCCTATGAAATCCACGATGATGTCCAGTCCGCTGTTGGTCGACTGCATGTTGGAACGGGCGGCAAAACTCTTTTCTGACGTCGAGGTCGTGTCCGTACTTCCCAACGGCTCACTCCATCGATACACCTATCGCGAATTGTGGCGGCGTGCGCGGCAACTTTCCGGCGCCCTGATGCGGGCGGGCATCCAGCCGGGAGATCGCGTGGCCACCCTGATGTGGAATCAGCACGAACATTTGGAGGCTTACTTCGGGATCCCGGCGACTGGGGCGGTCTTGCACACGCTGAATCTGCGACTGCATCCCGACGAACTCAGCTACATTGCCAACCATGCGAAGGATCGCTTTCTGATCGTCGACGACACACTGCTGGAACTATTCGACAAGATCCGCACCCGCGTCCCATTTGAGCGTGTCTTCGTCGCAGACCACGGTTGCGCCAGCCTTCCCGGATGCGAGCTTTATGAGGCGTTTCTCGAAAGTGGAAAGGGCGAACCAGAATATCCCCCCAAAAGCGAAGAAGATGCCGCCGCAATGTGCTACACGTCCGGCACCACTGGCAATCCGAAAGGTGTTGTTTATTCTCACCGGGCCATTTCACTACATTCGTTTGCCATCTCATTGCCCGACGGATTTCACATCAGCTGTCACGACACCGTTCTCTATGCGATGTCGATGTTCCATGCGAATGCGTGGGGACTTCCCTTCGCCGCCACAATGAACGGTTGCAAACAGGTGATGGCGGGGCGAAATCTTCAGCCCGAGGCTCTGCTGGATCTGCTGCAAAACGAGCAAGTGACGTTGACTGGCGCCGTGCCCACAGTATGGCTGGCAGTGGTCAATGCGCTCGAGACCAATCCAGGCCGCTGGAAGCTGGCGCAGGGATTGCGAATCGTTTCCGCCGGCTCGGCCGTTCCTGAGTCTCTATTTCGACGCTTCGACAAATTCGGAGTGCGGGTGATTCAACCTTGGGGCATGACCGAAACGACGCCAATTGCAACGGTCTCTATCCCCAAGCCACACATGAATACGTGGCCGGAGGATGAACTTTACGCTTTGCGCGCCAAGCAGGGCGTGCCCTCGCCGTTTATTGACATACGCGCTGTCGGACTCGATGGAGAGGTTCCCTGGGACGGTGAAACCGACGGCGAACTAGAAGTGCGTGGGCCTTGGGTGACAGACAGCTATTACGGCATGGAGCGCGGAGACCGCTGGACATCGGATGGCTGGTTTCGCACGGGAGACGTCGTCACGATCGATAACGGCGGCTACGTCAAGATCACTGATCGCGTCAAGGACATGATTAAGTCGGGAGGCGAGTGGATCAGCTCGATCGACCTGGAGAACGCAATTGTGGGGCATGAGGCGGTGAAGGAAGCCGCAGTCGTCGCTGTGCCTCATTCAAAATGGCAGGAGCGGCCGCTGGCGGTGATCGTCCTGAAAGACGGACTGACCGTGAGCGAGTCCGGTCTGCGCGCCTTCCTGGAGAAAAAGTTTGCGCGCTGGCAGGTGCCGGATGCGTTTGTGTTCGTGCAGGAACTCCCGCACACATCAACGGGAAAACTGCTAAAGACGAAGTTGCGGAAGGATTATGGAAATTGGAAATGGGAGGCGACGTCGCAGCCTAAGCAACAAGTGATTAAGGGAGCTTAAGCTTACGGGATGTTACTTGTTTTCTGCGCGATGATGAACCTCGTTACATCATCGACTTCCGACTGCATTTTCCCAGCAGTTTGGTTGTGCAAGTGTTCCAGCAGCAACAAGGTGACTCTTGGTTCGCGATCACTGACTGTTGGAACGCATCTCGTTGGGCACGCAAAGGCCGCTCGAAGAATACTGAGAACGTCACTCTGCACATCTGGAGAGGTCATTTGTGCATCATCGACGGCCTGAAGAATCGCAACGGCTGTAAGGTCTCCTGCTCTGCTGAATCTCTTCTCATCCCACGAGTTATGTATGTGGTCAGTGGTTATTCTCCGGATGGAATCTTTCACATCTCGGAATGAATAACCACCATCCTTCCTGAAGTCTTGCCAGTCATGCGAATCTTGGCCCACTAGACATGGAGACGCGACAAGAATTCCGAAAAATAGCAGAACGAAGATCTTCATGGTGCATAACGTCGCGGCAGGAGCTACTTCAATTACCGCACCACAAGCACTTCCCTCACGTTGTCCCGAGCCAGGAAGAACTTGATGGAGGCGAAGTCGCGGAACAGAGTCTCGATGTGTCGGTTGTTGAAGACACGCTGCAGGCGAAAGCTGTCGACGACCGCCGTGTGAATGGCTCCAGTCGGTCCGCGGCGGGCTTCGCGGCGCATCATGATGCGCTGCATCTCAAGCGTATCTTTTTCGACGATGTGGAAGCGATAACAGGGAGAATCAGGACCGGCATCTTTCGTGTGAAAAAACGCCAGCAACATCCCGCCCGGTTTTAGAACCGACCAAAGGCGTCCCATAACAGGCCGGACCAGACTCTCATCCAGATAGTCCGGCAGATTCCAGCACAACACGACGTCGAAGTGCGCCGCGGGATACTGCAGGTTGTCCGCAAGAAACTTCCGGCTGTCGAGGACCATCGCACCCTGCTCGTCTTTCGTGACGAGGTGCGGTTCAGTGGAAGCGACAAGAAGATCCTCGCTATAAATCTTGTGGCTGCGTTCGGTAAAGAAACGAATGTTGGCGGCCGAAGTTGAGCCAAGATCGAGCACGCAGAGCGGGGTTTCGGAATCCCAGAGCCGCGAAAGTTCGCCGAGGCCGCTGGAGCGGCGCGTGAGTTTCTGTTGAATTTGCGGCGCGTCCGCCGGCGATCCCGATGAGCCGCGAAAAAGCTTCATGAAATTTTGTGTCACCGATGCCATCAGACCTGCTCCAAAGCGTCCGAGGCAACAAGTGCTCTGGGACTTGAAATCATGCTTGCAACTAACACTTTAACCCGGTTTCGAAACTCCTTGCAGTTACTTTCCAGCGGCCTTGTCGGCCTTGCCCTGAATGTCCACTTTGCCCTTCAGGTAGGCGCCTTCCTCGATTGAAATCCTTTGTGTGCTGATGTCGCCCGTCACCACCGCTGATTTGCGTAGGTCGACGCGATCGCTGGCCTGCACATTTCCTTCAAGTTTTCCTTGCACAACCAGGCCTTTGGCCTCCACCGAAGCCTTGACCTGCCCGTTGGGGCCAACGGTCAAGCTGTTGTTTTTGAGGGAGATACTGCCCTCCACCTGACCGTCAACGTAAAGGTCTTCGCTGCCCGACAACTCACCCTTGATGACTACCGATTTGCCAATCTGCGCCAAGTCTGCCGACAACGGAGCACTCATGGATGTTCTCCTTCTTAGGAAGCGGATACTGCTTTACCGGGATTCTGGAAAGGCAGGTTCCGGGACGGCCGCCACTGTCATCGACTATACCCAAGTCGAAGAGCGCGCGGCAAGCGAACCGCCGGAGAGCAACAAAGAGAAAGTACATTCTGCAACCTGTTTGCAACGGATTGCTACACTAACAGTGCATGCTTTGCCTGAACCCAGGGTTCTGGTTTCTGACAATTCTCGCCGCTGCGACGATGCTGCAGGCGCAAAATGTCACGGCCCAAAAGATACCGGCGAATGATCTGGTGCGGGAAACCGTGGCACGCGAGGTCGCCGCTGCTAACCAGCCGCAGGCTCGGCACATGTTTCGCTCGCGCAAGCAGACACCGAAGGGCTCCCAAACTCGGCTCTATGTTGAAACGAAAGACGCCATGGCCGGCATGCTCATCGCGATCAACGATCAGCCACTCTCCACAGAACAGCAGCAGGCCGAACGAGACCACTTGAACTGGTTGATGGGCAATCCCGACCAGCTTCGAAAGAAACACGCTCGCGAGAAAGAAGATGCCGATCGAACCCTGCGGATCGTGAAGGCCCTCCCGGATGCTTTCCATTACGAATACGCAGGTACCGAGACTGGAAGCGCGGTAATGGGCAAGCCTGGGGACGAACTGGTCCGGCTCAACTTCACCCCTAATCCGGGCTACTCCCCGCCCTCACACGTCGAGCAGGTGCTGGAAGGCATGCAGGGATATCTCGTCATCGACACCACGGCGCACCGAATTGCCAAGATCGATGGCACGCTGTTTCGAGAAGTAACGTTCGGCTGGGGAGTTCTGGGACACCTGGACAAGGGCGGACACTTTATGGTGCAGCAGGCGGATGTGGGCGACGGATCGTGGGACCTCACATCGATGAGCTTGAAGATGACCGGGAAGATCCTGCTGTTCAAGAGTCTCAGCATCATCGAAGATGAAACCCTGAGTGACTTCCGGCCGGTGCCCCTCGACCTGACATTCGCGAAGGGCGTTGAAATGTTGAATAGCCAGCAGAAAACTTCAAGTCAGAAAATAGAACTGGAATCATCCGCGGCGAAGAAAGATCCGCGCTAGCCTCCGCAGTTCTACGCCTTCAACATTTCTTTCCTGACGGTCAGCTTCTCGATCAAATCAGGTCTCACTCGATAGCCCGTGCCCGGAGCGTTGCTGATCGCAATCATCCCCTGTGGCGAAACTTCGACTTCCGGATCAATGATGTCTTCTTTCCAGTATCGCTTGGAGGCAGAGACATCGCCGGGCAGGCTGAAGTTCTGAAGGGTCGAGAGCGCAATGTTGTGAGCGCGGCCAATGCCGGTTTCGAGCATGCCTCCGCACCAGACTGGGATCTTGTGAGCCTGGCAGAGATCGTGAATCTTCAGCGCCTCCGAGAATCCACCCACGCGGCCTACTTTAATGTTGACGATGCGGCAGGCGCCAGTCTCCGCCGCGAAGGCGGCACTGCGCGCACTGACGATGGACTCATCGAGGCACACCGCGGTTCGAAGCTCTTTTTGCAGACGCGCATGATAGTAAATGTCGTCGTTCCAGAGTGGCTGCTCGATCATCAGCAGGTTGAATTGGTCGAACTTACGCAGATGCTCGACCTCGTCGAGCGTGTAGGCCGAATTAGCGTCGCAGCTCAAAGTGATATCGGCCCAGCGCGAGCGGATGCGCTCTAGAACGTTCAAGTCCCAACCCGGCTTCACTTTGACTTTGATGCGACGGTAACCGGCGGCAAGCTCAGTCTGAATCTTGTCGAGGAGTTGTTCCACGGAATCCTGAATGCCGATGGAAACGCCGCAGGGTATCTCGGTGCGCGCACCGCCCAGCAACTTCCATAGCGGCACTTGCTTCTGCGTGGCTTCCGCGTCCCAGATTGCATTCTCAAGACCGGCTTTGGCCATGCGATGGGCGCGAACCTTGGCAAACAGGGCCGGGCACTCGCGGCCAGATTCCAAACGCTGTCCCAGGAGAGCCGGAATCAGGTATTGGGTCATGGTCGGCCAGGCGCTTTCGATCCACTCACTGCTGTAGAAGGGATCTTCGCCCACGACGCTCTCGCCCCATCCGTCGACGCCTTCACTGTGGACGGTCACCAGGAGAATGCGGCGGCTGTAGGTGCGACCAAAGCTCGTCTCGAAAAAGTGGACGAGCGGCATTTGAATTTCACGCAGAGTAATGGCTTCAATTTTCATGACTTGTCGGAGATCTTGTTCACCACGCAGGCACAGAGATACTGAGAAAGACAATAGCGGATTCGAAATTGCTCTGTGCTTCGCTAACTACGGTTCTGACGCGTACGACCACTTTTCATCCCAGTGGCCAAGGAGAAATTTCCCGTTGCCATCGTCATCTCTTTCGTAGCCGATGATTGCGAGACCGTGGCTGAACGCCCGCAGGAACTGTTCTCGATTGCGCTCCTGCACCTGTTGCGCCTTGCTGCGCGTGTCAGATGCGGCCTTCCAATCGTAAATCTGGGCCGGGACCTCAATCGATGAATCGCTTTGAATTGGAGGATTCTTCCCGGTCTCCAGCAAGGTCTGAACGCGATTCGACTTCAGCCACCACTCGGCGATCAGGCGGTCGCTTGGCAGTCCTCCCTGCAGGGGCGACGAGGTGATGCCATATTGGTTGATGTTATAGCGCCGGGAGATGGCTCCGAGTTTTTCGATATTCAGATAGGCGTTCTTGATCTCGAGCGGATCGAAGGTCCATTCAATTAATTCGATGCCCCTGCCGAGCGCGTCTTCCCGCTGCATCAGCTTGAGCCGACGTCCGAGCCCGGCGTTGCGGTACTCCTTTCGCACGGCCAGCATGTGCGAATGCAGGTAGATGTGTCCGGTGCGGGTGCCGGGAACAGAGAGGGCGAAGCCGACCATGTCACTTCCCTCGAATGCCCCCATGACCTGACCGCCCACTTTGTCGGCAACGACGAACATGCGCAGCGGGACGAGATCGGCGTCGCTGAAGTTCCAAACTTCCTTCTGAAGGGCGACGCAGGCGCGAAAATCCTCAATGCCGTGGCAGCGGCGCAGTGCAATGTTGTCAGCGCTCAAGCGCTCTTCTCCGTAACATCCTTTTCGTGGGCCTTGGCGCGCTGCCAAAGAGATTCGAGTTCCTGCATCGAGGCGTCGTCAGGAGAACGGCCGGCTTCGTGGAGGCGGGCTTCCATCCATTGGAAGCGGCGCCGGAACTTGCGGTTTGTCTTCCGAAGGGCGGATTCGGGGTCAACGGATAGGTAGCGGGCGATGTTGACGAGAACGAAGAAAAGATCGCCGACTTCTTCTTCCATGCGAGTTTGCAGGCTTTCCGGAATCACGGTTCGCCCGGAACCTGCGACGCCGCGGCCCTGCGGGCGCGGTCCGGGCGCCGGAAATTCTTTCAGCTGATCGCGCAGTTCGCCAGTCTCCTCATTGAGCTTATCGAATAATCCTTCAATGTTGGGCCAATCGAAACCTACATGGGCCGCTCGAGAACTCAGCTTCGAGGCTTCGAGCATAGAAGGCATGGAGGCGGAGACTCCAGTGAGAACCGAGTGCCGTTCTACCTTGCCCGGAACAACATCTCTCTTCGCATCAGCCAACTGCTTCTGCTTTCGCTCTTCGACTTTCAAGGCTTCCCAATTGCGCTTCACGTCTGACGCGGTATCGGCTTTCGCATCGCCAAAGACGTGAGGGTGGCGGTTGATAAGCTTGGTCGAGAGACGATCGAGGACGTCATCGATGGAAAACGACGACTGCTCCTTTGCCATCTCGGCATAGAAGAGCACTTGCAGCAGAAGATCGCCAAGCTCTCCGGCGAGTTCGGGCCAATCCCGGTTATCAATCGCTTCGAGAACTTCGTATGTCTCTTCAAGGGTATACGGCTTGATGGAATCAAAAGTCTGCTCACGATCCCAGGGACAGCCGCCCGGGGCACGCAGGCGCTCCATGATCGCGACGGCTCGTTCGAAACGCTCGCCAGTGCTGGACATTCGGCAACCAATGTAAACGACCGCAGAGGAGCGAAGCAACGTCGGGAGAACACCGACCGCATTCCAGACCGAGGCATCCTGGCTGCAACCAGGGCGAGGGCACGTTACTTTGGGCACCAATCGCCACCCATTTTTGCTCGAATGTACGACTGACCCATCGTCATCTACGGTCGCAAGCTTGTAAGGGACAAAATGAATGCCGGTGAACGTGTGGACGAGCCACGTACACCCCAGATTTGTGGCAATCTTGTATCAGACGTAGACCCCAATGGCGTTAGCCGTTAAACCTCGAACCTCGATAGAAGGCCAGCACTTTCATGTGGTGGTCATTGGCGGAGGTATCAATGGAGTGGCGGTGGCCCGTGAATGCGCGCGCGCGGGCAAGCGGACCCTACTGGTCGAGCAGAATGACTTTGCCTCCGGCGTGACCAGTCGCTCCACCCGGATTATTCACGGCGGTCTGCGTTATCTGGAACATGGCGAACTGGACCTGGTGCGTGAGTCGGTCCGCGAACGCGAACGCTTGTTGCGCGAGCGGTCTCATCTGGTCCATCCCGTTCAATTTCTCTTTCTGCTGAACGAAAACAGCCAGCGCAGCGCGATGAAGGTGCGCGCCGGGCTGTGGCTGTACCGGCGTCTTGCCCGGAAGAAATCGAAAAGCCTGAGCGAAATGGAGATGGTCCGCATTCAGCGCGGCCTCGACGCCGGCCATCAGTGGCTCATGCTGAATTTCGAAGATGCGCAGTGCGAATTTCCAGAACGGCTGGTCGCAGAGTGGATGACGGAGGCTGCTGCTGCAGGAGCGGTCGTGCGCAATCACTGCGAGGTGCTGGCGGTCGACATCGGTCAAGGACGCGCGCGGGGCGTACTCCTGCGCGATCGAACCACGGGTAAAGATCAGCGAGTGGACGCGGGCTGGATTGTCAACTGCACCGGGCCGTGGGTAGACCGCATTTGCCAGCGTTCCACGGTACGGACAACCAAACCTCTGCTGGGCGGAGTACGCGGCTCTCACATCGTCCTGCCCCGCTTCTCCGGAGCTCCGAGTGCGGCTCTCTACACGGAAGCGAACGACGGTCGCCCTGTCTTCGTCTTGCCATGGAATGATCAGGTGCTGGTCGGAACGACGGAGGTCGCCGACAATGGAGACCCCGCTCGGGCAACACCTTCGCCACAGGAAATCGAATATCTGGTGCGCTCGGTGGCCGGGATGTTTCCCAAGGCGAAAATTTCAGCGCAAGATATCAAGTATGCATTCGCTGGCATTCGGCCCTTGCCGAACTCGCCGGGCGACAAACCGTCGGCGGTAACGCGACGGCACTTCATCCACGACCATTCGGATGAGGGAGCCACGCGGCTGCTTTCAATCGTCGGCGGGAAGCTGACCACAGCGGCCTCTCTGGCGAGGGAAGTCGCGCGCAAGATCGGCATCACTGTGCAAGAACCGAAAGCGGTCACGGTGGGCCCCGGCAGTGCGCTGGATCCCGTACTGGATCAGGAAGTGATCGAGATTGCGCGCGCGGGCTCGGTGAGCGAAGAAACTGCACGTGGCATGATGGAATGGCACGGGCAGAATGCCATGGACATTGCCCGGATGGCGCTGGTGAGCGCCGAGCTGCGCGCTCCCATCTGCCCGCATACCTCGCACATCGTGGCCGAGGTTGTGGAAGCCTACCGAAAAGAATTTGCCGTCACGCTGGGCGACGTGTTGTTGCGTCGTGTTCCCGTGGCCCTCGGCCCATGCTGGTCGGAATCGTGCAGCCGCGAGGCAGCCCTCCGAATCGGCACCGTGATGGGATGGAGCGATCAGGAATTCGGCTCCAACCTGGAGCAGTTCGAGACAGAGCGGGCAGCCTTCCTGCAGCGCCCGTCCCGCAATATTTCCACCCTGGAAGCGGCCGCCGACTAAGTTCCCTCAACCGCCCTTAGAGCCAATTCACCTGATCGTCCACGACCCTCGGTCATCTGGGATTCCCCTCTTCTCAAACCTAAACTGGCGCAGGCATAGCTGGATTTCCGCCTGGTTTGGGTGAGTGCAATGCTGATTCCCATCCGACACGAAAACATGCAGGCCCGACGCTGGCCTGTCGTCACGCTTGCCCTGATCGCGATCAACACGATCGTCTTTCTGCTGACAACGTGGTCCATGAGCAATGAAGGCCGGCAGTTAGGCGAAATAAAGGGCGACATTCTGATCCTCGCGGCGCTGCATCCTGAACTGAAGATGCCTCCCGACTCACAAGGCCTGGTCGACGGATTCAGCCACAGTCATCCAAAAGAGTGGAACCTGGTCCAGAATCCGAATCGGGCCGCCATAAACGCGTTTGACGCGAAAATCAAGAAGATGGACGATCCCGAGGAACTCCAGCAGGAGATGGATTCCCTCAATCAGCAGTACGCGCAGCTCTCCGCCGTCTCCATCACAGAGCAGTATGCGTTCACGCCCGCGCGACCCCATGTCATCAGCTATCTGACGGCAAATTTCCTCCACGGCGGCTGGATGCACCTGATCGGCAACATGTGGTTCCTTTGGCTGGCGGGATTCGTCCTCGAAGATGTGTGGGGCCGCTGGATGTATTCGGCGTTCTACCTGATGTCAGGCGTAGCAGCGCTACAGTTCCACGCATGGTTGAATCCGGGAAGCATCACTCCGACTTTGGGCGCGTCAGGCGCGGTGGCGGCATTGATGGGAGCCTTTCTGGTGCGCTTCCCCAAGATGAAGATCGAGATGGCCTGGATCTGGTGGATCAGCATTTTCCGTCTGATGCGGACGGGCAATCCCTTCCGCATGCTTCGATTCAAAGCAGCAGCATACTGGCTTCTGCCATTGTGGCTCGGCATTGAAGTTCTCTCTGGAAGCCTCTTCGGATCGACAACCGGAGTCGCACACTGGGCGCACGTCGGCGGATTTCTGTTCGGCGCTGTGGCGGGCCTGGCCATTCAGCACTCGGGCATCGAGCAGAAAGCGAACAAAGCAATCGAAGCGGAGATCGGCTGGAGCAACGACACCGAACTCGAACAGGCCGGCACAATGATGGAGAATGGCCAGCTCATGGAAGCCACCGATCTGCTGAAACGCTACGTCGCTTCGAATCCCAATTCGCTGGACGCATGGGCTCTCCTGCGACAGTCCTATACCAAACAGAACGATGACAAGGCGCACATGGATGCAACCATCAAGACTTGCAGTTTGCACTTGAAGGCTCATCAGGTCGAAGCGGCATTTCAGGACTACGCCGAGTTCATCGACGGTGGCGGAGGAAAGATGCCAGCCGCTACCTGGCTCGAACTCTGCAAAGGCGCCGAGGAGATCCAGGAGTACGACCGCGCGCTCCTGGAGTATCAGGAATTGGCCAAGACCTATCCGGCAGAACGGCAGGCACTGACGGCCCAACTCAGCGCCGCCAGACTATGCCTGAAAAAACTCAATCGTCCGCAAGACGCGCTTGCGATGTATCAGGCGGCCGCCCGCTCTCCGATTCCGCATCTCGACTGGGATCAACTGATTCAGGCAGGCATCAAAGAAGCAAGAGCTGCTGTTTCGGGGAATGCGACAGCGGCCGGCGCGCATTGATCTGGAAGCCTCACGCTCTCCCTGCAAACTCCCGGCTTTCCGTGGACACTTTTACCTTCTCCCCCTCTTTGATGAACAGCGGCACGCGGATTTCCAGGCCAGTCTGCAGCCGGGCTGTCTTAGTCGCGCCGCCGGACGCGTCGCCCCGACCCGCGGGTTCCGTTTGGGCAACGGCCAACTCAACGAATATGGGCAGCTCCAAACCAATCGGATTGCCATTGAACTTGCGCAGCTCAAGCAATGCGCCTTCGGTCAGGAAATCCAACGCGTCCCCGACCATCTGATCGTTCAAGGTGAGGGTTTCGTAGCTTTCCTGGTCGAGAAAATGGGAACCATCCCCATCGCTATAGAGATACGAAGCCTGCACCGACTGCAAGTCCGGCTCTTTGAATTTGTCGCTGGCCTTGAATGTCTTCTCAAAGACCGCATTGGTGAGAAGGTTGCGCATCTTCAGACGCACCAGGGTCTGGCCTCCACGAGCGGTGGGAGTGTTCACTTCCGCTTCCAGGCAGCAGTAGGGAGTATTTTCAAATTCAAAAAACGTCTTCCGCTTGACAGTAATCGCATCAATGAGTGCGGCCATAATTCCTCGAAAGGAGGCCGCACAACAACGCGCCCCCCTGATCCTCATTTTCTTTCCAGTATAGGGTGAAGTTTTGCTCGGATGAAGGCTTGACGGGTTGGTCGGTGTGAGGATGTCTTTGGGCTTTTCGTCAACATTACTTCAAAAATGAGCCACTTCGGCTCTTTGTCACCGAAGGCTAAACACCGCGAGCAGTACAGTCAACACCACCAAGAAGCCGCCGATCGAGCGCACGATCCGCCAAAGTGAAGGGTCATCAATACGAGGGTGAGGTTTCTTGCCCCATCCAAGAATCCCTTGCGGGTACAGAAGTGCCCAAGCACCCGCTGTTCCAAAGAAGATCACGCCGAGAGGTAGCATCCACTTTCCAGGTGCAAGAATCAGAGCGCACAAGATTGCGATGACGATTGCGCGGACAACCCTATCGACAGCTTTCATACCGACCAAGTGTATACGTCAGCTCTGTGCACTTCCTGGATACCCGTTGAAACCGAACCCGCCTTTGGTCCCGACTTCTAAGCCAAAAGATCACCCCTCCCCATCTATGGTCCGACACAGCAATCCCGTCTCATCCGAAATAATTCCATCCACCCCGAGGTCGCGAAAGCGCAGCATGTCGGCCGGATTGTTGACCGTCCACACAAGCATCTTCTTCCCCGCCCCCTTTATTTTGCGGACCAGTTCTCCGTCAACCAACGCATGATGGGGAATCACGTACTGAACCGGGAGTTCGCTCCACAAGCGCAGCTGGTTCTCAAACTCGCAGATCAGGCCGAGCGGAACGGTTGAATCCAGGGCATGCACGGATTTCGGGACTCCGGGAAGAAAGGACGACACCACAAATCCCCGGCGCGGCTTGTGCCTGAGGAACAAGTCGAGCGTAATTCTCTCCAGCCCCTTCACCTTCAGTTCAATGTCGAGAAAGGAATCGCGGTAGCGCTGCAGGACATCCCGCAGACGCGGCAAATGGGCAAGCTGCTTCGCTGGCGTGCGGGAGACAGCATATCCAGAGACCTTCTCGTCGTGGCAGACTACGGCCTCTTCATCCTCGGTGAGCCGCACGTCGAATTCGAATCCATCGCAGCCATCGGCAAGCGCGCGGTCGAAAGACGCGATGGTATTTTCTGGAATGGATTTGACGGCGCGAGCGCCGCGATGGCCGAGCAGCATAGGTCGGCGGAGGTCGGCCATGGATCAGTCGAGATCGAAATCGCGGATCGGCTTGCCGGTGTCCGGGGACTCTTTCGCCTTCTTCAGTGCTTCCTGGAACTTCTTCTCCAGCAGGTCAGACGCATGTTTCTGCGCCTCTACCGATTGCTGAAAAATCGATTCGCGGCGAGTATCCTGCTCGCGCATCGCCTTGGCTGCGGCTTCCATATCAGCAAAGGTCTTCGGCTTCACCGCCGGAGTGTGCGATATGACCGCACGCGTCTCCGAATCAACCTTGAGAACTGCACTGCAGCACGGACACGTCACTTCGAAATTAGCTGGTTTCTTGGCCATTCAGGCGAATGATACCGCAAAATCGCGAGCTATGAACCTGGGGCGCCGCAGAACACCCAGAGACGGGCCTCGCGATCTCAGTGCTGCAGTTTAATCGGGAAGATGTGGAATACGTTCAACATCTCCCAGCCCAGCAGCACGAGTGAAATTCCCACCACGGCGACGGCCATGAATTCGCCGAAGCCCAGCCCTCGACGGCCCGGCTCCATGCGTCGTGCGGCCAGGCTCAGAATGTTCAGCGTGGCGAATCCGAATACTACGGCCCACAGGATGTTGTAGACATCCTGACGCGAGCCACGGTAGACCACCGCCACCGCTACTCCAAAAACGATCGCAGCATAAGAGCGCCCCGCAGAGTAGATGGTCAGGATCGTCCTGGTGGTCCCGGTAAGAGTAGAGAGAAGCGCGACGGTCGAAAACGTCATCGGATGAAAGGCCGCTTGCACTGCCCACTTCAGCCCGGCCCTGAGAATTGGATATTACATCTTCTGGGGAAGGTCAGGTCAACCCCCATTCATGAAGGAAGACCAGAGTCTTCGCCTTGGGTAATATGGATTCATGGCCAATCGCCGATTCATTTTCTTCGACGTCGGGAACACTCTGCTCTTCCCCAACCGCGCTCGGATGCTGGCCCCGCTTCCGGCAGAAAAACATCCTACGCTGCAGGAATGGCAGGCACTGGAGCGTCGCACCAAGAAGGAATTCGACCAGGGATTGATGAGCGGGAGAGTGGACCGTGGATTCTGGTGGACTTTTCATACCTATCTCCTGAAGGAAAAGGATGCATTTGACGACGGCGTGCGCGACGTTCTGGTCGAGAACACCCAGCAGTCGGCGAATTGGGACCAGATCCTGCCAGGGACGCGCGAAGCACTTGATCGCATTCGTAACAAATACGCGATCGCCGTCATCTCCAATGCCGACGGGCGCATCGATGCCGTGCTCGCACGTTGCGGCATTTCCGACTGCTTTGCCAGCATTACCGACTCGGGAAATGTGGGGCGTGAGAAACCCCATCCCGCAATTTTTGCCGCGGCTCTCGAAGCCATGAAGGCGGATCCGGCCGAGAGCCTGTACGTGGGAGACGTTTATTCTGTGGACTATGTCGGCGCGCGCAACGCGGGAATGAACGCTGTGCTCTTCGACGTGGCGGGCGCTTACCGCGACAATGGGCACCCGCGCGTGGAGTCACTCGCGGAACTGGAAAACTGGCTGGAACGTTAGAGAAGCTCACGTAGGGACGGGCGCCTCGCCTGTCCGCGAGCGAAGCGAGCGCGCTGAATACGGCTTCAGTGTGTGGGCAACTTTCGTAGCTGACTGAAATGGAGATGAGGACATGTTTGATTCGGCACGATTACTTCTCTTCTTGACGGCGGCTGTGTTGCTGGCCATCGCTCCGGGACCCGGGATGCTCTACGTGCTCGCGCGATCTCTGGCTGGAGGAAAACGTGAAGGAGTGCTGTCGGCTCTCGGCACATTCTTCGGCGGGATGGTTCATGTATTCGCCGCAGCGCTCGGGATTTCGATCATCCTCGCGAGATCTGCAACCGCCTTTGCCGCAGTCAAGTATGTGGGTGCAGCCTACCTTGGATTTCTTGGCATCCGGATGATCCTTGAGGCGCGCAAAGAGACCAGCAGTTCCCTGCCGCAAGAGATCGGGCCAACGTGCAATCCGCTCTGGCAAGGTGTTGCAACAGAAGTTCTAAACCCGAAAACCGCGCTGTTCTTCCTCTCCTTCATTCCACAGTTTGTAGTGCGCGGAAATGGTCACGTGTTCCTGCAGTTCGTGACGCTGGGAACCATTTCCGTGGTGTTGAATACGACCGCGGATCTGCTTGTGATCGCGATGGCAGGGCCCTTGGGAGAGAAGATTCGCTCATCCGCTACTTTTCGGCGCAGGCAGCGGACCGTTACTGGGGCGATCATGATCGGGTTGGGCACATACCTTGCTACGAGCGAGAGCAAGTAGTACATAACGTCAGGAACTCTGTTATGACGAGATCTGCCACGAGAGGTTGGTACGCCTGGCCGCTTTGCGTGTTAGCTGCGCTGGTGTGTGCGATTGCGCAGGCTCCGCAAACCCCTCAACCGATGCCGAAGGTCGAAGGTGACAGCTTTACCGGCCAGCATGTTGTGCTGCCTGCGGCTGCGAAGGGCAAGGTTGCCGTCCTTGTCTTTGGATTTACAAAAGCGTCGAAAGGCCCGACTAGTATCTGGGCGCAAAAGACGCTGGCGGAGTTTGGCAGCAATGCCGGGTTCGAGCTTTATCAATTGCCGGTGCTCGAGGACGTGCCCCGATTGATTCGCGGCATGGTGATCTCAGGAATCAAGAAGGGAGTTCCTCAGAAAACGCATGACCATTTTGTCCCGATCGTGCAAGGCGAGGCGGAACTGAAGAAGTTCGTCAACTACAAAGAGCCGGATGATGCCTATCTCGTCATCCTTGATGCCACAGGCCAGGTCGTCCAGCAGCTGCATGGCATGTTCAGTGATGCTGCCTTCGCGCAATTACGCGCGGAGGTTCAATCGCTGCTCGGTCACACAAATTAAGAAGATTACAGTTCGATGATCTGATGGTCGTGACAATCGGAGTGAATCGTCTCGTGTAGCTGATGGAGCAGGTCTCGACCGTAGCGGGCCACGAAATAAAGACCGCCGATGGTGCGTTCCTGAAGTCCCTTCTCTGGATAGATCGCGTCGCTGAGAAGTTGCGCGTGGCGCGAGACGAGCTCGCCTTTTTGCGATTCGGCGCGTGCAGCCTGGGAGTAAAGTTTCTCGAGCTGGTGCTGCATCTTCGAGCGGCACGTGTCGGCAGCGTCGACCAATGTCCGGTCCAGCCTTTCCAGCTTCTCGCTCACGACGGAGAAGTTTGATTCGAGCGACTGCCTGGCGGCCTCGAACGCCGCCTGCAGATCATCGGGCAAGTTCTTAGCTGCAATCTCTTTGCGTAACGCTTCCGGACCGTTAAAGATGTCCGTGATTGCGAGCGCGTGCTTCTCGAGCAGCCGCTGCATTTTCGGTTCGACCAGAGTAGCGGAGAATCGCGGCACAATCGGAGTGACTCGGCCCAAAAGAGCTTGATAGACGACGCCGGCTTGCCCGAAGTACGCGGCCTCCGCAGCGCCGCCGGTGTAGAGCAGTGTGGGCAGTAGGTAGTCCTCGACGATCGGCCGCAACAGAACGTTAGGGCTGAACTGCTCTGGGTGCGCACTGATCTGCTCGAGCAAATCGGACTGCGAAAGCTTCTCGGCGGCTTCTCCGTCGACCCGAAATTCTGCGGTGTCCCCGTTCCGATGAACTGAGATCGGAGTGCGCGCACCATCCCTGGTTGTAAACAGAAGAACGGAAGACTCGGTGACTTTGACCTGCTGATGGTAACCCGCAGATTCAAGAGCGTGACCGCGATCCAAAAGAGCACTGTTCAGCTCGACGGTACGTTCGATAGCAGCGCGATAGATCGGCTCGGTGACTCGCGAGAGTTCAGGGTCTGAGGCATCCAGAAGGATGACGCCCGAGTCTGAAAAGAGCCGCGCATATAGACGGGCAAATGCTGTTCCCAAGGATTCCCCGGGACAGTAAGAGTCACGCAAGAATTGAGCAATCTCGTTATCGCCGAGTAAGGCAACGGCCTGTTCGACGACCGGCGTGATCTCGTCCTGAAACCGGATTGCGCTTACCTGGGCTCCCGATACGCCATGGCTCGTCGTGGCAAGAGTCTGTAGCAATCCGTCATTTCCGGGCAAAGAGACATGGTTGACTTCTGCCAGGTCGTGATCATACGTGGCGAGCCAGAACACCGGCACTGCCTCAACTCCGGTGGCACTCGCCTCTTCCGCCAACTTCACTGCTGTAAGTGCCTTGTAAATGGCAAACGTCGGTCCGCCGAAAAGGCCGACTTGCTGCCCCGTCACAACAGCGCAGGCACCATTTCGCAAACGAGCGATGTTGGTCAGTGTTTTGTCGGAAGCCCCGAAGCCTTTGTTCTGGCGTTCAAGAATGGCCGAAACTCGCTCGCGCCGCGTGGAATCGTACGAGATACTCGTCGCTTCCTGCTTGAGCCAATCCTGTATGAATGGAGAGCGCGGATAAAACGTCTGAATGTTCGGCGAATAAGAGAGGAAATCCGTAAAAAGGCGCGAGGAGTGCGGGATTTGCGAGAATGGAAGACAGTGCGCCTTCAATGACATGGCTCCTGACAACATACCGGCTGTTGCGGACATACGTGATGTTGGACGTTTGAGCTCATGGTTTGTGAGATTGCTTCGCCGACCTCAAGACTAGCAGAGCCCGTGCCGTTGTTGAGATGCCGCAATTAGCAGCAGGATGCAAGATAAAACCGCTTTGTTTCCTAACTCATTCTGCACTAACACAACAGCGCAGCACGGCCCACGTAGGGACAGCCGCCTCGGCTGTCCCGCGAGCCGAAAGGGCGAGCGCCACAGAACGTGCGCTGTCGAAGCGATGCCCGCCCCGGAGGGGCGACTGACAATAGCCCGGCCCCTTCAGCGCCGGGG
>AR_comb_assmDRAFT_11390358_pt1 | contig 29923 bp, 26 predicted proteins | sample ArasoioldDNA_FD_10543 | JGI IMG/M metagenome (IMG submission 10543) | reverse complement strand
GGCCTTGGAGAAGCCGCGCTTGCGCAGGAAGTCCTGCCGGTCCTCGTCGGTGCGCGAGACGATCCGCTGCCGCGCGGCCATGATCCCGGCCATGAACGGCTGGGGCGAGGAGGTCGCGAAATTCTCGAGCGCGGGCGCCGCCTCGTGCGCGAAGCGGTTGGCCGCGAATTTGGAGTGGCGAATGCTGATCTCCTCGAAGCCTTCGGCGCCCCAGATGTTGCGGTTCATGCAGACCGCGCGGAGGTAGAAGGAGGCCATGCCAAGCGTTTTCGCGCCGACCTCACTGTTCCAGCAGTAGAAGCCGCGGAAGAACAGGTCCGGTTCGCCGTTCGGCAACCTGCCCGCCTCGATCGGATGCGCATCGTCGACCAGAAACAGGAAGACGTCACGGTCGCTGGCATAGAGCGTGGTCGTGTCCTTGGTGACCTCGACATGCGGATTGTGGGTCATGGTCGACCAGTCGAGCAGGCCCGGCACCTTCCAGCGCGTATCGCCCGTGCCGTTCCCAGCGATCTTCATGACCGCCTCGACCAGTTCATGGTCCCAGATCCGGCCATAATCGGGGCCCGTCACCGCACGCAACTCGGTGCGACCATCCTCGGTTTCAAGCGTCTTCATCAGCTCACCACGATGGGTAAGCAGCCCGTGCTGGAGATTGATGCCGGCAAGCGGCGCGGGGAGCTGGCGCAGATAGCCCGAAGGGGCGCCGACTAGGCTGGCGAGCTGGCCGAACGACCAGTGAGTTGGCGCAACCGGCTCGTCCCGGCCGGGCACGATCAGCGCTAAGCGCTCGGCATCGTCACGGCTCGCCTCCACCCGGACCTCGCGAGTCTCGATCGTGCGGGTCGTTGCGCGCTTCGCACGCGCCAGGGTCGCGGCATGAAGCTCGCGCAGCGAGAGATATCGCTCGTCGTCGGGCCGCGAGAACCATTCAGACGAGACGCGCCCGATACGCCGGCCTCTCGAGATATCGACCTTGTAGGGCGCGGTACGCGGTGGCGGCGCGGAAGCGTGGTTGAGGACAGTGGCCATGGAAATTCTCCGCGACGGGCGCCGAGAGACTCTCTCTCGGCCCTGACCCGTCACGGCCGAACGGCCGCCCTCTTCCTCTCACCACGGCGATACGGGCGGAACACCCGCGCAGGGGTGATGGCACGAGGAGCAACGGTTCCTTCCCGACGAAAAAGCAAAAAAAAGGGAGGCCGCGAAGCCTCCCTTTCGAATTCCGACCATCCGCTTCATGGTCTTCCCGAAACTTTCCCCTTACGGGCTTGACCTCGGCAAAGGTGCTAGCGCGGACCTGCAGAGTTTTAACGCCCTGCCTCATATTTAACGACCCTGAGGTTGATACAAGGTCGCGGATTGCTCCGATTCAACAACGTGTAGGTAGGCAAAAAGACCCGAGAAGTCAAGGTCAGCTCTTCGAAACCCCTCACGAACCACTGAGGAAACAGATTCCCGCCGCCGTCGCGCCCAGCTGATTCTGCAGGATATCGCGTACGGAGGAAAGCGACGATCCGCTCGCAAATATGTCATCGACCACCAGGATTCGCTTACCCGCGATGTCGGGCACCTCACCGTCGAGATCGAAGGCGCGAAAGAGCAGCCTCAAGCGCAGGTCGATATCCTTGGCCTGATAGGTCGCAGCCGGGTCCATCTCGCCCCAGGCGTACATCTGCGCCGCAAATGGTTGCCTCAGACCCGCGCGCATCTTGGGCGGGGTGGCCTGATTCTCGGCCAGCAGTTCGCCCACCAGCCGCTTTCTCAGGAAATTGGAGGGCAGCACGGGAACGCCCGAAACCTCCGAAATCAGGTCCGCGAATTCGGCGCAAAAGGGCGCGGAGGATGGAATCGGAAGGATGAAGTCGAATTCTTTCAGCTCGCCCTCGACCTTGGCCAAGATCACCTTTGCACGGCCCAGCAGCTGGTTCTTCCAATATGGCATGATGGTGAAACCGCGCCTGCCCTTGAGCGCGTGGACCAGCGGATTTCCGTCGTCGCGGCGCGGTCCCATCTGGTTGCGGCTGAAGACGTGCAGTAGTGCAATGCCCCTGAAGCCGCTACGCGTGGGGTTGCGATCGACCGAGGTGTCGACCGCATTCTCATGATGATCGTTGATGGTGACGGCCTTCGCCGCCGATACGTCGATTCCCACGCCGGTCTCTAACCTCTCCCTGGCTATCCATGGGCATTAGGCGCAAGCGGCCGCAGGACTATCCGTGCCATCAATGTGTAGCTTCGAACGGCCGTCCGCAAGCCAGCCGCCCGGCATTACCAGACTTGGCAGGAGGCATTTCGCGAGAAAAGGGGCAGTATCGCGCAGGCGCGCGGGCTCGAACCAGCCTTCCAACATGACGAAGCAAGGCTGGCGCTGAGCGCTGAACGTTCATATCTGAATTCTTATCACGCATAACGTGTCATATCTGACATGTTACATTCAAACCCTTGGTGGCGATCCGGCTCGTCCGTGCTGAAATTGCCGCCGCTTGTTTTCGGCGACGAGCGGATCGGCCTGTCCGAAATATGCATACAAATTTCGGACAGGATGACGCCCAAACTCAAGACCGCCGCTAATGGAAATCATGGCTGCGCACCTTGATGAGGTCTTCCGGATCGACACCGTTCGGAAAAGGCGGCGAATAGAGATCGCGCGGCCCCGGGCGCCAGCCGGGCTCGCCGCGGTCCGGCGCACCGGCATGGGTGGCACCATCGCCGCGCCCGAACGTCACCGGCATCTTCATCCGCCCGACCGAGCGCAGCATCTCGTCGCGCGGAACCACGCGATCGACGATGACATGGATGACCGCCCCCTCCTTCTGCAGGCGCCCGCGTAACGACACCATCGACGCCGACATCACCACGCGGCGCTGCTTCTCGAACCGGTCGGGCCAGAGGATGCCATTGGCGACGCCGGTCTCGTCCTCAATCGTGATGAACAAGACGCCGCGCGCCGAGCCCGGCCGCTGGCGAACCAGGATCACGCCCGCGACCTCGACATGCCGGCCGTCGCGAATGTTCGCGAGATCGGCGCAGCGGACCACCTTCTCGGCGGCAAGCTGCTCGCGCAGGAATGCAAGCGGATGCGCGCGCAGCGACAGCTGCAGGGTGCGATAATCTTCGACCACCTCGCGGCCATCGGTCAGCGGCTGCAACGTCACGCGCGGCTCGACGCCCTCGGGTGAAAAGCCGCCCTCGCGCGCATCGGCCGCAGCGAACAGCGGCAACGGCGCCTCGCCCAGCCCCTTCACCTTCCATAGGCCTTGGCGGCGATCCTCGGCGATGCAGTGAAATGCGTCCGCCTCGGCGAGCCGCTCGATCGCGGCGCGTGGAACGCCGGCGCGGCGCCATACCTCCTCGACACTCTCGTACAGGGCATTCCCACGCACGGCGGCGATCGCGGCGCCATGGACGTTGGCGAGCGAGCGCACCTGCCGGAAGCCGAGGCGCACCGCCAGATACCGCCCGCCGGTCTTCTCCAGCGTGCAGTCCCAATGGCTCTGGTTGATCGAGACCGGGCGGACCTCGACCCCATGCCGCTGCGCATCCTGGACAATCTGCGCGGGCGCGTAGAAGCCCATCGGCTGCGCGTTGAGCAACGCCGCGCAGAAGATGTCGGGATGGTGATGCTTCACCCAGCAGGAGGCATAGGCGATCTTCGCGAATGAAGCGGCGTGGCTCTCGGGGAAGCCATAGGAACCGAAGCCCTCGATCTGCTTGAAGGTGCGCTCGGCGAAGTCCTGCGGATAGCCGCGCGCGACCATCCCGCCGACCAGCTTGTCGTAGAAATGGCTGACGCCGCCGGTGAGCTTGAAGGTCGCCATGGCGCGGCGGAGCTGGTCGGCCTCGGCGGGCGTGAAGCCCGCGCCGACGATGGCGACCTTCATCGCCTGCTCCTGGAAGAGCGGCACGCCCAGGGTCTTCTCCAGCACCGCGCGCAGCTCGGGCTTGGGATATTCAGGCTTCTCCTTGCCCTCGCGCCGCCTGAGATAGGGATGGACCATGTCGCCCTGGATCGGGCCGGGCCGGACGATCGCGACCTCAATGACGAGATCGTAGAATTTGGTCGGCTTCATCCGCGGCAGCATCGACATCTGCGCGCGGCTCTCGATCTGGAAGACGCCCAGCGTGTCGGCCTTCTGAATCATCCGGTAGACGTCAGGATCGTCGTCCTGGAGATCGGCCATGCCGATGCGTATGCCCTTGTCCGCCTCGAGCATGTTGAAGGCGCGGTTCATGCAGCCGAGCATGCCCAGCCCCAGCACATCGACCTTCATGAAACGCAGCGCGTCGATATCATCCTTGTCCCATTCGATGATCTGGCGGTCCTCCATCCGCGCCGGTTCGATCGGCACGAGATCGTCCAACCGGTCTTGGGTCAGCACGAAACCCCCTGGGTGCTGCGACAGATGCCGCGGCGTGCCGATCAGCTGGCGCGCGAGCCGCAGCGTCAGCTTGAGCCGGTGATCCTTCGCGTTGAGGTTGAGGCTCTCGATCTGCTCGTCGGAGATCCCATCCATCGACCAGCCCCAGACCAGGCCGGTCAGCATCTTGGTGAGATCGCGCGGTAGTCCCAGCGCCTTGCCGACCTCGGCGACCGCGCCGCGGGTGCGGTAACGCGTCACCACCGCGGTCAGCGCGCTGCGGGTCCGCCCATAGGTCTCGTAGATCCACTGAATGATCTCTTCGCGCCGCTCATGCTCGAAATCGACATCGATGTCGGGCGGCTCCTTGCGCTCGCCCGAGACGAAGCGCTCGAACAGCAGCTCATGCTTGATCGGGTCGATCGAGGTGATGCCGAGCAGATAGCAAACGCAGCTGTTCGCGGCCGATCCGCGCCCCTGGCAGAGGATGCCGCGCCTGCGGCTTTCCTCCACGATGGAGCGAACCGTCAGGAAATAGGGCGCGTAGCCGAGCTGGTCGATCAGCCGCAGCTCGTGCGCGATCTGGTCGGCATAGGGTTTGGGCATGCCGCCGGGAAACTTGGCCGCCGCCGCTTCTTCCGTCAGGCACGCCAGTGCTTCCTGGGCGGTCTTGCCCTCCATCACCTGCTCGTACGGATATTGGTAGCGGATCTCGCCGAGATCAAAGGTGCACGCTCGCGCAATGTCCGCGCTCGCCGCGATCGCATCCGGAAAAGCAGCGAAGCGGCGTTCCATCTCCTCCGGCGATTTCAGGTGCCGGTCCATGAAGCGCTCGCGCCGGTAGCCGAGCGCATCGACCGTCGTTTTCTCGCGGATCGCGGTCACCACGTCCTGCAACGGTCGTGCCTCGGGGGAATGATAGAGGATGTCGCCGGTCGCAACCGCGCGGACGCCGGCAGCACGCGCCTGAGCATCCAGCGCATGGAGGCGTTCGACATCGTCGGGCCGCCGCCGGTACGAAAGCGCGAGATAGGCGCGAGGCCCGAATGCCTGCGCCAGCTCGGCAATATGCGCCGCGCTCACCGCATCGGGCAGGTCGGGCACGAGGATCGCGACGATCCCTTCCGCGCGATCGACGACATCGCTCCAGCCGAGGATGCAGCGGCCCTTGCCACCGCGCGCCTTGCCGATCGAGAGCAGGCGAGTCAGGCGCGACCAGGCCGGCCGGTCGGTGGGATAGAGCAGCAATGCCCGGCCATCGGTCAGGTCGACCCGGCTGCCCGCGATCATGCGCACGCCGGTCGCCTTCTGCCCGTCCCAACCACGAACCACGCCCGCGACCGTGCTCCGGTCGGCCAAACCGAGCGCCGAGTGGCCGAGCAATTGCGCCGCGGCGAACAACTCTTCGGGCGCGCTGCTCCCACGCAGGAACGAGAAATGGCTCGTCACCTGGAGTTCGACGTAGCTGGCCATCAGCCGAAAAAGCCGTGGAGATACCAGCTGAGATCCCCGGTCTCGGGGACGACGCCGTCGCCGCGGCGAAACAGCCAGAAGCGCTGGCCGCCCTCCACCTCGACCCGGAAATAGTCGCGCACCGCCCAGAGTTCGCGGTCGGTTCGCCACCATTCGCCATGGATGCGCTCGGGCCCGTCGCCTGCCGTCACCCGGTAGGGTTTGCCGCGCCAGGTGAAGCGGCGCGGCGCATGGTCGGGCAGCAGCGCCACGACATGGGACAGCATCTCGGGCCTCGGCAGGATCCGCACCGGCCGCTTCCACGCCGGCCAGCCCTGCGGCTCAGCCAAGGCGCCCAGCCGGCGCACTGCACGCTCGGGCACATCGCTCGGCTCGAGCCCGATGCGGAACACTGCCTCATCTCCGGCGCGTCCGGCAAGCTGGTCGATCGCGGGCGCGAGGTCCGGCGGCGCATCGCCATCGGGAATGAGCGCGCCAGCGATCCGGGCGCCGAGCGGCTCGCTATGCGGCACGACCAGCCGCATCGCCTCGATGCCGAGGCCGGGCTCGAGCCGGTCGATCTTGAGACCGAACATCCGCACAAGATGCTTGGGGTCGCGGGTGGCGCGCGACGCACCGATGCCGAGATGCTGATCGGCACCATCGACCCGCTCGGCGGTGATCACCGCGGCGCGCACGCCGAGGCCGCGTGCGCGCAGCACCGCGACCAGATCATCGACCAAATCGGTGATCACCTGCGCGATCGCCTCGGGGGTGGCGATCGGCTCGAGCAGCCGCCGCGACACCACGGGCGCCTCGAACGGCACCACCGGCACGATCGGCTCGGCGGCACGGCCCAGCGCCTGGTCCAGCCGGGTGACGGTCGACAGGCCCAGCCGTTTGGCGAGCGGCCCCCGCGGCATCGGATAGAGGTCACCGACGCGCTCGAGCCCGAATCGCGCGGCGGCGGCCAGCGCCGGCGGTTCGAGGCGAAGCGCGGCGATCGGCGCCGCGGCGAGCGCGGCCGCCTCGCAGCCGGGCGGCAACAGGGTGACGGCCTCGCCGCCAAAACGGGCGAGCGCATGCGCTGCACCCGGCGTCCCCGCAACGCTGAGGCGCCCGGTAAATCCGATGCGGGCGAGGAAGCGCAGCACGCGGGCGCAGAAGCGCGCCTCGCCACCGTGCAAATGGCTGGTGCCGGTCAGGTCGAGCCAGATACCGTCCATGCCCGAGGGTGCGGCGATCGGCGTCCAGTGCGCGACCGCGTGCAGCGCCAGCCGGTCGAGCCAAGCCTGATCGCCTGCCGCGTCGGCGTCGCGCACGTCGAGATCGCCGACCAGCGCGCGCGCATGCGCTGCCGCCATGCCGGGCACCAAATCGAGCGCCAGCGCCACCGGACAGGCAGCGGTCACCACCTCCCGCTGCCCGATCCGCTCGATCAGCACGGTCGGACGGCCCCATAGCGGTATGCCGGGCAGGGCCGCCGGCATCGCCGGCAGGATCGCCCGCGACGGCCGCCGCCCGCCTTCGTCGGAAGGCATCGCCCGGAACGGATGCTCGACCGGCTCCGAGCGCCGCCCGAGCAGCCGCATCGGCGGCTGTTGGTGCGCGGGCAGCGCCGCGATCCTCGCCGCTTCCGCTTCCCGGCCGAGTCCGCCTTGCGCCCAGCGCGAGCCGGGGCGCCAGCCCCCGCCGCGCGGGACCGAGCAGGCGCCCGGATCGTCGTCGATGCTCGGCGGAAGGACCGGCGCAGGGGACCAGGGCCGCTCAGGCGGCGCGGCTGGCCGCTCTGCCCGCCGCAGCCGCTCGATCGCGAGCTGGGGCAGGTAGAGCGAGGCGACCCTTGCCATCGCAGGCCTCGACTATGAGAGAAAAGGGATTGCCGCCGCGCTGGCGGACGAGATCGACCGACCAGCAGGAGCGTCCGACGCCAGCGTGGGGCAGCGGCACCGATGGCGCGCAGCCGATCCGCCACCGCGTGCAGGCGGCCGACGGGATTTCGAGCGGATCGCGTGCGGCCCGCGCCCAGCGCCGCAGCAACAGCATCGGCGTGCGTCCGTCGGCGGCGGCCAGCTGCAGACGCCTTGTGGCGGTCTGGTCGGCGGCCTTCACTTCGGCGACCACCGCCGCGAAGCTGCCGTCGCGCAGGCAGTCCTCGGCAAGGGCAAGGGCCATTACCTCGTCCCGGCCTTCGCAATAAAGCAATTTTCCCGGCGGCAGTCCGGCCTGTTCGAGCCCCGGCGCATAAAGATCGAACCGGGTCAGCGCCCAGGCGACGCTCGCATTCGGCTCGGCCGCGAAGCGCGCGGCGGCCCCGGCGGCGAACAAGGTCGCGGCGGCGTCGTCGCCCAGCGTCGGTGAGGCTGCGCTGACCTCGTGCAGGCCGCCACCATCGAGGCCGCCGCCGCCCAGCCGCACATCGATCGCCTCGATCCCGAACGGCAGCAACGGCGCGCCACTTGCCACCGGCACGGCGATACGCGCCTTTAGCTCGGCGAGCAGGCGTGCGCGTTCAGTCTCGGCAAAGGCGGCATTGGTCAGCATAAGGGAATAACGACTCGTTCGTTCCCATTATGTTCCAGTGATTCCGCTGCTGCGTCAACCCGATGGTTTAGGTGCCCGGTTCGGCATCAGCATCGGTGCTGACCGATCTGGACCAGGCATTGTCGGTCTGGGACGCAGACACCTTAATGCTGTCCACCCGGAACGGTGCGCACGATACGATCTCGGCCGCCGTGGGATCAAAGATCGCGATGTTATACCCTTTACGCTTCTCAGTATCGCCGAACTGGCTCTTGTAGCCGATCGCGTCATAGCCATGGCTGCGAAACAGCTCTGCCAGGATCTGAGTCGGGGCGTAGTCGGCTTGATCGTCCGAACCGGTCACCGGGCGAGAGAAGGCATTGTCGATGTCGATCCACACCGCCTTTTCATTGTCGGAAGCCGAGACCGGCTCCCCACCCATCATCGACTGGAACACCGCGCCGACGAACGATGATTTACCATGCCCGATTGTGAGATCGAGTGTCCGCAAAGGGCGAAGCAGACGGCACTGGGCAAGCGAGATTTCCGCGCCCACCCAAGGCCGCACTTCCGAGATCGCGGTCTCGATGGTGCTGCCGACATAGAGCACCGGTATCCCGGCGGGATTGGCTCGGCCCTCTTTCGCCCGATCCGCGAGCGGCTTCATCCGCTCGGCGCCGTAGCCCCACACATCTTCACCGATCCAATTTCCCTCGTCGTCAGTGCGATCCACCCAATCGACGCCTTGTTGGGCGCGATAAAGGATAAGGCCGGCCTTCAGCTCGACATCGCGGTCCCGGATCGTCGCAAGGACAGTGCGCAAAAAGGCCTGATCCTCGTCGCCCAGAATATAACGATTGGTCCTGCGCACCCGCCGGGCGAACTCATGATAGCTGTTCCAGCTGACAAATTCAGCTTTGCCTGGGTCGTCAGCCGTGTCCGTCAATTGCGTGCCACCCGGGTCACGCCGCGATCGCGCGATCAGCGACAAAGAGCCGGGCATCCCAACGGCTCGTGGTCTGGCCGATAGCATTGCGACCGAGTTCGACGATATTGAGCCGATCGCCTTCGAAGGCCGGGCTCAGTTCGAGCGCAAGATAGTCGAAGAGCGACCGCTCATGCACCGCAACAATGACCTGTCGCTGCATTTGCTTCGACAAGGTCCGCAGCAACGCCGCGAACTGCGCGATGTGCACCTCGTCCATGCTCTGCACGGGATCGTCAATAACGAGCCAGGGCAGCCGAGGCTTGACCGAGAGATGCAGTGCGAGAAACAGGGTCAATGCCGCGGTATTGAGATTTCCCGCGCTGAGCATAGCGCGCGGATTGCCGCCTTTTCCGCCCCGGCGGTGATGGGTTTCAAGCACGGCTTCGACGTCGGCATTAGCCGATTCAGGGATCGCAAAGGCCGGAATGAAGGGCTCTTCCGGCGCGAGGCGCACGAAGAGATCGCGCCAGACGGAATTCAGTTCGTCGTTGAAGACGCGCCGAACTACGCGGCCGCGCGCTTCTCGCGTCTTGCGCGTCATGTCCTTGGCGACTTCGATAATCGCGTCCGCCTTCGCCTTGCGCTCCTTACGCACCGTGAGTTGCGCCTCAAGGCGGTCGACGCTCGCAGCCAGCGCGCTGTGCTTGCCGGTAGAGGTCACCAGAAACTGGGCCATCTCGATTGCACTACGTCGAGCAGCCTGGCGGGCGGTAAGCGCTGCCTCGCGCTGTTCGATCGTCGTACTGAGCGATGCCAACAATTGTTCGGTCGAGGTCGAAGGCTCGAATGTCAGGTCGAGGCGGCGCGCCAGATCTTCGACGCTATTGCGAAGAACGATGGCGGACTGGTCGGTATTCTGCGTGACTGCCAATGCTCGGGCAGACCGGTTCGCAGCCTCCGCGCGACGGTCGCCTTCTTCCAGCTCGGCTCTCGCGTCACCCAGCTGGCGTTCGACCTCGGTCAAATCCGCGCCGCGCGTCTTAAGGGCGGTCAGCTCCGCCTCCAGGACCATGCCGCTGGCTGCTGCCTGAAGGTCTCGATCGAGCCGCGACACCTCGGCCTGCGTGCTGCCGCGCGAGCTCAGAAGCGACTGCAGCCGTCCGGCCTGTTCGATCATCAGCGCGACCTTGGCTGCGACATGAGCCGACAGAGGCGTATCGGATACTTCGGAATAGTCGCGATCACAGATCGGACACACGTCCCCCTCGACATGCGTCATGAGGTCCGACAGACCCCGCGCGAACGCTTCATTCGAGGTCGATACCGCGGCAAGCTCAAGGTCAAGCCGTTCGAGGCGCGTCCGCGCCTCGGCGAGCTGACGGTCGAGATCGCTCCGTTTCGACAACGCATCTTCATGCGCCGCAAGGACGCGCTCAACGCGCTCGCGATCGTTCGCGATCCGCGCCGTCAGCACCTTGGCGCGCTCCACATAGCCGGACTCGCTCGAAAGCGAGATATCACTGAAGAAGCCGGCAGCGCGGCCGAGCAGGGCCTCCAAGGTCTGACCCTGCTCGAATATCCACTTATCCAGTGCGCTGCGATCGACCTGATTTGCGGCTTCGATATCGTTGCGATTATCGGGCGCGGCATTTTGGGACGTTGCCGATTGCCAACTCGCCTGCGACACTTCGAGCTCGCGACGCAGGCGAACAAGCGCGGTGAGGTCGCCTTCTTCGGAGACTAGGCCAAGGCGCCGCCCGGCCTCCGCAGGCTCGAGGTCCACGAGCAATGGATCAATCGTGGCCAGCTGGAGCCGGAGCGCCTCGGTTCCGGTCCGCAATGCCGCCCGCTCTTGCGCCATTTCCCCGCGCAACCGCTGGAGTTCAGCTTCGTCCTCCGGAATCTCGTCCCGGATTTCTCCATAAGCGGCGACAGGCACTTTCAGCCGAGCGATATTGCCTGCGCTGTACAAGCCGCCGATCAGCGCCTCCATCCGGTCGAGCCCGAGCAGTTCCTTGACGAACTTGGTGAGCGGAGAATCGCTCTTCTTGTCCGCGTGCTGATAAATCTCGAGCAGGCGGCCAAGCGTGGCTTGGGCGAGATAGCTCCGCTCGCTGAAGAAACTCGCATCGGCTACACCCAGTAGTGCGTTCCCGGTGACGGCACTGGTGGTGACGCGCAGATCGGAACGCAGCGGCGCGCCGTCGTGGCCGGTCACCTCGAGCCTAACCTCGCCAAAGGGCCGATCCTTGTGCGGCAGATAGGCCAGATAGTCAGGCTCGGCGCGTGACAGCGACGGCACGGTGCCGGTCAACGCAAGCTCGATGGCGGCCAGCAGGCTCGTCTTGCCAGCACCATTCGGCCCATGAATGAGAACGATCGGGGCATCGAGCGAGATGTTGACCTCGCCGTCGATGCTTCGGAAATCTTTCACATAGAGCGACTTTAGACGCATCACGCCTCGACCTCCCCGAAATCGTCGCTATCCTCACCGTCATCAGTTTCGGGATCGGCGAGCACGGCATTCAGAGCGTCGTGGAAACAGTCGCGAACTGCTTCTTCGCCGAGCTTCGAGGCCTCCATCAGCGCTTCCGCAAGCGGATCGTCGGGGAGCACGAACGCGTCTTGCCCGCCGAGATCCCGGTCTGCCGACAGGCTAGCAGGAAGCTCAAGCGGGAGAAGAACGGCAAGCTGATCGCGAAGTTCGGCTGGATCGAGCGCTTCCTCGACCGCCAAGATTCGTCCGACCTGCGCGAGCGTCTCCAGCGTCTTTCCAATCGGGCGTGGTCCGACGATGACGGTGCTGAGCGGCCGATGCGAGCGCATGACATCAAGCGCACGCGCAACGCCTTCGACCTGCTGGACGACCTTGCGCTCGCCGTCTGCCGCCATGTCGCCGATCAGGACCAGATCCGCCGAATGCCCGACGCCGACAAATGCGCCCGCGACATCAAAGGTCAGGCCGGCCACCTGTAGCGGCTGGTCGATCCTGCGATATCCCGCGCCGACGAGGAGCGCAGCCACGCGTTCAGCAGGCATACCCGTAGTCATAGCGCCACCTGGTTGCGGAACCGGGCCAGCAGGTCCTCGACTTCAGTCCCACTATCCATCAGGGCTTCGATGCTCACCTCGCGAATGTTGGCTAGCCCGGTGCGCCCCGGTGCGCGGCGCGGATAGCGCGGCATGGGCGGCGGATTCTCATGGCTATGAATGATCACCGCGTCGTCATTGTCAGCAATCAGGCCGTTGGTGCCGAGGCGGATCGCAGCCTGGGCGCTGGCGGCAAAGTAAATCTTTGCCGGGCCGCTCCGTCCATTCAGTACCATAGCGCCCGAACGGTCATCGGCGAGGTCGGCCTTGGCCGCCGTCCACAGCCCTCGCGCCAAGCCGAGACCGATCAGGCCGGAACCGATCGCAAATTGGCAAACACCACTGCCGGCTAGTGCCATGTCGGCGGGCATGCGATCAACGGGTTCGGTGGTGATCGGCGAATAGGTCCCATTCGCCGGATCGGGCAAGCTACCGTTGCGAAGCATAGTCACGGCGCGACCGAATTGTGCGAACAACTCGGCGACGATCGCTGCACTGGGGCCCACGCCATCCGCCACAAGATTGCGGGCCTGCTCTAGCCCATCGTTGAGCTTGTCGCGATCGATCTGGGTGAGACCCGGAGCGCCGATATTGATCAACGCCTTGAGCTTGGCAGTCACCACATAGAGGTAGAGCGACAGCAGCAACGGCTTGGCATAGGCCTGTACCAGCGCCTCCGCTTCCATCTGCGGTCGGTTCGCGGGCGAATAGTCCTGATGATAGACGTTCTGAAGCAAACCTTCCTGGTCTGCGCCGAGCGCATTTTCCGAAAAGGCATAGGCTGGAGGGTGCGACGGCCACGGCCAGGCCATGGCCGCCTGAGCAGCAGCGAACAGGCCCTGGATGTTCGAATCCTGAGCGGATAGGCCGAGCATCAAGGTTGGCCGCGTCACGATGAAATTGGTCAGGAACGGCGCCATAACCGGGTTCTGCGCGACCCAGCTATTGATCTGGCTCGACCGGGCAACGAGCAGGCCTCTGAATTGCCCTTCATCGTTGAGCGCAGACTGCGCGCAGCCGTGGAACTTGTACAGGTTCGCACGACGTCGGTTCCACCGGACATCATTCGGAGCAACGACCACGCGAAGCACGGGTTGCGCGCCAGCCAGCCTCTCCACCGCACGCTCGATCAGATTGTCCCAATTCGCCGTGGGCATTTCCGAGGCCACGCCTTCGATGGCCAGCGCCGCCAGGCAGAGATGCTCGGCATCGGGCTCGATTGCGGGATCGGCATAGACATGCGTCGCGTCCAGCACGTTCCAGAGCAGATAATCCGCTTCTTCGCCGTCCACGGTAACATTGAGCATACGCGCATAATTATTGACGAGGCGGGCCGCGAGGACTTCATAATCGGGCCACGACGCAGGGTCCTGGTCAAGGTCGATGCGTCCCGATTCATCCGGACTTGGCTGCGCCAGACCGACGACCGCATCCAGAGCCTTGCGGAAGCGGCAATCGGGATTTCCCGCCGCAATCAGATCCTGCAAGGTGACGAGGACGCGTTTCGCAACATCGCGCAAGTCCGGCATCCGCTCGCGCGAAATCCCCGAGCCGAGCCAGAAGACATATTGATCATTCGCGACGCCGTCCGCGATCTCGCGCTTCGCGCCATCAAGCATTGTCAGAGTGGCGCGTACCGAAATCGCCGCAGCGGGGGGCATTGCCATCAATCCTCCCCCAGCTGACGAAATCGCCTCTCTAGACTGGCCGGACAAAAGCGCCGCCACATTGATTGAATTGCCCCCGCCACCCGCTGCATAGACCATGGCCTGCGCCATCGATGCAAGGTCAAAGACTTCTCATCTATTGTCCTCGGATCCGATCGAGTGTGGCCTCGTCGCGCGCGCCGCCAAACCAGCGCTCAAGCGCGGCGGTGAACAAGGGGCCGGCGCCCGCCTCCACGAACAGGGTCAGCGACGACCGCAGCTTCATCGCATCGACCGCGCCGAAGACGTCTTGCGCGCTGATGCTGATATCGGTGATGTCCTGCAGCGCGCCGACGCTTTCGCGCAGCCGGGCGCCAAGCACCGGATGCGCCAGATAGGCCCGCGCCTCGTCCAGCGATCGGATGCCGAAGAACCGCGCGGTCTCGCTGCGGCCAAGGCCGGCGAGCTGCGGGAAGATGAACCACATCCAGTGCGACCGCTTGGCGCCGCGCCGGATCTCGCCGAGCGCGGTCGCATAGACCGTGGCCTGCGCTTCGACGAACCGCTCCAGAGAGTCCGCGCCCGCGCTCAAAGCAATGCGCCTTGCGCCGGAGCCGGCGGATAGACCCGCACGGGCAGGAGACTGCCCTTGGGCAAGATGCCAAGAACGTCATCGGCCGGCACGTCCGGATCGAGCCAGGCCGCCCAGCGGTCGCGCGGCAGCGGAATGATCTGGCGGTGATGGTAGGGCGCGACATCCTCGCCTGCGTCGAGGGTCAGCATGGTGAAGGCCTCGCCGACCGGGCTTTCGCGCCAGATGCCGGCGATGCAGAACCAGCGATGGTCCGCCATGGTGAAGAGCCATTTGTCGAGGCGCTTCTGCTTCGGGTCCTCGGGATCGGTGAATTCGTAGAAGCCGTCGGCCAGGATCAGGCAGCGCTTGTCCCCGAACGACCGCCCCTCTGCGCGGTAGTTGTAGACCGGCTTGCCCCTGGGCCCATGGCCCGGCCAGCTCCAGCGCCGGTTGACCAGCTCGCCGCCACCGCCCGCGGCGCTGCGCACGATCGGCGCCACATCGGTGATCTTGATGTCCTCGCGCGCCGCGACGTTCGGGGTGCCCTCGGGCAGGTCGATCTTGATCTTGAGATCGTCGAAGTCCTCCATGATCGACGCGATGTCGACCTCGAGCCGGTAGTCATTGCACATCGCCGGTCTCCGATTTGCGCCGCACGCTCGTTCGCATTATGTTCTCACCATGAAAGCGAGTCCCTTCGAGTCGGAAGCCACGCTCGGCACCCTCCGCCCCATCATCCGGCGGAACCCCGACAACGCGCAAGAGGTCGAAATGGTCAAGGCCGGCTGGGGCCTCCAGCCCTGGGAGGGCCAGGGCGCCAAGCCGTTCAAGTTCATCCGCGCGGAAGGCAAGACATTCCCGACCCATCGCTGCCTGATCCCGGCAAGCGAATTCCATATCAAGAATGGTGACCGGCGCTTCCGGGTGACGCTCGAGGACGGCAACTGGTTCTACCTCGCAGGCGTCTGGCGCCCGGCCAACCCGGACTGGCCGCTCAGCTACGCCGTGGTGACGATCGAGGCCAATCCGGACGTCTTCTTCTACCAGGAGCGCCAAGGCGCGGTGCTGCTCCGGCGCCAGAGAATGGAATGGCTCGACCTGACCGTGCCGCAGGAGGAACTGCTCCAGCCGCGTCCTGCCCGCTGCTTCACCGTCACCGAGATCGCGCCGCGCGCGCCCGAACTGCGCCAGACCGAGCTGGCACTCTGAGAATCAAGGACATGCTTTCCATGGCATCCGCCGTCAGCCCCAGCGACGCCCCGATGAGCGCGACCGACCTGCTCAACGAAGTTCCCGTCAGCGCCGCCCAGCTCGAGGCGGCGCTCGAAGTTCTGGCCGCGCTCCCGGCCCATCTTCGCGCCCGACCGCACGCCCAGGCACTGGCGCTCCAGGCCTATGCGCGCGAAGCCGGATTCGAGGAGGATGCCGCCTCGGCGGCGCTCCATGCCCGCGTCACCGCACTGGCCAAATGGACCGCGGCGCACGACCCCGAGCGCCAGTCCGACGTGCGCTCGGTCCTGGAAGCCGCCGCGCGCTTTCCGCTCAGCGACACCGAAAACGGCATCGGGTTCGAGGCGAGCGCCTTCCAGGAGCTGACCCTCTTCATCGACGACCTGCCCTTCTGACCTCCTGCGATCGAGCGTGTCGGCGGTATGCTCGCCCGGCTGGGCGCGTGCATCAAGCCAAGGTACCCGAGCTGCCCGCAAACTTTCTGCGCCCGGGTGCCGACAGCATGCGGGTTTCCGCATAGCGTCGGAGGATCACCCATACGGACCCGGCGAATGGAAACCGAATTGACCGACCCGATCACCGCCTGTGAAGACGCGATACGTACCGAGCGCGCTTACAATGTCGAGCACCACATCTATGCGAGCGAGAATGCGGTGTTCGACCGATTGCTCCTGCGGAGGCTTGAACTCGCTGACGCCTATCGCGACCTGTACGCCAAGATCGGGAAGCATCCGCATGCGCTGACGATCTTCGCACGGACGCTGGCCGAGACCGCCGCATTCTGGAACCCCGAGGAGATCGAGAAGGCACGCCAAGGCCGCGAGCGCCTGGGCAAGGTGAACCAGCTTATCGCGTTGAAGGCCGCCGAGTTGGCTGAGCTGCTCGACGAGCGCAGCGACCTCCGCACCCATTCGGAGTTCGCGGACGACAGCTTCTACCACATTGTCCAGGCGATCGACGCCGCGGGATCGGGAAATTCGCTCTACGGCAGCTATGTGCGCAAGGAACTGCGCCGCCTGAAAGGGCAGTTCGACCTCAAATACTGGCCATCGCCGAGCGCCTGTGTCGCGGCGATCGGGCATGATGCCGAGCGTGCAGAGCTCGAGCCGACCGATCCCGTTACCGCAGCCGCGACCGAAGGCAGCCGCGCATCGCTCGCAGACTTCTTCAAGGCCTGGTTCGAGGCGATGGCGGAGAATGGCACCGACGAGGGGGGCTTCATCCCGAGCGGAGTCAAGCTGACCGACAACAGCTATGCCTCATTCGCGAACTGCGCGCTCGACCTTGAGGCCGAGCATCTCGTCGATGGCCCCTATGTGAAACGGCTCCGCCAGCGTGAACGCAAGCGCGCCGCCGACTGAGGGAAGCTCCGGGCTTCTGGCGCAACGGAGGCGAGCGTGAGCGGCCACCCCTCCTCTTCCCGGAAAATCCGCGGGGCGTTGCGGGGGCCGGCCCCCGCAGAAGGGGTATGGCGAGACCCAGGCTCGCCATCAGGGGAAGGCCTTCCCCTTCCCGGCATGATGCAAGTCGTGCGGGCTCAGTCCTTGCTCGGGTCGGACGGCGGCCTGTAGCTGAAATCGGTCTTCATCTCGGCGTCGAACGACCAGTTCCGGGCATCGAGCGAGTCCATGAATCCGGGGACCTCGCCGGATGAGAAGAATCGCTCGGGCTCGAACCGGAACCCTCCCGCGAAATCCGCAATTTCCTCATCGTCGAACAGCCGGTTCAATTCGAGATTCAGCCGCTCGGATGCTTTCAGATACGCCCGCTCGGTCAGGGCCTGGGCATGTTCGAGCAGCCGGTGCAGCGCATAGGCATCCTCGGCCCGCAACAGGCGGCGCTCGTTCGGATAGCTGATCCCCATCGTGTCGTCGCCCAGGACCAGGACGACGCGATAGTCCTCCCACGCGCCGCCCGAGACATAGTGCGCGAAATGCTGGTCGCGCAGCGCGAGGATGCGCGCATGCTCGTCGCGCAATTCGGCCGGCAGCCCGCCGCGCAGGTCGAGCGTGCTGCGATCGCGTCCCTGGCTATGGACGGCACGGGCATAGAGAAACAGCGCGGTGACGAAGAGCGAGGAGCATAACAAGCCCTGTGCCTCGGTCGCGGGCTTGCCTGCGTTGCGCTTCGCGGCGAGCTCCGTCTGCTGGTCCGAAAGAAGTTGCATGGTGGTGAGCGCGCGGTGGAGATCGAAGCGGATCGACACCATCGAATGGGCATTGCGCACCAGCTTGCCGAGCAGCTTGTAGCGCGGATCGTCGCCATGCGCCTCGACGAAGCTGCGCAGATCGATCAACAGCGGCGCGTCAGACATGGCCGATCTCAGCCCCCGCCTGCCCGGCTGACACCCCTTCCGCTCATCGCGCCGAGACGATCTGCAGGTCCAGGCGGGCGATCTGCGAGCGCAGCGACTGGACCCATTGCTGCTGCGCGCTCCTCAGCACGCGAAGCGCCTGCTCTACTTCGCCGACGCGCTCGGTCGCCTCGATCTTGGCAGCGTCGCAACGCGCCTCGATCTCGGCCCAGGCCTCGTCAGAGAAGTCATGATCCTCGTCATGCTGATCGTTGTGGTCGGCCCAATGCGCCTCGCCGAGCGTCGCGACCAACCGGTCGAGCGCCGCCTTCAGCGCCGACTTGGCGGCTTCGATATCGGCATGCTCGGTGTCGCGGAGCGTGACGAGATACCAGTCGAGCACGCTGTGCAGCATGCTTTCGAGGTGGTGCGCGTCCTCGGGTGCGATCTCGACCGGCTCGCCAATCGGATCGCTGGTGACGCGGTCGGCGAACGACATCGGCTCGCGCATCGCCTTCTCGACCTCGGCGTAGCGTTGGAGCGCATCGCGCAGCAGCGTCGCCAAGGTCTCGCGATGCGAGATGCGCGCCTGAAGGTTGCTGTCCTTGAGCTGCCGCCAGACCGGAATCCCGGCAACGACCGCGACCACGATCGCGGCGATGCCGACGAGCAGCGTCTGGAAGTCGTAGATGAAACAGCCGATGCTGCTCAAAATACAGTGGCTAGTCTGGCTGCAGGTCGTCATGCCGTCTCCTGCAACCGGCAATACGGACAAGAGAGCGGAGTGAACAGATGGCCGGCAACAACTTCGGACTGACCGACCGCGACTATGCGGTGCTGCTGCTCGGCGACGCCGATCTCGAAGCGCAACTTCGCGCCATTCGGGGTCAGTTGCACCTGCACGCCCAGGCGGACGCGGCGCTGCAGGACGACATCAAGGACCTGGCCGAACGCGCGAGCAAGGCCTCGGGCGAATATGGCATGCACCTTGAGAATAGCTGGGTCGACGAAATGCACGGCTCGGTGTTCCAGGATGCCGCCCATTCGGCGTCGGCGATCGGCATGCTCGCGCCGCTTCTCGAATCGTTGTTCGTCGGAATCTTCGGGGGCATCCGGGATATCGAGCTGCCGGTGCGGCCAGTGACGCCCACCGGCACGCGCGCTGCCTCCATCGCAGACAAGAAGTTCTGGGACCCGCATTACGTGTTCAACGCGTCCGGCAAAAAGAGCCCGGACGTGCTTCGCGGCATCATGCAGCTGGTCGAGGCCACCGGCCTGACGCCCCACATGCCCGCCGACTATGCGCGGATGCTCGGCGCGATCTTCGGCTACCGCAACAAGATGCTTCATCACGGCTTCGAGTGGCCCCCGGGCGAGCGCGCCAAGTTCGAGGCGACGATCGTGCGGGAACGCTGGCCGACCAACTGGTTCGACCGCTCGCAGACCAATGGCGAGACCTGGATCATCTATATGAGCGACGCGCTGGTCCGCCATGCGCTGAGCAAGATCGACGAGATGCTCGACGGCATCGGCGCCTTCATACAAGCGCGCTATCCCTCATGACGGACCCGACCGACATCGTCGCGCGGTTCGAGCGCGAGCCGCTGCTGCTCCCCTGGCCTGCGGACGGCAACGCCGGCGGCTTCCTGCAATTCGAGAACGGTACCCAGTGGCGCGACTTCATCGCCGGGCTCGGCATCGATCCGCGCATCCCCGCCATCGTCCGCGCCAAGTTCGATCGCGCGCAGCGGCTCTATCTGTTCGGCTGGATCGACTTCAATCTGGTCAAGGCCGGCGAGGTGGCGGCGCTGATCGCCCTCGAACTGGCGCTGATGGACCGGTACGGCGCCGAGATCGCCAAGCGCAAGCGCAGCTTCAAGACGTTGCTCCTGCATATGGTCGAAGTCGATGGCCTGACCGATGCCAAGATCCCGATGTCGGTCAGGTGCGGCGGCAACGCGATCGGCCAGCTGACCGGCGAAACCGAACCCACGCTAGCCGAGCGGCGCAACCTGCTCGCGCATGGCGATCCGTTCGACGGACTTCCAACCGGCGGGCTGCTTGAGCTCGTGCGCGACCTCATCAACTATGCCTATCGAGGTTTCATCGCCGAAGCAGCGGCGCTCGGCCGAACGGCATGAAATGGCGGCCTTGGCGAAACGCTAGCTTCCGCGCGAAGCCAGCCATTTCAGAGCACCTGGAGTCGCGCTCCAGGCATCCTGCGCGTTGGCGGCGTAGATCGCGGCTTCATCGGGAGACCTGAACGAATAGGATTCGGTCGGGAGCCGGATCGACACCAGGCGCCGGGTCAGCGCGGCGACGACGTGCGGATTGGTGGCGATCGCCTTGTCGAGCAGCGCATCGGCATCGGCCGCACCATCCCGGAACGCGTGAAGCGCCAGCCAGTAGCGAAGCTCGGTCCGCTGCTCATCGCGATAACGGCGCACGATACGGCGCGCGGCCGGCCAATTGCCCGCCGACGCTTCCCACCCCATCAGCATCAATCGCGTGCCCGCACGGTCGTTTGAATCGAGCCGCAGCGCCAACCGCGCATGGCGCAGCGCGTCCGCGCGGTTGCCCGGCCGCGCTGTTTCCCAAAGCAGGCGAGCCAGGTTTCCGAGCGCGCGCGTATGAGCATCCCGATCATAGCTGATGTTGTCGGCGACCTCGCCCTTCTGGAAAGCCGCACCGACGCAAGCAGCTTCCTTCAGCAGCGCGATCGCTTCCGCCCTAACCTCGGTTGCCGCTGCCAGCACCACATAGGCGTCGATCACCTCGGGGCGATGGTCCAGAATGGCGCGGGCCAATATCACGGCGTGCCCGGGCTCGTCCCTGTCGAGACAGTCCCAGGCGTCGTCGATCTGCCGCCTGTAGTCGGTCATCGCATCTGCTCCACCGCCCTAGTCAACGCCCTCGATCGTCAGCACCATCAGGTCGACGAGATTGCCCGGACGGTCCGACGAGACATGCTCCAGATGGATTTCATAGCCGTCGCCCTCATTGGCGCGCACCCGGCGCACCAGATTCTGGAACGAGGCCAGGTCGCCATCGCGGTCGCTGGCCGGAGCCAGAGAAGCGCCGCCTTCGGTGCGCGTGAAAACGAAATTTCCGCCGCCTTCGACAAGCTCATCAATAAACGCCAACGCAGATTCCTTTCGCCCGTTGTTTCGAGCGTCCGACCGCTCAAGTCCAGCGTCGACCCTGCCGTCGCTAGCGAAGTTCGAACGAGTCCCGTGCGGGTCAGGCGGGTACCTCTCGCCAGACTTGATGGGAATGTCGAGCCGGCGCACAATTCGGTCCCGGCATCGCGCACCTTCGTGCGGCGCCGGCGCGAGGCGCGCAGATTGTCCGACCTGGATCGCTTTGACCCCCTGTTCCTAGCCCGGCCACCACGTCGGCCGTGCGCTGCCGGACGGATGGCGCAGCCCATGGGGCAAGCTATGCTCAAAGTGCCGTTCGCAAGGTGCGGCGACAAGGTGGCGCGACATGTGTCGGCGGTTACCAGCGTAAGGCAGGGACCGTTTCATTGTCTGGACTGCGGTGAGACGCTGACCCTGCGCCAGCCGATCGACAAGCGCCGGCATTTCGCGCACCGGCCCGACTCGCTGTGCACCGGCGAGACAGCCCTTCACCGCTACGCGAAGGAACTGCTTGCGACTGCGAAAACGCTGACGTTGCCGGCGCTGGTGCTCGAGGAGGAGCGCCTTCGCCAGACCGTGTTTGCGGCTGGCACCTATGCCTTCGATGCCGTGCTCCCCGAGCACAAGATCGGTGCGTTCCAGCCCGACGCGCTGGTCCGCTACCATGGGTTCGAGTTGGCGGTGGAGTTTCTCGTCAGCCACGCGGTAGACGGCGAGAAGCGATCGAAGGTGCGTGATCACGACATTTCGATGGTTGAGATCGACCTGTCCGGGCTGAAGGCGGGGCAGATGGACGGCGATACGCTCGATGCCGCGATCCTGCACACGGCGCCGCGCACATGGATCCATCACCGCAAGACCGCGGCGGCCCGGCGCAGGCTCGATGCCGCTGTGGCGAAAGAGAAAGCCGAGCGGGGCGCGCGGCTCAAGGGTCATATCCTGCGCCGGCGGCGTGCGCGCGTGCCCGATGGCTGGACAGCCGAGGCGGTAGCAGCCGTTCAGCGCACTGGTCTCGAGGCGCTGATCGGCATCGAAGTCGAAGGCTGCCATTGGTTCACCGTTCCCGCCAGGGATTGGCAGGCCGAGGCGTTGTTCGCGTTCGTGATCAAGCCGAGCGAGCAATATTCGCCGGGCGCAGCCCTCAAGGTCAAAGGCGCGTTTCCCAACGAACGCGATCTGTCGTCCGCGGTGCCCGACTGGATGATCCGGACGGATCTCGCCGCCTATCCCGTGAAGCGTCTGGCCGAGGCCGGGTTCAGCAAGGAGAGCTATGGCAGCCCGCATGCCGCGGTCTGGCACTATCTTGCGGAGCTCACGGCAAAGGGTCAGGCGGTATTCTGGAGCCGCGAGGACCAATGCTTTTACGTTGAGCCCGAGTTCCAGGGCCTGCTGCATCGCCGGACCGAACTGCGGTGGCGCGTGAAGAAGCTGCTCCGAGCCGCGGAAGTCGACGATGATGCCGGCTACCGGCAATGGGCAGCGACGTATTGCAGTTCGGAGATGACGCCCTCGCAGCTAATCGAGGCGGGCGGCGACGCCTATGGTGACCTTCTGGCGCGCATCGCGCGGCTCGAGACTATGGTGTCCGGCTACGTACCGAAGGTGGTCGACGACCTGTGCGGCCTGCCGCTCGAAGCGATCCGCCACCGCAACCAGGAGGCCATCGCTGCCGCCGAGGCTGAAAAGGCAGTCGCGCTGGAGAAGGCGGCATCGGATCGCCAGCGGTCGATTCGCCTCCAGGCGGGGCAGATGCTCGAAGGCGAAGCCGCGGCCTGGCTGGCACAGAAGGTCGCGGGCACCAAAACCAGCTTCGCGGATTTCGCCGGTGACAGCGATGACGCGCTGCTGCGGCTCGAGCGCCAGTTGGCCAAGGACAGTGATGCACGCCGCAAGCGCCTCGCGGCCGAACGCGAAGCGAGCCAATTGCGTGGCCAGTTGTTGGAGGCGGCGAAGCGGGCCTATCCGACCGAGCAACAGGCGGCGCTGTTCCTCAATTCTGGCCACCCGCGGCTGCAAGGCAGCCGGCCGATCGACCGCTGTCACAGCCAGCAGGATCTCTCCTTCATCCTGAGCCTGATGCCAAAGAAGCGTTGACCGTCAGGCCTTGGGCTCGCGATTGGCCGGAGAATAGCGGCCCCACCGGCCCCAAGGCAGCGATCGCAGTCCATCCTTTTCGACCAGGTCGGCACACTCGCGCATCATGTCGGCGACCGCTTTCCACTGAGGACGATCGTCCTTGGCATAATAGACCAGGGCCGCCGCACCCGTCGCGATCCAGACCTCGCCGACGTCCCAGAGGAAATCCATTTTCCGACGGCCGGCGGGAAGCGCATAATCCTTCATATCCCAGAACCAGCGGTTGAAGCTGGTATAGAAGTCCTTTCGCCAGGAATCGGTTTCCCAATAGCGGGCATGCTTGCCGTCGGGCACCTGGGCTGCGCTTTCGGCGGGAGCCTCAAGCTCCGCAAACTCCGGCTCTGGCCAGTCGGGCTCCGCCTCTTCCCCCTCCTCCGGCGGACCGAGAAGTTCCCGCATAACACGCAAGACCTCTGCGACCTCCTTCCGGTAATCGGTGGCGGGCTTGAACCGATCATGGGTGGAAAGCAGTCCCGTCACGCTGTGCTTGAGCATCGCGAAGTAGACTGCGGCCTCATTGTCTCCTGGGTTGCGCCCCCAATGCTCCTCGACAATCCGGTCCATCCAGACCGCCACCACGTCATCGAGCGATCCGTCCCTCACCAGCATTTCTCCAATTTCAGCATCCGGCTTTGGTTCGACGCCTGCGCTCGTCCAAGAGCAACGGAAGCCGTTCTCCCACAATTCAAGGCGGCACTCGTTCGTCCGCCGCGCACACTGAATGTCAGCGGGACTCGCTTCGGACAAGGCTGCAGACCTGCTATGCGATCGGCATGATCGAACGCCCGCTCGACGAGATCAGCCTGGCAGATATCGAAGCGCTGCAGACCTATGGCCGCAGCGAAGGGCCGACGCTGGACTTCAAGGAAGCCTTTCCCGGCGCTGACCATAAAGGGGTTCGGGACTTTCTCGCCGATGTGACCGCATTCGCCAACACCGACGGCGGCGACATCGTGGTCGGGGTGCGCGAAGACAAGAACGGCATCGCCGCGGAGATCGTCGGGATCGATCGGGCCGGCACCGACGAGGGGCTGCGCCGCATCGACGACCAATTGCGCACTTGCGTCGATCCAAGGGTCCCTCAGTTCCGGGTTCGCGAAATCGCGCTCCCCAACGGCAGGACGGTGCTGGTCATGCGCATAGGCGCCAGCCTGATCTCCCCGCATAGAGTGGCGTATGACAAGAGCAGCCGCTTTTTCCGGCGCGCCAATCGAGGCAATTATGAGATGAGCACCGCCGAGCTTCGACAGGCGTTTGCCGCCTCTACCGACCTTCCGGCGCGCATCCGCGACCTCCACCACAAGGCCGTCGAAGCGACCGCCGGTGTCGATATGCCATGCCGCTTGGAGAGCTGGCCGACGGCCGTGCTGACTGTCGCGCCCCTGTCCGTCCTCCGAGCAGCGCGAGACATCCCGTTCACTGGCGAGATGGCCGTTCTTCCACCCCGGCACACCAGTAATTTCCGCACGATTGTGGGACTCGACCGGGTAATCGTGCACTCGCCGGTCGACGCAAAGACCGGCGGCGTGCGGTGCTGGTCGGTGAATCACAGGCTCGGCTATGTCGATCTCGCCTGGAGTGTCGGACATCCGGATAGCGAAGGACACCGGCTGGTCTGGCCGAAATATTTCGTGCCTGAGCTGAAAGGGATCGTGCCGTTCGTTATCGCCAGGCTGCGCAGCTTCGAAATCGAGGGCCCATGGATCGCGATGCTGACGTTCGTCGGGGTGAAGGACTATCGCATCATCGCAGGCGACGATTGGGTAAGCGAGGCTGCCTGGCAAGATCCGGCCTATCTTGGCGAGATCATCGAAGATGCGATGACACCCGTCGCGCTGTTGCCGTTCACCCGGGCCTTCTGGCGATTATTTGGGGAGGATCGGCCGCCGCAGTCGCAGCTATGATATAATCTCGGTCATAGATTGGGAGCGGCGGTGATAACCCGCCGAGTGAAATGCATAGCAGCATCATCGACGTCTGGGATGTTCAAACCTACGATACCGCCCTGGTCGCCATGCTCGCCAAGTATGGGCAACTGCTTTTCGACTATTTCCGAACGGATCAGGAGATCGACGCCGAATATAAGGCTTCGAACCACATCATGCGTCGCGACAACCCGTTCGCGCCCGCTTTCATGCGTTTGGTGGACGAAGTGTCTGGAGAGATGAATTCGCGGACTATTCGCGGTTGGCATTATACGCGAATGACCGACGATGAGCTCGAACGCGTACGTAGCGCGGGGCTCGCTCCAAGCACGATCCAGGGTCTGCGGGACCGTCTCGACCTCCGCGTCACCGCCGGTGATTTTACCGAAGCACAGGCTGACGCGATCTTCGCGGGAAGTCCGTTTCACGGGCAAGCGGCGTCGCGTGGAGGGAAGCTCTATATGATCGCGAATCCCGAGCCCCACGACTATGATGGGCTGGAGGGAATCCTTGGCCATTGGGGTGGCGAGTCGGCGTACTTCTGGCAAGAAGACCCTGATATTCTGGACTTGCTCAGCGTGACTGGTCAGGCTGCGATCATCGAAATCGCGATGCCGATGTCGGCGAGCGAGCACCTCGCCAGCGCCGGGTCCTCTGTGGTGCATCGCTTCGCATTGTCCTTGGGTTGTAGTTGCGAGACGAAGGACTTCGAACTTTACACGACCCAGCCGCTGCCGACCTCGGCGATATTGAATGTCCATGTCGATGGAGACGACCTCTTCCAGCGCGTCGCCCGCGGCTATCCAGAACGCTACCCGAATGAGGATGCATGACCCGCGAGCGACTGTACGTCATAGGAAACGGCTTCGACCGGTATCACGGGATCGCATCGGGTTATCAGGATTTCGCCGCCTATCTGGCGCAGACGGATCGCACCGTTCACCGGATGATCGGCGAATATTTCTCGGCTGATGCGCAATTCTGGGCGGAGTTCGAAACGCGGCTGGCCGAATTCGACGCCGACCAGGCCGTCGATTACGCCTCACAGTTCCTCGACGACAAGGGATATGGCGACTTCCAATATGAGCTCGAGCAGATCGGCACCGGCCTGTCGACCACGCTCACCGCCCATTTCGGCGATTGGATCCGGGGGCTCGCCATTCCCGACCGCCGGTCAATAGCTGCGCCGTTGAACATCGATCCCTCGGCGCGTTTCCTCAGCTTCAACTATACGCCTACGCTAGCGCAGATTTACGGCGTTCCGCGAAGCCAGGTTCTTCACATTCACGGCGATGCGGCCGACCTCTCCGCGCCGCTCATCCTTGGTCACGGCTGGGAACGAAGGCCGGAGGACAGTCTCAATTTCAAGCCCGACGGGCCCGACGACGATTGGCGGGTTCGCGCCGGAATCGAGCATATCGACGACTTCTTCGCCGCGACGTTCAAGCCGACCGTCAAGCTGATTGAGAAGAACCGCACCTTCTTCGACAGCTTGGTGGACATTCGCGAGGTCATGATCATGGGCCATGGACTTGCGGAGGTGGATCAGCCCTATCTGGAGGCGATCATGGACCGTGTGGATCTAGCGACGACGCTATGGACGATCAGCGTGTTCAAAGACCTGGAGGAGCGGCGCGCGCTGTTCGGGGCGTTCGGCATCTCGCCGCATCTCGTCACGTACAAGCCGCTCCCGCTATTCTAGGAGTGTCAGGTGAAGCGCACTTCCTTCGGCAGCTGTGTCAATGCTTTCAAATAAGTCGGATCGTTTCCGTAAATCTGGGTGTCGGATTTTCCGTAAATCCGGTGGTTGTAGCTCTCTACTGAAATCTGGCCGACGTCGACGCGATCCAGGGGGTATCGCGCTTTGCTGGAGGTGAAGATCATGGCGAGATCGGGTTGCAGCGGGTAATAGATGTCGAGCTCCTCGACCTCGATCCCGAGGAGATTGATGACCGGCTGATCGCCGGTGATGAACGGTATCGCGGACAGGTTCCGGAGCAGAACGATCCGGTAGTCGCGGCGTTGACGGACGAGGCTGGAAGCAAGGTTTGTCGCATAGATAAAAGCCTCGATCGGCCATGTCCGCCGCATATCGTGCGGAAGCGGGTTTTCGATTGCGAGCATCGCATTGCGAAGCTTGGCGGTTCGAAAATATTGATGCGTGATGTAGTCGATGAACCCCATCCAGCCCGCTTCCTCCGCATAGAAGCTCGTATCCCCGAGCCGCAGAGCATCGATGAGCGGTAAGCCGCGATCCTCGGTGGCGCCGTGAAATCGCTCGCCAAGCGTCCTTTCGATCTCGCGAAGTGTCGTCTCGAGCTCTTCGCGAAGCGCTGGCTCGATTTCGAACGACTTCAGTCGATCCCGGATCGAGAAGGTCATCTGGAAGCTGTCGATCCAGCCGCGATTGAGGTCGCGGAGTTTGGCATCGTTCGATTTCGAGATCACTTGATGCAGGTAGGCGAGGTCGTCCGGCGTGAGTTCGTGAAACTCGTAGAAGAACCTCTGAGCGCCAACGTTTCGCGGTGTCGTCTGGAACGGCTCGGGCTGATCAGCCCGCTTGCACCAGATCTTCCTCGGCGCGCCCCACGCCCGAAGGTAATGCTGCCAGACATAATGCTGGTTGGCGGTCAGGTCGGACATGGCTGGCGGATCTGCGGTACGCAGCACACGGGCATGAGAGCGCTTCGTTTATCGTGCGCGGCATATGTGAGCGCCAATTTCATGGTTGCCGGCCTAGTCCCTCGCGTGTGCTCGGGGAAGTGAGGTCGATGCGCGGCCTGGCGGCAGAACGCCGGCGCCGGCGCCAGCAGGATGGGCTCTTATCCGAGGGCGCTATGGTCGAAGAGGAGTTTGTCATCGCGATCACGCGGCGGCCGCAAACTCCATCGTGCGGTTCTGGATTTCGGCCCAGGCTTTGACGGCGTCGGCGGAGTAGACCACGCGACGGCCGATCTTCCGAAACGCCGGCCCGGTTCCCATCCAGCGATAGGTCTGGAGCGTGCCGACAGTCATTCCGAGCATCGCTGCGACAGCAGGCGTATCCAGCCAGCACGTTTTGATGATCGCGCCCAGGACAGGATCGGGCTTTGGAGCATCGATCTCCGATTGCAGTGCCCAGAACGCCGCGAACGGATCATCGATCTCAGCGGCTGCGCCGACGGTAACCGAAAGCGTCTGATCGAGCTGCTTCGCTATTTCGTCGGAGATCCGGTCCGCCGCCGACTTCAAAGGATGATCGGATAGATGGGTGTAGCGTTCGGTCGTCTTCGTGCTGCGGTGACCGAGCAGCGCGCCGATGATCAGCATGCTGTCGCCATTCGAAGCGCCGACCGACGCAAAGCTGTGGCGGAGATCATGGATGCGGACATCCTCGATCCCTGCGGTCACGCGGACGCGGGTCCAGACCGCCTGCAAATCGGTGACGCGGGTGCCGTCTTTCTTCCCGGGGAGAAGGTAAGGGTTGCCCTCGACATAAGGGATGCCGACGATCACCTTCATCGCGGGTGCGCCGAGATGGACAATTTTCGCTCCGGTCTTGCTGTCTGGAAGCCGGAGGCAGCGGTGGTGCGGGTCGATATAGCTCCGCTTCAACGTCAGGATTTCGTTGCGGCGGCATCCAGTCAGGATCAGCAGCCGAATAGCCGCGATCGCAAACGGGCTTTCAACGCCCAGCGCGTCGGCCGCTGCGAGCGTCTCACCGAGCCTGGCGAGCTCCGCAGGCGATAGAAAGCGCTCCATCTTCTTAGTGGGGAACTTCTTGACGCCGATCGCCGGATTATCGAGCCGTACACCCCGCATGACGCCGAATCCCAGCGCGGCACTCAGCGTCGAAACGGCCTTGTTGGCGGCGCCCTTGCCGCCGCGCGTCCGCGAGAGACCGCGATGACCTGTCTTGCGGGTCCGACGGGTCTTTCCTTCTGCGACCTCCCGCAGCATCTGCTCGACTTCGGCGCGCGAGAGTTTCGACGCCCGGCGACGACCGATCCGCGGTTTGATGTGGTTCTCGATATCCTTTCGCGCGGAGTTGATTGAGGTCTGCTTTGCCGTCAAAAGGCCCTCAGCGAGATAAGCATCGCAAAGCTCTCCAACAGTGAGTTCCTTGCGTTGTGCTATTTTAATCTCTTGCGGATCGATTCCTTCCGCAACTTTACCTAACAATACTTTAGATTCCGCGCGGGCAGTTTCGGGTGTCCACGGCGATCCATGCGGCCCTATCTTGAACCTGCGCTGGCGGCTGTCGAAGCGATATTGAAGGATGTAGACAAGCTTGCCCGCCGGGGAGATTCTCAGCCCGAAACCAATGACATCACTGTCCCACAGGAAGCGGTCGGTTCCATCGGCACAGAGGCCGTCGACGACCCGCTTGGTAATTCGAACGCGCTCGGTAGACATGCTATACTGCTCCAACCCGACCTCAGCTTTCCGGAAGCGTCCGAAATTTGGAAGCAGATCGGAAGCAAGAGGCAGAATATCGTGGGTTGAATTGTCGCTTTATCGGCTAGGTGAGTCAACAAGAAATGGCTGAAATCGTAGGTTTGGATAGATTAGCGCAAGTAAAAAAGCCAATTGGTAAGGCTGAGGTCGTGAGTTCAATCCTCACCGGCAGCACCATTTTTCCTTCT
>AR_comb_assmDRAFT_10580442_pt1 | contig 29968 bp, 20 predicted proteins | sample ArasoioldDNA_FD_10543 | JGI IMG/M metagenome (IMG submission 10543) | reverse complement strand
AACGTGGCTCGAGCGGGATTGAATTACCTCCACACGACCCGTGTTTCACCGCCAGCGCACGATCTGAGTGACATTCCCGGGCAGTTTGGGATTCAGGATATTCCTCAACAAAGCGAGAATGGCGGTCTCCCGGCATTCGGAATCAACGGTCTTTCTACCCTTGGTAGCAACGCATTCCTGCCCTCTGATGAAGTCAGCTCAACGATTCAACTGAACGACGACTTCACCAAGATCTACGGCAAGCACACGTTCAAGATGGGCATCGAGTGGCAGCACGTAAAGTTCTCGACGCTGCAGCCGCCGTGGTCGCGCGGAGAGTTTGACTACGGAGGGACATACACGGACGTTGCCGGGAGCGGCCACGGAGGCAATACCGGACGGGCAGATTTCCTGCTTACTCCGATCGCGGGCCAGGATGGTGGGACGGTGGACTTTGCCGGCGGTCCGAATAGTATCTTCGTCTCCAACATTTCGTTGACCGACAATGGCAAGAATTACTACGGCGGCTACTTCCAGGATGACTGGAGAGTGTCGTCGAAGCTGACGCTGAACCTGGGTTTGCGTTGGGATTTCTTCGGGCTCGTGTACGAGCATCACGCAAATCAGGCCAACTTCGCGCCGAGCGGGCCACCTACCGGGTCGCCGCTTTACATCATTCCGGATGGTCCAAATGCGGCATTCCTTAAGCAGGACGTCGACTGCGGTGCTAACCCGAACTTCCTGAATTGTTTGCTCGCAACGGACGGCATCGGACTTGCGATTACGAACAAGTATGGAAAAGGGCTGGGCAACTCCCAAAAGACGAACTTTGCGCCGCGTTTTGGCTTTGCTTACCAGGTGACGCCCAAGTTAGTGGCACGAGGAGGGTTCGGTCTGTTCTACAACGGGTTCGAGAACCGGGGTTTCTCGCCGAATCTGGGAGAGAACTATCCCTTCCAGTTCAACTTCTCGTTCTTCTCCCCGAATGATACCTCGCCATATGCTTACCCGAATTGCCGGAACGGGTTCGTGGGACCAAACGGAGAAGCGACTTTGGAGACTGGATTCTCCTGTACTCCGTTAGATCCGACACTGGTTGACGCAAACGGCTTAGGACTCCGTGGAATTCAGTTTGACTACATTACTCCGTTCTCCATGGGCGGCAACTTGACCTTCCAGTATCAGTTGACACCCTCCCTTTCGATTCAGGCCGGATATGTCACTTCACTCGGCCGGCATCTGGAAGTTTTTCCTGGCTCGAATCAAGTCACGCAAATCTTGCCCAACAAAGACGATACAGGCAAAGGGTTGGATCGCCAGAACTTTGTGCAGTTCCCCCACTTTGGCTATAACAACAGCTACGCTACAACCGACGGTAATAGCTACTACCACGGTCTGCAGTTCACCGCCGAGAAGAGATTCTCAAACGGTCTTGCGTTCCTGGGTACGTACACTTACTCCAAAGTTCGTTCCGACGCTTATGATCTTCTGAATGGATTCTCCTCTGCCGGCGGCTATCGTGCACCATTAGTGCCCGGATTCGGAATTCACCACGACTACGGTCTAGCGAATTTCGATATCCGAAACGTAGTTCACCTGAGCGGCGCCTACGAACTTCCCGTCGGCAAAGGTAAGCGTTACATGACGAACGCAGGCGGAGTTGCCAACGCGATTGCGGGAGGGTGGAGCCTGCAATGGATCGCCACGCTGCAAGGTGGTCAACCGCAGCAATTCTCTTGTCCGACAGGAACGTCGACGGGCACGAATTGCAATGCCTTCATACTTCAGGGGCAGGACCCGCACGTCTCTCGACATGTGGATCCTAATAACGGCGCGGTTGTGTTGCTCAATCCAGCGGCATTTGCGCAACCTTGCCAGATTCAGGCAACCGGGGCTGACCCGACAGCAGGCTACGAGCCCATCCCGGACAGTCCACGGGGCTGTGTTCCACTCACCGATGCTTTCGGAGTACTCGGAGGCACTCAACCATCACAGTTTGCCGGTCCGGGATATCACAGGCTGGATTTCTCGTTCTTCAAGAACTTCCAGATCACCGAGAGATTCCGCATGGAATTCCGCTCGGAGTTCTTTAACATCCTGAACCATCCGAACTTCAACGCCCCAGGATTCGGGGGCAACGGGGTTAATTCCGTCGGCGGTTCCACGAACTTCACGCCGAACGGGGACGGAACTTTCGGCAGTGGAACATTCGGCGAAACTGCGTCGACTCGCGACGGAGGCTATAGTTCGCGACAGATTCAGTTCGCGTTGAAGTTGTATTTCTAAGTAGGTGTCGGTCTTGAACAGAAGGCGCTCCGCGAGGGGCGCCTTTCGTTGCATGGCTTCGATTGATTGTGCGTGCTAAGCGGGTGCTACCATAGGGACGCCGTGACCTTTAAACCTCGGTTCTGGTGCCTCGCGCTAGCTCTTCTTGCGCATGTTTTAGTAACGACCGCATCCGTCGCGCAGAAACAAACGGCTTCATCGAATCGTGATGAAGCCCTGAACCGCCAGTTCCAGGCCGCAGTGGCGCAGTATGATGCGGGCCATTTTCCAGAGGCCGCCGCACAATTGGAAAAACTCCTGCAGGAAGTTCCCGATAGCTTCGAGGCCCATGAACTAGCAGGGATGGTCTACGCCGCACAGGCGCAGGATACGCTCGCGAATCACCACCTGCAGACCGCCGTGCGCCTCAAGCCGACGTCTGCCGCGGCTCGCACGAATCTGGCTGCGAATCTCATACGGCTAGGGAAGCTAGAGGAGGCTGCGCAACAGTTGAAGAAGGCTGTGACAATCGAACCCGGCAGCTATGATGCGAACCATAACCTCGGCGAAATCTACATCAAACTAGGCAAGCTTCCCGACGCCATTCCTTTTCTCAAGCAGGCTCAGCAAATCAAGATTGATTCATACGACAATGGCTACGACCTGGCATTGGCGTATCTGCTAACGGGGCGCACGGATCCTGCGCGCCAACTTGTGCATTCTCTACTACAGCAGCGGAACGCGGCAGAGTTGCACAACCTCCTCGGCCAGATCGAAGAAAAAGACGGGAACTTTGTGGCGGCTGCGAATGAATTCGAAACCGCAGCCCATCAGGATCCGAGCGAAGCCAACCTGTTTGACTGGGCGAGTGAACTCCTCTTGCATCAGACGCTTGAGCCTGCGATTGCAGTCTTTAAGCAAGCCGCGGAGCGGTATCCGAATTCACCAAGACTGGCGATTGGTCTCGGCATCGCGCTGTACTCACGCGGTCTTTACGACGACGCGGTGAAGTCGTTGCTGCGAGCCGCCGATCTTGCTCCATCCGACCCAAGATGTTTCTTCTTTCTCTCGCGGGCATACGATAGCTCGCCCGGGCAAGCGGACGATGTCATACAAAGATTCCGCCGCTTTGCGGAACTGCAGCCGAACAATACTCGTGCCTCGTACTACTATGCGATGAGCCTTTGGAAAGGAAAACGGACGCAGGATCCGAGTCTGGATCGAGCGCAGGTGGAGTCTCTATTGAAGAAGGCGGTTACCCTCGATCCGAAATTTCCTGAGGCGCACCTCCAATTGGGAAATTTGTATGCCGATCAGGGCCATTATTCAGAAGCAATTCCCGAATACTTAAAAGCGCTGGATAACAGTTTTGACCTTCCCGATGCCCACTACCGGCTGGGACAGGCCTATGTGCACACTGGAGAAAAAGATAAGGCACAAGCTCAACTCCAGATTTATCAGCAGCAAAGAGAAAAGCATCTTGCGGATCTGGAAAAACAGCGTGCTGATGTCCGGCAGTTCGTGTATTCAGAGAAAGGCGAGGCATTGGAGAAAGAATGAGCCTCCGATCGGTCCGGCGCGAGAGATGATTCACGAACCGTCCAATCCGCGCGAGATTAGCGGTTTCCTGGCGCGCACTCGTCGGGACTTTCTGCGAGATGCAGTAGGAGCCGCAGTCGGAAGCACATTGGTCAGCCGTAGCTGGGCTCGCGCGACCCCTTCGAAGCGACGCAAGGTGATTGTCGTTACCTTCGGCGGAGGCGCCCGCGATCAGGAGACTTTCGTCCTGGAAGGTCAAGAGAACATTCCACACCTGATGCGGGAATTGATCCCTCAGTCCAGTTTCTTCACGCAAGTTGTCAATCACGGAATCCTTGGACACTACGTGGCGACGGCAAGTCTGGCGACCGGCGTCTATGAGACATTCAATAATTTTGCGGCGGTTTCTCCTCAGTCCCCGACCGTATTTGAGTACTTTCGCAAAGATTTGAAGCGTCCGTCCTCCGATGCGTGGGTTGTCGCACCCAGCAATGGGTTCAACCGCATCGGTGAGAGCAGTCACAGGTCTTATGGCCCCGGGCTGGGAGCACGTGTCATTCTGCCCAAGCGTCTGCTTACCGCGGCTACCTCGGGCAAACATAGCAGCTACGAGCATCTGTTGCGTGACAACTACGAATCCCCTTACTTCACACCGGAACTGGCGGGAAACGAGTTTGAACTACAGCAGCTGGAAATGATCCTCAAGCTTTCGGTTGACGATTTCAAAGCGCACGCTCAGACGCTGTCCAGCCCGGACGAACTCTCCGTATATGTGGCTCGCCAATTAATGCGGCAAGTAGCTCCCAGTCTGCTGTGGATTACGTTGCACGATATCGATATCGCGCACGCCGGAGCCTATTCGCTATACATCGAGGGAATTCGTCGCACAGACCGCCTCTGCTCCGAGTTATGGAAGGCGATTCAAAGCGAACCTGAGTACGCCGGGAACACGACACTGTTTGTCCTGCCGGATTTCGGACGGGATTCCGACGATGACGCAGGAGGAAACGGCTTTCAGCATCATCGCACCGGCGATACCTTGTCGCGAACGACATGGATGCTCGTCGCTGGTCCTGGCATTCGGGAAAATGTAGTCCACGATCGCGCTGTCGATTCCATGGACTTGGTGCCAACCGTCGGTTCGCTGCTAGGTTTCAACCCGATCATGGCACAGGGTCGACCGATACAAGAGCTGCTTTAACATCGATGCTCCCACGCAATCTCAAAGTCGAAGACTTCGCTGGGTATCCCCCAGATGCAAAAAAGCTCGCGATGAGCTTCCTTCCCACACTTCGCAAACTTCCACTGAGCTTTCTGGCCGCTATGCTTCGCGAGGTGATTGAGTTTGACTTCAAGTTTCCGGTAGAGCGGAAAGCCCGTGAAAGGGAACTGGACAATCTCAGCTCGCTCTCCGATGCTCAATTGCAGGAATGGTTCCAGGGCTTTGCAGAAATCAGTCTTTCACCTCAACTAGAAGAGTTCGACTGGGTGAAGGCACCGGCACAATTTGTCGAGCGTTTGTCTGCCCATCTTTGGAGCACCCACCAGATCGATGCATTCCGGTCGGCTTCGAATCGCTATGCTGATCGTCTGCTCGCGGTCGTGGCTCCGGAACCTTTACCAGTCGCTCGGCTTGGGATTACCGTAATCGGTCAGGGTGTTTCCTCGTATGAGGATGGATTATTTCGAAAACTTCGTCCCCACGGCGCGTACTACACCCGCGTCAAGCCTGAGGACGGGCTGCGACAACTGCTTGATGCTGTTGCCGCTCGCGCGAAGTCTCACGCTGCTGCTTACGGACACTGGTACATCGATGGAGGAGAAGCGGTAGCTCACGATGCCGCCTTGACGTGTGTCTCTTACGCTGCGCTGGAGCCCGTTCGCACAGCCCTGCTGCGCAAGATGCAAGAGGAGATCGATCGCCCTGGAATGGGCCCAGAAGCCTTGCGCACACTCATGGCCCAGATGCGCCCGTCGGACGTGGGAATGGGCAGTAATCGCAATCGAGAGCCGCATGATGAGGTCTTGGATCGCTTCCAGGTCAGCCTTCTCACCGAGGGCTCCGGAACTCAGATCTTCAGCACCAGCTTTACGCAATGGGCGGCACGCGAGGCCTTGAGGCGGGCCCAACCACTCACGCTGTTAGTAAGATTTGCGCCCAGACAGCGGCAGAAGCCGATGAATGAGTTACTCACAGCCAATACGGGCGCCGCTGAGTTCGACCCTGTCGGTTCTCTGATCGACGGCGACCTGGGGGCGTATTACAACTGGCTGAATCAACAACGCCTTCCTGGAGCCGAGCAGTCATCGTTTCTCGTGTGGTTCGAGGGACACAACAAGGCGGTTGCGATCGGACCGTCGACACCGCGCGGGACCGAATCGGCCTCTGCGGTCGATCTGTCACAACTGCTCAGTTGGACCACCTGAAGTGCGGATCTTAACAAGTGTTTCTGTTTGAATTTGGAGTGCAATCGATATTTCAGAGGCCTACATAAATGGATCGACGCAAGTTCCTGAAGCAAACCGGCACTCTCATTGCTAGTTCCGCCCTCGCGCCCTACGCGCTGACCGCAGCTGCGTCCGATGCAGGCAACTCCGGTGCCAGCGGACGTCTGATTCTTCCGCTAAATCGCAAGTGGCGTTACAGCAGGACCGTTGTCGAAGGTGGACACGAGAAGACCTTCGACGATTCCAAATTCGAGCAGGTCGCGATCCCTCACACCAATGTGCCGCTTCCGTGGCATGGCTTTGACGAAAAGACTTATGAATTTGTTTCGCTCTATCGACGCCACTTCAAATTGCCGGCAGACGCGCGGGGTAAGCACGTATTCGTTGACTTCGAAGGCGTGATGACCGCTTCCACCGTATGGATAAACGGCACACGTCTCGGCGAATATAAGGGCGGATACACGCCGTTTTCTTTCGACCTCACACCGCATGTTGACTTCAACGGAGAGAATGTTCTCGCCGTCGATGTCGATTCTACTGAGCGGCCTGACATTCCACCATTCGGATACGAAATCGATTACCTCACATTTGGCGGCATTTATCGCGAGGTGTCGTTACGAGTAGTTCCTTCAACGTTTATCGACAATATTTTCGTACGTCCGAAAGATGTTCTGAGTCCGAGCCCAAGTGTGGAGATCGATTGCTTCGTCCAACATCTACAGTCCTCGCGTGAACCTCTGCAACTGGAGATGGAAATTCGCGACGGTGATCGTGTGGTCTCAAAGAGTCAACTAGCGCTACCCTCCAGTGCCAACACTGGCGCAGAGCCGATCAAGCATACGTTGCATCTCGACAAGCTGACCGGCATCAAGCTCTGGAGTCTCGAGCAACGAAATCTCTATACTGCCCATGTTCGCCTGCTGAAAGACAATCAGGCTATCGATAGCGACTCGCGTCGATTCGCCTTCCGCGAGGCCCAGTTTACCGATCACGGTTTCGAACTGAATGGGAAGGTAATCAAACTCCGCGGCTTGGATCGGCACCAGACATTCCCTTGGGTTGGCCAGGCCATGCCCGCGCGTGTACAGCGTCGAGATGCTCAAATATTGCGCAACAATCTCAAGTGCAACATTGTTCGAACCTCGCACTATCCACAGTCGCGCCATTTTCTCGACGCGTGTGACGAAATCGGGCTGCTGGTTTTGGAAGAAATCCCTGGTTGGCAGCATATCGGAGACAAGGCCTGGCAAGACATATCGGTGGACAACGTGAGCCGCATGATTCGCCGAGACTGGAATCACCCTTCAATTATTCTCTGGGGTGTTCGCATCAATGAGTCTCGAGACAATCATGATTTTTACACTCGAACAAACGCTCTTGCTCATCAACTCGATCCCACTCGTCAGACTGGTGGAATCCGCTATTTCCAGGAGTCTGAGTTTCTCGAGGACGTCTTCACGATGAACGATTTCGGGTTTCCGTTGAAACCGCCGAATCATCCGCGATATCTGAACACTGAGTTTGTCGGCCATACGTATCCGACGAAGACCATCGACCAGGTTGAGCGTCTGACGGAACACACGTTGCGACACGCCCGCATTCACGACCAATTGGCGTCGAATCCCCAGTATGCTGGTGGTATCGGATGGTGCGCATTCGACTACAACACTCATGGGAATTTCGGGTCAGGAGATCGCATTTGCTATCACGGGGTAACGGATATCTTCCGCGAACCCAAACCCGCCGCTGGTTTTTACAAATCGCAGTGTGATCCGGCAGAAGAAGTTGTTTTAGAACCGGCGTTTCATTGGGCCCGAGGCGATGCCTCCATCGGTTTTTCGAAAGCCGTTGTGTGTTCGAATTGCGATCAACTGAAGTTCTACATCGACGACAAACTGGTGGCCACGGTTGATCCCGATCGGAAGCAGTTCGCGAGTCTTAGGTATGCACCTTTTGTTTTGGAACTGGGAGAGTTGTTCCACAAGTGGGGAGACTTGCGCATTGAGGGGTATCTTCAGGGCAAACTGGCGATCACGAAGCACCTTTCCGGAAATGGCGTAGATACGAAATTTCTCCTGCTCGCTGACGATACAAGGTTGATCGCAGACGCGGCCGATTCTACTCGGATTGTGTTGCGTGTCACCGACGAGTTCGGTGCAATTCAGCCGTTTGCCAATGACGCGATCAAGTTTGAAGTGGAAGGTCCTGCCCAACTCATCGGGGACACCCCCTTCTCACTTGTCGGGGGAACCGGTGCAGTCTGGCTCCGTGCCAAAGAAGAACCGGGGCACGTTGTGCTCAAAGCAACACATCCGAGTTTGGGGGAACAAAAAGTGGAAATCGAAATTCTCGCCGGGCCTGAGGAGGGTGTCTAGGCGCCGCAAAGGCAATTGATCGTGGGTCCAGCCGTCAATATGCGTTCTTGCTGTTGAACATATGTAGCAAGGTCATGGTAATGATCTGTAAGTCGAACGTGAGACTCCAGTTGCGTAGGTAATAGAGGTCGTACTCGACCCGCTTCGCAATCGATGTATCTCCGCGCCAGCCATTTACTTGTGCCCATCCTGTGATTCCAGCCTTGAACGTGTGCCGGGAGTTGTAGCGCTCAAATTCGTCGAGGAACTTCTCGACAAAGTGTGGCCGCTCCGGCCTGGGGCCCACAATGCTCATGTCTCCCTTAAGCACGTTGACGAACTGCGGCAGTTCATCCAGATTCGTTCGCCGCAGGAACATTCCGAGTGAAGTGCGCCGTGGATCATGGTCCGAAGTCCACCGCGTGTCTTCCTCCTCACGATTTCCCACTTTCATCGTGCGGAACTTATACATTCGGAAGACTCGCCCATTCAGTCCGACGCGCTCTTGCACAAAGAAAATGGGACCTCGGCTGCTGATTTTGATCGCGACCGCGATGAGCAGAGCCAGGGGCAACGTGAGAAGCATGATAAGGATGGAGAGTCCGAAATCAAATATGCGCTTCTCGAACAGGTAAGATCCAGTTTCCGCCAACGTGGGCCGTAGATCGAGCATGTGAATTCCGCCCAGATCGATTAATCGATCGCGAACACTGACGCCCTCTCCAAGATCGACCACGACCCTAGTGGGGACGCACAGTTTCTCGAGCGCGGGTGTAACTCGCTGAACATCGCTCAGCTTTCCCGCGGGCAGGGCGATGATTACATCATCGATGGAATGCCCATTTGAAAAGTTTGGAATATGACCGATCTCATACACGGGACCTTTCACCGCAACTTCTTGATCGGGCAGGCGAACAAATCCAACGACCCGGCAGGGAAGTACCTCACCGTTGAGAAGCGTCATGGCAACGCGCTGGGCGAAGCGGTCGGTTCCCACGATGAGGATTTTGACTTCATTCTTCCCGCTGCGGCGCATCAGTTCCAGGACCACTCGAAACACGATTCGCGCGGTTGTGGCAAGGATGAACAATGCTAAAGCGCTGATCGCAATGACAAGTCTCGAGTAGCTCGCCTGGCGGTACATGAATGCGATGGCCATCACGATGGCATATGTAAATGCGAGCGCCTCCAGAAGCCGGCGGCTCTTCTTTGCGGGTGTGTACAATTGCTCCACGTTCCAAAGTCCGGAGTCTTCTGCTGAGATCGCCCAAATGATTGTAGTGAGAAGCATCAGTCCCCAGTACGATGGCAGACCTGATGGTGCGGTCCGGGGGAAGAAGACGTTGAAACCGAACCGTATCTTCACGGCAAAATAGTATGCGCAGGCAGGCAGGAGCAACGTCACTATTCTGAGGTAATACCGGACGTAACTAAGGCGACTGCGAATCATACGACCACTAACTACAGAAACACTGAGCGAACTAACGTGACACTTTCACTCGAACACTCGATAAGCGCTCAAGTGTCTTTTTAGAACGAGTGGCAGTCGGCTCTCGTTTATTCCCAGGAAAAAGCCAATCGATTTGGCAATGTCCTGCCTAATTGCGCCAAGGACCAACTGGCGATTCTCCGCGCTTCGTTTTCTATGGAGCTTTCGTTTTAGCATGCTCCAACCATCGCAAATCATGGACTGCCGCATGCCGGGAGCATCCCAGATCCTTAAATGCCGCAACGTGTAACCGATGTCGAAATAGCGCTTGAAGAGGCCAACAGTGGTGTGCGAATGCGAGTGGAAGACCGCTGCCTTGGGTTCGTAGACGATTTTCCATCCAGCATCGAGTATCAGTTTTGCAATTCCCAGATCTTCAAACACCTTAAGTTCTTCGGGAAAGTGTTGTTTTTCCCATACAGATCGACGAATCGCGGCGTTTACGTCAGAGAAGTGATAGAAGTGATACCCGATGTCGTTCCGATGCGCTGGATCCTTTACCACCTTGCATTCGCCATAGATCGTATGAAAGACATCATGACGCTCGAGCGACGAGCCAGGCCTGGGAAACTGACGTCCATACACAGCTCCGACTCGCTCATCGTCGAAATTTGTAACCATGGTTTCAAGCCAGTCCTCGGTGGCAGGAATGGCATCTTGAGACAGATAAATCAGAATGTTTCCTTTTGCGAGACTTGCGGCATAATTCCTCGTTCGGGCGTGATGAAACGCTTCGGGTGAAATCTGTTCCACCCGCACTGGATGCTGTCGCAGCGCTCCCAGCGTGCCATCGGTCGATCCAGAATCCACCGCGATCACCTCGAAATCGAATGTGGTTTTCTGACTGAACAGAGACGCCATTATTCGCTCCAGATCGCGGCGGCCGTTTTTCGTCAGGAGCAGGATTGAGATTCTTACCATGGCGTCCTCGCTGGAATTGATCACCCGGCTCTTTGCCAGGAATTTAGGCCTTATTCTGAGATGCAGGTCTGCTTGAGACTGCTGATTACCAATTTATTAATGATCACTGCCACCCCCTATCTGCTAATCAAGCTATTTGTTGCCGGTAGCAGGGCTGGGGCTCTGCAATCGGGTTGGCACGGCTCTTTTCTGCGCGAACAATTTTCTCCACTTAGGTAGAAACATGGAGTCTTGCAGCATGGCGCGTAACTGATGGTTGCTCCTAGTCTTTGCTCTTTGAATGCGCCGTCGTTTCGCCAGTAGATCTGGTAAATTCTTCAGTGCTTCGATCTTGGCCCGCGCGAAACTCAATCCCGCCCCATGGCGTATGAAATATGCGGCAGCTCCCAACTCATAAGCGATGCGCCATGGGAACGAGCGCAGCATCATGAGAGCGGGGATGTTCTTCAGATATACGAATTCGATGTTGCGCTGGGCATAGAACACCTGAACTGTCGGAGCGCGCCCGAGTGTGGACCGGTAGCGGTGGTAGACGATTGCTTGTGGCAGGTAAACACAGTCATAACCGGAAAGTTGTGCCCGAAAGCTCAAGTCGACGTCTTCGTAAATCATGAAGAAATCAGGATCGAAAAATCCTATTTCTTCAAGCATGCTGCGGCGATAAGCGACTGCCCCGCCACATCCTCCAAAGACCGTTCGAGGCTGCATCCATTTCGAACCATCAGCCTCATCTCTGCCCAGCTCAAGAGTTGTTCCTGCCTTTCCGAGTTGGAATCCGCAATTCTCGATTTGCTTGCGGTTATCGAAGTACATCATTTTGGAAGCGAAGCTTCCGGCATCGGGGTATGAAATGCTTCCTCGGTAGATGGACTCCAGCCATTGCGGGTGCGCTTCCGTATCGTTGTTGAGCAAGACGATCAAGTTCCCTCTCGCCAATTCGTAGCCTGCGATGTTCCCGCCTGTGAACCCTTGATTGCTGTCCAGCGCGAGCAGTCGCACTTCGGGAAAGTGCTGGCGCACATGCTCGACCGACCCATCGTCAGATCCGTTGTCTACGAGGATTGTTTCGAAATCGCGGAACGTCTGCCTTCTGAGGCCGGAGAGACAGTCATTGAGGAAGTGCCTGCCGTTCCAGTTAACGACAATCACGCTGATTTCAGGCATTCGCGTCTCCTGCAGAGGGCGAATGCTCGAACGATCGAATGCCAAGGCGGCCGGCCAGTCCGTCCCGAGCACCGAGGCACATCATGCGCAGGCACGCGATCTTTTCACGACCGAAGAATAGGATCCCCAGCGCGTGGCGAGTTAGCCTTCGCAGCGCGGAATACTTCGCCGTCCACTCTGGCTGGAATCGCCACACTGTGAAGATTTCGTTCCGTGTCTTGTAGTACTCCCTCCAAGGGACGTGATCGGCCCATTGTTGCTTATAGCCGGCAATGTTGAGGATTCTGGGCTCTCCCACCGCGTGTTCCAGGATGCTCTGACGAACAACTGCGATTTTGTAGCCTGAGCGCCGCAAACGCAGGCAATATTCCATGTCGATGTAGTCAATGAAGTAGTCGGCTCGTGGGAGACCGATCTCCTTGATCGCTTTGCATCGAAGCAGGCTTCCGGACGAGATGACTGCGTCTACGAACTCAACTCCGTTTGGGCTGTTGAAATCAACCTTCTTCCAGCAGTTTTGCCAACGCAGGCCGGGATATTCTCTTCCCGTCGCGAGGTTTATGCATTTTGGCGCGACAATCGCAACGCAACCGTTCCTCGCGCTCTGACGATCCAGGCCGGCCAGAAGATTTGCGAGCGCATCTGTTGCAGGGAAACTGTCCTGGTCAAACTGCCAAATCCAGTCGTGCCCTTGGGCAATCGCATATCGCAGACCAGCCACGTAGCCCCCACCAACACCTTCGTTCGTCGGAAGATTCAAGACTGTCACTTCTGGGTAGAGGCTCGCGAGCACGCTTGATGTGCCATCTGTCGATGCATTGTTCACGACGATGATTTCGTCGATACGATGGCTTTGAGCGAGAAGTGCATCGAGATGGCGCCGCATAACTTGTTCGCCGTTGTACACAACAGTGACGCTGGTAATGCTCACACTGCACCCCCAAGCGCCTCTTTGTGTGAACCGTCGAACCGTATCCGATAGAAAAGGGCCATGAACATTCCGAATGTAGCTCCAGCGAATGAAGACGTGAGGTGCGGATTCGTCCAGCCACTGAAAAGCCATAATGCAAAGAGCAGAATCAACCAGGGTTTCGCTGGATGACGGGCAGCGAGCAAGTCACGGCTTGATGCAAGAATGAGGGTGACAATGCCTGCGATCCCTAGAACTCCGAATTGCATCGACATAGCCATCCACTGCAATTCGTACGAGTAGCGGTTTTCCTCGTTTCTAATGACAGTGTGGGAATGAGTTCCGAGTCCTTTGCCGATCAGAGGGCTTGACTGGATCTCGTCGAGCAGAGCCTTGGATTGTTCGATTCGGATCAGGTCAGAATCGCTCGCCTGGCTGGAAAAGAACCTGTTCTCGACGACTGGTTGTAGTGCTTCGTAATAGATGTATGCAAGTGGAATCAGCGGCACCATCAGTGCGACCAGAAGCTTGGTTCTCCGTTCGAGGATCATTGCGCCTGCGATTGCTACCGCATCGAGAAACCAGATGTAGCGAGCGAAAGCGAGTAGACCTGACAACAGAAGGGCCGTTACTATCCCGACCACCACGAGCTTGCGAAAGCGGACTCCGCTGACGCTCGGACATAAAAGAGCAAACAGAGCGAAACTGGAGGCGATGTCGGAAGGGAATTCGATTCGGGCTATTCCGAAGCCAATCTCTCCTCCAACGAGCGACTCTTCGCCAAAAATGTCCGCAATCGCCTGGATCGGATCAATCTTTTGCCCGATTGTGAATGCAATGAGGGCGAGTTTCATCAAGGCGAGCAAGACAACACCGTAGATAACTGCTCGCGCGACCTGTTCTGGCTTGAGAAGATGTCGTCGGATGCAGAAAATGCAAAGCCATGCGAGCACCACTGTGGAAGCCATGTCCTTTAACTGCAAAAAAATCTGCTTAGTATCTGATTCAGGACCTAAGACTGCGATCAGTCCCCAGAAGGACAAACCGGCAACCAACAGCCCGAGCAAGGTCAAGTCGTCGATCGAGGGCCAATCGTCCGAGTGAGTGGCGAGGTAGAAGATGAGGACAACAGTAAAGAGTGAAAATACGGGTATCTTCACATTGAGCCCGAAAACGGAACCGGACGGCAGACACACCGCGATTATCAGCAGCGCCTGCAATAGAGTTGCGGTGAGTGGTGTTCTCCGGTTTTGAACTGAGTCGATCATCGGTTGCCGTAAAGAAACAGATCCTTCGCTACGCTCTCCCAACCGGCCGCGTATCGCCAATAACCCCGGTTAAAGATTTCTCGCATCACCTTCGGCACACGGGAGAACGTCTGCTGGTGCAACTGAATGCGGTGTTCGAGATGAGATATCTTTCGCTCGATTTCTGTGATCGCCAGATGAGCATTTGGCAGGTGTCCGTTATGTTCGGCGAGCCTGTCATACAGGCGGCGAAAACGCCGAATCTCGTCCTGATACAGCGATGCCTTGGTAGAACGGGCCCGCATCAGTCGTTCCCGCAAGGTTGTTGTGCCAAGTCCGATCTGCTGATTGATGTGGCGGCGATATTGCATCAGGGGTTGTGTGACTAGTGCAAAAGGGCCAGACGCGGCGAGGAGGAACGACATCCAGCGGTCATGAACGTCGTTGTCGGGAATCGGTAGCAAGACATCAGTCCACTGCCGTCGAAACCCCAAGACTGCACCGGTCACGACTGGGTGCTTAATCAGAACCTTCACACCATGTCCCGCGGCAAAACGTCGTTGTTCACGGGGATCAAATCCGAACGAGTGCCATAGGCGCAGGTTTAGTGGCTGCGAGTCGTGGTCAATCACGTCCGCATCGCTGAATGCGGCGACCACCATAGGAGAAGACAGGAACACCTGTTCAAGATGCGCAAGCTTGTCGGGATACCAGATGTCGTCCTGATCAGCCAGCGCCACAATGTCGGAGCGGCACAACGCGATTGCTTTTTCGAAGTTCCGGGTGGACCCCAGGGTCGACTCATTAACCGTCAGACGAACCGGAAAAGGCATACGACCGGCGAAATCCTTCACTACTTCCGCGGAACGATCTGAGGAACGGTCATCGCATACAACCAGTTCATCCGGCAGTCGCTTCTGCGCAGCAATACTCTCCAGTTGTTCCGGCAGGAACCGCCCGCCGTTAAACGTGCACATCGCAACTGAAATCGTTAACTTCAAACGTGTTCACCTTGTCGGTTCGTCGTTTGCTACGCGAACCGAACAAGTCTTCTTACTTGCTTAACCCCTGGAATGAAAGCTTCAATCTTGTTCCAGTCATACGCATCGAAGAATCGTGTGAGCAGAATCAGTGCCGAGTAAAGTGCTCCAAATATCAATCCCATGACAATTAGTCCAAGCCATGACAGATCCCTAACGGGGTGCACTGTAAGGATCAGCAATAGCACGGCAATCGAACACGCGACGGGTTTGACATAGCTTTCGCGTAACAATCGGAAGAACGAATAGTTCGTTTCGCGATGGAATACCCAAACAAAGTACGCGGAAGCGATGATCAACGAGGCCGAAGTTCCGAGCACGGCTCCGGCAAAGCCGTACCTGTAGATCAATCCGAAGCTAAGCACCACGTTGAGAACAATGCCCAGGAGGGCCGAGTCCATGCCTGGCTTGAGTTGTCCGCTCCCCGCAAAGATCAAAAAGCCAGGTCCCGTGAACAGGTTGACCAGGCCAACCGTGACTAGAATCGCTAAGGGGTATGCGACCATTCGCAGTCCAGAACCGAGCCAAAGTTCGACGAAGCGGCTCGAGATCACAACCAGGTAACACACAATCGGAATGCCGACGAGAGCCAGGTATTTGTGCGTACGGAAGTACAATTCGCGAATGCGGCGATCATCCCCGAGTGCGTCCAGCTCCGATGCAGCCGGAAGAACGGGGCTCAAGACGAATCCAATCGCTCCTCGGATTTTTAACGCAACGTCGCTGGCGATGTCATACCAACCTACCGCGGCTACTCCAACTAGGAGCGAGAGGAATAGTTTCTCCACCTGGTTATGAACGGTTACAGCCGCTTGAGTTACGTAAAGGCGAAAGCTGAAGCCAAACATATGACGCGCCTCAGCGATATCGAATTGCAACGGGTTCATACGCACTTGAGGCAACAGCTTCCGAACGGTGATCAGATAAGCCGCAATTGTTAGCACCGATGACGCCATGTACCCGTACACCAGACCTCGAAGACCCATTCCACTAATCAATAAGATGGCGCTAAAGAATGCACTGAGGAAGACGTTGCCCGCGCCAATCAGGTTTGTGATATCCAAACGTTGAATTCCTGTAGTTGCCGACGAAAACATAAGGATCAAAACATTCGCCGCGACCACAACCGCGAACAGGCGGAAGAGAACGCTCAGGTCAGAGGTAGCTATGTTGCTGCCGCGGAATATCCGGAATGTTATGAGAGGTGCCGAAACAAACAAGGCAGTCGAGATCGTTGCCGCCAATGCCAGGAACAACGTGAGGCCCGAATTCAGCACACGGGCCAGACCGGCGAAGTCCCGACGGGCATGGTACTCAGCCACAAACTTGCTTAGCGTTCCGACCAGTCCGAGGTCCGTGAGCGAGGTAAGGCCATTAATTGCAAGGAAGACAGCCCAAGTCCCATACCCGGCGACGCCTATCTTCCGCAAGATGAGCGGTGTCATCACAAAAGGGATCGGGGCCACAATGGCATAGCGCAGTCCGCCAAATGCCGCATTGCGGATCACCTTTGAGCTCAATGGGGTGTCGTCCGATCGCACGCGTGCGGCGACTTTTGCAACAACGATCGGTTCGGTTCGAGCTTGACTCATGCCAGTTCGCCTACGATTTGTCGCCGGAAGCACCATTTCTGGACGCGAAGCGTTCTTTTGCTCTGTTCCGCATCCGTACCGAAGCATTGCGCATTGTTTGTAGTACTTCCTCGGTGAGCTTTTTCCCGGGATCATTTTGATCCAGTTGTCGCCAACGTTCGCTCGAGAGGATCCAGACAGTGCATAGCGAAATTGCGAAGCAGGTTCCAAACAACATGATGATGAGCCGCGGCGGAAACGACTTCTTCTCCGGAATATCAGCGACGTCGAGTACCTTGACCGTCGGCACCTCGCGCGCTTCTTCCACGCGTGCCATCTCGTACTGCTTGGTCAGCGTTTCAAATACCGTTTCTTCCACCTTTGTTCGCCGATAGAGATCAGCCCATGTCACTCCCAAGATCGGTAACTGGCGAATCGACGGGTATAACTCTGATCCGGTCGTGGTGCCATTGTTCGCCTGGCCTTGATCGTTGACCTCAGGTGTCTGCCCGCCGAGTTTCTCCAATTGTCGTTTGTATTCGTCGATGCGTGCTCTCAGGGAACGAACCCGCACATTGCTTTCCGTGTAAATTTGGCGGAGACCCTCCAACTCAGTTTCGGCCGCGATCAACTGCCCTTCCAACTGTCCTGCAGCGCCGATCATGGCCCGCCCCTGTTCCTTTACGTCCAACGCGCCGCTCTTACTCGCAAATTGGCTGAAATCCTTCTCTGCACTCTCAAGATCCTGCTGTACTTCTTTCAGGCGGCTCTCAAGGAACACTCTCTCGCGGTGTGCGGAGGACGTGTCGAGACTGATCACCACCTGATTCAACTGCTCAACGTATTCGCGCCCGATTTCTGCGACACGGCTCGGACTTCGATCACTGACCTTTACGGTAATAATTCCGCTCTTTCGGTCGGACGTTATGTCGGTACGATTTTCCAGTTGTTTCCGCGCATCCGCGTATCTCTTATATCCATAGACCTTTCGCAGATCGAACTTATTAATGATGGCGTTCTCTACCGTTTCACTCTTCAAAACGCCGACAAAAAGGTCCCCAGTTGTCTTTATCCCAAACAACTCCGTTCCCAGCGAACCTAGTTCGGTCGACTTTCCCAGCATCGCAAACATCGAAGCCAGACCCTGCCCGGCTTGATCCGGGGGCATTAGTCGCGTCGTGGTCGTATAGCGCGGAGGGATGATAAAAGCCACCACAGTTGCGCTCACCAGTCCAACCGCCGCCCAACGGTACAGAAGCCTTCTCTGGTCCCAGAGAAGCCGCGCCCAAGCAACTGAGTTTCTGTGCTTGTGCACCGGAAGGGAGATCAACTCCCGGTCGAGTTCCGGGTTTGCGTATGTCGGTGGTCTCTTACCGAATTCTCTGGTTGCCATTGTGACTAATGCCCCTGGGCTTGTCCCTCAGCGATCTGAACCGTTCTTGCGCGAAAGACCCTTGGGCCAGAACGTCAATTGCACCGATGAAGCAAAGTTCGATTGCGTGGTGGGAGAAATCACAGGAAAGGTCCATCTTTCGTACTGGATTGCGGCGGACACACTGAAGCTTGTACGCACCCAGAAATCTGCGCGGACACTGGCATCAGCGAGCGTGCCTCCACTTGGGACAAATTCATGGCTGACTTTGAGATGCCTGAATCCGAATTGCAGTTTGTTGCGAGGAGAGAGCCAATACGACGTCCAGGTCTGTACTCCCTGTCCTTCCCGCCCCACCCAATGTCCCATCAAATCCCCTGAATTTGTGTAGCCTGAGATCCATGTAGGGTTGTAGTAGAAAAACCCAGAACCCACGTTGCCGCCAATGGGAGGGTCCGTGTAAACACCCTCTGCACGAAAGTCCATTCGCGGAATCCATGGCAACCGCGGAACATAAACTCCACCCAGCCAAGCGGCGACATCTGGCGCGATAATCGGACTGATGGTGTCGTGCTGGGTGAATCCATCCGCATAAAAGGTGACCGCCCGCTTGATGCGATAGCTGAAGTCCAACCCTGATCTCCTCGAACCAGGCTTGTCTGCCGCACCCGGAATCGTCTCGCGCGTCGAGAACACGCTGCGCAGGAATGTGTGCCAAGTCAGCGGATATTCCGGGCCCCCATAGTCCGTCGTTCGTGACATGCCAAATTCGAAGTTGGGCGTGGGCTTGAAGCTGAAGCGCTCGCCGTGAACGATGGGCTGCGGATCGAGCGACTGGCCGTACGAACCCTCAAGCCCGTTGGGCGTGAACATGAATTCATAGCCGGAATACTGTCCAAGAAAAAACTCCACGCGCATCGGACCGAGATATCCAAAGATCCACGGCAGCTTGAACGGAGTGATCCTGTCGATGCGGAACATGGTCAGTGGTTCGGCGTTGTCGCTCACCATCATGCCGCCGCCTGTGTCGGGTCCCCAATGCAAACTCTGTTTGCCGTACGAAAGTTGCCAATCCGAAAGATTCATCGTGACGTATGCATCAAGCAGTCGGAAGCGATTGACCGCCGCGGTTGGAGTGTCAGGGGCGACTGGAAATGGCGGCGGGACAATCGAATGACTGAAGTCCTGCATCGAGATGGCTTCACGCGCCGAGAGTGGCAGTGCTGACGCCGAAGGAGAGTGTTGAAACTCGCTGCGGATATATGCAGAGAATGGCCCGCCTGTGACCCATCCCGAAGTTCCTGTGACATTGTTGAAGCCTTCTTCGTACGGGCGGCCGAAATCGTTCACGATGGTTTGCCCGAAGTGATACCCGTCCGTCAACGGTTCGCCAACGATTTGAGTGCTGCGCGTATAGATCGACTCAACCCGGAATTCGGCGTTGTCGCCGCCACCGAGTCGCTCTACCTCCCCGACGAACTCCTTCATCAAATCCTGATACAGGCGCCCCGCTTCGCCGTATGCCTGATCGCCCGACATGCGATCGCTGGCCTCACTCAGCTGCCGGGCACATTCCATGCGTGTCCAAGGCCGCATTGCCGAGATCGCACTGTTGATATATCCCAGGGCCGCGAGTCGTTCGAGCGCGGGATAAACCCAGCTGTCGAGGGGTACATACGGCGAGCCCATGTATTTCCGGGGCCAATTCCGTGGACGGTCGGGATGAATGCCTGGAGACTCCCACGTCGACCCCGGCAGCAGTTCGTTGTGATGCTTTCGATAGACGTACTCGCTGGTCAGATAGCCGATGGCCGCTCCGATCAGCACGTCAGAAGGAAAATGCTGTTTGCCCGTAATTCTCGACGCGCTCACCGCTGTGGCCATTCCATAAGAGATGAACTTCATGAAGGGGCTGGGATATTCGTGTGCGACAATGCCCGCAATCGCCCAGGCGCCTGCTGTATGCTCCGATGGAAAAGAGCGGCCTGATTTCCAGAACTCTCCTTTTCCATTTCCTTCAAGCGGACGTTGACGTCCCGTGGCGAACTTCAAGGCTTCCAAGACGCCGAGGGCATCGATCGCTGCTTCTCCGCTCAAGAATCCGGTTTCACGCTGATGCTCGTTGTGCTTCAAGAGCCCCAGAAAGTAAAGGCCCGCAGCACCTCCAGCCATGGAATAAGCTCCGTAGTTTGAAAAATTCTGGGATCGTCTCAGCGTATCGGGGTCGTTGGAAAGGGATCGGCTCATATCACTGTCGGTCACAAGCAGAGCCGCCGCGAAGCCTCCTAGCGGTACAAGCCAGGTAGCGTCTGAGAATCTTGCTTTTGCTGGACTCGTCCAGATACCGACCTGGTCACGAAACAGCGCCGAAGGTAGTGTTGCGACGCGGTTGTGGGTACCCTCAGGCTTGGGTGTCTCCGGAAGGATGTTCAGATCGGGAGGCGCATGGTTCGGCTGGACTGCGGCAGGCAACGGACCTTCACTCGTCTCTAGTGCAGTGCCGAGACGGCTGTCCTGTGCAGCTGCGATCGTGCTGGCGAACAATGACATCGCAATAAACCAAGCCCACATCTTCCCCAGAAATCGATTCAAGTCGACCTCAGTAGTGAGCAGCCAGAATGGCGCTGGTTGTGATGGAGCTGATGATCTGCGCATTCTGGAACAGCGTCTTCCATATTGGCGGCCCACCAATAGCCTTCTCCGGAACTACGACCATGTCTCCGGGTTGGAGCGGCGTATCCATGCCATCGCCTGCGACCCAGAACGAGCCGTTATTTCCGATAACTGTCCCGTTAGCCCGGACGACAAATGTTGCTTTTTTGTTCGCGAGATTTGTAGGACCTCCGGCTTGCATCAAGTACCACTTCGCGCTCTTTCCTGGCCGGTATGCGACCGCCGTTGCTCCGTACACCTGGCCCTGTACCATCACGTAACTCGGGCGTTTCGGCACCACGAGTAGATCGCCGGCTCGCACGGTAATGTCATGGGGCGTGTCTTCCCAGTCCTTGAGATTGGAGGAAATTTGTATCGTGACCCTGCCCGTCGGCGGAGTGTTCATAAGGTCGTCGAGAGTACTTTGCCATTGGACCAGCGCAGAACCGGCCGACGCCTTTTCGTCAGGATCACTTGAACTCGCCGCTGTCAGTCTCAGTGCCGTTTGTTGTTCGCGCACGCGTTGAATCAGCTCTCCATACGACCTTTGCTCGAGTTTCTGCACTTCCGATCGCAGGAGTACTGCTCCATATGGATACGCCGCAGGAGAAAATCCGCCCGCCCGTGCCAGAACTGAACTGAGACGTTCGCCAGGACGAATTCCGTAAGTTCCCGGATGCAACACTTCTCCCCGAATTGAAATGGATGCTCCAAGATCGTTCCACCCGGCAATCTGCGAGACCGTGAGTACGTCGCCGTTGTTCAGAACTAGATTCTGCCGCGAATCGTTTGCCATGGCATCAGACAGCACGATCTCTTCCTGATTGCCAGTAACCTGTTTGTCGTCTTCCCACGAGTAATGCGTGAGGTCGGCAATCTTTGCATTGGCGCTCGGCTTAAGGCCGCCAGCGGCCCGTATCAGATCGGAAACTCGCATGTCCGCGCTTAGCGGATATCGACCAGGCCGAGCCACTTCGCCCTTCACCGAAACCGTTGCGGGTTCTATCGCCGCTGCGTTCTTGTGTACCAAAACACGATCGCGCGCGCGCAGAACGATGTTGTCCGCCGGACTGCCGTCCAGTGCGCTGCTCAGCTTTACGTTTAGAATTTTCAATGTGCTGTCTGGCAGATACCGGAATACTTGTGCATCCCCTTCAGCCGCATCTGGAGCCAATCCCCCGGCTAAGTGAATAGCGTCTCTCAGATGGATGTCGCCTGACGTGCGGTATGTGCCAGGCATGCGCACGTCGCCCCAAACCGATACATCCGGAGGATTTTCAAAGTCGTAGCGTCCAAAGAATTCGACTGTGTCGAGCGGTTTGAGCTCGGGAGATTTGTCAGGATCAGCCAATGCCTCGGCAACACTGAAGCTCTGAACCGTTGGGCGATAGTCTGGAGCGCTCAGGCGAACGATCTGGGCATACTGCAGCGCGGGCTCCGGCAGCAGGTCCTTGTACGTTGCGACGAGATCCGTCACGCGCATTCCGGAACGGTAAGAGTACTTCCCAGGCCGGATGACATGCCCTTCCAGGTAAACCGCGTCCTGATTGTAGGGAGCGATCGGAAAGATACGAATCTTGTCGGAGTCTTGTACCGGGAACGACTCGAGCTGTTTGTAGGCTTCGCTATTCGAATCGTTCGCGGGAACATCGAGGTTCAACATCGTTTGCTTCTGATGCGCAATCGTCCGTTGCACTTCGATGTGTCCAAGAGTTGCGGTCGGCAGCAATCCACCGGCCAGCGCGATTACATCTGCCAATGACTTTTCGTTCTTCTGCTCGTAGACTGCAGGACGCCGTACCATTCCTTCGATCGTGATCTCCGGACCAAGAGGCGGCACCATCACAGTGTCACCACTCTCCAGGCGCGCAATATCGCCCTTGACGCCGTGAAGAAGCAGGTCATAGGCATCGACATCCTGTATCAGCTTGTTCCCGCGGTAGTGCTTCAAAATGCGCAATGAGCCGCGACCTGTCGGTCCACCTGCCGCAAACAGGGCATTCAAGGGTGTCGACAGCGAACTGACGTCGTATGCCCCTGGTTTGACGACATCGCCCACGATATAGACTCGCACCGTACGCAGCCTCTGCAACGACACATCAGCAGAGATGTCGCGAAATTGAGTTCGGAGCGTTCTCTGGATCGACTGCTGCACCTCGCCCAGTGACTTTCCTGCAACGAGCAGCGGACCAACCTCCGGCAGACTTACGCGTCCTTCGCGATCCACAGCGCGGTAGAACTTGCGGGAGACTCCACCCCAGAGATCAATCGAGATTCCATCTCCGGGCCCGAGGACGTAGTCAGGTCCGACTGGCATGTCCATCGGGATCATTTGCAGGTCACGCGTGCCATTTTCAAATATCTGCATTCCAAATCGTTCCGATGCTGGCGGCCGCGGCGTTGCCTGAAGGTACATGTCGTACAGCGAGGGAATCATTTCGTACGGATTCGATTTGTGTACGAGTCGTTGAGTGGGGCTGACTGACTCACGAGTATTCCGGGTGCTCGAATCGCGAGTCCCATTCAGGTCATAGCTCCCCAAAGAAGCGACTGAACTTGAATGATCGGTGTTTTCAGAAGAGACAGCCCCCAATGCACGACTAGAACCGTCTTGGGAGAAATACGAATTCAGTGACAGGTCCTCTTGTTGGCGCAGATCTTTCTGCTGTTGCGCGTCTGTGCCGGTGTCGCGCTGTGGATAAGCGTCCCCACTGTCGGGTCCCAGGAGGGAATCCTGGCCGCTCGTGCGCACCAATCCCGCCACGTCATTTCTGGGAGGAGCGGACTGAGGTGCGCCCGGAGTTGTTCCAGGCTCTTCTTGCCAGTCGGGCACAATCGGCTGAGGTCCAGTCCTGTCTGGCGGAAGCTCCTCAATCGTGCGACCGTTGTTGTCGTTCGGTGTCGTACAGGTGGCAATGGACGCATCACATTGTCGGGTTCGACCGAGGTCGTTCGGTTGTTCAGTTGGCCTGACTCGAGAACTCTGCTCGCTCTGGGCCATCCATTTTGCCCGTTCGCGAATCAGAATTTGCTGCTCCTGCCCTTGTGGTGACTCCGGATTTATCGTTGGTTTGAGATATCCGAATCTCTGCACGAGAGCCGTTGCCACGGAGCGAAAAGTGATGTCGTTTTCCAGACGGTCGAAAATCGCCTCGTCGGTGAGGTCCGTATCGGCAATGAGTTGACCGTGATCGGTCGCATCTTTGGCGACCCATCGTTTGAGTTCCACCATCAACCCGGGGTCCCGATGGAAAATAATAGCGAGTTGCCCGACCGATGCGGCCACCCGAGCCATGTTCTGACGGGACAGCTCAGACTGAGCTACAGGTTGCTGTCGTGTTTGCCCTGTCAATGGGTTGAGTGAAAGCGCCAATGTGACGCACAATACTCTCCACCGGCTCACGAGATGAGTCGTTAAGGTGCCGCCGAGCGTCGCATACCGCACCGATATCTGCTTTCTCAAGTTACTTTCCCCAAACTCATCAACATTGGCTTATATCCGAGCCAGCCCCACCAAGCCTGGCCTGTCGCGGATCGCGCTCAGAACTCCAGCCTCCGAACTTTCGACCGGTTTGTTCCTGATGTCGACCATTGCCCAGTAGTAGACGCCGCGGTTCTGTTCGGGTGCCAGGGCTAGAATCCTCATCCGTGGATAACGACCCAGGAGAAAACCGCACTGTCCAAGCGGCCTTTCGGGCTCTTCGAGTGCAAGAATCAGAACATCCGGCTGTGTTTGATCGACAATATCGTTCAAGTCGTTCTCATTGATGACTTCGCCTACGATCTCGATGTCCGGTTGATCGGCAATGGTTGCCATCAGCATTTCGCGCATCAAGCGCGGCCTGTTGGCAACGAGAACGCGCACCCGTTTCAATGTGTTCTCCTCTGCTGATGATTATGAGAAAACAGCGAGAACATACCAAGGCTCAATCCTGTCCTACTGCGAAGTGACAATTCAGTACTGCTCCGGCGTACTAGTACTGGCGCTTGCGGGGTACTGGAGAAGTACTACTCGCAGTAAGAACGGATGTGTATCTGGCGATGGATCGTAAAGAACGGGTTCATGAAGAATCTTCCCGGGCGTCGACAAGTATCTGTCGAAAGACAAGTTGGAGCCGGCAGTACGGACCGGCTCCAAGTGAGTTATGTGCAAAGGAGTTAGCGAAGGTCTGTTCCCGTCGCGTAAGATTCTGCGCGGCCTTTCACCTTGTCGCTGATGTTCTGCACTTTGCCGCTGATCGAATCCCGCAACTCCTGTCCGCTCGTGGGCGCCAGCAATATTCCTGCAGCGACTCCCACTCCAATCCCAGCTGCAAAGCTGAGGACGTTTCGCAGAGTGTTATCTGGCTCCGGATAAATTACACTCCTCGTATCGTCCGCCAGTTGGGATGCTCGATCCGAAACTCGATCGACGCGGTCGGCCGCTTCATCCATGATGTAAACCACAGATTTCAATACTGATTTGACGAACTTGTTCAGCCTCATGGTCAGTTATCCTTTCCGGTTTTATCTGAGCCTAGAACGTTGGTTTGCATCATGTCAGTCGGGAAAATCTGGTACTCGGTCGGAAAGCGCGGGGTAGGTCGTGGCTTTTGCAGTTCTGCCGGCAGAACGGCGGGCCGCGATACAATACCCTTTCGCTCACAAGCTGCGTTTTGGAGAGAACCTGAATGACTACGACGCACCAACCAAGGCCGCAGGTTTCCACCGAAGTTCCCGCGGTTCCGCTTACTACAGAAGGTTACAGCGTGCTCCATCAGATGCTTCGCCTCCGCTGGCCTGCCTGGCGTGCCGTCGCTGCGTCTGAAAGAACGCAAATCGTACAGGAGGCGTCCGAAGTCCTGTCAGCGATGGAGAAGCATTCGCCGGGGCAATCCGCGTTGTACTCCCTCATCGGACACAAAGGGGACCTGATGCTGATTCACTTTCGCAACACTTTTGCGGACCTGAATCAGGCGGAACTCAAGCTCGCAAACCTGCGCCTCAGTGATTACCTTGAGCCGACGACTTCTTACCTTTCGATCATCGAACTTGGCCTCTACGATTCGACCTTAAAGATCTACAAGGAATTGACCGACCAGGGAATCGAGCCGCACTCCGACCAATGGAAAGCAGAAATTGAGTGCAAGCTAAACCGGCATAGGGAGGCAATGAAGCCTCGTCTGTATCCTGAGATTCCCCCGAACAGGTACGCATGCTTCTATCCCATGGATCGCCGCCGCGGCGAAGAAAAAAATTGGTACAAGCTACCGATAGAAGAGCGTGCGCGGCAGATGAACGATCACGGCCTGGTGGGCCGACGTTATGCTGGGGAAGTCCGACAGATCATCAGCGGATCGATTGGCTTCGACGATTGGGAATGGGGTGTCGACCTCTTTGCAGACGATCCTCTCGTCTTCAAGAAGCTGATCTACGAAATGCGCTTCGACGAAGTCAGCGCAGTTTATGCGCTGTTTGGCCATTTCTATGTAGGTGTCAGGGTTCCCGCAGCCAATCTGGAAAAACTGCTATCCGGCGAATTGCCCTAAGATTCACCACGGACTCACGGAGTCCTGCTCTTGGCGGCTCTGTGTCTTCGAGGAAGGATTTGATTTCGTTCAGGAGACCCGAATGTCCACGCTAGGCCTCATTGAGTACGAGAACGCCAGTCCTGAAGTGCGCGCAGTCTACGACGACATCATGGCTACCCGCAAGACCGACTGGATCAACAATTTCTGGAAGGCGATTGCCCACGATCCCGCCGCACTCAAGCGCACGTGGGAAGACATCAAGCAGATTATGGCGCCAGGCGCGCTCGATCCTCTGACCAAGGAGCTGATTTACGTGGCCGTCAGCGTCACCAATCAGTGCCACTACTGCATTGCCTCGCACACAGTGTCAGCGCAAAAAAAGGGAATGACCGACGCCATGTTCAAGGAGTTGATGGCTGTCGTAGGCATGGCCAACGAAACCAACAAAATGGTCACAGGTTACCAGGTGGAGATCGATCCGCAGTTCAAGAAGTAAGGGGTTTCCTGGGCCGACTCACCGCGGTTGTGTAGTTGCGTTGTTCGCTGCCGCTTTCTTTTCTCGCGCCTTGCGCGCTGCGTCACCAAGCGACATCTGGGTCGTTTCATCGGGAGGGTTATCGCTCAAAGTGACGGAATCGTAGTGATCACTCTCGGCCTGCTTGGTGTTCGAAGGCCCGGCCGGCTTCGCTGCCGCCGCGGTGGAAGTTCCCGTTCCCTTAGATTCCTGTGCCGGGAGCGGTTTCTCGAATTTTGCTTCTTCCACTGACACTTGGGAGTGATCCACAACTTTGTCGGCGTCCAGTGGTTTCAGTTTATTCGACTGCAATTCGTAACGCCCTTGTTCGGGAGCCGTCAGAACCAGCCTTCCGTGTCCCTTCATAAAGCCTTGGGCTATCTCCACCCGGATGAAGTATTCATTCCCGGGTTTCACGTCGATTTGAATACCCGACTGGGCGTCGTTGGAGCGAAATTGATGCTGGCCAGGATCGACATTCAAGGCAAAGTAGCGCCCGTTCTCCATGCGTGCTAGTTGTACCTCATCGCAGTAAACCGAAGGAGCCAATGCGCTGCCCACAAACTGCTTGTAGCGATATACGTAAACCATCGCCTTGTTCGAGGGATTGGCAGGTGCTTTATCCTGCGCGACAGCTATGGTGGCCATAAAAACAAGCGCAGAAGCTGCGATTCTTAATGCACGCATTTCTTGCCCTCCAGCGCCTCCGGACGAGCACAGAGACACTTGGGATCAGAAATAGCATGCACCCGACGGGGGCTCAAGTTACGGCCGTACCTCTGGGGAACTGATCCACTTGGACTCAAGGGACGCGCCCTTGCAGAAGCCACCTATCTAGCCCTGGGTGAACCCTTCGTTCGGAGTGGCTTTGTTGTGCGCGATGGCAGAACCTTCCACTCATGCGCCTTCATATCGACTTTCCTGCCTCGAAAGCGAACCCCTTCCGATTCCAACCTGAGCCGCTGCTCGATGGCAGAGTCTCCCATCAGCTTGATGGCTCCGCCGGCACCGAGCACGCGTTGCCACGGTAAGCCGAAACTTCGTTTCAACACACGGGCAACCATCCGTGCTCTGCCGGGAAGCCCTGCTGCCCGGGCAATTCCGCCATAAGTCGACACCTTGCCCCGCGGAATGGATCGAATGACACGCTCGATGCGAAGAAGCATCGCCCCATTGTCATTCTTTAATTTCCTGGGCTTTTTCATCCGGAGCAGTAAGGCCGGCCCGCAGTCAGCGAGCCGGCCTGTAGAGTCGATATGCTATTCAGGAACGCGTTACTTCCCGAGCACGACGCTCGCTATGCCGCCGTACGAAACGCCTCCAATGCGTCGTACTCCGATTCATGTACGTCGAAGACCGTGAGCAGCTTGGTTACTTGTAGCAGATCACCCACTCTGCGCGTCAGGTTGGCCAACTTAATTGTTCCGCCTGCATTGTGCGCTGTTGTATGCAACGCCACGAGTGTTCCCAAGCCGCCCGAATCGATGTAATTCACTTCGCCCAGATTAAGGACGATTCGTTTGTTGCCGTCGGCAATCGCTTTCTTCAATTCATCGCGCAGCAGTGACGATTCTTCGCCGAACACGATTCTTCCGCTGCACCCGATTGCCAGGATTCCGTCAACGGTTCTTTTATTGAGCTTTAATTGCATTGCGACCTCCCTCCGCCTCTTGCTGTATCGTTCTACGCCTCATTGTTTGGCTGCACCAGCCTATCGTGCCGCCCCGACCTGCGCAAGTTGATTGCGGTCAGGGCTATCCCTTTCCGTCTTGGACCGCGTGGTTTTTCGGCGTGTCCTGCACAGTCGATCATCCCGTATAATCGTGTCTTCGCCTCATGTCCTACACGGTCCTTGCCCGCAAATATCGGCCCCAAAAGTTCTCCGAAGTTATCGGACAGGAGCATGTCACCCGCACTCTCCAGAACGCGATCGAGCAGGGAAGGACCGCCCACGGATACATATTCAGCGGTCACCGCGGGATCGGCAAAACGACCGTTGCGCGCATCCTCGCGGCTGCGCTGAACTGCCGTTCAAAGGACAGCCCCGTGCCCGAGCCGTGCGGAGTCTGTGAATCTTGTACCGAAATCCGGGCAGGGAACTCGGTGGACGTCATTGAAATCGACGCTGCTACCAACCGCGGTATCGATGAAATCCGTGAGCTGCGCGAGGCAGCTCGCTACCGTCCCGCCCGCGACCGCTTCAAGATATATATCCTCGATGAAGCCCATCAGATCACAGATGCCGCCTTCAACGCACTTCTGAAGACGCTGGAAGAGCCGCCCGATCACATCGTTTTTATGCTGGCTACGACCCAACCTGAGGATATCCCTCAGACAATCCGTTCCCGCTGCCAGCACTTCAGCTTCAGAGCAGTTAAGTTTGATGACATCGTCGGTCAACTCCGCGACCTTCTTTCCCGCGAAAACATCGAAGCCGACGACGACGCACTCGCTCTGTTGGCCGAAGCTGGTGATGGTTCCATGCGCGACGCCCTCTCGATCCTTGACCAGGCGATCGCGTCTTCAACCGGAAAATTAACTGCTGAATCCGTCCGCAATCTGGTAGGGGCTGCTCCGGCACATATTCTCGAACAAGTCATGCAAGCGGTCTCCGAATCGAAGGGTGACGAAATTCTTCGCCAAGTCGACCACCTCATTAGCGAGGGCCACAGTCCTACGCACTTTGCCCGGCAGATGGTGCGGTTTCTCCGCAATGCGACCGTTGCCAAGATCGCCGGAAAAGAATCGGCACTCCTCCAGATTTCCGGCGAAGAGCGTGAGCGCGTCTCGCGTGTCGCGGACTTGTTCGGTGAAGAAGACCTGACGCGTCATCTACAGATCATGCTCCGAACTCACGGCGAGCTGGGATACAAACAGGAACAGCGTTTTCATCTGGAACTGGGCCTGCTGAAGATGGCGCATGCGCAGAAACTGTTGCCCCTTGAGCAACTCCTCAGTGATGCCGTGGTGCCACCTGCTTCTGCGGCACGGCC
>AR_comb_assmDRAFT_10063477_pt1 | contig 30000 bp, 27 predicted proteins | sample ArasoioldDNA_FD_10543 | JGI IMG/M metagenome (IMG submission 10543) | reverse complement strand
GGTTTTCCATAAACAGTGTTTAGTTCATTTGTATTGTCGCCCTGTGCTTGCTTTGATTTTACTTCAATTGTTTTAATCGGTTGAAGGGAGCTAACCCTGCACGTTCCACCATTAACAGAATAAATTTTTGCGCTCGTTAGCTTTCCATTTTTCCAATCAATCGAGACTGTAAAATTTCCTCTTGCTTTAAGCCCCTTAACCGCTCCATTTTTCCACGCAGTAGGTAATGCAGGTAATAGAAAAATTTTGCCTTCATGACTTTGGACAAGCATTTCAGTAATGCCTGCCGTTGCCCCAAAGTTTCCATCAATCTGAAATGGCGGATGCGCGTCAAATAAATTCGGATAAGTCCCGCCGCCTCCCATAACTTCCCTGCTTTCCCGTGGGTTAATATAAGTAAATGCGTCGCTCAGGATTTTATAGGCATGATCACCGTCCTGCAATCTTGCCCACCAATTAATTTTCCAGGCCATAGACCAACCAGTACTTATGTCTCCGCGATGTATTAATGATTGTTTCGCGGCCGCAGCTAGTTCCGGTGTTGTGCTTAAAGTGATCTGGCTTCCCGGGTACAAACCAAATAGATGAGAGATATGACGATGTTTATCATTCGGGTCATCCCAGTCACTAAACCATTCCTGTAGCTGTCCGTGTTGACCGATGTGATATGGATATAGCTTTTCGTTTGCTTCAATCAATTCATTTTTAAAGTCGCTATCCATTCTTAAGATGTCAGCTGATTTAATAACAGCTGCGAATAGCTCACGGGTGATGGACATATCCATGGTACTCGCCATGCTAACCTGGTATTCTTTTCCATTTACTTTCATTGTGTTTTCCGGAGAGGTGGATGGATTGGTGACCAAATAGCCGGTTTTTGGATCCATAACCAACCATTGCAGGAGAAATTGAGCAGCTCCTTTCATCAAAGGGTAAGCTTCTTGCTGTAAGAATTTTTTATCCCCGGTAAATAAATAGTGCTCCCATAAATGAATGCTGAACCATGCACCAGCCATTGGCCAGCAGCTCCAGCGTGCCATCGCCCTCGGATCATCCCACCCTAGTCCGCCCGGTGGTGACGTCTTTGCCCACAGATCAGAATTGTGATGCGTCACCCACCCTTCATTAATATTGTAATTCGTCTTTGCAGTCACGGCACCATTAACTGCCAACTCTTTCATAAAATCAAACAAGGGTTGATGACATTCAGAAAGGTTTGTATTCTCCGCGGGCCAGTAATTCATTTCCGTGTTAATGTTTGTTGTATAGTTACTGCCCCAGGGCGGTTGCACGTGATCGTTCCATATTCCCTGCAGATTTGTTGGGCGAGAGCCGGGTCGCGAGGAAGCAATCATTAAATATCTTCCAAACTGGTAATACAAGGCTTGCAGTTGGTAGTCGTCGGGTGAAGCAGCATATTTTTTTAGCCGTTCATCCGTGAGTTGTTTTACCTTTTGCATATCAACACCAAGATTTAATATTACCCTTTTAAATAAGGATTGGTAATCTCGGATATGTGAGGCCTTTAATTGTGAGAAAGACTTTTGCAATGCTTTATTTAGATTGGCATTTGCCTCAATGAAAGGTTCCTTTCCCTCTCTTCCTGGCGACCTGTTAAAACCATTAAAGCTCGTTGCTTCTGAGAGATAAATTGTAGCTGCATTTGCATTCGACACTATCAATTCATTGTATCGTTGTTTCACCGTGCCACCGTCTGCTATCAGTCGCACATGCACTTCGAAATTCATTCCCTCGCCGTTCCAATCATCATACACTACTTGTTGTGGTTCGTAATCCCGATTGGCAACAAACTTAGGCGCCTTGCCCCTCAACAGTAATTGATCATTGCCAACCGTTGTGGTTTGGTACTTTAACTTACTCGTAATGGAGGTGACAAAACTGATAGCTCCTTTTTTATCAGCTGTAATCCGAATGATCATTACTTTGTCCGGGTGACTGATGAATGTTTCCCTTTTATAGGTAACTCCCCTAATTGTATATCTAACTGATGCAATTGCATTATTTAAATCAAGATCCCGGTAATAAGATGCAGGAACAGTATCAGGCAAGATGTTTTGTATCCAGAGATCTGCTAGCGGCAAATATCTTGCGGAATAAGGACCCTGCATTTTTTTCCAAAGAATTGCTGCGCTATCATAGTTGCCTGCAAAAACCTGTTCCCTCACCAACGGCAAATACCTTGGCCCATCAGGATTATTGCCAGGATTAGGATAACCGGACCACAAGGTGTTATCGTTTAATTGAAATCTTTCCCTTGCAACGCCACCAAAAACCATTGCGCCTGTTTTTGCATTACCGAGTGGCAGCGCCTCTTCCCAAATAGTTGCCGGTTGATTATACCATAGTTTTAAATAAGGATCATTAGGCGATGTTTGTGTGATACCAGTTTCAGTTGTCAGCAGAAATAATATGAATAAAAGACTTCGCATCTGTTTATATGTGAATACGCCTGTGAAGTTGTTTTAAAAAAATATCGCAGAACATCATCCTGCGATATCTTTCCCAGCATATTCTTTTTTGTTATTGCTTTTGATAAAATAGAACCCTGTCAATTACGTGTATCGGGCCATTGGTAGACAGAATGCCGGCGGTACGCGCCTGGATACCTGGCGCAGAAAGACCAGACATCGGAACCGCACTACCTGGGAAATCGTTAATCCTTAATCTTGAATCCCTGTCGTTTAAAACACGAAATGCAATAAGACTCTCAGGATTCAGCGGGTCATAATTCTTTGGCATGTAGGTAGTATCAAATTCCGGATCTGGCGTTATGTTTTCAAACGTATGCTCTCCTTTAACAATCAGTGAGAGCAAATAATTCTTCACTTGCAACGGCGGGTAATCTTCCCATTTGGTGGCCGGTACAGCAGGCGAGCCCACTTTGTATTTACCAAAATAACAATCCCCCTGCGTAACAGCAGGCGTACCGGATTTTCGTAATATGGCATCATTGTGTAAGAAAATAAAGGTCCTGTTGGCTTGTTTGTACTCATTCGTATCAATTCCGGAATAAATTATGGCCTGGTACATCCTTTTGAAGATTGTATCATCAGGAGAAGTCTCGGGGCCCAGTGCCCGTTGTTTTAAGAATTCCCATGCGGACTTATAGATATGGGGGTCAATGGTGCTTGTAATGTGCTCTTGATTTTCCTGCAGCTTCAATCCGAACAGTTTCTTGCAACCCTGCAGGAGCAGGGACGACATGCAAATGCAGCCAGTATAAAATATCAATCTATATTGAAATCCTGTTGCTTTCATAATATCATTATTAAACTAAATAGTTAATCCGAATATGGAGGGTTTTGAATCAATAAAGGATCTCGCGTCAAAGCATCTCTGGAAATCGGCCATAAAATTTTCCGTGCATCGGTAAACCCGGTTTGAGCCAACCCCAGCGATTTCTGCCTGTTTTTAATGAGCGGATCCATAACTTGCAACACACGGCCCGTTCTTACCAGATCAAACCAGCGCTTACCTTCGGCAAAGAGTTCTAACTGTCTTTCATCTAATATCGCTTTCTCCACATCAAGCTGCGTCGCAAAATTATTGTAGTTGGCAGCGTTCACGTTTCCTGCTTTTGCCCTCGCGCGGATTGTGTTGACGATGGCGATCGATCCTGTTTTATCATTATTGGCCCAATTCATTGCCTCGGCTCGCATCAATTGAATATCGGCCCAACGATACAAGGGTAATCTCACCTGGTTTTGAGCCCTGCTTGGCACCACGGATTTTCCCGTAGACGGATCAATGGGATAATATTTCCATACCTGGATAATTCGTTGAAGTGCATTTGCAATCGTGGTATCGTATGTAATGCCGCGTCTGATATCCTGTTTGTTGGTTTCCCATTTTAGCAACACTACACTGTCAATATAATAATTGGATGTTTGGTCTGATGATCCGATCTTGCCACCAATTCCATTCCCGCCATCCACGAGATAATCCCAGTGAAGAGTCCATATATTTTCCTTGGTGGCTCCTGAAACAAAAATGTCTTTGTAGGTCAGAAAGACCGGAGTTGGTGGTGTTAATGTATACCTGTTCAGCGTCGTCAACTGGTCAATTGTTGAAAGTACTTTTGCGTAATCTTTTTTCCAGAGATAGGCGTCGGCAAGCGTTGCAAGTATTCCTCCGGTATTTAATTCAAATACGTTTGTAGACGCCTTATCAACAAGAGAATTAGCTTTCAGCAAGTCAGGTATAATGATACTGTTAATTACTGAGTCAGCAGGACTGCGCGCCAAATTCGGGTCTTCATCAATATTCTCATACGGTTCTAGTCTTACAGGCACATCTCCCCAAAGTCTTACCAGCCAGAAGTACATATAGGCTCGTACACCATAAGCCTGCGCCAGGTAATTATTTCTCTGCAATTCGCTTAAATCGGAAATGCCAGGCAAGTATTTTATTGCAGAGTTGGCCCGGCCAATCGTCATGTACAAATTATTCCAGCTGGCCGTCGCCGTGAGCGAATTCAATCCATTCAAAGCAACGTTGATTTGGTTTTCTCCGGTACCGCCATAAGTGAAATTATCTGACCGGGCATCGCCCCATTCAGTAAAGCTGCCATTACCGCTGAGCGATTTTTGAAGACCATCATAAATGGCTGCATTGCCCAGTTGCGCATGTTCTGCCGTTTTCCAGAATAATTCACTTGATAGATCGGAGATAGGTTGCTGGTTTAATTGCTTTTTACAACTAATGACGGGCAGACTAAGCGCGCCGATAAATATATATAGCAGTCTTTTCATTTTCGTCACTTTAGAAATTAATATTTAGGCCCCCACCAAATTCTCTCTTTCTCGGAAAGCGCCCACTGTCCCTGCCGGGAGAAAGCGCACTTCCTAAAGATATCTCAGGATCATACCAAGAATAGTTAGTCCATGTGAGCAAGTTGTTTCCAAACACAAACACCGACAAGTTTTGCATTTTGATTTTTGAAGCTATCTTTTTTGGAAGATCGTAAGTGAGCTTAGCGTTACGCAAGCGGATGAATGACGCATCTTCCATGTAGAGACTGCTTCCGGCTCTCCCATTTCCTAGTGAGTTATTCCGGGCAATTGGATAAATCGTTACGTCACCCGGGTGCCACCAGGCGCCATGAATATAATCCGGCTCTGGCGTTACATTGGTAGTAGCATTCGAGTTAAGCTGGGCACGCGCATCATTATAAATCATACCGCCCCAGCTGATATAAAATTGGAACGATAAAGTGAATTGCTTATAGGTAATTAAATTTGTGAGGCCTGCTATCCAGGAAGGTTGCGCATTACCCAAAATCATCCGGTCATTGTCATCAATCACGCTGTCCTGCCAGGCATTCAGCCATATCATATCACCTCCTTTTGAAACAAGACCGTTGGTAGTTAGTCGCTTTACAACGCCGGTATATGGTTTGCCATCCAACAAATACCCGTTAAATATTCCATTTGTGAACACAGGGGTTAATTGACGCCCATAATCTTCGGTCCATGCATTTGATTCATCATATGCGTATACTCCCAGGGCTTTATACCCGTAAAAGTTACCCAAACGCCCGCCCTCAGAGACTTTCCATACCCCGCTGGATCCTCCAGGCAATAAATCCGTACCACCATACAATTCTTTAACGGTGTTGTTGTTAATGGACATGTTGTACGAAACATTCCACTGCAGGTCCTTATTTCGGATCGGGTAACCACTGACCACGAATTCAAATCCGCGATTTTGGATTGATCCTACATTTACTTTTACGGTATTGAAACCTGTGTTAGATGACAGTGGTGCACTGTACAAAAGATTATTCGTTATTTTGTTGTAAACGTCAGCTACCAGAGAAATTCTCCCTTTTAAAAAACTGAGGTCCATTCCTACGTTCAATTGATTCACGGACTCCCAGGCCAGTTTGTTATTTCCAAACGTCGTGTTGGGGCCTACACCGGAAACGCCATTATAGTAGTTGGATCCGAACGTATAGGTTTGAATGGCATCATATGGACCAATTTTGTCATTACCAATGGCACCATAACTAATTCTGAACTTGCCATCATCAAGATATTGTCTTGACCAATTCATAAACCTTTCCTCAGAAAATCGCCAGCCGATCGAAGCCGATGGAAAATATCCCCACTTATTGTCCCTACCAAAACGCGACGATGCGTCTGCGCGAAAATTAGTATTGAAAAGGTATTTGCCCTGGTACGCGTAGCCTAGTCGGGCAAAGTAAGAATTCTTAAAATACTTTTCTTCATAGGTAGTGGCCGGATTCTTTATCTGCGCCGAGTTCATCGTCAGCACTGTTTCAGTCACGAGATTAGTCCCTGACTGATTCGACTCGTGAGTAAATCCTTTTTCAGCACTGGTTCCCAGCACTCCTGTGATAACATGATCCCGGCCAAAGGTCTTATTGTAATTGAAGTATGCCTGCACGAGCCAACCTGTCTCGAAAACGTCATTATCTTCCAGCGAATTGTTAAGTGGGTTTGCGCTGCTGTTCAGTTTTGGGAAGAAAACCAGGTTGTGTTCATTATTTGCTTTTATTAGCGCATCCGCTGTAAGTTTCAATTCCCTTAGAAAATTGTAACTAATATAATTATACATATTGGCGTCGTAGATATCATAGTTGTTTTTGTTCAACAAAGCTTCTCCTACAGGATTTCTTCTACCGCCAATTAGTCCAGAAATTGATCCGTCCTGGTAATACATTCTAAAGTTGGGTGGACGTTGAATCGCTTGTTGCAGCGTACGTCCCTCGTCAATCCTGTTTTCTCGTTGATAGGAACCCTGAATTCGCGTGCCGAATGCAAACTTCTCAGACGGTTTGAAGTCAAGATTGAATCTTGCCCTCGCAATATCGGCCCAGCTATTTATGATCAGGCCTTTGTCTCTTATAAAACCTGCACTGGCGTAAAAATTTACGGTTTTTGATCCACCACTTACACCAAGGTCGACTTGATTACGGATGGCAGTCTGCGTAAGCTCGTCCTGGTAATCGTAATCAGCATTATAACCTGGATTTAATGAGTCAGCGGGGATACTTACAGTACCGGTTGAACTTCGTTTTTGATCCAACAGGCGTCTGTCAGCTGCATTGGCCTGTGGTATCTTGTGAGACAAATTGCCGAAACTTATTAAGTAACGAAGATCAACCTTTGGTTTTCCATCCTTGCCCTTTTTCGTCGTGATAATGATCACGCCGTTACCACCAGCGGAACCGTAGATTGCCGCAGAAGCAGCATCTCTTAAAATTTCAATTGATTCAATATCTGCCGGATTAATCCCATCGATGTTTACTCCTTGTGCACCATCAACCACATAGAGAGGATCAGCACCGGCTTCAAGGGTTCCAATACCCCTGATGCGAATCGAACTGTTTGCGCCAGGACGCCCGGATTCTTGTGCCACCACAACCCCCGGCACCTGGCCTTGTATGGCTTCGAAAACATCTTTAGGTGCCCGTTCATCTATTGTAGCGCTTGAGATCGACGATATAGCGCCGGTAACGTCGCGCTTTTTCTGGGTACCATATCCAATGACCACTACTTCTTCCAGATTGCTCGCCGACTCCAGTAGTACTATATCTATCGTGTTCCTGCTACCAACGGTCTCTTCTTTATTCGCATGACCCACCATTGAAACGACAAGCACCGAACGCTGGCTTGGAACTTCGATGCTAAATCTTCCATCAGCGTCACTGGTGACACCATTAGCACTACCTTTCACCAGCACACTCGCCCCGGAAAGTGCTTTCCCTTGTGCATTTTTAACGGTTCCGGAAACGCGGACTGATTGTGCAAGCGTTGGCAGTGTTAGAAATTGAAGGAGGATTACACACAGGAATAAACGACTGTACCATCTGCCCAGGCAGCGTTGAGAAAAGTTGTTCTTTTCCATATAGCAGTATATTTTTCAAGCCTCCACGAAACTTCGTGCGAGAAATCGTTTGCAAATGTGATGAAACCCGTTGCCCTTCAACCAAATCACCTCACCATACTTTGTCAAATGCAATTAAGTACCATTTCTTCTTTCTATTTTTCGGGCAATTATCATTGTACTAAGCTATTTTAGCATTGCCCCTCAATAAGGTTTTATGGGAAAAATTCTATAGTACAATAAAGAGAATTCCTCTTTGTCTTACGCTGCTTTTGCGCCCAGAAAATTCCTTCACTGACCATCGATACAAAATCTAAATCTTTTATCGTTTACTGCTGAATTTTTCAAAATCCTTATCCGCCAAGTAAGAATTATTAAAACCTGCAATCGCAGAATCGCCAATTTTCGAACAGGTGATTCAAAATATTTTAATAAGAGCCGTCCACGCAACATGTCATCCTAGCAGGCTTGTCAGTGTTACGCATTGAAGACAACCTTGTTTACATTTACCAAATGAAAATTCAATTCTGGTCGATTGGAAAAAACAATGAACCGTATGTAAAACACGGTATCGAGGATTTTACCGGACGCATATCCAAATATTTCCCGGTCCAATGGAATCTTATTCCTGTTCCAAAGAACGCCGGCATGATGAGTGAAATGGATTTAAAGAAAAAGGAAGGTGAGATAATTTTAGACTGGTTGAAAAATGGCGATTATCTGGTGGCGTTAGATGAAAGAGGAAAAGAAATCAATTCTGAAAGACTTGCTGAATTCCTGCAAGCAAGGGCTAATGAAAGTATCAAAACCCTCGTGTTTGTAATTGGCGGAGCATTCGGGCTGGACAACGCTGTGCTGAAAAAAGCAAACTTTACCATGAGTCTCTCGCAATTGACCTTTCCCCATCAGTTAGCAAGATTGATCCTGGCTGAACAAGTATACAGAGCATGTACGATCATTCGCAATGAGAAATATCATCACAAATAGATTTGAGATTTTAGATTACCAGCTTTAGATTTGGCCTTCATTCATTCTTGTCATGGAGCTTTCAATCACTCTCATTATCATAATCGTTACGGTGCTTGTGTCCATCAGCGGGTTCAGCAGTGCCAAGGTCATTGACGACCTGATTTTTTATCCGCCCGCCGTTACCCAACAAAAACAATGGTGGCGGTTTTTTACCTGTGGTCTCATCCACGCGGATTTTGGTCACTTAATTCTTAACATGTACGCTCTTTATATTTTTGGCATTTATGTAGAAAAAGCTTTTATAGGAATCTTTGGCCAGTATGGGAACTTTATTTACCTCTTCATGTACATTTCGGCACTGATTGTTTGTCTTCTGCCCACCTATAGAAAGCACAAGAATAACTATTACTATCGTAGCCTCGGTGCATCTGGAGCGGTCTCCGCGGTAGTCTTTTGCTTTATTTTATTGTACCCCTTGCAAAAATTAGGACTGATATTTTTACCAATAATGATCCCTGGATTTATTTTCGGTGCGCTCTATCTTATCTTTTCTTCGATTCTGGAAAGAAGGTCTGGCGATAACATCAACCACTCTGCACATATATGGGGTGCTATTTACGGGATTGTGTTTCTAACCGTGGGGGCCACTTTTCTCTCTGACTACCCGGTTCTTCAAAATTTCGTTCGGGATGTTCAGGGCTGGCTAGCCAGCTTCTAACGAAAGCTTTAAAATGTTTTTTGTTTTGACTGTTATCTTAAAGCGATCATCAATCCTCAGGCCCACCACCCAGATTATTTTCTTATTCATTTCAAGCACCCAAATTTTTTCCTTGTTTGTTTTGGACAGTTTTTGGTCAATAAAAAATCGCGCAAGTTTTTTCTTTTTTTTCATTCCAAGCGGATAGAAATAATCTCCTTCTTTCCATTTACGGAGGATGAGAGGAAACTTAATTTCCCCGGCATCGAGGCAGGCAATCAAGTTCGAGGTTTGAGCGTTGAAGTTCGATGTTGACAGTCTGGAAAATTGAATATTGAACATTGAACTTTGAACATTGTGTGTGCCTTCTTCGATTACGATTGTTTCAGCGTTCTCGGATTTACTGCCTGAAATAATTAACCAGTTTCTAAACTTAATAATCCGGAAAGGGGCATTGGACGATTGAATGAATTTACCTGATTCACTGTCGGCTAATTTGATGACCTCATCCACTTGTTTTTCCGTGAATCCGTAATCAGCAATAATCTCAAAAATGAGGGTCTTGTTTTTATATGACATTAATTGCCTGATAGGAATATGAACTTCATCGTTCTTAACCTTGCAAAGTTTTTTCTTCAATTGAGCAACAAGTAAAGAGTACAACTCGCGGGTGGCTTTAAATCGGTCGATATTGGCCCGCAAGTTTTCTTTAACCTGGGGATATGCCTTAGCTATTAATGGAATGATTTCTTTCCGAAAATAATTTCGCGTGTATTTGGTAGATTGATTCGACGAATCCTCGGCGAATTCCAGATTGTTTTCTTTCGCAAATTCGATTAACTCTTCCTTCCAGAACGGCAGAAGTGGCCGTCTGACGAGGAAGGAAGCCAAAGGAATTCCTTGCAAACCTGTCAAACCCGTGCCCCGGAAGAAGTTCATTAAAAGCGTTTCGATATTGTCATCGGCATGATGAGCAGTTACAATGAATTTGGGATTTGGCTTTTCGGATTTGGGATTTGCCAGTAGAATTTCATTAAACCACTCGTATCTCAGATCTCTCGCGGCCTCCTGGATTCCCTTCCCTGTTTCTGCGACATATTTTTCCGTGTCAAACTTTTTAACCAGTACATCAATATGATATTTCATTCCAAGATTTCTGACGTATTTTTCATCCCTCTCGCTTTCGTCCCCGCGCAATTGAAAATTGCAGTGCGCAATGACAAAGTCATAACCGGCCTGCTTACACAGTTCGCAAAGCACAACGGAATCCACTCCTCCACTTACAGCCAACAGTAATTTATCTTTTGGATGAAAAAGACCATTCTGCTGAACGAATTCCTTGAATTTGTGTAGCAAATTCATCGATGAATATTGTTCTCGAATAATGATAGCAATATACAGCCCAGGTCCCTTTTAGGAGAAGGGTTTAATAAATCAGCTCCTCATAAGCACTCCTCAATTCATTATAAGCATGATTATCCCCTGCTGATTTAGCTTCTGCCATTCCTTTTTCATACCATTTGGTCGCCGCATCAATATCACCGTTGCGCTCAAATAGCTTTGCCAAATGATAGTAACTTCCAACATACGTGGGTTCTCTTTGCAAAATTCCTTCAAATAATTGTTGAGCTTTTACATCATCTCCTGCTTTTATATATTCCAGGGCAAGAGCATGTTGAACAAAACTGTCATTGGGATTACCAGCTAAGAATTCTTTCAGTTTCTCAATTCTATCCACCTTTAAAAATTGTTACTTAATAATTCTTATTTATTAATTTCCCTTCCCTATCTTTGCTTTAGTTGCATAAACAACTATCCAACGAAACACCCGGAATGACGTATGAAAATATTAGTTTGTATCAGTAAAACGCCCGACACCACAGCAAAAATAGCCTTCACGGATAACAACACGAAATTCGACACTAATGGTGTCCAGTGGATTATCAACCCATACGATGAATGGTACTCCCTTGTTCGTGCCATTGAATTGAAAGAAGCGGATGCATCGACAGTTATTCATCTCATAACGGTGGGATCAACGGACGTTGAGCCAATCATTCGTAAAGCGCTTGCTCTTGGTGGTGATGAGGCCATCCGGGTCAATGCCGATAGCCACGATAGCTTTTATATCGCGTCACAAATTGCTGGCGTGGCAAAGCAGAACAACTACGATCTCATATTTACTGGCAAAGAAACGATTGATTACAATGGTTCGTCCATTGGAGGTATGGTGGCTGAATTAGTTGACGTTCCTTTTATCTCCCTGGCAACGAAATTCGATGTGAGCGGCAACAAAGCAACCGTTACACGGGAAATCGAAGGTGGTGAAGAAGTTTGTGAGGTTGAGTTGCCGTTGGTGGTTAGTTGCGCAAAAGGTGTGGCAGAACAGCGTATCCCAAATATGCGCGGTATCATGGCTGCTCGCAGTAAACCGCTGAAAGTTGTGGAACCGGTTCCCGCGGATCCACTGACCGGTGTTCAAAGCTTTGGATTACCTCCCGCGAAAGCTGGGGTAAAATTGGTCGCGCCGGACAACGTGGAAGAATTGGTGAGATTGTTGCGTGAAGAGGCGAAGGCAATTTAATGCGGATTTCGGATTGCGGATTCTAAATTTTAATTCCGCAATCGTCGATCCAAAATCTTAAATAAATTATGAGCGTTCTAGTTTTTATAGATCAGTCAGAGGGCCATGTAAAGAAGGCTTCCCTCGAAGCATTGACGTACGGGGCAAAAATCGCCGGGATGGTTGGTTGGACGGCGGAGGGCATCGTACTAGGATCAGTCGGTGAAGATCTTGCAGCATTAGGGAAATACGGAGTTAAAAAGATCCATCATGTAGACAACGAAGTACTGAATCACTTCGACGCACAGGTGTATACAAATGTCATCGGACAGGTTGCTGAAACAACGGGAGCGAAAGTGATCGTGTTTTCTAATAATTTGGATGGCAAAGCAATTGCGCCGAGACTTTCAGTACGTCTAAAGGCCGGGCTCGTTTCAGGAGCAGTAGCCCTTCCCGAAATCAACAATGGTTTCGTGGTAAAGAAAAATGTTTTTTCGGGAAAAGCCTTTGCGAATGTTTCTGTAAACACTGACGTAAAAATCATTTCTCTCAACCCAAATTCATACAAGACAGAAGCAGGTGACGGAACTGCAGAAGTTGTTTCTTCCAATGCGACAGTTCCTTCATCTAAGGTGAAGGTGACCGCGATCAATAAGGTAAGCGGCGAAGTTCCTCTCACAGAAGCGGAAATAGTTGTAAGTGCGGGTCGCGGATTGAAGGGCCCTGAAAACTGGGGTATTGTTGAAGAACTCGCACACTCCCTGCATGCAGCACTTGCCTGTAGTCGACCGGTTGCAGATGCTCACTGGCGACCGCATAACGAACACGTTGGTCAGACGGGGATTGCAATTGCACCTAATCTCTATATTGCCATTGGCATTTCAGGAGCTATTCAACACCTGGCAGGCGTGAACAGAAGCAAAGTAATTGTCGTGATCAACAAAGATCCGGAAGCTCCTTTTTTCAAGGCAGCGGACTACGGAATTGTTGGCGATGCATTTGACGTAGTACCAAAGTTCACTGATGCGGTAAAGAAGTTAAAAGGAACCTGACTTATATCTGCAAAACCGCGTATATTATAGATTTTTAGTCAAATTCTTTCCTCATTTTGAAAGGCTTTAATTTTTATATTTGCCTTTTAACAATCAAAAAACAAAATTTGTCCGCTATTGGCGGAAAAGGGGCATGAAGAAAATAGAACTGGAAATAGTTGCGCTTTCACATAGCATCACACAAACCCATTCTTATGCTGTTGTACTTGGAGAAGTCAATGGCCTTCGTCGTCTTCCTATAGTAATCGGTGGTTTTGAGGCACAAGCGATTGCCGTCGCGCTGGAGAAAATGCAGCCCAGCCGACCTCTTACACACGACCTCATGAAAAACTTCATGAATGCCTTTGGTGTTGAATTAAACGAAATCATTATTAACGACTTGCAGGAAGGCATCTTTTTCTCAAAATTAATTTGCTCGACAGAAAACGATACAGTTGAGATTGATTCAAGAACGTCTGATGCTTTAGCCTTGGCAGTGCGGTTTGGCTGCCCGATCTATACGTTCGAAAATATCCTGGAAAGTGCCGGCATCATGATGGAGGAGACAGCCGGTAAAAAGAAAAAATCCCAGGTCGGGGAACCGGTGGAGGATGTAAGGGCAACCAGTTCCGAAGATCTCAAAACAATGAGCATTGAAGAGCTCAATACCTTGCTCACTGAAGTTTTGGAAAGTGAAGATTATATCCGTGCGATCGCCATCAGGGATGAGATTAATAGCCGCAAAAAGAATCGCTGATTTCACGGGGTTGAATGATTAGAATTATTGTTGGCCCAGCTTTATAGCTCTTATCATCTTCCGTTGCGACGCTCCGTTCGAGGTTCTGTTCGTGATTGAGCAATCGCGTCGCAGTTTACCCTGAGCACTGCGAAGGATCGCACCCCGTCCGGCTCGCTGCGCAGCCCGCTTGCTTCAAATTTTCACTTCCACATTGATAAATTCATTTTTTTCAGATAATCAACACAATCAGTGGTCGTCTTTCCTAACTGCAAAATCAACCTTGGTCTCAACATAATTGGCAAAAGAAACGACGGCTTCCATAACATTGAAACGGTCTTCTACCCTATCTCAGTTTATGACGCGCTCGAGGTTGTTACGGCCAACGAGGAGTCAGGAACAACGCAGTTCTCAAAGACTGGAGAAACAGTCCAGGGCGAGGCCGCGTCCAATCTTTGTCTTAAAGCATACGAGTTATTAGTTAGAGACTTCCCAGGATTACCGGCCATAAGGATGCATTTGCATAAATCGATACCGGTGGGTGCCGGTTTAGGGGGTGGCTCTTCAGATGCTGCTTTTACATTAAAACTATTAAATGGCATGTTCAACCTTGGCTTGTCGCAAGAAGGACTGAGAGAATATGCACTGACATTGGGCAGCGATTGCCCCTTTTTTGTTTTGAACAAACCGACCTTTGCCTCGGGCCGCGGAGAAGTTCTAAATGAATTGTCGCTTGAACTTTCGCAGTTTAAATTCGTTATTGTCAACCCCGGAATACATATAAACACAACCGAAGCTTTTTCAGCAATAAAACTTACACCACATTCAAAATCAATAAAACAAATTATACAGCAGTCAGTTGAAAGCTGGAGGATCGAATTGAAAAATGATTTTGAAGAAACGGTTTTCGAAAAGCATCCAGCCATTCGACAAGTTAAAGATGATCTGTACATTGCGGGAGCTATATATGCCTCGATGAGTGGAACTGGAAGCACCGTTTACGGGATGTTCCAAAAGGACAAAGAGGTCCCACTTGCTTTTCCATCAAACTATTTTGTCGAAACCGTTTCCAGCAAGATCTGATTTCCGTTTCAAGAACTCTCGGCCAGGTGCAATAACTCCGTCAGGTCAAGAGGCTCAGTAACCATCAGCAAATTGCCACTCGCGTCAACTGGCCACTCTTCTCGCGGCTTATCCCAATAAAGTTCTACACCATTCCCGTCCGGATCGTCCAGGTAAATGGCATGTGACACGCCATGATCAGACGCACCCGTCAATGAATATTTAGCCGCTACTAGCCGTTTCAAAGCGACAGCTAAATCCTTCCGGGTTGGATAAAGAATGGCCGTATGAAACAATCCCGTGGAATGTGCAGGTGGCGGCGAGCCGTTCTTGCTGTACCAGGTGTTTAATCCAATATGATGATGATATCCACCCGCGGAAATGAACACTGCACTGCTACCATAATACTGCACCACGTTGAAGCCAAGAATATCACGGTAAAACTTCAACGATCTTTCAAGATCAGCTACTTTCAAATGAACATGACCAATTCTAGTCTGATCAGGAATTTTGTACCCCATAACTTTTATTTACGTACAAAATTATGGCAGGCCCCGGCAATTAATTGTATCTTGCATCATCAATGAATAAACAGAGTTATATACAGAATTTCCTTTCATTCAATCTTGATTTCCTCAATCATCGAGGCTAGTTCCCTCCGGCCGTTTATCCTATCTTTTTTTTATTCTCCTTCGATATGCAAACAGCGTTAAGTATGTCCTCAAAGACACAATATTATCTTGAACTGGAAGAAAAATACGGTGCTCACAATTATCATCCCATTCCTGTTGTGATTGAACGTGGTGAAGGCGTTTTCGTGTGGGATGTGGAAGGCAAACGGTATTATGATTTCTTAAGTGGATATTCCGCCCTCAATCACGGGCATGGACACCCTAAAATTCTCAAGGCGTTTGTTGAACAGGCGCAAAAGTTAACCCTGACGAGCCGTGCATTTCACAGTAGTTGGTTTGGTGAGTACGCAAAATTAATTACCCAATTTTTTGGTTATGACAAGGTGTTGCCAATGAATACCGGTGTGGAAGCAGTTGAAACGGCTATTAAACTCTGCCGTAAATGGGCCTATGAGGTTAAAGGTGTCGAAAAAGACAAGGCGACTATCGTGGTTTGCGAAGGCAATTTTCATGGACGGACATCAACGGTTATTTCGTTTAGCAGCGATGAAGAGGCAAGAAATAATTTCGGACCATACATGCCGGGGTTTGTTTCGATTCCCTATAATGATGTTGATGCACTTGCCAATGCCCTTGAAAACAAAAACGTAGCTGGTTTCCTGGTTGAACCGATCCAGGGTGAGGCCGGCGTGATTGTACCGGATGACGGATACCTGGCAAAAACAAAGCAATTATGTGAACAGGCTAACGTCCTTTTTATTGGTGATGAAATTCAGACCGGTTTGTGTCGTACCGGCAGAATGCTCGCATGTGATTATGAAAATGTAAGGCCAGATGTCCTAATTCTCGGAAAAGCCTTAGGGGGTGGTATGATGCCTGTCAGTGCTGTGTTGGCGGACGATGAGGTTATGCTCACACTCAATGCCGGGCAACACGGATCCACTTATGGTGGCAATCCCCTCGCTTGTCATCTTGCGATCGTTGCGCTAAAAATTCTTTCAGAAGAACGCATGGCTGAGAACGCTTTCGAATTGGGTGAGATATTGCGCAATGAATTGAATGCGGTTCAATCCAAACACATTGGCCTGATCCGCGGCAAAGGTCTTTTAAATGCGATTGTCATTAACCATCCGAATGGCGATGCTGCCTGGAACCTTTGCCTGGAGCTAAAAGAAAATGGTTTGTTGGCAAAGCCTACTCATGGTGATAAAATCCGATTTGCCCCTCCCTTAATCATTACCAAAGAACAATTAACAGCTTGCATTTCAATCATCAAAAAATCTCTATCTTGTTTGAATTAAGAACAAGGAACAAGGAATAACGAACAAGGAACAAGGAACAACGAATAACGAATAACGAATAGGCCAATAAGCTAACACTAATAGACTAATAAATCAATAAATCAATAAACTAACAACCAATAACAGGCAATCAAAAATGGACACTCATCTCCACCACGAAGAGGAACATCTAAAAAGCAGTGATGTTTTACGGGATGTTGTAATTGGAATGAGTGATGGCTTGACGGTTCCTTTTGCGTTGGCAGCAGGCTTGAGCGGAGCCGTATCTTCAACTGGTATTATTGTAATTGCAGGCATTGCCGAAATCTGCGCTGGTTCCATTGCGATGGGGCTTGGCGGTTATCTTGCCGGCAAAACAGAACAAGATCACTATAAAACTGAATTGCAAAGAGAATATTATGAAGTTGATAACTTACGTGACAGGGAAGTTGCAGAAACCAAAGAATTTTTCGCGAACATCGGCTTGAGTGATGAACTCCAGGAAAAAGCTACCCAAGAAATTGCAAAGGACAAGAAACAGTGGGTAGATTTTATGATGAAATATGAACTAGGACTCGATAAACCTGATCCAAGGCGAGCGACCAAATCAGCACTGAATATCGGGATCTCTTACATAGTCGGCGGACTTGTTCCCCTTAGCCCTTACTTCTTTGTCGACCGTCCCGTCACTGGCCTAAAAATTTCGGTAATTGTAACTCTTCTTTGTCTCTTTATTTTTGGTTGGTTTAAGAGCAAAATTACCGGTGTGAATGTTTGGGCAGGTGCACTGCGTGTGATGCTAATTGGCGCAGTTGCTGCGGGCGCCGCATTTGGTGTTGCTAAATTATTTGAAGCGCATTGAGGTTCTTGCAAATGAAACACATTTCCGTCATATTTTTTTTACTAGTCGCTCAGGTACTCGACGCGCAGAGCTGGAGAACTTTCCATTACCAAAGCGGTGACCTCCTATTCCAGGATCTTGACTGCGGAGAACTATGTGACGCGATCGAAGCCGTAACACCCGGATTAAATGGAAAGCATTTTTCACACCTCGCTCTTGTTTATGTCAAGAGAGACTCTGCTTTTGTGATTGAGGCAATCGGGAATGATGTCCATGTCACGTCAATTAGTAGTTTTCTTCAACGCCAACTTGACGATGATGGTAATCCCAAAATAGTAGTTGGTAGACTGAAGAAAACATATCAACATTTAAATGATGCCGCCATAAATTTTGCACTGCAGCAATTGGGCAAAGAGTATGATAACGCATTTATTTATAACAATGGAAAGTATTATTGCAGTGAGCTGATCTATGATGCTTATAAGGCAGCAAACGGGGGAACGCCTTTTTTTAAGCTTAGCCCAATGACATTCAAAGACCCGAAAACCAAAAGGAATTTTCCCGCCTGGGAAACTTATTACAAAAATCTTCAAATGAATATACCGGAAGGTTTGCCGGGATGTAATCCTGGGTCCATCGCGACTAGCGAAAAAATAGACATACTCAAATCATTTTACTAGGATTATTCCTTGGCCTGGTTCTCGTCTCTCATTGACAAATTTGGCAACAGTGCTGCTATGAGCATTAGCACAGATGAAGCCAAAAGAAGATACAGGGCTGTTTTTTTTTCAGGACACTCGCCACCCGAACAGGCAGATATAAGAAAATAGTTTCTCACTGCCCAACCAGTGTTCAATGCCGATACCAGGATGTTTAATCGCTTGGACCATATCCGCTCAATGAAATGCAATACCAAATAAATCCCGGCAAGAATAAAATGAAAGTATCCCGGTTTTCCAAAGCTGGTTCCTTCTGAACTGATTCCGGACACTGTAATGTTTTTTGATTCAATAAAGACCCATGGAAAAAAGCAGGCAATTATTAACGCAATTACTGCAACTAACCCAATCCATCTCATGCGGCGAAGATATGCTGCTTATACCAACGTAGTGGCTTGCCCTTCGTGAAGGCTATCAAGACTAACACTTGTCATTTAGCATTTCCTTAAGATTAATAAGAGATCTTGTTGCGTTTCATAACCAACCAACCGATATGTGTAAAACCAATCTGCATCAACAGGTCACTGTTCGTGCTTTACCAAGTAAGATCTGGAAAGTGCTTACCAGTCCCGATTATCTCAATCAATATTTTTTCGAAAAAAAAATAAGTTGCAACTGGATGGATGGAAGTCCGATTCTGGCACTGTCCGACCACAATGGATCTATGCATGTGGGAGAAGTGTTAGAGGCTGTGCCTGGTATGTCACTGAAATTTAATTTTCTGGAAGAGCATACGTCAGACTATATAACTACAACATATGAATTACTCGTGGATGGTGATGGTGTAGAGCTGAAAATGAAATGGGAAGGGTTCTCCGCAACGGATCAAGAATATTTTTTAAGGCTCCAGCAAGCAAAATTATTGCTACAGAAAATTAAATGGCTGTCGGAATATAGCTGACAACGATTATTATTCGGGACACGCCTGCATGATCCAAGGAACGACCCTGTTCAGTGGTCGTTCAAGAAAAAATTATAACTTAAACCCGAGTGTAAAGCTCAATACCCGGTGCTTATTGTTATTATCTGCAGAGCTGTTACTGCCGGATTGAAGTTTGGCAAGACCCCAACCGTAGCTTACCGAAAGCACTGCTGATTTTCCTTCGATGCCAACCGTTCCATCCAGCCCGTAATCAAAACGCTTCATGATGCCAAAACCTGCACCTTCTTCATTGTTTAATGTGGTAGGATCATCGTTTGACCATTCGATTGACTTTTCAGATTTAAACCCAGTGCCGAGAAGTGCACCCTCCACCTTGTTCTTTCCACCAATTCCAACGGCCAAGTAAGGACCGGCACCTCCGAAAAACTTCACAGCACCAGGTGTCTTTAAAACAATATTCAATGGCATTTCCAGGTAGTACGGATTGCTGGTGGCCCTGTACCAATTGGCGGATCCCTCAGTACCCGATTGCGTTTTGGTGCCCTTGCCGGTAAATAGCACTCCGGGTTGAAAATAAAGGATGCTTGATACATGAAAATCTCCAATGATGCCGGCCTGGAAGCTTGCCAGCATTTTGGCGTCGTCCACACTTCCGTTATCAGCAATGGAAACATTCGCAAGGTTTACACCTGCGCGCAGAATAGCACCTGATTCTTGACTTTTCGACGAAAATGCAATGAAAACGAAACACAGGAATGTTACAAAGTAGTTGGTTTTCATAAAGTTTCGATTAGGGTTTAGAAAATTACTTTAATGTCAGAGACACGCTACGTATTGTTATAAACCTTGAGAATCGGCTCCCTTAGAGCGGACGCCTCGTCGGTACAATAGAAATATATGACTTCAGCAATTTGTTCAGGTTTAACCCATTTGGTAGGGTCTGCATTGGGCATCGATTGGCGGTTTTGCGGCGTATCAATAGTACTTGGAACGATTACTGAAGTAACTACGTCATGACCCTTTGCTTCGTCATTCATCAATTCAACCAGGCGGAAAATGAGTGATTTGGAAAGTCCATAAGCGATCATTCCTTTGCTATTTTTCATGTCAATACCTGTTCTCGCGCCGGTCAAAAAAATTCGGCCATTCCCCTGCTTCATCATTTGTACGAAGACGGGACGAGCCAACTGATAAGTCGTCTGAAAATTCAGCTTGTACTGTTTTAACACATCCGCCATTTTGGTTTCCGCAAAATTCCCCATCCCAAAACCACCTACTGTCAAAACCGCTGCATCGATGATGTTGTATTTAGCCGCTACCCGCTGTACAAAGTTTTCAGCATCGTCCTCATTCATCAGGTCGACTGTAGCTGATTCAAAATTCGAATCACTAATGTTTAATTGTACTGGATCATTTGGGATAACAGTTCCGACGACTTTAAAACCTTCTTTCAAAAATTTTTTTATCACAGCTTGCCCGAGGTTCCCGGAAGCGCCCGTAACTATAGCAGTTTTCATTCTTGTATATTTGAAATTGAAGGTAAGCGATTTGAAAAAAAGTACTCATGCCACGGTTGCGACCAATGTTTGAACAAAACCCGACAGGACAACCGCGAGTGCGACGTCTACAAATAAAAAAGGATCGGCCAGGAATAGCCGATCCGAATTTTAACCAACTAACGCATATTTAGACTCTACAATTCCAATTGTGTGGGTCTTCTTCTCTCCCTGTTCTTATAAACTCCAATTTTTCTTTCAACCTGGCAGATAGATTTTCATGGCTATACACGGGCAGGTGATAATCTATCTCAGCTATATTGATTGTCTGAACAGGTGCCACTACTGCAGCGGTCCCCACGCCAAATGCTTCAGTGATTGTTTTGCTGTGAAATGATTTTTCCAGCTCCTCCACGCTGATTGGTCTTACTTCAGTTTTGAATCCCATATCGTTGGCAACAGTTAACAAGCTGTCCCGGGTTACTCCATCAAGAATCGTGTCGGATAAAGGCGGCGTCACGATCGTATCCCCGATGACGAACATTACATTCATCATTCCCGATTCCTCAATGAACCTATTTTCTGCGGCATCCGTCCACAACACCTGGTCATACCCCTGCTGCCGGGCTAATTGCGTTGGATAAAACGATCCACCATAATTGCCACCACATTTTGCAAAGCCAGTTCCACCCCTTGCGGCCCGGATGTAATCAGTTTCTACTTTTAGCTTGATCGGCTTCGCGTACACTGATGGCACTGGTGAAGTGAAAATAATAAAGCGATATTCGCCGGAAACTTTTACACCAAACCCTTTTTCAGTAGCAATTACAAAGGGACGCAGATACAGGGCGCAATCATCCCGCTTTGGTATCCATTCTTTGTCAAGGCGGACTAAACTTTTTAATCCCTCCATGAAAATTTCCCTTGGCACCACGGCCATACTCATTCGCTCCAATGATCTGACAAAACGCTCGTAATGCTTATCAATTCTGAAAATATTGATATCCCCATTTTGCATGTAGAATGCTTTCATGCCTTCAAATACTGTTTGACCATAGTGAAACACCAGGCTGGCGGGACTTAGGGAAAGATTGGCAAAAGGCACAATTTGTGGCTCCCGCCATTCTCCATAAAAATAGTCGCAGATCAACATGTGATCCGACACATGTTTCCCGAATTCAAGATTTTCAAAATCTATCTGATGGATTCTGGATCTGGGTGTTTTACGAATGTTGATTTCGGTGGTTAATTCCATAACGTTGTTGTTTATTATTACTCGTGTTTGCTACTTTAATTTATTGCAAGCTCAAAAAGGCAACAATTGGGCTCCCGTTGATAATGTTCGGGCAAGTTCCTGGTGTCGATTAATTTAAAAATCCCTAAAAACTTAAAGCCTGCCGACGTGTAATGCTTGATTAACCTGGTATTGTTTCCTAATGTATCCAGTCGCACGTATTGCTTGCCCTTTGCCAACGCATAATTTCTTGCCCACTCTACAATGACATCAACAAACCGATTCCCCCGAAAAGCAGGACTGGTCGCAATGCGGTGGATATAAATTGCATCGTTGTTATCTTTTTCTTCCCAGATTTCTTTGTCGTTAAACGTAATCGCCCAGTTACACGCAATTTCATTATTGACTAATAACTTCCACTGGCGTGATTCTTCAATTTCTTTTTCGACAAGAGATCTTTCGAACTTCGGCCATACCACCATATTTTTTTGCGTTTGCAACTGCATTGCCGCATCGTAAAGCGTGAAAATGGTGTCCGCATCGGCTATTGAACAGCTTTGAATTTCCATGCCTAATCGTTTAGTACGGTCATTTCATCGTTTGCTAAATTGACCGTAGGATTTAAGATCTTTTTCATCTTAATCAACTGCGTGCCGTATAGGTCTTCATAACCACATGCCTCGAAACCGCAAGTCTTGTATAAGCTGATGGCTTCAACAAGAAACGGCGTAGTGGTAAGTTCAAGCAGCGCAAGATTGCTATTAACCGCTTCTCGCACTGCATGTCGAACCAACTCTCTACCAAGGCCTTTTTTCCTCGCTGCCGGCAGAACAGCCAGGCTTTTTATATACATCCCCTGATGACGGGGCTGCAGCGAGACTGTTGCGCTGATCACATTATTTAGCAAGCCCACCCAAATTATCTTCTCATCAATTCGCTCCCGTATTTTGTCGACAGGGAGCGTCGTTGCCTCAAAGGCTTTTTTAGTGTACAGCGACTTATAGTCAATAAATGATTGGTAAAGCAGCGAACAAATGCTTTGTTCTTCGCCACACCTTGCTCTCCTAATCTGCCAATTTTCTATGTTTGTCGGTTCAGGATACACAATCAAATTCATTTGCGGTTACGACGACTGGCAATGCCATTAGGTGATATTCAAAAGTTTGATCTCCGATCATGAAATAATGCTTCCCAACTTTTGTAAATGCATTCTTCTCATAAAAATGTATGGCTTTTGCATTAGCTATGTGGGTATCGAGCCAGAGAAAATCGGGTTTAATTTCATTTGCGAGGTCAATCACAGCCTGCATTAATGCCTGTCCAGCACCGCTTCCGTGATAATAGGACAATACATATATCTTTTGAAGTTCCATTTGGGCAATGGAATCAATCTGTTCATTAAGTGAATATTTTTTCACCTTGGCAAATCCAACAGGAACATTCTCCACGAAGGCAACGAAGAAAACGTTATTTTCCTTCGCGATGCTTTTGCGGACTTTATCTACATCATAGGTATAGTCAAGGTACTCTTGCAGTGTCTTCCTGTCATTAAACAGATGAGCAAAAGCGTCGCGAAAGGACTGTCTTCCTATCGATGAAATAATTGGTGCATCTGAGGGTGATGCAATAACCACTTTAATTTTCATACCAAAAGGTTTATGTTTTGTTTTCAGTTAACCCTTTTAGCCTCTTAAATTCACGATTCACCAGCCATACTCCGCCCAGCGTAATCGCTGTTCCAAGGATCATATTGGCATTCATTTTTTCCTGCAACAAAAGCCAGCCCAACCCCACTGCCACTATCGGGTTTATGTAGGCATAAATCGAAACTTGTGCGGCCGGCAATTTGCTGACGGCAAAAACGTAGGCAGAGTAAGCGAGTAACGAACCAAAAATCACCAAATAGATCAAAGCGAACCATGAAGCATGCCCTGTGTCAGCAAGGTTTGCATATTTGCCTGTGAATCCGCAGACCAGGAGCAAAACGAAACCTGCAACCAGCATTTGCAGCCCCACGTTGAACATGATATCAACCGATAATTTCTGTTTGGAGGTATATACGGTGCCAAATGACCAGCTGAGTGTCGAAAGCAATGCCAACACTACTCCAAACAGAAACGATTTGTTTTGGAGCTGGCCGAGATAATCATAGAATATTGTCAGCACTCCGGCAAAGCCTACAATCATTCCAATGATCATCCAGCTGGTAATTTTGGTGCAACGTGAAAGCCAGATAGTAAAGATGGTAATGAAAAGCGGCACCATCGCGGCGATGATTGCAGCCAGTCCACTGCTGATATACTCTAATGACCATGTGAGCAAGCCATTTGCTATACACAAGAGCAAAATACCCTGCAAAGAGATTTTCCTCAGTGCATCCCAAGGCGGCAAAGAATATCCGCGGGCAAGAAAGAAGCTCACCAATATCAATCCAGATGTAAATTGACGTAATCCCGAAACAAACAAGCCCGGCATGTGCTGGGCCCCAATCCGCGCAGCGATGTAAGTCGTACCCCAAAAGAAGCTAACTACACCTAATGCAACATAAGCCTTGCCCAATTCTTTTTTCATGATCGTTGTTCTCATTTACTAGCTCAAAGAAAATCTTGACAAATTTCTTTTGATATTTTAATAAAAAACAGATTCAGTTTTTGTATTTTTGACTAGATCAGATTAAAGGAAAGTGAAAATTTGAAATTAAAAAGTCAAAAGGGCGCGAGGAAATCCATGGGATACTTTAGCAGTTTTTGAATTGTTCCGTCACGTTTAAACGCAAATCATGCATAAATCACTTACAACAGCGGGCGACCATTTGTACATGCAGGTAGCGGGGGGAATTGAAAAAATGATCGCTGATGATGTATTGAAGATCGGCGAAAAACTTCCTTCCGTGCGTATGTTAAGTGAAGAATATGGGATCAGTATGGGTACGGCATTCCAGGCTTACTATCATCTCGAGGGGAAGGGATTGATTGAGTCCAGGCCAAAGTCGGGGTATTATGTTCGATTCAATCACAAACGGTTCCCTGCGATGCCCAAGCAGTTGCAGCCTGACCCAGTGTCACATGAAGTAAGCGTAAAAGAAATGATTGCTTCCATTTACTTTGATATTTCTTCGCACGACGTCATCAATTTTGCCATGGCCGTTCCTGATGTCTCATTGCTACCTATAGGTAAAATAAATAAATCTGTTGTTCACGCTCTAAGGAATAGCAACGATCACTGCCTTAACTATGAAAACTCACAAGGTAATATTGAATTGCGCAAGCAAATCGCAAAACTGGCCTTTAATTGGGGAGGAAAGGTGCAGCCTGAAGAAGTGGTTGTAACTTCTGGTTGTCTAGAGGCCATAACCATCTGTTTGCAGGCGGTGACAAGCCCGGGGGACACAGTGGCAGTTGAATGCCCGACGTATTTTGGAATTTACCAGGCTGCTGAAACTCTTGGCTTAAAGGTGGTTGAAATCACGTCTTGCGCAGTTAATGGAATTGATCTCGACTGCTTGCAGAAGGCCATCAGCAGTTGTTCGATTAAAGCTTGCGTTGTAGTACCGAATTTCAATAACCCGCTTGGCAGTTGCATACCGGACGAAAAGAAAAAGCAACTTGTCGAGATCATCACAAAGCATAATATTCCTTTGATCGAAGATGACATTTATGGCGAACTATATTTTGGAAAAAACCGGCCGAAGACCTGTAAATATTTTGACAAGAAAGGAATGGTAATGCATTGTTCCTCCCTTTCTAAATCGGTAGCGCCAGGATACAGGATCGGGTGGACCATCCCTGGAAAGTTTTTTGACGAGGTTAGACAAATCAAGAGAATTCACAACATTACTTGTCCCACGCTAACGCAGGCGGCGATGTCACACTTCTTAAAAACCGGGCGATATGAATATCATTTAAAAAACATGCGCAAGGCATTGCATACTCAAAGTCTGCGCTATGTGCAAGCAATTATTGATTACTTTCCTGCAGATACAAAAATCTCAAGGCCTCACGGAGGCTTGGTTTTATGGCTTGAACTGAACAAGAAAGTGAATTCTTTTAAGCTTCGCGCCGAAGCGATGAAACATAAAATTTCTGTTGTTCCCGGCAGAATATTTTCCGCCAGCTGCAATTACTCCAATTTCATTCGCATAAGTTACGGGAAGCCGTGGACCGATGACGTTGATTACGGGTTGATGATGCTTGGCAGGCTGATTAAAAAAATGATGTAGACGCAAAATAAAAAACTCCGTCTTGCAACGGAGTCTTTAAATTCTTTTGTGGCTTCAACCCGAATTCCCGAGTGGGATATATGCTACGGCCTGGATACACAGTTTTTCCCATAGCAATTAACAGGTACGGTAGGAATGGATTCCTGGTGTTGAAGAGCAATGTTGATTCGACAGCTAATGTAAAAAAAAGAACTATTCCCGTCAAGATTTTTTGCAATTGATTTTTGTCAAAAGAAGATAAAAAAAAACTATTTATTCAAGCTCGGCCCTAACGTATTAATCCGATCCGTTTTCTTAAAATAAAAATAGAGCGGAATACCAATGGCTGTCAACAGCATACCAAAAACTGAATTGATAAAAGGAGCCTTCCCAGTCGTATAATTACTGATGTCATTGTAGAGGGTCGTTCCTAAGTAGAAACATGTAAACAACACAAAGACCGCGGGCACTACCGGATACCAGGTTACTTTATACGGTCTTTCAGCATTTGGCATTGTCTTTCGCAAAATAAAAACACCTGCTACAACGAGCGCATAAAAAATCCACGACATAAAAATGAACATATCTGCGAGAATATCAAAAGAACCACTTATAACAAATAAACTACTCCAGATTCCGAGAATTAAGACGGAATTTCCAGGCGTGCGAAACTGCGGATGCACTCTTCCTGCAAATTGAAAAAAACTTCTTGCCTCCGCCATTGCAAAAACAACACGTGCATTTGCAAGAAGGTTCACGCTTGTGGCGCCGAAGGTTGACACAACAATCAAAATGGCAATAACAGTTCCTCCAGTCGTTCCCATCACTTTACCCGTCGCATCGCTTGCCACCAGTGGTGACTTTGCCATCTCATCTATTGGCAACACGTACATAAAAGCCAGGCTTACGCTGATGTAGATGAAAATACAAGCAACCAATCCTACTATTAAGCTCTTTGGAATATTTTTAGATGGATTTTTTAACTCACCTCCAACCATGCTTAGATTGTTCCATCCGTCATATGCGGCAAAGGCTCCGGTCGTGGCGGCCATAAAGGCGGCAACGAGGCTCCAACCATCAAGATGAAAATTAGAGGAGTTGGTTACGAAATTTTGCGTTGCACCTTTCCCGGAAAATAGAATTCCAAAAATGAGAATAATTAATGCCAAAGCCTTTAAAAAGGTTGCGATAAACTGGATAGCATTCCCAGATTTTACGCTAATATAATTTGCCAGGGTAAGGAAAAGAATAATTGCAATTGCCAGCGATTTCACTCCAAAATTCTGTAAAGGGAAAATATCTCCGATCATAGGAATATGAAGCAAAACAGATTGTTCAGTAGTTTCACTAAATCGAGGCAGATCAATAAAATTTCCTGCATATTCGGCGCACACGAAAGCAATGGCAGCGATTGCGGCTGTGTTGATTACAGCGATGCTTCCCCAACCATACAGGTAGGCGACAAAATCGCCGTAAGCTTTTCGCAGGTAGACATACTGCCCACCCGTTTCAGGAAACATAGTGCCCAGTTCGGCAAAGGCCATCGCTCCAAAAAGTGAAACTACACCAGCAATTATCCAAACAACAATCAGTAAATACGGAGAACCAAGTTGGCCAGCCATTGTTGCCGGTTTCATAAAAATGCTTGAGCCTACCACGCTCCCAATTACGATGGTAGTAGCCGACCATAACCCAATTGTTTTTTGAAGTTGTGTCATCAGGAAGTTAGAAATTCAGCCAGCAGTCTGTGGAAATGATGCGTTCCTCTTTCCTTTATCACTGAATACCTCCCGTGCTTATAAAATCGTGAACGAATTCCTTTTTGCACTTTTTGAACTATTTCCTCGTCCTCGGACTCCACTTTATCGAGCTTGCTGCCAGCACCTGAGGCTCGTTTATCCTCATTCCAAACATAATTAAGAAAACTAACTTTGGTTTTGTCAACCGCGACCGGTTGCACAAGATTTATCGATAAGCCCCAGGGATAAAAGTTAAACATCATGTTGGGAAAAACCCAGAAATAATAAGCGGCTACTTTTTTCCCGAAATCCTTTGACGACTCCGGAAGATCGAAATAGTCACTGTCTGTTTTGCTAGTCCCAATCTGTAAACTTGAGACTGGAAAGAATAATTCAGTTTCATAGTCGCTATAGTCAATTAGGGCATTTAATTCGGCATGCACAAAAGGAATATGAAACCCTTCCAGGTAGTTTTCACAATACAACGCCCAGTTGGCATTGATGAGAAATTCTCTTGAAAGATCAGGCCGGAAATGAAAATCATTGAGAGGCATCCAGTCTACTCTTTCTATCATGTCTTTAAAAAAAACCTCTGCCTGGAACTTTTGATTGATCGACGTGAAAAGAAACTTCTTCCATTGGAACAATGGCAGACGATTCAGGTCATCATCAGTGGACGGGAAATTTTTCACCTCCTTGAATTCTGGCATTGATTTAAACTTACCATCCAGGTGAAATAATCGGCCATGGTACTTACATCTCAGATGAGCTGTTTTACAGGGAGCCGAGACTAACAAGTTGCCGCGGTGGGTGCACACATTGGAAAGGCAGTGTAATTCATCTTCGCCATCCCTCGTCAATACCAGGGGTTCATCTAAAAAGTTTTCAAGTAAAGTGAAAGGATGGCAACTACCCGGCCCATTAATTAGATCTTCGGTGCCAATAAAATGCCAGCAGGTAGCAAATATTTTGTCTTTGGCTTCCTCAAAAACATCGGAAGAAAGGTAAACCCTGGTATCAATCGTCTTCGCTATCGCAATGTCAGGATCGACAAAAAACCGGGGCATGTGTGGTAATAATGTTGGTAATTAAAGCTGTAAAATAAGAGAAAAATGTGTTGGAGTAAGGCCAAAAAAAGTCCCGCTCCGAGGGCAGAAGAGCGGGACCAATAAATCAAGTTTTCATGAATCAGGCAGCAGCGACCGTTTTTTTGCTCATTCCCAATACCCAACCAACAGCACCACCGGCAACAGCCGAGATAACAGCAGAAGCTGCAACGTCAGCAGCAAGCCCTTTCAAGGAAGCAATGGTTGTTGAGACTCCATAAATTGTAAGATCATAGCCAAGACAGATCAAGAGGCCAACAATAAAGCCCACGCCTGCGCCTGCTGCGGCCGATGTAGCACCGGCCTTACCAAGTACATAGGCCAAAAGGAAACCTGCAGCAAATTGTCCTAATATCAATGCCCACCAGATAGTATCAGCATCTGCTCTCATGTTCGTCGAGAAGTTTGCTGCCATGAAATCCTTTAGCAACATGCCGTAGACAAGCCAACCAAGAATAAAGTAAGCAATGCCGCCGACAATACCGCCGACGATGAATTTCTGTGAATTCATAATAGTTGATTTTGGTTTAAAAAAATGTTTTGGGCATTCCGAATATACTCACTTATTGGCTTGCCTTAAAATAAAATAATAAACAACAGTTGCAAGGTTGTGAATTACTTACTTAAGATTGCGACGATATCCTGACAGGAATAAGAATTCCCGCTTGCGTGCAGGATTTTAAATTTGCATAAGGATGCTCAATCGTCGTCACCCTTCTTGCTTTTTGTAATCACAGCTTCATCTAAACAACGCATTCAAACGAAAGAAAACTGCGTTTGTAATCACTCAATTCTAAGTTTAAAAGCGCGGGCCAGATTGTTAAATCAAATAGGTCATACAGGAATTAACTGTATGACCTATCGATATATTGATCTCTTGTTTTAGTAATCCATTCCACCCATGCCAGGTGCACCACCCGGATGCATGTGAGGCTCTTCTTT
>AR_comb_assmDRAFT_10092675_pt1 | contig 30051 bp, 22 predicted proteins | sample ArasoioldDNA_FD_10543 | JGI IMG/M metagenome (IMG submission 10543) | reverse complement strand
GATTCGAAGGATTGATAGCTATAGCAGAGACCAGTCCGTTAAACTGGGATCCGGACAATGATATTGGACTTGGACCAATAGGAGTCCAAACTCTACCGTTCAGAGTCAACTTGGTTTTTCTCCCTCGTTTGTGTTATCATGTATCTCTTCAGAGGAGCTTCGATTATCCTGAGGTTTGCCCCGTTTTTTGGTCAACAATGCCACATCTGTTGGTGGCTTCACCATAGAGCCTGGGATATCATGCCATTCCTTCAACGCGTAAAGATATTTCTCGGCTGTAGGAGGTTCCCCACCTCCTAGGCGTCGTTCAATTATCTCCTCATGTACTTTCCTTTCTTCTCCTTCAACAAGTCGCGGTTTTTTAGGAACGTCCTGCGGCTTAGTACGTTTTTTCACTGCTTTATCATTATTAGAACGCTTAATACGTTTTGATTTATTTTTTAGAGTTGTGGTTTTCTTCTTTGACATAGTATTATGAATGCTCACACTCATATAAGAAAATTATGAGTATATTCACAATTTAAATCAGAAATTCTGGTGCATTTATTATGGTTATATACAGGATGATTAGAAAAGAAAATTTTCATAGGTTCTCGGCCTGGCGTTATTTAGTTACTTGAACTATCCATGTCTATTCTTATTTCCAAGGGTCTGAATTTTAGTTAGTTGTTGTAGCTAGTCTTAATAAAGCTGGCATGATTAAATAATGGCCAAAGCCTCAATCTACTGTACCAATTATAGATATAATATAGCAATATTATCTTAGAAAAAATCTAACATCTGATTATGGATTGGGAAAAATCCTATAATTCTAAATAATTATTTAAATTTAAAATGAATATGACAGTAAATCGATATTGAAATTTCTGAATAAAGAACGTTTCTAAAGCTAGATTCGTCACCATAATTACTTTAAAACTTAGTCAAAGTAGAATATTCATTGATATCCATTAGGGTTTAGAGCCGAATTGTTAATAATTTGTATTCCCAACTGCGGGGGACCGGTTAACTTACTCTTGGATTAATCACAAATTCCTCAAACTAATGTATAAGCAAAGGCAAAAATCAAGCTATTATAAAATATTTTTGTATGTTCTCAAAATAAGAAACCCTTTATTAAAGGGATTAATTAAAAATAAAAGTATAAATTGTTTCATTCAATAATTCTCTTGACTGATCAGATAATAAATTAATATCTAAATCTTGATCTGGTCCAATTATAATCTGGTTGAGTTGTTTGTTTTTATCTGGATACCAGTATAATAATTGTTCTAATTTTATCCATTGAATCTCTGGACTTGTCGCCCAAATCCTAAAAATTGGATAGTGGTATTTTACTGGTATATATATTATTGTTGGTTTCTCTTTTTGTATTTGACCCTCTAACATTATCGTTGCATATTTGGATTTTAAATCAAACGACAACAGTTTCGGTTTTGCTGAACTACATATTGGATATGGACGAGCAACAATATCAAAGTTTCGTGGATCTCTATTAGAATCCAGTAAGGAGAAATTTTCTAAATTCCAATTATCTTTTTCATCTTTTGTATTGTAAAGATCAAAGTTCCAGTAGGCAGAATTAAGAAGAAAATCCTCTATCTGTTTAAACTGTAAATCCATATACGCTCGCGTCTGTTCTCTCTTGTAGACTTGAGTTGGTTCTAAATAAGTTTCCAGATTTTTCCAATCATGACTAGCCCCAAATTCAGTTAGAAATGGAATTAGATTTCTTACAATCGCCTGCTTTTTCATACTTTGAAAAAGTGATGGCCATTCTCTTTTCTTTTTGTTCATATCATCTGGGAGATTTACTAAAGAACGAGCAATTGTGTGTGGATCATAGTAATGAAATGAAAATACACCTTGCTCTCTAAAACGCTCTAGAAATTCATTATCTGTAGGCAAGAAAGTGGAAGTTTCATGTATGTCAAATAATGAATTTTTATCAATACTTGAGGATTCAATCTCTCTTAATAGTGGTTCTTCTGTCAGATCAATTACCGAACTAACATGTGGTAACATATTAACATTCCAGTCTACGCTTGGTTCGATAAAAATGAAAACTTTATCATCAACTTTCCTAATTTCATTAAATACATTAATATAAAATTCCCTTAAAAATCGTGATTCAAAATCCTTTCTATCCAATCCCACCGGATGAGGTTCGTTAAACACCTCCACACCGATAATTACAGGACCCTCGACGTCGCTATAAAGTTGAACCAAATATTTTACTGTCTCACCAATAGTTTTTTCTAAATGAGTTCTAACCTGATAGTTTACAAGACCAAATTCAATGTTTCTCAAATTATTATTCCAAAAAGATCTTAGTGTATGCTTAACAAGTCTGTTAGTATAATATGACAAATACCAAGTCCTTTTTTGAATATCTAATATCGGTTTGTTAATAGGTTTCAAATGAAATTCGTCAACAGCCAGAGCCCAATCAGGAAATCCATCTCCTCCATAAATTTCGTGGGCTATGTCTTGATGAAAATCCAAAATTACAAAAAGTCTTCTTTCACGAAGTTTATCAATTATAACTTTAATCATTTCCAGATATATTTTGGCTTCTGGTAACAATTTATCTAGATGAGGGTTCGGAACAGGCTCTAGTCCTTTCCACATAATTAACAAACGAACAACATTAAATCCAAGATCCTTTAATTGATCTAAATGCTTTCCCACCTTGTTAATTTCTTTTTGTAAATCTAAATGATTAATAAGAGATATGTCTAATGGGGCTATTGGTAGATAAGGAGGTAATTTACTTCTAGAAGCAAAGTTTACTCCTCTCAATATCAGATATCTCCCATGATTATCCCTAAACCAATCACCATCTTTCACAATTTGTTTTATATCAAAAATTAGTTCTGACAATGCTAACCATTATTCATTATGTAATATTTAATAAACAATATTTTTGTTTGAATTGTGCAACGCTTTTCGTTATGATTTGAAGTGGAAATAATTAGGTTATTGGGATTTTACCATTGTAAACTTTGTATGAAAACTCATAACATTGAGAAAAATTTTGGAAACTGGTGTTAATGTCGAGGTTCTTTATTTAATCTCCTAATTAGTAAAGATGATTGATTTCCTATTGATAACCTTAATTTTAGCCAATCTTTCTCCGCCAGTACTATTGTTCTTGCTGCGCATAATATGGACCATGAATGTGGTTGGACAATTCGTCATTTATGGTCAATTTTTCTGAGGATATCATTTTTCTTAGAGTAAAGACACTGCATATTTCCGTCTAGATCAAAACCATATTTTGAAGATAAAAACTCCAGCAAGGCAGCCGCCTCTGTTATCTTAAGCTTAACGTGCTCTGAGTTTCTTTTTTCGATTCCTAAAGCAATTTCACCTATTTCTCTTACAAGGTGAACAAAGGCAGAACTGATATCTTCTCCAAATCTTTTTTCATAATAGTTGATAATTAAGTCTCTCATGACTACTATATCATAGACAGGTTAACCTTATGTTTAATAAATTTGTTAAATCTAACGTGATTTATTTCGACATTTTCCGAATATCCGAGTGGCTTAATCGTCCCAGCTCGCATAGAAAGCCAAAGGATTACCTATCTGACACTACATAAAATCGAGGGTTGGCAATCTTAAGAGATAACCTTTCAATCCATTAATCAAATTCAAGCTTACCTAGCCCCTTCCAATGACTTTATAATTCTGAAACATACAATATGCAGTCACACCAATCAGTAAAATTAACGATGGAACAACTACAATTTTTGCAACTTCTTCTACCTCCATAAACTCGGTAATCAAGGCAACGATGCCAATAAACATCATTACGCCGAGTGCCGTTATTCCGATGGATTTTACCACCTGCATAAACGAATATTGATCGTAAGTTGCTTAAAAAATTTGCTTAGAACAAGATCTAATTTAGCATGAGGTCGAGCAACTTACTAATACCAAGGATAGTTAGTTGAAGAATTGAAATTTTTCGGTGCCGAAAAATCTTAGAATTAATATTATTTTGAGAAAATTAAGTTGTTACTAGTACCTAGATCCAAGCTGTTATAGGACATTATATTTTCTTATTTATGTGAATATTCCATAAAAGATTTTTATATCTTAAAGGTAACAAATGAATATGAAGGATGCCAAAGGCGATACAACAAAGTGTCTTGGCGGAGGGAATCTTACTAAACGCGACTTATTGAAGCTATTTAAAAGTGATCGAATTATTATTGAGTCCGATCGTTCTGAACACGATTCTGAGAATTTAGAGGAGCCTTGTGGATAGTTGTCTCAGACACCTCCTGTCAACGCTAGCTGGCAGGCTTCAGGTGACTTATCAGCATCTAGTGGTTTCCCTTCAGATACTCAGATAGCAGTAAGTAGTACCCATATTCTAGTAACCGCGCGTGCCATTATTGCATTTTATGATAAAGGTGGGATTCAACTTCAACCTCCTTTATCAACAAGTAGCTTCTTCGGTGGACTAAAATTGGGTGAAAAGTATGGCATAGATCACTTTTACGACACAAGAACAATTTTTGATTCTTTTCGTAAAAGATTTTGGATCGCTGCTCTTACATATAATAGTCCTCATAAACAAGATACTCAACGTCGGGATATCGTGGTATTGGCAGTCTCAAAAACAGAAAATCCTCTAGACGGGTGGTATCAATACTATTACGATGCAGTTGCACACTACGGGGAACAAAATGATCCTGTATTTCAACCGGGAGATGGTGCTGATTATCCAATTTTGGGAATCGACAAGACGTGTATTTACCAAACCAATGCAGTGAGCAATAATCAAACTAGCATGAATCGTTATTGGCGAGTGATCTTTTTTTCCGCTGAAAAAATGTCTAGTGGTGTTTCATTCTCGAACGTTGAATCATGGCAGTTCTGGGATCTACTGAATCCGGATTCTAGTCAAGCGTGGCGAATCCAGCCTGTCGTTCACCATGATTCGAGTCCTCATACCTACTTTGTGAGTCAATTTGGAACCAATCAACTATTGATTTGGGGTCTGACTAATCCGTTGCAAGCAAACCAACAAATGCAACGTGCAGAAGTTACGGTCTCACCTTTTACATTTCCTCCTGATGCGCCTCAAAAAAATTCCGCTGCCAAAATCAGAATGACAAATTTTGGTAACAGCCCACTCAAAGCTGTATATCGAAAAAATAAACTTTATACGGTCATGAATGATGCGAGGGACTGGTTTGGAGATAGTAATCCTACTAACTCTATTCGTTTAATGAGAATAAACGTATCAGAATTTCCTAAAATTTCTACTAACAAGAGCTCTGGTTTTATTAACAGAATATTTGGTGCCAACAATCCTATTGAGGATGACAGAAAAACTCGCATGTATTATGGATGGCCAGCAATAGAAGTAAACAAGGACGGCAATATGGCAATAGTCTATACTCGCACAGGTACAACAATTTTTCCGGAAATGAGGTATAGTTCATACTACAATGCAGAAAATGATATTCGACCCAGTCGCATAGTCAAAGCTGGAGAGAAAGATTACTTTCAAAGTCTTTCAACTAATACCACCTTGTTCTATTGGGGGGATATTGCTGGTGCTTCTGTAGATCCCTCGGATGATAAGGCAATATGGATAGCACATCAATACGCCTCTTCGAGTGCTACCAGTGCATCTGCTGGAAATTTTCAGGTATGGGTAGGCAGAGTGTTTGCTTAGGCCCTAACTTAAGAAATGATTTTGAAAACTCTCTAAAGCTGCTTTTATTTAGGTAGTAACCTACAAAATATTTTCGGCGCCGAAAAATTAAATTTCTAATTAGGAATACGTAAAAATATTATAATCATGATGATTAGATTCGGATCAAGCGGAATTCGGCTATTACATGTATAAATTTTTAAATCCCATTAAAAGAAAATAAAAAGAAATACGAGATATGAAATACCCCAACGGCTAAGATTAGTAACGCGATTTCGTAGATACTTGCAGATTTAGTAATTAAATAGTCCCACCTATTCTTTGCTGATGCGACGCTTTTTAAAAGTAAACTAAAAACCTGTTCAGAAAAACCAATCCTCTTCTAAATGATTGCGAGGACGGTATCTCGCATGTTTCTGTAATTGGTTCTTCACAATTTATCCTCAATACGCTTTGAGTATATTTGCACAAGTACAGAAATGTATCCTAGTATGACTATACAGTTTATTTGTTACTAACCAAATAACTGAATTAAAATGGAATATGTGTTTATAGTAATGAAATACAAAGATTGCTCTAGTCCGAGATTTTTAAAATAAGGTATATGCTTGCAATAACTGCTACTGCTAATAGGGAAAGCCATGTAACAGTGAATTTTTTATCCTTCAAAGGGAGTTTGCCCTACAATAATTTATGGAATGAATAACATAATCAATAGAATTGCATTTATTGCAGATCCAAGAAACGTATTCCTTACATATAATGCAGGCTGAAGCAGGTGTCAAACAGCCTCCGCGTCCTTTGCAAGATCCCCTATCATACATTGTATGTCATTAAGTAAATCATCCTTTAAAATAGTAACTTATCATACGATATGTTATAGAATAATCAATTGACCGACTATTTGAATTAATAAAACTTTATTATACGTCTATATGCGCTTTTAGTTGGGTCAATCTCAACTTACTTAAATATTCACTCTCAAGAGTCAATAAAGATCTTATCAGGATGATGCTCATTGCCAAAGGCATTAAATAATGATTCTGTACTTAGGTAATGCAATTGTATTTCCTGGGCCAATGGAGTAAACCCTCGTTCCCCGTAATGGCGATAGCAACTCTGACTTCGGATTATATTAACTATAATCAAGATTTGTAAACAAAAATAATCTTAATGTTACAGTATCTTATAACAGGACTACGATAAATCTTGTACTATGCGAGAAGCTATTCTAAATGCCAATGCGCTTATTGTAAGTGAGGGATTAACTCCCAAGGATGTTGGAATTATAGATCCGTCTGCAACGTACAATCCAGGATATATTGAATTTCCGGTCTTACCTCTGAACAATCTTCCAAAACTATCGACAACTCCCTTTGAAGCATTATCAGCCATTGGGCATCCACCTATAGGGTGTGCTGTTATTTGTGTCCTTGATTGTGTATCCCAAAAAGGAACAAGAAGGCTATTCTCGCCCTCTTTCCCAATCTCTTTTGCAAATAATTTCATAGCATCCAACATAGTTTTATATATCTGTTGATCCAAATCATAATTAGCATCTAAATCTATTTTATTCTTATTATTATCGAAGATTAAATTCGATTTATTATTACTTACATCTCTTCCCATCCCAAACAACACTAAAATATTAGCTACACGTTCCTCTGGAGATTGATTTGGTTTTCTTGAAAAGATATTCACAATATTAGAAAAGATTTCCCCAATTGTTGCAAGAAAAGACACGTTTAAACCATTTACTATTTTGGACAATACATTTCGGGTATCCTGTTCAAAATCAATCTTATTCAAAACCATTTGAGTAAAAAGATTAGCGAAAGATTTGTCGGATCTGAACGGTTCTAATAAAACAGATCCTTTGTGCTCTTTCATAATATTGAAAATAGTAGCAAATACATCTGCAAACATTCTTGGAATTCCGAGATCCTCAATGGCATAGGCAAATATACCATTTTTATCTTTGAATAATGCAATAGATGTTAGCATTGGTCCTCTACTGGAATCAACAGTATACTTTGTTGGATTTACTATACCAAAAAAATCTCCGTTCGTAGAGAATTTCTTTCCCAACATATCACTCAAATCTAGGCTTTTGGATTTTAACAAAATCTCAGTTGAACCTAACGTTCCTGCCGCAAGTATCACATGATTTGTCTTGATTATCTTGGTAATACTGTTTCTTTCTTCTTCAGTTAACTCTCTAGTTGGAGAAAAATCGTCAAAATCTATTATATCGCGATAATCTAGAAATTTTACTGAATATTTATAATCTTGCCCATTTAGTTCACGTACTTCTAGAACCTCACATAGGGGTTGTATATCAAGTGGCAAACATTCATCGACCATTGCATTAAAAAGATGTTTACTCAAAGTGTGACGGGCTTCTGCGATGCAACCCAGACCACATCTTCCCTGTCTTTGACATATATTTTTTTCAATGAATTCAGAATATTTTTTAATATCATCTTGATTGGGACGATTAGAATCTGGATTGAAAACACCTTTAGATAAGTCAGTAATGGATAGGTTTGCATCAGCATCAAGTAGCGCTTTGCCGTTGCTATCTGTAATAGGTTTACCATCCTCACCCTTTTGTAGATTCATTATGTCACCGGTTAGATCGGAAATTCGTTTAGCAGCATCTTGAAAAACTTTGGATTTTGGTATCTTTATTGGAGGATCTGAAAATCCTGAGATTGTTGTAATGGGATTAACTCCTATGAATTCTTCAGCAATTGGATAGTACTCCCCCAGAGACTTACTTCCATCATGTTCTGTTGGCCAATCCTTATATACGTCATAGTCTGGCTTTACAGTTAGATTAAAATAAACCAAGGAACCTCCTCCGATACCGCTCCCAGAGATTACATTTACATTTTTTAACCTTCTAAAATCATAAAGCCCCTCGACTTTGTTTGCCGCCATAGAGTTTCGAATAGCAAGGAACATTCCCTTTGTGTCATTCGGATATGCCCATGTTCTGAAAGGAAAGTCATTTTTTACCAAAAAGGTACGTAGGGAACCGGAGTCAATTGAATCCTTATTAAAAGATTGAAGTACTTCATGACTTAGCCACCATTGACCCCTTTCAAGTATGCAAACGCGTCTTTTATCCGAGTCTTGAATATTTTTTTCATAATACTTTCTTGCAATGGACAATGAAACTATTGTTCCTCCAAAACCAGAACCAATGACTACTGAGTCATATGAATTCGGAATAATCTTGCTCTCCAGATTAACTATGATCTCTATTATGGTATCGAGATTTTCTATAATTGCACTTTTCCATTTTATTGCTTTTCTACCATTGTATATAATTTCCTGCTTTTGCTTCTTATATCTACTTGCCCAGTCTCTCACAGATACGAATTTCTTATCTACATCGATTACAATTAAATAAAAATTTGAAGGAGTTGCATTTAGTTCTCTTAGATTTGTTTCGAAATAACCGGTATTATCGGTAACTAAAGGAAGCTCTGTTACTTTATAATCTCCAATTAATTGTCGATGGAGAAATGCTTGTACTGGAATTCGTGTTAAGGGTTGACCGAACGTATCACGTATGTAACCTTGTAAGGTAGTCATAATAATGCCTACGAATTTCCTTTATTTAAGAAAGGTGCTATTATTAATCAGGGATACAGGAATGAAATGACAATACCTATTTTGCATATTGAAGTCAGCCTTGGTTATCTCGTCGACATTTGGATGAAAATTAAATTGAATTATTATCCATAATGATTATGGGCAGAACAATCCCATCTTACCGAGTCGCATTTCAGATGGAAATCTGGAAATGGAGACCATTTAGAAAAATTTTAGATAAACAGGACAGAATAAAATTTGATGAAATGTTATCTATTCCATGATTGTATAATATTGCGGGAACTATGGCTTGTAGAGTTGTCCTAATTCATGTAATCCTTATGTCAATTATAATCTAACGGTACAAAGTATTACGCATAGTAGAAAATAAGAATATAATATAAAGAACGTATCTAACTTTTTGTCCAAAGATATATCTGTTCTAAATATATTACATAAACAATTTGTCAAAGGCTGCTGACACCAAGGACAATACGAAAGAGAAAACAAAGGTGAACCTAGAATCAAAAATAGATAAATTAGATAAGAGTATAAGCGCATCTACAGAAAATGGCTTATTCATTGGAAACTCAGAAGACAAAGACAAAATTTTTGATTCTTTGAAAGAAACTAGGGAAAGCCTCGACAAGGAAGCATATTCAGAATGTGAGAGAAATCGGTTGCATACTTCGGAGATATATACTCAGGCATTAAATTCCAAAGGATATCGTTGGAGATTATTTAATCTACACGCAATACACATCTGGATATATTTGGTTGCCATTTTGGTAGCCATATTTTCAATTTATTATCTTGGTCTACTTAATTGTCCTGTTGAAAAAGCCTCTAATAGTATTTCTGCCTCTGGAGAGCAATGCTATTTAAATAAAGTATTCGGCAAGGATGTAGCTGGATTTTATGCAGTAACATGGGGATGTATTGGAGCGGTATTTAGGGGACTATGGTATCTTAAGCAGAACGTTGACTTTAAAACATTCCAAAATTCTTGGAATATTTACTACTTGAGCTCCCCGTTTATAGGAGGAATTTTAGGAGCAATCATATATTTTATAATAATTGGCGGAATTATTACGGTTACTACAACAGATGTCAATATACAACATGCAATTCCAATAATTGTATTTGCAACTTTGGCTGGTTTTAATTGGGAATGGGCACTTAAACTCTTCAGAAAAATAGGTGATACCTTGGCTCTACCTGCTGAAAAGGAATGTAAGTAATCAAGGTAAAGATAAATTATTTTTGGCCTCATGGCAATTTTAACGATAATGGAGTTATTATCTTTACTATTTTTTAGAATTGATATAAAAAACTTAGTTTTAACAAAAATCAAATTAGAATCGTGCCAAAATTTAATGCAAATTAATCAAGTCTAGTACGGACAATTGTTAGAACCTCATCATTAAGGGATTATCAGAAGCAGAGAACATTGAAGAAATTGATGCAAAAACAAACGAGAGGATAACAAAACAAACTTTGTGCAATGTTTGAAATGGAATCAAAAAATCGTAGTAATATTTCCTTATTTTCTGCGTTTGATATTGTTTTCTCAAGATTGCCAAGATTTGTAGACAGTTTAACTGTCACATTTTTTCGACCTCCATTCTGTTATATTTCAATCTTCCTACACGTAAATGAATCCGGGTAGTTAACGGGCCTGTCGGGATGTGAATTGTTAACAATTCGGATGCAATAATTTATAGAATTTTTCAAATAACCAAAACTTACTATTTAACATTACAGTTCATTATACTGATTAAATCTGCTAGTTGATGATGGGATGTTTATGTGAATGTAGATAAAATTTAACGTTACTTTTGGATCCATCGCGAAAACGATCGATTTTACTTTAAAGTAGAATTTTCAGAATATTTACAAATTTTTCGGCACCGAAAAATTGACGTTACTACGTTTCGGATAAATCGAGAACCAAGTGGTTAACAGTACGAATCTGAAGTGAAGCAGAGCAATTCAACACCGTATGTAAAAGGTCTGCTAAATTCGACTTCTTATAATATTAAGCCAGTGGATCTATCGATTAATCCTTGTCAATCCATGTTACTGATTCCTGTACTGATTGTAGTTTTGCCACATTAATTTTAAAACCAGTTCGCAGTTGTCAATCCGAACCCACGGCAACTTCTGCCGCAGAATGGAAAGTTTGTAACCGCTCCGTGTGTGCTCATTACGGTAAGCGGAAAATGGTATGGCATTTTCTCCTTGCATCAACTAGGAAAACTGGATGTTGTATGAGGTCTTTGCACACCAGCCCGTCTCTTCGATGCTTGAGAATCTATGATCGTCGCTTGGGATAAATTGGAGTCATATCGCAGAGGATTATTTTCCTCCCTTTCTTCTCTTTAACTTTTTCTTCGGTAGCTTCTTGAGCAATTCAGGGCTGATATACGGATGTTCTGGAATTATTTCCTCACCTTCATGTACCATTTTTTTGTCATATTTCTTAATAGGTACTGTTGCGGGGGGTTCTTCAAATCCAATGTTCGGTGCGGAAATTCTCTGTTTTGCAATTCTTTCTAGAGCATCTTTTAATTCAGGCAAATCATGGAACTTAATTTGCTCAGCTGCAGGAGGTATTTTAATAGTAACCTTTTCAGATAGAGGCTTGCAGTGCCTCTGGACGCATTCTCTAATGTGGTCGATGTCAATTCCCATATCCCTTAGTACTTTTAAAGTCTGTTCGTTTAGTACTTTCGAAGATAGCATACACATCAAAAATTCGCACCATCGTCTTTCATTTTCCTCAAGCCAACCTATGATAGGGTCGTCTGAATAATCTTTACCATGTGTGTTAAATATGCTAGTCGATAGAGTCTTCTCACGTGTGAATGGGTAGTGTTTAGATGTATATCCTTCTGCTCGGAATCTAAATGTGTAAATTCCAGGCAGAAAAGCATCGTAATCTCCACTAAACTGTCCGTTTATTGTTTTGTCTAGGGTAATTGAGGTATAAGTTTTGTTTGGTTGTTCTATTTCAACCCATATAGAGGAAGTACCTACAAAAGGAACATCATATTCATGAAGCGTTGCAGCCAGCCTAATCCTAGAGCCGGGTTCGAAACTCTTTTGGATCACAGACGCCTGAAATTGAAGGTTTGAATAAGTTTGCGCGATGAAAGCATATGGCAATGACACCTTTATTCTTTCAAATTCAGCCCAGCTGAAGTTTTCTTTCCTAATTAGTTCTTCTATTCTTTTTTTGTCAATAATTCTAAAGTGAGCTTTCCATTCACCCGCATGACTGAGTGATCCTTCAGAAGGTATCGCAGGAAGCATTAATCGATAACACAGTACTCGATTTTCACTGATGAATTTAACATTAGGTTCTGTCGAAGCCGAAGTAGGATCAATTATTTTACCTGAAGGAGTTTCTAGCCAGAAATCCAAGAATAATGCGATATCGCACAAAGCGATGAGATCGACTGACACGTCACTATCTGATACCTTGAAAGGAATACTATGTTTTGTTCCCCAAAATAATTCACCCTGTGGATCAAGAATAATATTCGAGTTAGTTATGCCAGCAAGTACCTGAACGAAATACTTTGTAAGATGAAATTTCTGATCAGATGTCGTCATATTCCCTGTGATTATTAAATCTCCGCTAGTGTTTTGGGTAATTTGGTTCAGTACTTCATCACTTACTTGTCCCTGTAATCCGAAGCCTATGGCATATGTTCGACTGCTAATGGTTCCGGCTGGAAGCTCATTCACAAGAGGATGGACATTTTCATTTCCGTCAGTTAATATCAACATTGATCTATTTGTGTGGGTTGATGCGTCAAGTGGTGCTTTAGCGTCAAGTATCCCCTTGCCGATGGCTGTCAGACCTCTGGGCTCAAGTCCACCAGCACTGATAATGGATTCAATATTAACAGCATTCTGTTGAGATATTCCCTGTAGTATTTGTGTTACATCATCAAAGCTTACTATACATATTTCATCTGTTGCTGGTAGTAGAGCATGAAAGACTCGTATCGCATCTTTTAACAGTGAACTTCTTGTGCTAGATCCCCCTGCAGGCGCGGACATGCTGCCAGATCGATCCAGCACCAGTGCAACTGCATTATTCTGTCTGGGAATTACATTTGCATGGAGGGTTACATGGTACGTACCGAGTGAATATTCCCCGTTCTCGACGGGAGCGTAATATCCTTCCTCGTCTACTATGTATGCCTCAATATCCACAGCACTAGTTTGACCTGAGCCGCCCACAGCGTGAAACTGAACAAAAACATATCCATTGACGAATTCTTGAGCATCATCAGGATATGCTTGGAAATCACTTATACCATCTGCCAATCCAAAGTTTCCAGTGGGAGCATTTGTAATTCTGAAACGAACTTGCCTTCCGGTTTTTATTCTGAATCTGATTGCCTTGAATGTTGTGAGATCTTCTGGTACTCCACCAAAGAACAGATCACTGCCAGTTTCATTAGTCAATTCAGGTAAATCTGAATCATACCAAACAATGGATTTATGGTTAAGAAGGCCAGAGGGTTTAATCGTCCCTCCAAAATATCCCTCCAGCTCAGTCATACTCTCGTTTAGTCTTACAAAATGATGAACTCCAGGTGGAGTAGGCTCGCTATCGAGAGGCAGATAATGGTTTATACCGGGATGCTTTTGCATCCATATAGCCCACATACGATCAATATTATTATGATGAAGAAAAAAAACAGGATCGTTTGGTGATGTGCTGGGGCCCATTGAACCACCTATCCAGACATGAACCGCATTATGGATTCGGCCTGGTCCGACCCATCCTTCAGTGGTATTGCGGAAGCTGGTGGATGATGATGAACTCCAATTCCAGGGTGAACTATCGTAAGTAGTGATTCCTAAACAATCTCGTACGCTAAGCGCGGATGGTAATGAACTACCAAATGACTCACCGAATTGTCTTCGAAGAGCTCCATCCGCATCAGCTGCTCCTGGAACTATGATATTAAGATTCCATCCGTTTATCTGTGCAAATTCACCTGACATTACTTTATCGTTATCACCATCGGATCCGTCAGGACCCAAAAAAGCGTCTATAAATGGAAATCCCGGGTCGGCTATGCTTTGGTCTTTTGTCCAATTCCAATAGGGTAAAGTTAAATTTGAATCACCTGAAACGGCTTGAAGATCTAGTTCGAATTGTCTTAGGAATTCACGGTGCCATGGAAAGAACATGGGACCTTTGTGAGCTGGATGCGGTCCTGGATCAGTATTTGGATGTCCCGCCATACTCTGCTTATGAATGTAAGCATAATCGTCGTATCTACTCGCCTGAGCAGGACTGATGCGACTAGGTGTCGACTTTAACGCCTTTATTGCATTTCTTAATCTGATTAAGGTAGTATTAGGCTTTTCAGCAACTGAAGCGGCATTATATTCCGCTATTAACTTTCTGATGTTTTTGCGACACTTCATCTTCATAGTATGAAAGACATCAATTATAAAGATAACTTATTACTCAAGCACTGATCATTGGATACGTTTCAATATAGGGGAACACTGATCCATGTTAGGGTACTATTACTTTTATGGAACCGGTGCAGAACTATAATATGAGTGGTTAAAGAATAGTTAGGTATGGTTAGTAACTTTTGTTTTTCCCATAATTCACTTTCTAAACATGGACTGATCCGACTGCTTTTCTTTTTCTTTATTCTTACAAAATCAGGCGTTTCCCAATCTGAAAATTGGATATCATCAAATCTTTCTTCATAATAATTATTCATCCATTTGTAAAAGTACTTGATCCTTCCAAGATAATCATTCCAAGTAGTAATCCAACTTTTGTCTGGATCCTCTTCAATTCGTTTTATTTTTGAATCCAGGAATGAAGTAATCTGAATCTTGTTTTTAACTTCATTCAATAAGATTGATGGACCAAGACAGTTGCTATAACTTATTATTGCCTTGAGGTTATTGTTTTGATAACGGATCTTTCAATAATTTTGAGAATAGTGGATAGTTTAACTGACATCTTATTTCGACGTCCACTCTGTGATGGTTGTATTCTTTTTACGCGTATATGAACCCAAGTAGTAGACAGGCCCGTCGAGAGTCGCATTCCTCAATTCAGGATCCTCCCCGCTCGTAATGTTTATGTTATCTATAAGTTTGTCTCTAATCCCATCAATCAGAGATACTGTCCCTGATTTGGCATCGGCTACATATATGGTGTTGCTACTCTCATCTTTGGCAAGTCCAAAACCATAGTTATATTCCAGATCAGTCTCACGTTTAAGCTTGATTGTAGAAGTTTCATTATAAGAGCCATCTACTATGATCACGCCGTTATCTTCATCACCGACGTATACTTTTCAAGTTTTTGAATTTACAACAAGGTATTGCAGTTTACTTATTCTACGAGTACTTATTCCACGATAAGTCATTGATTTATAGTAGATCTCAGTTAAATAGTTGAAATGGAAAACGAAGAAAATATTGTTCTTCCTAAAGAAATCAGAGCTACGCTTGGTCCCATGATTGTGCAATCTATTACTGACAAATTGAATAAAGCAGGAGTCAAGGTGAGTCAGGATGTAATACAGAAATATGTGGATGATGAGAGTATACAAATTGAATTTCCGGCAGTACTGTTTCGTAACCCTAAAAGTGACCCAAGAAGAGTGTTTATACCCAAACATGTGATAGTTTGTATCCCAGTAGATCCATTTAAAAACGGTCTTGAAAAACAAATCGGCAGTACTATGATTTTGGGCACATAGTAGACGATAAGTCCTGCATTACTTTTTTTTAGTAAATAAACGGAGTTTGTAATATTTGAATAATATCGATGTAACAGGATTAGAGTTCAGACAGTTAGTTTTGACGCTTAGCGAGGGTTGTAACTATCGCTGTAAACATTGTCTGTGTGGAGACGAAGCCTTATCGGGGAAAGAGGGTAGTCTTACTTATGATGAAGTCATAAAAATTATTGATTCGGCAGCAGAGGTAGGGACTTTTTATGTAGTTGGATTCGTTGGAGGAGAACCATTTTTAAGATATAATGATATGCTAAAAATATCCGACTATGTATACAAAAATTACAAATGTGCACTGACTTTATCAACTAATGCGTACTGGGCTGTAAACTACGATGTGGCCATAAGGAAACTTAAACCATTAGTGGAAAGGGGATTGAGCTCTATGCTAATAAGTTTGGGTGACTTTCATCTTGAATTTGGAACTATAGAAACTGTGGGAAATGCATTAAAAGCTGGTTTGGAACTAGGGGTTACTTGTACTGCTCAGGATATAATTACCAAACGGAGCAGAAGAATAGAAGAATTTCGCAAGATGCTTGAGCCATATTTTGATACTCGCAAAGTGCAGTGGGTTGATAATGATATGGCGCATAGTGGTAACGCAGAAAAATATGTTTCATACGAAGATTTGCCGAAAAAGCCATTAGAACCAGGGGATTGTTCTGTTGAAATAAATTTCAATGTCCAACCTGATGGTTCTGTTAAGCCATGCTGTGGAGGTGGCCTAAAAGCAGAAAGGCTAACGATGGGCAATGCTAAAACTGAAAGCGTGGGAACAATTATAGAAAAAATGCAAACTAATCCACTAATTAATGCGCTGATCCTAGGAAAAGGACCTTACTACTTAGCAAAGCTGCTTGCTGATAATGGATTTCCTGAATATCTACACCGTAGTTATTCGGGAGTCTGTGATGCATGTTACAAATTCCTTACAGATGATAGAACATGGTCTCTGTTGGAGCCACTACTTGAGAAAGAGAAGATAAGACTATTTGTTAATAGGACTTTGATCACAAATTATAATCGCATGATACTAGAAGGCAAGCAAGAAATTGCTAATTGATGAATTCAGTATTTATCGAGTCTAATTTCCTATTCTTTTGCCCTTCATTATTAGGCATTAATATCTGGATTCTATATATTGATTCAGCTACAACCAGCATCGTTACTCCTAGAGATATTATTCACTAAGAAAAAGAGTAACATTAATGAATCCACTGAATTCATCATGTTCGGAAGGGATGAATCTGGAATTTCAGATGGCTCAGATTTAGAAATTCTAAATAAAGAAATTTGATTTTTACAAATGATAACTGAATTGCCATTATATCTATAAAATTAAATAATTTTTTATATAAAGGCTTTATATTGTCCCGTAATATTGGCTAACGACGAAAAGTCAGGAAATACCTCAATTTTAATAGATCCCAAAAATGAGTTATATGTAGCAGCCATATGTGCAGCTCTCATCTGTATTTTAATTATAATAAATTTGGCAATAATACCATTAATAGAACCAAAGAACTATACCTTAACTTTCAATGGCGGTTTGACGCACAGTGACGGGCCTATGATGCTAGTTGTCGATAACAATAACAAAAGTAACTTGAAAAAGCTCATTATTTATGGCTCGATCAACAATGGTAAATCTAATATCTCGGCAACTCATTTAATAGACGAATCTCATGTAGCGATAAAGTCTGCAGACATAACTTTTAATGGAAGTACTGAATTTCCTTTGAACGTCTCAAAAGGTGAACCAAAAGTTGTTAATGTTTCTATTAAAAATATACAACCAGGAGAATACAGCGGTGCAATAATTTTTAGCGGGAATAGTACTGTTTCCGTACCGATAAAGGTTGCAACAGAACCGCTGATTATTAACGCTTTTCTATGGGTACTACTAGGAATTCTATTATCTGTGATCTTATGGGAATTAATTAATTATCTGACGTATCAGCAACATAAGAACATATATAATCAAAAAAAACAAGAACTGAAACTGGGACGGGAACAGGAACCAATACAAAAATGTAAGGAATTAGATGCGAAGATGCAAAAACATACGTTATGGCACCAACATCGATGGTCCCCTGCTGGGCTGACAAAACAGACAATATATATTATTGGTTCAGCGGGTTTTGCTCTGTCTATTGGTGTTATTTCTTTATTTACCAATGATTATGTTACTGGTCAATTAGTTATTGACCCCATTGAAATAGTGGTGCTGATCGGAATTGGACTCGGAGCAGGAAGTTTTAAGGAATTTGTAAACAGACCGCCTTCCGGTGATTAGAAAATTTGCAGTTTATTCCTTATATAGGTAACATATAAAATCATAGGCAGGAACATAGGATGTTCTGTAAATGGGACAAGCCTGACAGATTCCGAACTGGAATTTCAGATAGATCGCAATTCAAGTTTCTATTTACCTTATTTAAAGAACATTATAACTATATCGTAGAGCAAATCAATTTTGATTGTGGTCTTAGTCAACGTAATGATCATTTTAAGAAGGACTGTAAAATCTGAACTACGCGCATACTATTTTTTGTTGAGTTATAAGATATTTGCAAACGTAACTTATCTACAATTATACAATATTTACAGTAATGTTCTTTTTATTAAACAAATCAAAAAATCAGGACACTGTTCTCTGAGTCTAATAACCATATTGTAGATTGGTATCCTTTCTATCAATAATCTGAATCAAGATTTTAAGTGCACCGTCACTCTAATAATAAGAAAAACTGTGAAAAAAGCAATTGGTCGAACTAGGACTTGTTTGGAGCATAACCCCCCAGAAAGCATGAAAGACTTTGATAAAAGAATCTTCGGCAGAGAAAATGTTAATATAAGTTCTAATAAAAAGGATATAAGAATTCTCCTAGCAAAATTGTTACCATTCTAATATATTTAAAACTTTATATATCTACCAACATTAACGAATATGATTTTCAGATTAGTTGAATGAGGAAATTTTAACCTCCTTTATAAAGACAATCAACCAACAATATTGAAAATTTGATCTATCTCATTCCTGTTATGTCAGCTTTTACTTGATAGATATATTTTTATCGTCACTTTCAGAAGACTTGGAACGTCGGGGTGTGAATCAAATTTGACATAATTTTTTAGACCTGCCACTCCATTAATCATTACTTAAATAAATGACAAAAATAAGATGAATAAGTTAAAATCCTTATATACTAAAATCTTTGTATCTGGTTAATTGGAAAATGACGATTCTGAGGGAAAAAATATTGAAGGCTCAAAATCAGAAGATATTAAAGGGGCATTTGAACGTCAACGACAATTTTCAGAGGAGCGTTTTTCTTTACTTTCTTCCAAAGAAGAAAGATCTGAAAGAGTAGCAAGGCAATTTACATTATCCAGTCAATCCGTTCCAGAAGATCCGTCATCAGAACCACTTCCAAAAAATTTTCGTTTAAAACTTGTGGAAACATATAGAGAACGTCAAATTCAAAAACAGAACGAGCATAGTACGGAGTCCTCTGACAACAATAATGACAAGTTTTTGGATAATAGAAAGAACAAAAAACAATTTGAAATATTTGAAGATACGTCTCAACCTATTCCTCCTGTCGCCCCTCCTGCAAATAATTGGATTCCTATAGGTCCTTTCGTTCTTAGAAAAGGACAAGGTGGCGTTAAACCGTCAACTAGTGGGAGAGCTGTAGGTATTGCTGTTGCTTCTGATGGAAAGCGTGTGTATGTTGCATCTGCTAATGGAGGTGTATGGAGATCAGATGATACGGGTTTGAATTGGTATTCACTTATGGAGGCATTTGATTTAGATCCTACTACTCTTTCCTCTGATTCACTTGCATGTGGTGCCCTTGCTATTGATTTGTCTAACCCCGATCGAATTTATGTTGGAACGGGCGAAGGCGATTCTGGTGATTATTTTGGTGTGGGTCCTATTGTTTCTTATGATGGTGGACAGAATTGGAATACTGAACAAACGTCACCAGAAAGTCCACAGTTAGCAGGTTCTGCATTTTATGCTTTAGCACTAGATCCTAGTGATCCAAACAAAGTAATTGCCGCCACAAAAGAGGGTCTTTATAGACGCGAGTCCAACGGTGTTGGAGGATTCCATTGGGTTAAGAAAAAGGTAGGAAGTGATAAACTATTTAGTAGTATAGTTGCAGCACATAACGAAGGCCTTACAACATTCTATGCCGCTAAATATTCCGGGCCTATCTATATATCCAATGATGGTCAGACTTGGAGTGCCATCGGTACTGGCTTTCCATTAAATGTGAGACGTATAAGCTTAGCAATTCAACCCAATAATCCTAGTGTAGTCTACGCCTTAACTGAATCTAACGAGGTATGGCGTCTAGATATCGTCACTGGTAGTAGTAATAAATGGAGAAAGATAAATGGTTCGCCAAAAGATTTGTTGGGAAATCAAGGTTGGTATGATATAGCTATTGCAGTGGATCCTAATGATGTGAATATTCTTTACTTAGGAGGTTCTACGAAAGAATCTCAGGGCGAGTGGTCCGGATCTCTTTATAGAAGTGTGGTGAAAGCAAAGGGCGCCGGTGATAACGTTATCTATGAGATGAACAATACATACATAGGTAATTCTGTACACGCAGATATTCATACCTTAGTATTCGCTCCTGGAGATTCTAACAAACTTTGGCTTGGTTGTGACGGTGGAGTCTTCTATTCTACCCATCCTCGTGACAATGGAGACATTTTTGAATCACGAAATGCTGGCTTATCTACGTTAACAATGAATCACATGGATCAACATCCTACAGAAGATGCAGTAATATTTTGTGGTACTCAAGACAATGGAGGTGAAAGATTTACAGGAGAAGAGTCTTGGCTTTACTCATCAGATGGGGATTGCGGATACTACGTAATTAATTGGAATGACCCTTACAAGATTCTTAGCACATATACTTATGGATTACTAAACAGATCTACAAACGGAGGACAAAGGAATTCCTATGAAGAAATTATAGTACCCCTTACTCCTGAAGAGGGAGTATTATTTTATGCCCCCCTGATAGGAACTCCATACACTCCTTCAGATCCCGCTCGAGCAGAAATCGTTGCATTTGGTTCTATACGACCATGGATTAGTACGGATTTTGGTAACAATTGGATTTCTATACCTGCAAATTCTCTCAGCAATGATCGACTAGATGACGTGATCAGATCCCTGTGCTTGTTTTCACATAACAAACTCTATGCAGGCACTATGAGCGGAGGGATATATCGCTTCGACAAAACTGGAAATGAGTGGCAAAGGACACGACTGGATAAAACCTCTCTAAATGGAGTATTGCCTCTTAATGGAGTTATAACTGATATTGCTATTGATTTGCTAGATGCTACAGGAAATTCTATTTATATTTCCTTAGGAGGTAGCGGTGACTATCGTCATGTATGGCATTTTGATGGTAACAAATGGGATCCTCGAAGCGGTCCATCAGTAAATAGCTCTGAAAGTCTATTAGATGTACAGGTTAATAGTATAGTTGTAGACCCCAAAAATCCTAGTCATGTATTTATTGGAGCAGATATAGGCTGTTGGAGATCTATTGATAGTGGAATCAGATGGAAGCCTTTTTCAGAAGGTCTGCCCGATGTTGCAGTGATAGATTTAAAAATACATACTAAAAGACTAATACGTACTTCCACCTATGGAAGAGGATTATACGAACGGACTTTGGATGATGTTCAAAAACAAGGCGTGGAACTTTTTATTCGTCATACTCAATTAGATAGAGGTCGATTTGCTACTGCAGAAAATATAGCCGATCCGACAGATCCCAAAAAGGTAGTTAAAAATGGGAACAGTCCGGATATTAAATTAGATACTCCTGATCCAAATGGTCATTATCAATTTCCATTATCAAAAAAAGAGATCAACTATCTAGAATTTGAAGATACTCTGATAGATGATTCTACGATCGTAGCTACACATCCTACAACAAATATTTTAAGTAGAGTATATGTCCAAGTCCATAGTCATGGAGTAGTATTGGCAGATAATGTTCAGGTCATGCTTTTAATATCTAATATAGCATCAGAGGAGGCACCTGTTCTTCCACCTGCTTTTGATAATAATGTAAGAGAGAAACTAGCTATAAACAACTCTAATTGGAAAACACTAGGTATTGTTAAACTAGATAATTTACGGGTGGGATATCCCAAAATAGTTACATTTGAGCTGAATTCAAATATTTTTTCATCTGAAATTACACTAAATAGAAATAATTCTTATTATCTCTTGGCTTTAGTTCATCATACAGATGACCCATTTAGAAATACTGAGCTTAATACAGATTCTTTAAGTAAGAATGAAAGAAAAGCTGCTCTAAAAAAGATAAGAGTTATCCCATTTGAAGGTACATTTCCCTCTGAGTAAATTTGTACTATAATATGCATTTATATTTCAATAATAAAAAAGAGTTTAGTATTTATTTTTACAACATATTCTAAGTCAGACTATTAACTTGGTTTTGTTTCTTCTCTGAATTGTCAAATTTTCTTGATTTTCAAGTTGGGTAGAAGTATGATTCCATAAACATATACCTATTTCATGTTTCTCCCCTTTTCATCTTTATCTTCAGAATGGAAATCTCTAATTTCAGCTTCAAATATTAAGAAATAGAAATTTGAAACCGAAGTTATTCTTCAATAAGTTCTTTGCAAAAGATTTATTGTTAACCTTTTATTTTTATTATAAGGATTAGAACGGACTGGTTCAACATCCAATATGGTATGTCAATCTAGTGAAAAATCGTCACATCTGGCAATGGCAAAAAAGAGATATTAAGGAAAATACCGAACTAGAAAAAATTCATGAAGGTCTAAAAAATTAAACTACAACCATACGTACCTACAAAGAGTAACACATGTAATGCGATTAATATATACTTTCAATATGATGTGCCTAGCATAGTACCAGAAATTTACTAGCCTGTAGACGATACTAGGAAAAATTCCTTGAGAGAGACTCATTGTTACCCCATGGATAATCAGGCAATACAAATTACACTGATATTTAATAATGAACACTTGAACTATCTTAGTTTTTCTTTAGTTGATCCGATCTATATAATTTATAGATTTTCAAATACATGAAAGTTACTGATGTAGAATCATATTAAATAAAATTAGCAGATGGTATCATAAAAATTCCTTTTTACTAAAATAGATAGTGGAAATCATATAGAGGATGAATATAATATACATGGGGATACAGAGGAAAAATGCTCCGTCCTGTAATTCACCGTTATTTCAATGAAAAACTTTTGATTTTTTTTGTAATTACTCCAAATCATGCAATGTCAAATCATGATAATGACCTTGCATTGTGGAAATGCGAATACTTGCCTTGGGAAGAGGATTGTGCTGCAATGTTAGGAAATATGTCTAAAGAACAGATTGAATCAGGAGCTAGCAAATTGACAAACCTTATGACAGAAATAAAGTGCAGAAGAGACGAACTCATCAAGTATGATAAGCAGCGACGGGAGGGGCTATCTTATAGTGGTGACCTTTGTGATTGATAGAATGGATTAAATTACTTTTGACATGCAGCTGGTCGTTTGTGAATGCTTTGAACATGAGAACAAGAAAGGGCAAGTATTGATGATGACCGGCACATGAAACTAATATATTGTATCCATTGGTTGGTATCTAATGGTATTGCAAATAGTCCTATCTAAGGTTGTGCTATCTCGTCTTTTAAAACTGTTCCATCCATACGCCGAATGTATTTCGGACTATATTCTTTTCTATTAACTCCGGGTTTAAAAAATTTAGTTGCGAGTTTTACGGGATCAGACCACATAAATCCAAAATCGTCCTGTTCTAAAGGCCTAAGATTGTATTCTACTTTCCACAACCATGGAGGGTTAGCTGACCCTCCATGAAATTTTCCATGTTTGTCAAAGGTTGAGTTTGGTTTGTTGTTCCATCGTTCCCAAAATCCCTCTTTAGGATCCAATATGTCTACTAGTTCGTAGTAAAAAGATGGATTATATGGAGTATCTTTTCCTTTCATAATGTTCTCTATTGTATAATTCGGTGCTCTGTCATTTGGATAAAAGACAATCACATCTGGATATATGTTTAATAGGGAACGGAGCCAAAGTACAATTTTAGTTCCAATGTTTATATTCGTTCCTAAAGCATAGAGGCCGTGTTTTCCTTCTTCTTGCTGAATTAATGATCTTTTGCTATCCAACTCATCATCAACCTCTAATTGTTCTTTTTTTGTAAACTCTTTGCCAGAAATATGTCGCAGGTTATTTTTATATGAGTATTTCCACAAATCATAATGTGCAACTGTTACCATTCCTAGCAGTAATTCGAAATAATCCTGCTTTTCTAATAACACCAAGCACCCTTCCATATCATTGGGATGCGTATCATCATCTGCATGATAAAATGAATACAAAATAAAATAATGAGACTCGGTTTCCGCAACAGAATAATAGGCAACTGGTTTCAATTGTTCAATCTCAATATTTCTTAACCGTTCTCTAATGTCTCGTGTGTCCCAAGATGATTCTATGTCGATTTTATTTTTTTTATAATATTCAAGATTAACTGGAGCAATAAGATCTTTCTTTATGTTGTAATTACCGTGCTTTGTATCAAGCCTAATATACTGATAATCTACAGGGGCCCATCTCAAAGCAAGTTTGCTATAAAAACTACTGTCATGTTCCATAGACGTATATTAACGACGTATATTCATATATAAATAAAAATTGCAGTTAGATTAGTTAATTAAATATTATAAGATATTGGTATCCATTTATGCCAGGTTAGAAAAGTATTCTACCTGGGAACAAATGATGTTATCGGTCCAAAACTAATGATTCTATTATATGTATGGATCCCACAAGCTTCAATTTTATTTCTTTAAGAATTAGAATTTGAAGTACCCATCGGGCTAATGTGGATTCAATATGTTTAATTTTTCGGCGCAGAAAAATTAACACAGACTACGTAAATACAGTAACCAAATTTCATGAGCTATTGGGATATGAACCCTTGATGTATCAGAGTTCTACATCTTAGTGAATGATGAGCAAGATAATCATTTGTATGATTCGTGGTCGAATGTGGTTCCATCCATAATCAAAACCATTATTTTAAATTGCGATTATTTTATTGGTTTAGAAATTTCCTTCCATATTGTTTTCTCTAGTCATATAGTCATTTAATAAGTTCAGGCGACTTGAATAGTCAATCATGGCCTCCATAAGACTTAACATAATAATGTCAAATTGGATGGCTTGGATGATGACGTTAACAAATATGTTGACAGGTAAAAAGAAAGTGAACCCTAATGACAAACTCTTTCCAGATATTAGGAATTTGTGGTTTTGCTGGAATGCGATTTTATTAAACTATTCTCTAGAATGCATTCATCTATAAATTGAATATTAATCCACATTATACAGGTTGTTCTACGTTGAATTTAGCACGTAGCGTACGATAGCAAACATAGCAAGTTATATCAGCAAGGCAAGAACATTCGAGATATCTCGCGGGAAGCGCACATGTCTTTTACCGATATCGGGGAAATTACAAGGAGATATGCTGGTGACGATAATGAAAGGCCAAAAAAATTAAGCAAACATAGCCAAGCATTGGAACTATTTTATCATGGATATTCAAATTTAGCTGTGGCAGTCAAATTAGGTCTCACTGCAGCTGAAACCATGGACGAGCAAAAACAATACAGAATTCTAATTCGTGCAGATAAATTTTGTAAGGTTTATGATGCTCTAAAAGGAGAGATATCATCTTTCGTCACACTTTACCATAAAATAAAGGATGAGGGACTGACAATTGAACAGGTTATAGAAGCTGCAAAATACGCTCGCGATCTGCAAGTAATCAAAGACGTACAGGATGCTGCTTGGAATGGATTACAAATATTGAAAGAGGAAAGTGAGACAACTGATTATCCTATAAGGGCACGCAGACGCATAAGAAGACGTATCCCTGAGAAGGGAAAGTACGATGTATTCGAATAAGATCAAGCAAACGAGTTCATGAATCATACTGTTGACGTCCGATCGTTGGATGAACACGGATAAACCTTGTGATCGTCTGAACAAAAGGAAACTAGGCCAAACTTATTTATTTCCTATTTCTCTAAGGAGACTCATGTCGATTCAAATTCCTGATGAAACTTAATCAGGTGAAATAATTGCGGCCCGTCGAGATACATATTGTTAACGATTCAGATCGAGACTGATGGACCTTGTTTCGCTGGCAAGATAATTATCAAAAACCTGGATTTAGTAAGTAGTACAAGGCAGGAATGGAATTTCTTTCAGAACAATTAAACTAATAGAGTAATACGAATACAAAATGCTTAAAGTGAAGTAATGTATCTAAAGATAGGTACCAAAATTTGAAAAAGAGAAAAGTTAGTAAGAGAGGCAAGAAATCAGCTAATAAAATCGTAAAGCGGTTGGCCGATAATCCCTTACTTCGTCATCGCGCAACAATGAGTGATCTCTTTGCTAAAGATAAAAAGCTCCCATTAGGAGAGTTGCGTGTCGATGCTCTGAAACATACTAGCATGATGTTGCCTAAGGTTCCATTTTTCGAACACAAAATATCAGGACCTCCTGTTTCAGGTGCTAGCAACTGGGTTCAACTAGGACCCACTGCAATTCCAGATGGACAGACACTCTCAACATATTATTATCCACAATTCTCTCGTCAAAGGCCATCAACTGCAACTCTCACTGGTAGGGTAACTGCCATAATTGTTGATCCAACTGATCCAAAAATTATCTATCTGGGTGCCGCTCAAGGCGGAATATGGAAAACAATTGATGGAGGAAGAAACTGGGCACCAAAATCAGATAATGAGATATCTTTGGCCATTGGAGCTATTGCAATGGATCCAACAAATCATCTTATATTATATGCCGGTACAGGTGAGGGAAATTACGCTGGAGATAGTTACTATGGGAATGGAGTACTAAAAAGTAAAGATGGCGGGAACACTTGGTCTTTATGTGGTAATGATACTTTTAGTTTAGCTCGGTTTAGCCGCTTAACTGTCAACCCCATAACACCGGACATAGTTTTTGCAGCAATAACCTCTTCTGACAATCCTAGAGTTGCCTCGGGAGTGTATAGGAGTGATGATGGGGGTGTTAATTGGACGAGAATGAAAAGAGGCCTTCCTTCTATACGAAATCAAGGTGCAACGGATATTGTGCTTGATCCTACAAATCCAAGTACAGCATTTGCAGCATTTTATGGAAGCGGAATTTATAAGACGAGCCAAGCAAATTCTGTGGATCCCTTATGGAAAAAGTTGAATGTAACAGGCCTGAACCCTAATGAATTCAGTAGGATCTCTCTTGGAATATCTCAATCGTCTCCTCAGATAATCTATGCGCTTGTTGCCGACAATTCCGATGATGCTATTATCAACAAATTCTATCGTACAATTGATGGCGGTAACTCGTGGGAACGAATTCCTCTTCCAGGTCGTGCGAACTCATCACCATGGGAAGATGATAGCATCGGGGGCCAGGGTTTCTATAACCTGAACGTAGCAGTTGCTCCCACCACACCGGATATTGTATATCTGAGTGGAGTATCATTATGGAAAGCAGTACGAAATACTGCTACCAATAAGTGGACTATCACTGACATTGGTAAACCTATTCATCCTGATAACCACGCCTTTGCTTTTGATCCTAGTAACGATCTTGTAATTTATGCTGGAAATGATGGTGGAATTTATAAATCCAAAGATGGCGGAAACAGCTGGTCTGATGTAATAAACGAAGGTCTGTGTATTACACAATTTGAGTTTATGACGCAGCACCCCAATTCAGATGCGCTAGTTTTGGCTGGCACACAAGATAACGGAACTATCCAATTTCGTAATAACCCCGCATTTTACTTTTCAGATTATGGAGACGGTGGATTTACCGCAATAGATCCGAATGATCCAAATATTTTCTTCCACCAATATACAAACTCAAGTTTATATCGATCTGCAAGAGCAGGAAAAATGGAAAGCTGGAAGGATATCGAGTATAGTCTTAGTGGAAGCCGATGTCTTTTCTATGCGCCTTTTGTTCTCGATCAGTCAAATCCAAAGAATATTGCATTTGGAGCGGACAGAATTTTTCTAGATGCAAATCAAGGCCTTAGCAGATGGCCTGTATCTATCCCACTTCCTAACATATCAAGCGATCTTGTTTCGGCAATTAATTATGTAAGATCAGATCTTATTTATGCAGGCACAGATGGTGGCAAAGTTTACTGTCTTACAAAAGAAGATAATCATTGGAGAGCCAGAGATATACACGCACCTCCTCTTCCAGAGGGGATGCTTATCTGGGATGTGGCAACACAGCCCGGTGATATGAATACAATTATCGTTGTAATGGCTGGATTCTATTCTAATGACGATTATGGAGGCCATGTATGGCGCGGGTCTGTTCCAACAACTGGTGTAGCAAGCTGGGTAGACATTAGTGGTAAACGTGGTACTCAAGGAAGGCTCCCAAATGTTCCGGTTAATGCGATATCGATTGAAGAAGATAATCCGCAGACCATGTATATTGGGACAGATACTGGGGTTTATCGTACCAATAATGGTGGACTAGCATGGACCCCATTCAATGAAGGTCTACCTAACTGTGCTGTATATGATATGCGCATCCATATTCCTACACGACTCATAAGAATAGTCACTCATGGTAGAGGAATGTGGGAACGAAAATTAGATGCACATTCCATGTCCGACATTGATATATTTGTGAGGGATAATCTTATGGATACGGGACGACTTACACCTTCGCCAATAAATATATCTGCAGCTTTTGACGATCCTCTTCAACATGTATCGTTAGGAGACGTACTATCTTGGTCTATGTGTGCTGATATTAAGGTCGACGCACTCGAAGGGTTTCCATCATCATACCAAATGGACATTGAAGATGTTGACTACATAGCATTTGAAAGCAGGCTCTATCATCGGGACCCCAAACGAGGGAGAATAAATCGTATATATGTACAGGTGCATAACAGGGGTATCAGGCCCGCAGAAAATGTAAATGTCAAAATATTATATGCAGATATATCTGCAGGATATCCTGACTTGCCACCTGATTTTTGGACCACTTTTCCGGGCAACTCTACAGACACGACCAAATGGATACCTATAGGTGAAGCAAAAACTTTACCATCTCCTCCAAAGACATTGACAAATACTGAGCCTACTATCTTAGCTTGGGAATGGACCCCTCCTCCAAATGTTTCCAATCGTTTGGGATTGATTGTAATCCTTGATTCGCCCGCCGATCAAATTCCTGGTGCAAATAAGATATTCAATGTAGCTGAGCTTGTACGGATTGAAAAACACGTTGGCTTAAAAGATCTATTAGTTGTTAACGTTTGAATATTCCATTGTCTTCCATGGATGAATAGTTGTCCTGGTGCCATCCTCTTTTCTATGCAAAATACCAATGATTGATTTAGCATCCTTTCTGACTTTCATTTCATCAAGAACTTTATCTGTTATAGGATAGTTCGAGATTGAAAACAAAGCACAAATCAACATGGTCTGTATCCTTTCAGGTATTGGTTCATTAGTACCAGAATCGATTAAGTATAGTGCATACCTATTTTTTACATTGTTTAGTAAGCCTTATCCAAGTAGGAAAAATTTCACCATTATACGATGCCCAGCAGTTCCATTATATAGCTCTAGAATTGCTTTGTCCCCCACAAGATCTTTATTGCTGGTGATCCCTTCTTAATCCCCAAACACATCATGAATTATATCCATAAATTCGTTCAGTAGAGCAGTGGATTAGCAATAATCAGCTAATAAATCTTAATACCTAGAGGTTCATAGTATGGTCCCAGAGATAAAATGACTAAAAACAATTCAAGTGATTGGATC
>AR_comb_assmDRAFT_10022269_pt1 | contig 30230 bp, 22 predicted proteins | sample ArasoioldDNA_FD_10543 | JGI IMG/M metagenome (IMG submission 10543) | reverse complement strand
ACTTTGTTGGTGTGAAGGCTACAAAAAATAATTTCCTAACCGGGTATTACCGATACAGGATCGTGCAGTTATACACTCACGCAACAGACAGTAATTCTTCAGGCGACCCGGAGATATATTTCGCAGATTCAACATTGTTATTGTCTGATCTATTTTATGAGAATAGGCCTGCGTCAAGCTTAATTGTATTGTCTGCATGTGAAACTGCGGGGGGAAGGGTATACAATGGAGAAGGCGTCTTTAGTTTTAACCGGCAATTTGCTGCATTAGGAATTCCGTCCTGCATCTCTACGTTATGGCGAGCAGACAACAGATCCCAATACGCGATCACGGAACTTTTTTATAAATATCTAATAAAAGGTCAGCCTCCAGACGTGGCTCTTCAATCTGCAAAGAAAGAATTCTTCGGCACCTCGAACCTTGAGCATAAGTTGCCGTTTTACTGGGCCGCGTCAATTTTGGTTGGCAAATCAGACTCAATACAAATACAAAAGCCTTTTCCTTGGAAATGGGCCACAGCCGCAGTAGCCATTTTAGTGCTGCTTGTCCTGGGAGGTTGGCAGTCGAGAAGCAGAAAAATTCAAAAGAGTAATAAAACACGGGAGCTTGTTCTACAATCTTAACACAGCGCGGATACAATTACAGCCGATGTAAAAAAATATTTGGGAATTGTTTACCTTAGGCTAGGTAAGTTCGACAAACCGACCCAAGCCTTTCCGGTTTGGAAAGATTTCTTCCATTCCTAAAACATCAAGCCCCACTCTATTAAAACGAAGTCCCTGGGATAAACAAGCCGTGTAGTTAGTGCAGCAGACTTTTTGAGCGACTTGCGATGGTGAAGAGTCTGCGCGTTCACACTTGTTAACAAGGCAAACCGATTCTTTCACCAATAAAAATTTTAGTTATGAAAATGCCGATCACGGAGAACGAACTGAACAAAAAGAAGGAGCATCATCCAAACAATGCAAAGCCCCGCCCGCAAAAATTTCAGAAGGATGTTGCCAAAGCCTACACAGCGCACGTTGGCAGCACCAAGTTTCTTAAGCCTTCAGATATCTCAAGTTTTATGAAGCGTGACGTAAACGAGTGGGGCAGGTATCCTCTTTCTCAATTGAAGGGAATACCGAAGGCGCAGTTTGAGAGTTATTGCTGCGGTTGGCTGCAGTACTACGACGAGATAACCAGGAACCGCGCCACAGATCATATCATTTGGTTTGACTGGGAAGATACTAAAGTATGGAAAGATCAAGCAGGTGGGTGTAGAGTGTATATATATCCTTCACCCCGACGCAAAGGTGCCAAAGGTTCATCTACGGCTTCCTTCAGCTCCGATCCTACAAATCCAACAGCACCACCGCCGCCCTATTGATAAGAAAGGAGTGATGCGCTCAGCGAGTAATAATCAATATGGAAGAGGATAACGACGATCTCAATTTCCGAGTAGTAATTAAATGTCGGGATGCTGTCTTGGCAGCTCATTTAGATACGCTTGACCGTAGCGCAACTTTTTCCGTTGATTACACCAAGGAAAGGCAACAGTTGAAAAAAGCGCTGCCTGGTAAGACGATGGCAAAATTGTTTCCAACCGTAACGGAGGAGAGAGTGAAGCAATTAGTAAAAAAAGCAAAGGGGCTATACACGGGATACAGCCCTCCGAATTTTACAAGTTACTATTTTGTCATGTGCGATAATGAGGGGGAAGCAAAGGAAATTTTGAAAACCTTGAGAAAGAGTGACGCAGTAGAACTTTGTTATGTTGAAACGCATCTGGGCGGGCCGCCCAATGTGCATCCAAAAGCTAATCCTTTATATTCCTACCAGAAATACCTCAATCGCGCTCCGAGTGGAATTGATGCCAAGTACGCGTGGGCTTTCAGAGGGGGTGATGGTAAAGGAAACGTACGATTTATTGACTTGGAGCAAGGCTGGTTTCTCGATCACGAGGATTTAGCCGCATTCGAGATCCCGGCCACTGGCCTAAATCATTGGGAATATCAAGATCACGGAGCAGCTGTTTTGGGCATAATCGCAATGCAAAGCAATTCGGTCGGAGGAATCGGTATAACTCCGCGAGCTAAAGTACATGTCGTCTCACAATGGCGAATGGATGGTTCGTTTAATACTGCGGACGGTATTATGGCTGCCCTTGACTATTTGCACTTCGGAGATATACTTCTGCTAGAAGCGCAGGCCCTTGATGTTTTCGGCACAGAACAAATGTGGCCAGTTGAAATCTTAGATGCAAATTTCCAGGCAATTCGGCTCGCCAATGCCCTCGGCATAATTGTGATTGAACCTGCGGGCAATGGAATGTATTCGGCAGGAAATGACCTGGACACCTTTGCTAATGCTGACGGAGAAACAGTTTTTAACCGTTCGAGCACATTTTTCAAGGACTCGGGCGCAGTGGTGGTGGCTGGTGCGTCGAGCAGTGTGCCTCATACTCGGGGCATTTATTCAAACTACGGAAGCAGGATAGACTGTTATGCTTGGGGGGAAAATGTCGTGACGGCTGGGCTTTTTCCCCGTGACTCGCGAGGATGCACTGACACGTATTCTTTCGACTTTGGAGGCACGTCGAGTGCGTCGGCAATAATTGCTGGAGCGGCGATTGCCGTACAGAGCATCACCGAAGCAAAATACAATTTAAGACTTAGCCCGGCACAAATGCGACATATTCTCAGTAACCGATTGTACGGAACAAAGTCAGAAAATGGCCACGGCATTGATAAAATGGGAGTCATGCCTGATTTGCGAAAGATTATTAATCGGGTATTGAAAGTTCCACCTTTGCTTGGCAAGGAGCCCAGCAAACTAGGACGGCGAGTGAATTTGAAGCGCAACAAGAAATTTGTGAACCTGTAAGGTCAAATAAGTTGTATGGTATATCGCAGTACTTTACGAAAGTTATTAATGCTTTTCGCCATTTTCTATCTCGGCGCATCTTCAAGAGGGCAATGCCCGGACAAAGCTTTTCTCGAAAGGCGTATTTCGTACAAGGACTCTTTAAATTATTCCGAACAAGTGTTTCTTGCCGAACTGCTCGCTTACCTGGATCAAGTTGGAAATTGTTATTACAAGAATGATTCTGTACATGCGCGCTTAGCGAAAAGAATTGCAAAGATCTATTACCTGAATGCAGACTATTTGAAAGCAATAAGCTATTATCATCAGTGCATCGGCATCATTTCCTCTAACGCAAGCAAGGCGTCTGTAAATGTCGCTGATCTTACAGCGGCCTATTACTGGCTTTCCGTATGTTACGATGCACTGAATATGACTACGGAGAAAATGGCAGCGCTCGACAGTTGCTATGAGACAGGGGTGCGGATAAATCACATTGATCCAGCTTGCCTCGCAGCATTGTATAGATGGGGACAATATAGTTTTGACTTGGGGGATTACCATCGATGCATTGAGTACATGCAACGATGTGAGTCGCTTGCTAAGGACAGTGAAACACTTGCCGCGCCAGCTAACCGCGAAGAGTACGTCTCCTCGAGTTTACTTTGGCAGGTTAAGGCGTTGCTAGAACTGAGGGATTATCGGACGGCGGAGGCATTGCTCACGGGCAGAATCGAAGAATGCAAAAATGCTGGTCAGATTAATAACCTGGGTACTATTTTTTCTCAACTTGCCGAGTTGCAAATGCGGAAAGGTAATTATGATAAAGCGCTGTTTTATTATAATAAGTCCCTAAACAATGATCGGAAGATTCGGCATAATTTTAATTGCAAGCAAACATTGAAAGATATAGGGTACAATATTTATTTCAGCCATTATGATGATCTTGACAGGGCTATGGATAGTTACAGAAAAGCGCTTACCTATATCAATAAGGACATGTCATTGAAATACGCGGACAGTTTTGAGTCTTTAAGTATTTACGGAAATATTGCAAAAATATTTGTTCAAAAAGGTAATTACGATTCTGCGTTCAAATATTTCAAAATCGCCTTCGATCAAATCAAACCTGGTATCAATGAAGATGAAATTTTACGGATTTCCCAACAAGAACTTAAGAAGTATAAAAAAATACATTACCTCACGAGTATGGAAATAGACAAGGGAGATGCATTCCAAAGTTTTTATCGAACTAATCGGTATCCAGACGGTCTGCAAAAAGCAATAGTTGTTTACAAAAAAACGGACCAATTTCTTGATCGAATAAAAACGGAACAAATCGAGGTCGAATCCAAGCTTTTCTGGCGAAGTGATTCTCGGCGGTTGTATGAACATGCGATTGAGGCTTGTTACTTGTCAGGAGATATTCCAAACGCCGTTTATTTTTTTGAGAAAAGCCGCGCCGTGCTTTTGCAGGATCAACTCAATGAGCAGAGGTGGCTGGACCAGTCCGAAATAGCCAAACAAACCCAGCTGAACAAAAAGACGTTGCAACTAGAAAGAAGCTTAAAAAGCACGGATAGCTCATCAACTGATTTTGCGAAACTCCAAGATTACTTATTCACTACTAAACAGGAACTGAAAGATGTGAATGAGCACATTAAGGCGACAAATCCGCTTTATTTCCAAAATTTCATGAGCAGAGACTCGGTGACTTTGGCGGATGTGCAACACAAGATTTTAGAAGACCACGATGCGCTGGTGGAACTATTTGCCGGCGACAGCGCCATGTACGTTTTGGCTGTTACTAAACAAACATCCCATCTGGAAAAAATTAATAAGATTGCCTTTGACAATTTATCAACTGCATATGTGCGATATCTGTCTGAGCAGGATTTGTTGAACCGCGATCTTAACTCGTTCACTGAAATCTCGAATCAGCTATACAACCTGGTCTTTCACAATCTCAACGTGCCTGCCGGCCGCATCATTATATCCCCTGATGGCCGTTATTTTCCATTTGAATCCTTGGTAACCAGGAAGCAGCCACTCAATTATTTTCTGCAGAATTTTGCGGTGAGCTACACATACTCGGCTCGCTACCTTCTGAATAATTTCCAAGAGAACTCGAAGGTTAATTCCGGGACATTTTTTGGCGTTGCTCCTGTACGGTATTTAAACACCAGCCTTGCGACGCTGTCCGGCAGTGATCAATCTTTGCAAAAGATCCAAGGTTATTTTAGAAATGCAATCAACTTTGTTGGCGCTAAAGCGACAAGAAGCAATTTCCTGGCGGAGTATTATCGCTATAGGATTGTGCAGCTCTATACCCATGCCACAGACAGCAGCTCTTACGGTGACCCAGCAATATTTTTCGCTGACTCCACAATGTTGTTGTCAGATCTTTTTTATGAGAACAAACCCGCGTCGAGGTTAATTGTTTTGTCTGCGTGTGAAACTGCCGAAGGAAAATTATACAATGGAGAAGGAGTCTTTAGTTTCAACAGGCAATTTGCTGCACTAGGAATTCCTTCCTGCGTTTCTACATTGTGGCAGGCGAACAACCAGTCTACATACCGCATCACGGAGCTCTTTTATAAAAATCTCGCTAAAGGGCTGCCGCTCGACGTGGCGCTTCAATTAGCTAAGAAGGAATTCATCCGCACATCAAATCGCGAAAACAATTTACCTTATTATTGGGCTGCTCCTATCTTGGTTGGTCAATCAGGTACAATTGCGTTGCCACGAAAGTTTCCGTGGCTATGGACGGCTTCCGCAGCTGTCTTAGCATTGTTTAGTATCGGCGCCTGGCAGATCAGGAGAAGAAGAACTCAAAAGAACAAGAAACCAGGTGAATTCGTTTTGCAGTCCTAACCCAACTCAGGATACAATGGAAATTCCTTCATCCAGGTCTTTACTTTATCGCTTACCGACTCGATGCTTTTTTCATCATCAATGTTCATCAATACCCGGTCAACCATTTCAACAACGGTTTCCATATCTTTCTCCTTCATTCCTCGTGTGGTGACAGCAGGTACACCAATCCGGATGCCCGAAGTGACAAAGGGACTTTTGTCATCAAACGGTACAGCATTTTTGTTTAGAGTTATGTGTGCCTTGTCTAAGGTTTCTTGCGCTTTTTTTCCTGTAAGATTTTTATTCCTGAGGTCAATCAGCATGAGATGATTGTCGGTTCCTCCACTGCAGATGTGATAGCCACGATCCACAAATGCCTTCGCCATCGCTCGGGCATTGCGTTGCACTTGCTTTGCATACATAGTAAATTCCTCAGTCAATAGTTCTCCAAATGCAATTGCCTTGGCGGCGATGATATGCTCAAGTGGTCCGCCTTGTGTTCCGGGAAATACAGCCATGTCAAGCAGGTGACTCATCATGCGGATGTTCCCTTTAGGATCCTTTACGCCAAACGGATTTTCAAAATCTTTCCCCATTAGGATGATCCCGCCTCGCGGCCCCCGCAAAGTTTTGTGTGTGGTTGACGTAACAAAATGACAATGATCAAATGGGCTTTTGAGCAAACCCTTTGCAATTAAACCGGCAGGATGCGCGATGTCTGCCATTACAAAGGCATTTATCTCATCCGCCACTTTTCTTATTCTTTCGTAATCCCAATCCCGACTATATGCAGACGCCCCACAAATGATAAGCTTAGGCTTTATTTCTTTGGCTTTGTTCTCAAGGGCATTGTAATTAACCACTCCTTCTTCTTTTGTCACGCCATAAAAGTGTGCTTCGTATAGTTTCCCACTGAAATTCACGGGTGAGCCATGCGTGAGATGTCCGCCCATACTCAAGTCCAATCCTAAAGCTCTCTCCCCAGGTTTTAAGACAGCCATCATCAGCGCTGCGTTGGCCTGCGCGCCGGCATGCGGCTGTACATTCGCATATTCACAATTAAAAAGTTTTTTGATTCGGTCAATTGCCAGCTGCTCGGTTTGATCCACAATCTCGCATCCACCATAATACCGACGACCAGGATATCCTTCGGCATATTTGTTGGTCATTACGTTGCCCATCGACTGGAGCACCTGTAACGAAACAAAGTTTTCTGAGGCGATCAGTTCGATACCATTTCGTTGACGTTGCAGTTCTTTTTGAATGAGGTCAAGAACTTGAGTGTCTTTTTGCATGCCGCAAAAATAGAGGAACGAGATTGAAATGGAACAAATGTTTCAGGCGAACCGAGAAGTCACAACGCAGGTCTGAGTATCTTGTTAATTTCTGAAACAAGATTTTGCAGGTCGACGCCGGTTCGGTTTGAAAATATTACGATCATATATCCTTCATCGGGAATTGTGTAAGCGTATGCTCTAAATCCTCCATTTGAACCGGTGTGATAAATTATTCGCGGTGATGAACTTTCGTCAACAAACCATCCAAACCCGTAGCTCAATTTTTTCTGTCTGTCAATTGAAAAATGGGCCGAACGAGCAAGATTGACATTTCGCCGGGAGATTATTTTTGCCGTCTGCAATGCACTCAGCCACTTTAAGTATTCATCGATTGAGGTGTAAATTCCTCCATCTCCCTCCGTGGAAAAGAAAATATTTTCCTCCGCATCCGATCGCTTAAACGTTTTCGTTGTGTCATCATATTCATAACCAATTGCTTTGTTGGAAATATTTTCATTCTCATTCCAAACAGTGGAATTTCTCATTCCTAATGGTTGAAAAATGGTTCTCTTTAAATATGCAGAATACGACATCCCGCTTACTTTTTCCACAATAAGCGCCAAAAGACAATAGGCAGTGTTACTATAGCGAAAGTCGCTGCCTGGCGGGAAATAGGTTGAATCAATGTTTTGAATTGCTTTTAAAACATCGGCATTGTGTGCATGTTTCATATTTTTTGTATCCATGAGATCGTAATGTTCAACAAGGCCGGAGCTGTGTGTAAGCATTTCTTTTATGGTGATGGCGTCGGCTATTTTTTTGTTCATTTGCGGAAAAAATCTACTGAGCTTATCGTCGAAGAGAATCTTTTTCTTTTCAGCTAATTGCAAAATTACCATTGCAGTAAATTGTTTTGTCAGCGACCCCACATTGAAATTAGTGCTGGAAGAGATCTTTTTCCGTGTTTCCATGTCTTCGATTCCATAACTATTTTTCAAGATTGGTTTCCCCTTTTGCACGATGGCAATAGATACACCAGGTTCATCGTTCTTGTAGATGGTTCTAAAAAGTGAGTCAATCCGCCAAAATGGAGTAGTGCTTTCCTGGCCTTGCATAACCAATGGCGCCCACATCATTAAAGTAACAGGCAAAATTCTCATGAATAACAATTGTACTCGTTGTGGCCAAAAACTAATTTGTTTGTTCTAAAAAATATAAATTTATTACTTTCGAAAGCTTTTTAAATTTTAATTGTCCCGCCTTTGGCGGGATCGAGGGTTTTTCATGAAGGCAATCATTCCTGTAGCCGGAGCTGGAACCAAACTGAGACCTCACACGTACACGCAGCCCAAGGCTTTGATTCCCCTTGCTGGCAAAACAGTTCTGAGCATTATAGTAGATCAGCTTTCCGAGGCCGGCATTAAAGAATTTATTTTTGTTGTAGGCTATCTTGGTGATAAGATCCAGGATTACATCCGTCAAAAATACCCGCAGCTTACGGCCCATTTCGTCCATCAAACAGACAGGCAGGGAATTGGCCACGCGGTTCGCCTAACGAGGAGTATCATTAACGGCGAAGAAACTTTTGTTTCGTTGGGCGATACTATTTGCGAGTACGACGTGCACGAAGTGATCAATAGTCCGCACTCTATGTTGGGCGTAAAAAAGGTAGACGATCCGCGCGACTTTGGCGTAGCCGAAATGGATGAAGAAGGATTTATTGAGCACGTGGTGGAAAAGCCGCATATTCCAAAGAGTAACATGGCCCTGGTCGGTCTTTATAAGATCAAAGAAAGCGACCTGATGTTTCAATGCCTTGAGGATAATATCAGGCAGGGCGTGCGCACCCATGGGGAATACAGTATAACTGATGCCCTGGATTGCATGATTCAGTCGGGAATAAAATTCAAAGGATTCAAAGTAGAAAATTGGTTTGACTGCGGCAGAAAAGAAACATTGCTGGAGTCCAATGCGACGCTCTTGAAAAAATTTGGCAGTAAAATCGAAGAAGGGCTACATTTTGAAAACACGGTGATCATTCAGCCGGTAAGCATCGCATCAGGATGTAACATTAAGAATTCAATCATCGGTCCCAATGTAGCCGTCGGCGAGAATACCACCATCGACTACTCAATCATAAAGAACTCGATCATCGGTGCCTATTCCAACCTCTTCGACATTGTTCTTGATGCTTCACTTATAGGAAGCGATACTGAAATAAAAGGAGAAACCAGGACGCTGAATATTGGGGACAATACAGATATTGACTTGGGATAATAAACAAGGAATAAGGAATGTGCGATTCATTTGGAAATCCGAAATCCGAATCACGAAATCCGAAAGGACCATGTCATTTTCGGACGTCGACCTCTAATGGCTGATTCGAAATTCAAAAATCCAGCTCGAATTGAAAGCTTTTCGAATTTCGATATTCTATATTCGGATTTTGCTTATTGGAAATTCTAGTAATCTAGTTCTAACCTCAATCGATCCTTAAGGTCTTTTACCAGCGGGTATTGTTCTACCATTTTTTGAAATTGCTCTCTTGCGGTGAGCGGAGTGTCAACTGCAGAAGCCGACTCAATGTTCTCCTGCATAACGATGTAGAACTGGAGCAGGTGGTTTTGTAATTTTTCACGAAGGAATTGCGACACTTTGAGGCCTTGTTGTTCAATAAACCTTAGTTGAATGTTATTCTTGACAAGAGCTATAAAACTGTTATCGTCCTGCAACCGTAACTCTGCCATTTCAAAATTCTGTCCCGCAGGATTTTTTTCTTGTCTCAACTTAGCAGCATATTCATTCCAGGCTATTTGTAATTCCTCTTGTTGAATCGGCCTGGCAAGAATGCCACTCCCATTGTCCGCATTTCCCCTAACCTGTTTACGAATTTTGTCGAGCGCAGCGAGCTTTGTCGTAGGACTTTCTGATTTCGGACTTCGATCCCGATTGCCGTTGGGGTCGGGTTTATTAGATTCCGATCTTTCCTTGACTTCCGATTTTTCACTAACATCTTCTTCAATAATCAACTTCTCCTTTTCTTGCCTCTTAGACCCTGACCTTACAGTTATTTCTATCGGCTCAATGTTTCTAAAAGCGACCGGCTTTACAGTGTCAACCAATTTTTTTTTACCGATACTGGCAGGGGAATTGTCGGTGTCCGATGTCAATTCAATTGCCTGTTGCAAATAACAAAGCTTGATCAGGGCAAGTTCAACATGAAGACGTTTATTACGTGCGGCTTTGTAGTTGATCTCCGCTTCATTCAAAACATTGAGGGCACTTACCAGGTACCCTGCGGAAATTCTTTTGGCGGTGCTGATATATTTTTCCCTAAATCCCTCGACGACTTCAAGCAAGGCGGCGCATTTTTCGTCTTTGCAAACAAGAACATTCCGAATAAACTCTGCAAATCCGTTTAGCACCATGTCGCCTTCAAAACCTTTGCGGTTAATATCATCATACAACAACATGGCTTCGGCAAGGTCCTGTTGTTGCATGCATTCAACGAGTTTAAAATAGTAATCCTCGTCTAAAATGTTAAGGTGCTCTAAGGTGTTTTGGTACTTTACCTCACCGTTCGTAAAGCTTACAATTTTATCGAGAATGCTCAGTGCATCCCTCATGCACCCCTCGCTTTTTTGAGCGATGAGGTGAAGTGAGGTCTTGTCGGCCTTTATGTCTTCCTTTTCACAAATCTCCTTCAGATGATGAACCGTATCATTTAATGTAATCCGCTTGAAGTCGAAAATCTGGCAGCGACTTAAGATGGTCGGAAGTATTTTGTGTTTTTCCGTGGTAGCTAAAATAAAGATAGCGTATGGCGGTGGTTCTTCGAGTGTTTTCAAGAACGCATTGAATGCAGACGAACTCAACATGTGCACCTCATCAATGATGTAAACTTTGTACTTACCAGCCTGGGGTGCAAAGCGAACCTGGTCAACGAGTGTGCGAATATCGTCCACGGAATTGTTGCTTGCCGCATCCAACTCATGTATGTTCAGTGATGTGCCTTCATTGAAAGAAATACAGGAATTGCAAACATTGCAAGCTTCACCATCTGCTGTTCGGTTTTCGCAATTGATCGTCTTGGCCAATATTCTCGCGCAAGTTGTCTTTCCGACTCCTCTGGGCCCGCAAAATAAAAATGCGTGCGCCAACTGGTTATTTCTTATTGCATTCTTTAACGTTGTCGTTATATGATCCTGGCCAATGACTGTGCTAAAAGTTTGCGGCCGGTATTTTCTTGCAGAAACGATAAACTTATCCATAATCACACCTTTCCGGAGGAAATTTTGAGAAATGCAATATAAACAGATATTGCTTAAATTCTTGTTAGCGATCACAACAGTGCGGGAAGTGTTGAAAAGTAATCTTAAATCAAGATGGGATGTCTTTTAAATTCTTTGGTCCGGTCAAACAGATATCGGTAAGTTATCAGGTTGCGGCTGCGATAAGTACCCAGGCTTTCTGCAACATTGATCATTTTGGGGTTGAATTCGCCGATCCATTGCATCTCATATTCATCATAAAGCGGTTTCCCAATTACATATTCGCCATTTTCCAACTTTAATCGCTGGATCACCAGGGCTCCTTCAACTATCATATAGCTGTCGACACCTTTTCCCTGGAACTCCGGGACAATGCCAAACACAAGGCCGATGAATTTCGGATTCCTTATTGTTGATTTGATCCACAAAAATTTAAGCTTATGCCAGAGACTAAATTTACCGTTTAAGTATTTAAACCATTGATTTAGGTCGGGCAAGTTTACCCAGAACCCTACTGGCTCTCCTTTGTAGTAAGCAAACCAGCAAATTTTTTCATCCAACACGGGCTTCATTTGCTCGAAGGTTTTCAACACCATTCTTGTCTCCAATTGTTTTAAACCTCCGTGACCCGCCCATGCCTTGTTGTAAATCGTCGTAAAATCAGAAGAAAATTTTTTTAGCTGGTTCTTCCTGATGTGTGCCGCGCTAAAATTTGGGTCTCTTGCGCACTCAGCATGACGTTTGAAAAATTTTGGAGTTAACGGATCTGTTGCTTTCATGGCAAAACAAACCTGGTCAAAAAAATTTTTGAAACCGTAATTTTCGAACAGCGACTGATAGTACGGTGGATTGTAACTAGTGCAGTACGCCGGAGGCTCAAAACCTCGCACAAGTAAACCCCACCAACGGTCGCGTTCTCCAAAATTTATCGGGCCATCCATTGCGTAACATCCGCGCTGAATCAGCCAGTGCTTTGCCACATCAAATAACATATCCGCTGCGGTTTGGTCGTTGATGCAGTCGAAGAATCCGATGCCGCCCACTAAGCCCTCATCGCCCTTGGTCTTATATTTTTTATTGACGAATGCCGCAATTCTTCCAATCAGATTCCCGTGGTCATCTTTTAGAATCCACCGTTCTGCTTGTCCCTGACGAAAAGCTTTATTTTTCTTGGGATCAAAAGTTTCTAGGATGTCCTTATTGAGAGGTCGAATATAGTTCAGATCATTTTTATTGATCAGGATGTTGACTTCAATAAATTCCTTTGCAGACTCCTTATTGGCGACTTGCGTAAGTTGCATCAAGCAAATGTAATAACGGATGGCTTATTGCATGAAAACCATTTGCCAACAAACACCCAACGCAAGTGTGAAATGGTGCTTTAAAAAAACATCTTGCTAGCGAGATCCGTATCATGTCCATAAATATCCTCCCTGAAATTCAATTGTCCATTCTCATCAACCCATGCAGTGTAATAGGTGATCAATACAGGGATCGGATCTTTCACCTTCACAAATTTTTGTTCATTGCTATTCATTGCCTCCTCAATTTTTTCCGGCGTCCACTCAGGTTGGTTTCGCAAAACATACTGGGCGAGTTTTTCCGGTTCTTTTACACGAATGCATCCATGGCTATATGCCCGTTTGTCTTTTTCAAACAAACTCTTAACCGGTGTGTCGTGCAGATAAATATCAAAACTGTTGGGAAATAGAAATTTCACCTTGCCCAGGGCGTTCTTTGGTCCCGGTTTTTGACGAACAGCTGGAACACCATCTTCCTCGCCAGTGATCTCCATGTCTTGTTTTGCCAGGTAATCTGGATGTTTTTCCATTGCGGGTAATATTTCTTTCGTCACAATGCTGGATGGTACATTCCAGTATGGACAAAACACAACCTGGTTCAAGTCACCATTAAACATCATCGTGTTATGTCCTTCTTTTCCAACCACTACGTCCATATCAAAGGCCTTCCGCTTGCCTTCATAAACGTGCAAAACAAATTCGGGGATGTTGACAACAATCATATTTCCGTTGGGCTCATTTGTCAGCCAACGCATTCTGTCCATGTTCATAAGGATTTGTTCCACTCTCTCTTGCGCAGGAATATTCATTTCCTTTATCAAGGAATCACTGATAACGCCCGTTGGTTTGTAGCCATGTCTTTGCTGAAAATTTTTTATCGCAATTTCCAGGGTATCGTTAAAACGTTGACTTGTGTCGCCGGCAGGCATGTCTCCCGTGATCTCCAATCTCTTTTTGATAAGTGATATTTCCGGTGAGGCGATCCCTTTCTTTAATTTTTTCTTACTGGCAGTTATTTGCGGCCATCCCCCGTTTTTTGCAATATCGACATATTTCTTTAGTTGATCCTTCAACGTTTTATAAGAAGCGTTAACATCCTCAAAATATTTATCGTCTTTGTGTTTCTTACTCAGGAGCGAATCGGCAAAGGCTAAAGGATTTTCCTTTCGCCTTGGAATAAACCTCTCCATTTCTTTTCTTTTAACATACCCTTTCTGATAGTTGTGTAGGATGTATAAAATGAAGTGTTCTGTAAGCATCAGCTCTGTGTTAACAAAAGCTTTGTCTTTGGCACTGACAGAGAGGGTGTCCTGGGCAATTAGGTTATCCATTCTTTTTTGAAGAGACTTATTTTTTAAGGAGGTGTCAACGTCATACGTTGTGACATAGTCATGCAGATTCCAAAATCCTCTTGCTTGCTCGGTTAAACCATCGCTGCTAAACCACGCGTATTCGTAGTTGCGGGTATTGTAAAAAGAACGCATGCGACTGGCAATTGAATCGGGGACTTTTTTTTCTTTAAAATATTTCTCGAGCATTGCGCTGTCAAAAAACAGATCCGAATACGAATTTGCTGGAGTAATGCTTCGATCTCTCGAACTTACATTCTTTGTAGTGGAGTCGGCGTGCGTAGCGCCAGTATGCATGGCAGCATTGTCGTTGCAGGAAATTATCAGGGCAAAGGTTATTATCAAAAAAAATATATTTTTCATGCCTATTTAATTGCAAAAGCTGTGCCTTCGCTAAAAAGCTCAAAAAGAATTGTTTTTAGACCCACAGGATCCCCGTTTATCCATACCGATGTCCAAAGAATTTCCTAAATATCATTTTGGTGGTATTGTTTTCCTATTATCTTTAGGCACCCCTAAGCAACTGCAATATGAAAATTACGCGTAGCCTATGCTTGTTGTTCGCAACAACAATACTTCTAAATTCATTTCATACCAGCGCCCAGACTGTATCGGACGACGATTTAGCCACAGCCCTTCTTTTAAAAAAGAAATTTAAAAACGATGCCTACGCAGCCGTCAGCATGACGGAACGATATTCTTTTGCGAAGGGGAAAAATGAACTCGGGCAACCCGTCGTAACCGTAAAAAGTGAGGGATCAGTGGAATTTATTGCTCTGAAAGACATCGCTGTGTTTCAATATTCCAAGTTTCATAACCGATTTGTCACCTTAAATTCCTTTTACCGGTATGATAAGTATCAGAAAAAATATGTGCAGACCGGGAGGAAGGGAATAGACCGTTCTGTAACTGATGACAATATTTTCTTCGATGATAGCCGCGTACAATTATATACAGTGCGCTTCACAGAAAAAGGAAAGATGTCAAAATTGACTTGGGAGACTGGGTACAGCGATGGTAAGTACCTAACACGCAATTTCCTCACTGAATATTTCCCGGTGGTGGAAAAGGTGATTGAATTTGAGGTGCCGGCTTGGCTAGAAGTTTCTTTTATCGAGAAGAATTTTGGGAAATTTAAAGTTGAAAAATTTCAGCGAAGCTCCGGCAAGAACACCATTTACACTTTCAAGGTCCAGGACGTGCAGGCAATAAAAAGTGAATACCAGGCTGTAGGCACCGCGTGGACAGAGCCGCACATCCTGATACAATTGAAGTCATTTGAAAACCAGGACCAACACGTGAGGCTTTTTCAATCGACTGCCGACTTATACAACTGGTATTCCCAATTATATAAACTGACGGGAAATGATGTAGCAGTTTTAAAACCGCAGGTCCTTTCATTAATTGCCGATAAAAAAGCGGATGAAGATAAAATCAAAGCAATCTATTATTGGGTACAGGACAATATCCGCTACATAGCATATGAAGATGGGTTTTCTGGTTATATACCGGCCAAGGCCCAGGATGTTTTCGCTGAAAAGTTTGGGGACTGCAAGGGAATGGCCAACCTGCTTACCGAAATGTTGAAGATCGCTGGTTATGATGCTCACTTTACGTGGATCGGTACAAGGCAGATTCCGTATGACCATACTATACCGGTAATGTGCGTAGATAATCATGCGATCACCACTTTATATTTTAAGGGTAAAGAATATTTTTTAGATGCCACCGAAAAATATGCGCCGCTGGGCGAAAACGCATTTCGGATCCAGGGAAAACCAGCATTGATCGAAAAAGGGCCAATATTTGACGAGAAGTTAGTGCCCCTTGAAAGCGCCACTGAGAACAAAGTGCAAACTGTTGCTTATCTCACATTAAATAAGGGACTGCTGCAGGGCCATGTAAAAGTTTTATTGACGGGTGACGAGAGAAAGGATTTTCATCGTGCCTATCAGAATATGCCGAAGTACGCCCAACAGGATTTCTTAAAAGAAATGCTGGAATTTGGCAATAGCGACTTAACAGCCACTAATGTAAAAAACAGTGATCTTTCCAACAGGGATGTGCCAGTAGAAGTGGAGGGCGACATTGATCTCACAAATAATGTAACCGTTATTGGCGGCAATCAATATGTGAGCGTTGATTTTTTTCCGAAGCTATTACGCAACTACCTTCCTGATGAAAAAAGATCGAGGGGATATAATTTTCAATCCGTATTTTCTTACGAAGATGAAATAGAGCTATCCCTTCCTCCTGGCAAAAAGTGTATCGACCTTCCTCCGAAATTAATTATCGACAATTCCCAATATAGCTTCATGGGTTCGTATGAAATATCAGGCAATAAGGTGAAACTGAAAAAAATACTGACAATAAAGGACAGTATAATACCTGAGGCAAAATTGGCAGACTGGAAAAGATTTTTGGAGCAGCTAAGGGAGTTCAATGGTTATTTATTAACGGTAGCAAGCTGAACTTTTTATTAGGTCAAACGCACCATAAACACTTTTGCATGAAAAAATATTTGCTTCTTGTCTCAATGAACTTGCTTTTGTGTACTGCAGGTCATTCGCAGGATGTAATTGACGAGGATTTTATAGAAGTGCTCTCCAGGAATGGGTCCGAGGTATTAACTGAAGAGATGGATCCTGACTTTAACATAACCGCAATTCCTCAAAAGTGGGCAAACGAATCTGTAGTTGCGATGGCATACAAAAAACATATTCTTTTTGATAAGCGACGATCTGGTCTACTGGGAGGAAAGGAAAACCTCGTGATCATAGAAACCAAGCGAATGAAACTAAAGCTGCTTGATAAAGGAGCAGTGGATAATTTCTCAGAACTATATTTCAGATATGGCTCCAAATTCGATGGCTTTGTGGCGACCGTCTTTAAAGCGGATGGCACCAAAAAAGAAGTTTCCTTGCTCAAAGCAGTAAGTATCGAGGACAAGGATCAAGTACCCGAATTTTTCAAAAGCTTTTTTGATCAGAACGTTGTGAATCGTAACGAATATTATAAAGTGCCTGTGGCTGACCTTTTACCCGGTGACATCCTTGAGTTTGTGTCAGTGACAAGCGGAACGCTAAACGTTAAAAAAACGCCTTATTATCTTTTTGATCCACAGTATGAGCTTTGTCAAAAGAACATGCCCGTTATGGTTCATAAGATAGTCATTCAAACGGATAATAATTCGTTCATAACGGCTCGCAGCATAAACGGCGCGCCTGAATTCAAACAATCTACTGATGGGGATTTCAACACCTATACATGGATAGACAAGGATCGTGAGCGATTTAAGGACATAAACTTTACTAATGAGTACATGGTACTACCATTAATTAAGTTCCAAATTGTCTACACAGATGGCCACGAGATTAAATCATTGTTTGCCGGAACCAAGGGTCAAATAAAAAGCAATTTCAACACCTCCGAGATCGGTCGTAAAGCATATGCCAATTATAGTGATGTTGGAAGCAGCTACGTCTACGGTTCGAGCGGGTCCACCGTCGATGCTATATCGGCAATGCTTTGGAACAAATTAAAGGCGAATGGAGGTAAAGACGTATCGGAAGACGAGTATATCAAGATGGCATATTATTATGTTCGGCACACGCAGGTATTTAATAATTACTATTACTCCGACAAGCAGTTTTGCTACCTGCTCGGTCAATTACTGTTTACCCGCAAGATTCCTTCAGAAATAATTGTTACGACTCCCAATGATCTCACTACGCCGAGCGACCTTTTATTTGAAAGTGAGTTATCCTGGTGCCTGCGTGTAAAGGACAAATACATTTTTAAGGCTACCGAGCATTCGAACTTGTATGATGTGGATGAAAAAATGGCCAGTAATGACGCGTATAAGTTACCGGTAAATCAAAAAGAGCAAACGCAGACCGTAAAAATTGTTGACACCAAACCGGAAAGCAATAAGGCTCTTTTTCAATTTTACGTCTCGGTTGATACGTCCCTGAAGTGGTTGAATGTTGAGCGTACGTCCGCGTTCACGGGAATAGAGAAAGAAAAAAACAGTTATGCGGCGCTGCGCTTTACCCCGTATATTTTTTCGGACAACAAAACGTTTAATGGTCCGGATGATTTTGCAAATGTTCCCGGGAGGTATGTAGATCGGCTCAACCAGCAAAAGTCGGCCCTCATTGATGAATTCAAAGAAAGAAAGCCAGAATACATGAAAGATCAGCTCGAAGATGAACTTGGCATGGTGATTAATTACAAACAATTTCAAATGATCACGGATGGAAGAGATTTTAAAAAGCCTGAACTCATGTATAAAGAAACATTTCAGGTGGGCGAGGGAATAAGAAAAGCAGGAAAAAAACTTCTAATCAATTTGCCGGCCCTAATGGGTGATCTGATTCAAATTAAAAAAGAGGAAAGGACTCGCAATTATGATATTGACATTCGCTTTCCGCGCAAATTAAAATGGCAAATTAACCTGACAATTCCCAACGGCTATGTGGTCGAAGGAATTGAGACTTTAAACACTAGTGTAGATAATGAAACCGGTTCTTTCAAAGCAGGAGCCAAAGTGCAGGAAAATACGCTCACTATAGACGTCGAGAAAGTGTATAAGCAAAGAACCATTAATAAAGACAAGTGGCCACTTATGCTTGAGTTTATCGACGCTGCGTACGATTTTAAACACAAATATATTTTGCTAAGACCGGTCAATTAGAACCCAAATCGATAATCCTAATTGGGAAGAGCTAATAAAGTTCAGGCTTCACAGTTACTTATCTTGTTCATCAACAATTGTTGCTCAGCTCGCGAGTTGGTAAGGTGCAGAGCTTTTTCATAAAATTCCTTTGCCTTGCGCTTTTGATGTAATTCAAAATAGATTTCACCAATTGAAGTGTGGTACAGATAATAATTTTCGAGGCCTTTTATTTGCAATAGTTGACCAAGAGCGTTTTGCTTGCCAATTGCATAAGCAGAGGCGATCGCCTTGTTTAATGCCACGATCGGTGCGGGTTGAAGTTGATAGAGGGCTTCGTACAAATCATATATTGATTTCCAGTCTGTATGTTCAAACGAATCGGCCGAAGCATGTAACGAGGCAATGGCGGCTTCAATATGATAAGAGGATATTTCTGAGTTTTCGGCGGCGATCTCAAGGTAGGTAATGCCTTTTGCAATTAACGGCTTGTGCCATTTGCTCCGGTCCTGGAATTTCAATAAAATAATATTTCCTTTATCATCTAACCTCGCCTGGAGTCGCGATGCCTGGAAACACATGAGCGACAGTAACGCATTCGTCCGTGGGCGGTTGGTGATCTTATGATTGGTGAGAAGAAAAGTGAGCCTCATAGCTTCTTCACAAAGGTCTTCACGAATCACCTTGTCTGGATGCGAAGAACTGTAACCCTCGCTGAACAAAAGATATAATGACTTCAAGACCGTATCCAGGCGAGGGGGCAGTTCGTCTCCCTGGGGCACACTGAGTTCTATTTTTTCGGCCTTTATTTTTTCTTTGGCGCGATAAATTCTTTTGTTGATCGTCTCTTCGTTCGTAAGGAAGGCTTTCGCAATTTCGTGAACACTTAATCCGCACAGGGTTTTTAATGTGATGGCTACTTGCGATTCCTGCGCAATTGCAGGATGAGTGCAGGCAAACATCATCCGGAGTTGACTGTCCTGTATCTCATTTTCCAGGAATAAATTATTAACGGTCGAGGCAAGGCCATATTCCGAATGCAGCAGGTAAGCATACTGCGGACTTATTTCCCTGAATTTTTTTTCTCGCCGCAAAAAATCAATGGCCTTGTTTTTTGCTACGCGATATAACCATGCCGAAGGTTTGTCGGGAACTCCATTGTAGCTCCATGTACTCATCGCCTGCAAAAGAGTATCCTGTACTATATCATGGGCGGTCTCGAGGTTTTGCAAACCCAACAGCCGTGACAATACAGAAACCATCTTTCCCGATTCATGTCGGAAAAGATGGTCAATAGTACTTTTAATCGTTTCTTCCGAATCCACAATGGCCATTTTGTGCAAAGTAAGTCTGAGATGTCCAATTCACGCCGGCACTTCGATCTTCATTACCTGCCTCACTTGAACGGTACCACCAACTTCCAGGCCGGGACATTCCTTGGAAATGTTCACAGCTTCGCTTAGGTCGCTCGCTGTAATTACAAAGAAACCTCCAACAACTTCTTTGCCCTCGGTGTATGGACCGTCGGTTACCGAGTTCCCATTTCTGCCGCTTACAAGTTTCCCACCCGGAACCAAGGGTTCTCCGGAAACATATTGCCCTGCTTTGTTCAATTTCTCGATCCAGGCCATCCATTTTCCCATATGGGCCTGCATTTCTTCCGGGCTTTGATTGTTCATCCTTTGCCCTCCCTGAAAAATAAACATGAACTTTTCCATAATTTTTGATTTAGTTAAAAAGATTTCTCCAATGACGAATGGACGGATTTGTTTTGGACAAAAGCAATTTATTTTTTTGTCTCGTAAGAAAATAATTTTTCGCGGTTCCAGCTCGACGACGTTTGACAGCCCGCGGAGTGGTGAAAAAGCCCATTTGGCTGTTCACAAATTTGCCATTTTTCAATTTGCACATTGCCCCCCGCCCCTTACCTTTGCGGCCTGAAAAAGCTGCTGGTTGCAAGTCGCTGGTCGCTTGTTGCTGTTATCGGCGACCGGAACCAGAAACCAGAAACAACGTATGCCCAACATTGGTAAAGTCAAACAAGTCATAGGAGCTGTGATCGACGTACAGTTCGAAGGTAAACTCCCCGAAATTTATAATGCCCTCGAGTTAAAACGGGAAAATGGCGACACGCTCGTGCTAGAAGTGCAACAGCACCTGGGCGAAGATAGTGTGCGCTGCATCGCGATGGACGGCACTGAGGGTTTGGTACGCGGCACCGAGGTCACGGATACGGGTATTGCAATTGCGATGCCCATTGGGGATGCAATCAGAGGCCGCCTGTTCAATGTTACAGGCGATCCGATCGATGGATTGCCAGCTGTTTCAAAAATCAATGGCCGTCCCATACATAGCAAACCGCCAACTTTTGACAATCTTTCGACGACCACCGAGGTGCTGTACACCGGTATTAAAGTCATTGACCTTATCGAACCCTATGCGAAGGGCGGTAAGATCGGTTTGTTTGGCGGCGCTGGGGTCGGCAAGACGGTTATCATCCAGGAACTGATAAATAATATTGCAAAGAGCTATGGCGGTTTATCGGTGTTTGCCGGTGTTGGTGAAAGAACCCGCGAAGGGAACGATCTGATGAGGGAGATGATTGAAGCCGGGATCATGAAATATGGCGAAGATTTCAAACACTCAATGGAAAATGGGGGATGGGATTTGAGTAAGGTAAATCTCAAGGAGTTATCGGAGTCGAAGGCAACTTTTATTTTCGGTCAGATGAACGAGCCGCCCGGTGCCCGTGCAAGGGTAGCTTTGAGCGGGTTGACGATTGCGGAATACTACCGCGACGGCGACGGCCAGGGCAAAGGACGCGACATTCTATTTTTTGTAGATAACATTTTCCGTTTTACCCAAGCCGGTTCAGAAGTTTCCGCCTTGCTCGGACGCATGCCTTCCGCAGTTGGCTACCAGCCGACACTGGCAACGGAAATGGGAATTATGCAGGAACGGATCACATCCACAAAAAATGGGTCTATCACTTCCGTTCAGGCGGTGTATGTGCCTGCGGATGACTTGACCGATCCGGCTCCCGCGACAACATTTGCTCACCTTGATGCGACGACGGTGCTCGACCGAAAAATTGCGGACCTCGGAATTTACCCTGCCGTGAATCCGCTGGATTCCACATCGAGGATTTTGACCCCAAAAGTGGTCGGCGATGCACACTACGATTGCGCCAACCGAGTGAAACTGATTTTACAGCGCTATAAAGAATTGCAGGACATTATTGCTATTCTTGGAATGGATGAGTTAAGCGATGAAGATAAGCAGACGGTAAGCCGCGCGCGGAGGGTACAGCGGTTCCTGTCTCAACCATTCCATGTGGCGGAGGCGTTTACCGGACTCAAGGGCGTGCTCGTGCCCATCGAAGAAACCATTCGTGGATTCAACATGATCATGGATGGAGAGGTGGACGAATACCCCGAGGCAGCTTTCAACCTCGTGGGAACAATCGATGATGCGATCGATAAGGGAAAGAAAATTTTGGCGCAAACGCAAGGATAAAGCGTCTAGTCTCGGCCTAACGTGCAGAAGTTGGCCGCGCAGCGTTGTCTAAGATTGGTTGCTCTTATTTAGTGGCAGAGTGTTTGTGCTTCCAGCTGCAGAATTCCGACCCTGGCTTTTGTTGCGTCGCACTCTTCAACGTCTTGTTCGCTAATCAACTTTTTTTAAACTTTGATAAAGGCAGGCGAAATGAATTTAGAAATTTTAACACCTGAAAAAAAACTTTACAGCGGTGAGGTCTATGGCGTACAAATGCCAGGGATAAGCGGTAGCTTTGAAGTATTAGAAAAACATGCGCCATTGGTGAGCGCATTAAAGGCCGGTAGGGTAAAGGTTTTGAAAGATAAGCAGAATCATTTCTCATACTACGATATTCAGGGTGGCTTTGTTGAAGTTCTCAATAATAAAGTGACTGTACTGGTGGAGGGAGCAGTGCCCGTAGAAGAATGAACTGGAGAAAAACCAGTCGGTCCCAACTTTGTGAAATACTAGCCCCGGCGCTTCGTCGGGGTTTTTTTCATTATTACTTAAGCGGTGGTCGTTGACAATTCTCTTCGAATTCGCGAACGAACCTTTCCATGGAATAAATGCAGTTCTTCATGAAAGTCTTCAACATATTTTTTTGCATTGTCTTCATTTTATTCGCTGCATTACAATACAACGATCCCGATCCATATGTCTGGATGCCGATCTATTTGTATGCTGCGGTTCTTTGCTGGCTCGCTTTTAGAAATAAATTTTTTCCGATAGCTTACCTTTTGGGCATTGCTGTTTACGCCATATATGCTACGTATAAATTTTTTGATGAAAACGGCGTTTGGGATTGGATGACAAAACATCACGCTGCTAATATTGCCGACACCATGAAAGCTGAGCAACCCTGGATAGAAGAAACGAGGGAGTTTTTTGGTTTGGTGATATTGATCGTTGTTCTATTAACCGATTATTTTTATTCCAGGAGTTTGCGACAACGGAATAATTTAAAAAATCCGAATATCGAATATCGAAATTCGAAAAAAGATCTTCACGATTAGTACATCGGAGAAGAAAGCAAAAATAGAGTTTGGCTTTTCGGATTTCAAATTTCGGATTTCGAATTTGCCCCTAGTTCTTAAAATCAATCCTAGACAATCCTGAGTCCTTATTCTTATGAAACCAGCCGGTGCCATATTCAAGTATGTACAGTTTTCCGTCGGGTCCAAGTTCCATATCAATCGGCGCCGCAAATTTTGTTGTTGACATGAACGGCTCCATTTTATAAAAATCACCATTGGCCTGTAAGGTTACAGCCATTATCCAATTTCGCATCCATTCATAGATAAACAGTTTGCCATTGTAATAGTCCGGCAAGCGCGTTGCAGCCGGGTACAAGTCGCTGTAAAAAACAGGTCCCGCCATCGCAGTTCTGCCACCGGCCTTCACCTCGGGAAAATCTGGAGACAAATCATAAGGATACCAAATAAACGCTGGTTGTGGTTTTGGTAATTGAACAATGCCTGTGTTGTTTTTTGAGTTATTCCTCGGTTGTAAGGTATCAAAAGCTGGGCCGCTTGTGCCATTGCCATAATCGTATAAATGATAAGCGTAGTTTTTTCCCACAAACAAAGGCCATCCAAAATAACCGGCGTTACGAGCCTGGTTAATTTCGTCATACCCTCTGGGGCCTCTGCTTTGAAAACTATCTTTGGTGGCATCCGGTCCCACTTCTCCCCAATACAGAAAACTATTTTTCTGATCCACAGAAATGCGATACGGGTTGCGGTTGCCCATCACGTAAATTTCAGGCCTGGTTTTAACCTCGCGAGCCGCGAAAAGATTCCCCTCGGGGATTTCGTACGTGGCATCATCTTTAATGCGGATACGGATGATCTTTCCTCGCAAGTCATTTGAGTTACTTGACGTTCTTCTTGCGTCATAATGTTCATGACCTGGACGATCGTCCAAAGGAGCGAAGCCGTGACTGACGTATTGTTGTTTGGGCTCGTCAAAAGGAGTTGAATTGTCTCCCGTTGATAGATATAACAAGTTCCCCGGCCCAAATGCAATAGAACCTCCGGTGTGACAACAGATCTCACGCTGCGAGTAAAATTGCAGAACTATTTTTTCCGAGGCTTTGTCGATGGTATCATTTCTTAATTCAAACCTGGATAACCGGTTGACAGAGGTATCCGCCGGCGAATAAAAAATGTACACCCAATGATTTTTTACAAAATTTGGATCCTTGCATACTCCAAGTAGTCCTTCTTCAGCGTTCACAGTGCTGTCGTGTAGAGTTTTCCAATACACATTCAAAGAGCCAGCTGAGTTGATTTTCTTTGTGTCATTTTTGTACAAGAGAATTTGTCCTCGACGCTCAACGATTAAAATATCGAGATTGGGCAACACTGTCATCTCTGTTGGCTCAAAAAATTCTCCCTCACTCAAAATGGTTTTCGTGAATTTCTTTTCATCAGGTGGATAGACGGATCTTGCCTTTGAATAATCCAGCGGATGGTTACCCATCGCATATTGTATGCCTCCTAGAATGTGTTTAAGGTAAAAGGAATCTGTGTATGACTCGGGTGTGTGTCCTAGTTCGGTATAAAAAGCACGCCCGCCGTCATAGTCGTGATACCACGCCATGGGATGATCAGCGCCCAGTGTTCCGCCTTTGTAAGAACTTTCGTCGATCTTCAACAAAACCTTTACATCTTTACTAAGTCTCTTAAAATTGTACCACTCATCCGTTCTACTCCAAGCTTCGGGAAGAGACTGAGTGGAAGAATGTTTTTTGTCGAAAACGCGCAATGTAGCCGGTTGAATCTCCGGATGATTTGCAAATTGTGCGCCTACCAGGTTTGCATACCAGATCCAATCATACTCTGTGTCCGTGGCTGAATGAATGCCCACAAAACCGCCGCCCGCCTGGATGAATCTTTCCATGGCAATTTCCTGGGCATTGTTTAGCACATCACCTGTGGTATTCAAAAAAATAATAACCGCATATTTTTTCAAGTTATCCTCAGTAAAATAGCTCGCGTCCTCGGTTGTATCCACCTGAAAGTTATTCTCTTGCGCGAGCTTTTGAATGGCAGCTTTGCCATTTGAAATGGAAGCATGGCGATAACCCGCAGTTTTAGAAAATACGAGAATACGTGGTTTGTTGTCGTTGTGTTTGCAGTAAGGTAAAAAGAAAAGAAATGTAGCCGACAGCAGCAATAATTTTCGCATAGAGAAATGATTGGGAGTTGAAAGTTAAGAAGAATAAGAACCAAGAACCAGGATTCCAAGGTCCAAATAAACTAAAAATTAAAAATCCAAATCAGCAGTGCTATTGATGAAATGGATGCGTTTCTGATTTCTTCTTTGAATTTTATTTGGTTCTCGCGATTTGATTCCTGCAGTTTCCAAAGAATAAATTCGGCGTAAGTTGCGAGAGGAGTCAGTTAAGTTGCGGATCGATAGGAAAGTTGATCATAATTTCATATTCACCGCCGAGTTGCTTCAAAGACTCTTTCCATATTTCTCTGTAGTTGCGGTGAAAAACCAACTTGCGGGTTGCCTTTACCGTGAGCCAGGATTTGTCTGCCAACTCAGTATGCAACTGGCCATCACTCCATCCGGAGTAGCCGATAAAAAAGCGGATTTTATCTTCATTGATTTGGTTATTCTTGATGAGGTCAATGACCTTATCGAAATCACCTCCCCAATATATGCCTTTCATTACCTCTTGTCCACCGGGAATGTCTTCAGGATATTGATGTAGAAAATGAATTGTGTCCATTTGCACAGGCCCGCCATAATATAAAGCAATTTGGTGCCCTTCGAGTTCAGGAATAAGTTCGTCAATGGTGTTTTCATATTTGCGATTCAGTACAAAGCCAAAACTTCCCTGCTCCTGGTGCTCGCATAGAAAAACTACCGTCCTCATAAAATTAGGATCTTTTAAAAACGGATCCGAGATGAGTAGTATTCCCGAAGCAGGTTCAATCATAAATACAATTTACCTCTAAAATTTAGTTTACCAAAGTTGTGCCGGTTAAAAATGGCGATGCATTCAACTGTTTGAAAAGCAACATGGCTGCCTATTTAAATTGCCCTAAACCTGTGTTAAAATGCCGGTTTTATAGCGACCACGACTCTGGCCCGGATTATGGAATACTAAATTTGCAGGGTTTTTATGTTTCATAAAACGTATTATCTTTCGAAAACTAAATAGGCAGAGTGAAGAAAATTTTTCCCATAATAATCGGCTTGATCAGTTTATCGTTGATCGGCATTATTGTTATCCAGCTGCTTTGGCTAAAAAATATGGTTCTGCTGAAAAGGGAAACCGTCAAACACAGAATCGAGGACGCCGTGATACTGGCAGGCAATGTTCTCTCCCAGCATAAAGCCAACTATAATATCGATAGTAAGAGCTTCCCCGGACTTGTCCCCGGAGAATTTTCCCTTCAATACCTCCGCCCAAATACTATTGGACAACGTTTGACGACTGGCCAGATCCAGGACATCATAGCGAGAGCTTTTAACGAATACCGGCTTGACGATATTAAGTTTGAATTCGGAGTGGCGATAATATCGGCTAGCACCATGGAAAAGCAGTCGAAGAACTTTATCACAGTTTACAACGAAAGTGATCCCAAGAACTACGTTGCACCTTCTGTGCCTTTGAGTTCTCCAAGCGGGAGTGAAACGGAAAATCTCTCTCCCAATGAAGTGTTGACGGTTATTGCCATGAATTACCAGGCCATGGTGTTTGAATCTTTATGGCTGCCGATTGTGTCGGCCATCATTTTCACTATCTTGATCATGGCGTCGTTTTATCTCACCGTAAGGACCATGTTGAGACAGAAAAAACTGAGTGAGATAAAAAATGACTTCATTAACAACATGACGCACGAGTTCAAGACACCGCTCGCCACTATTTCCCTCGCGGTAGATGCATTGCGGAATGAAAAAGTCGTCAGTGATAGGGAAAAAATGAGTTATTTCAGCACGATTATCAAGGAAGAAAATAAAAGGATGAATCGCCAGGTAGAAACGATTTTAAAAGCTGCGCTCATGGACAAGCAAGAAGTGCAACTATTACTTCGTCCTATGCATGCGCACCTCGTGATCAAAGACGTTGTAGAGAACTTTACGCTCCAATTGGAGGAAAAAAATGGGAAGGCCGAATTATTGCTCAATGCGGAGAACGATTTTATCGATGCGGATGAAGTTCATTTTTCCAACCTCATCAATAATCTTATTGACAACGCCATCAAATACTCGAAAGATGATCAACCGCCAATGATAAGAATAACCACTGAATCAACGCCGAAGAGCATTGTGATTGTCATTGAAGACAATGGCATCGGGATGAACAAGGAAACCGCCAAAAGAGTTTTCGAAAAATTCTATCGTGCACACACAGGCAACATCCATAATGTAAAAGGTTTTGGTTTGGGTTTGAGCTACGTGAAAACAATGGTCGAAGCACATGGCGGCGAGATTAAAGTAGATAGCGTGTTAGGAAGGGGAAGCACTTTCACTTTAGAGTTTCCGCTCAAAAAACTTCAACGACAGCCGGTGGTTTCTCCTGTTCCAGCCTGAAATCATCGAAACTAATTTCCAAAAGTAGTTGGATTTGGTCGCAGCATTTATCATGTTCGGTTGACCTTTCCTATGCGTTTAAAATTCACCACATAAGCACACTAGGATCATGGGAACACATAGAGATCAAGTTTGATTCCACATAACTAGAATTCAATTCTCTATTTTCTCCAAAGCAAACAACCGTCCCCATAACTCAGAAATCGAAAATCATTTTCCAACGCGTAGTCGTATACTTTTCTCCAGTCACTTCCAATAAGAGCGGCCACGAGTAACAGCAATGTAGATTGAGGTTGATGAAAGTTAGTGATCAGCGCAGTTGCGATCCTCGCCTTATAACCCGGGATAATGATGATGTTTGTTTTTGTTGTCAGCTGGTCCATACTTTTGCTGTCCATCAAATCGAGGAGATTTAACAGCGCTTGTGCTGCGGAGACGTTTTGCGTTTTGAGTTCATACGGCTCCCACTGGGAAAGCCTCAAGTCATTATCTTTTTGTTCCGAAGCAGCTTTCACCCCTAACCAATACAAACTCTCAATCGTGCGAAGCGATGTAGTTCCTACGGGGACTATAGTTTTGCCGAGGTTGTCAACAATGTTTTCGATTGTCTTTTTTGAGACGGTGATGAACTCTGCGTGCATCTCATGACCGTGTATCGTTGCGCTCTTCACGGGTTTGAACGTTCCTGCACCTACGTGCAATGTGACAAAATCCGTTCGAATACTTTTTTGCTGCAGCCTGTTTAGCAGGTCGGCAGTAAAGTGCAATCCCGCAGTGGGTGCTGCAACAGATCCCTCATGATGCGCATAGATGGTTTGATATCTTTCTGCATCTAATGGCAGTGCGTCTCTTTTAATGTACGGTGGCAGCGGGATAGCGCCTGCGTGGTGCAAAATTTCACCAAAGGTCAATTTGGCTTCATCCCATGAGAATTCGATTACAAAAGAATCCCCTTTCTTCTCGACATATTTTGCTCGGAGTATAGTTTGTATTTGCTCGACAGTAATTTTCATTTCCAGGACCTGACCATGTTTCCATTTTGATGCGCCGCCGATAAGGCATTGCCACAAAACACTTCCTTGCCGCATCATTGCGGTAGTGATATCGGGATACTGGCCATCTGGCTCAAGGCAAAATATTTCTATAATGCCGCCAGTCGACTTGTGAAATAGTAGTCTTGCTGAGATTACTTTGGTATCATTAAAAATCAGAAGTGTGTCGGATGGTAGGTGGCGATCCAGGTTCTTGTAGACATCCTCCTCAATTCCACCCTTGTTGTACACCAGAAGTTTGGATGCATCTCTTTCTTGCAAAGGGAAATTTGCAATTCGCTCTTGCGGCAAGAAATATGTGTAATCTCGAATAGATAGATCGGGCAAATGCATGGTTCGAAATCCGAAATTGAGTTCAAGTCCTTTCGAATATTTAACTGATAATGCAAATATCCTGCTTAATAGTGAGCTATCGATGTTTTAGCGGCACAACTAATTTTAATCCGCTCCATAGGTTGCTGACTGCACAAACTTTTACATCGACGAGTTTATTTTTTAATGCAAAATTCCTGATCACATCTTCCGTGACATCAGTAGGGATGCCGGATGACTTTTTGTACCACGAAACCCAGATTGTAATCGCGCGATTTCTTTTTACAATAAGAAATAATTTTTTCATTTCGCTTTCAAACTCTTTTTTGCTCTTCACAAATAAATGAATCCAATCGGGTGTTTCATTTCTAGCCGTTAATTGATCGGTAACATCTGTTTCAAGCAATTCAAAATAGTTGTCCGGCGGATTTATCACAAGCATTTTATACTCCGGTTTCACTCCCAGCTTCTTTAACAGAGGAGTTCCGGAGTATCCAGCAGTTGACATAAAATGAAATCTGTTTGTATAAATTTAGGAAGACCCGATATAATCCAACAAGGAAGCTCCGCCGATATGGAGAATCGTCAATCCACAGCTTTTCCACCGTAATCCACATCTAATTCAGATCATTTTCTTCCAATAAATTTATTATTCCTCGGTAATGCTTGCCTATAGCCACTTCGCGGCTAAACGTTGTTGTGGAAAAAATAAAAGGATAAAAATTTGCGTTGTAAGTGGGAAAAAGTGTTATTTTGTGTCAATTTATTTGAAACTTGACTCAAATCCCTGATAATGATAGGTTTTCTCGGCGAATTCGAGGCTACTTTAGACGCAAAGGGTCGCTTTCTTCTGCCGGCTGGAATCAAGAAGCAGCTGCCCGAGAAAGAGGATGACCGCTTTGTTATCAACAGAGGTTTTGAGAAGTGTCTGAGTCTTTACCCGATGAAAAGCTGGGAGCCGCTCTTTGCAGAAATCAGTAAGCTCAATGAATTTGATCCAAAGGTTCGTGAATTCCGCCGCTATTTCCTTAACGGCGCGACAACCGTGCAGCCCGACAGCGCCGGTCGCTTACTGATACCGCCCAATTTGAAAGAACATGCGGAATTGCAAAAAGACATCGTGCTGGTCTCGGCCGTAAACAAAATTGAAATCTGGGATAGTAAAAAGTACCACCAGCTCTTTGACTCCTTTTCTGCAGAAGA
>AR_comb_assmDRAFT_10017188_pt1 | contig 30352 bp, 42 predicted proteins | sample ArasoioldDNA_FD_10543 | JGI IMG/M metagenome (IMG submission 10543) | reverse complement strand
GGTTGGGAATACGATCCGGGTGTTAGAGAAAATCGAGTCGAGTTTAACGAATCGAGTGGATGGTAATGATAAAGATTGCACATTTAGAACACCCCGAAGGTTCTAATCGAAAAGCTTGTAATGGAGAATTATTAGATATTGAGGACTACTCAACTTATCCAGTTCCGGCTACTAAAAATGCTATCAAACAATGTCGAGCTTGTTTGTTAGCTGCGAATAGAATTGCGGTGAAAGAACGTGAGCAGAAAAAGTCAGCTTTTAGTAGAGCACCATAGGGAACACCCTTGGGCAGCTTTTAAATACTACTTATTTTGGATCACAGTCTGGACCCTGATTGCTTTAGTAATCCTTTTCTTTTGTTTCACTCAAGCCTTTGATCCGAGTTATGGTATTTATGACTAATGTGGGCTAGAGTTGTATTACCTTATGCTTGTTTTGGTGTAGAAGTACGTAATAAAACAGTAGTAGATGCTGCGCCTATTGGTAATTGGATGATTGGGAAAAACATTTATTTTATTCAATCTTGGATTGAAAGCAAGCATGGAAGTATAAAACCGCTTTAGATTGGCTTGACAAGCATTAGCGAGGCGACTACTCTTGGAGTAGTCGTTTTTCGCGTTCAAGGAGCTATAATGGCTGCTAAATCAAAGAGTAAGAATGGTCGTTTACCCACGCTTCCTGAGCGTGATCGTTTTGAGGCTGAGCTTTTAAGCGCAGCCCGAGAAGGCCGTGAGCCAAAATATAAGACCGTTGCCGATGTTATGGCTGAGGGTCTTGCTGAGGAAATGATTGTATGGGGTTCTCCTAGTCAGCAGTTACAGACTAAAGAGGGCCGTTATGCAACTCGTCAGCACAATGATAAGACGGATAAAGATCAAGGTCTTAAGACTATTGAAGGCACAACTCAGAATACTCAGACGCCTTATGATGAAGCTCAGCGTTTAGAGGCTGAGGCTGATGAGAACCGTCGTAAGAGTAATAAAGAGCGGCGTGAAAGTGGAGCAGAAAACGTGGAGGCTTACGCCCCCGTTATGTACGTTAAGGACGCTCCGCAGACTCCGGATGAGAAGCGTGAAGCTGCTGAGTCAGAGGATGAGTCAGAAGACGATTTTGACTTTGAAGCAGAAAGCACTAAGTAATGTCGGATAATGTTATTAGTTATAAATTTAAGGTTGGGGAATATTATCAGGCCCCTAACATTTGTATTGGATGCGGAACTACCGATAATGGAAATACCGAAGGTAAAAGCTTTGGTATGGTCGATTTAGGTCGAGACATTGATTGGTACGGCGTCTGCTACATCTGTTATAACTGTATTCGTGAATTAGCAGCTGTTGCCGGTCTAATTTCCCCTGGTGACTATGAAGATATTGCTAATAGACTTGCTTCTCGGGAATTGCAGGTCACTCAATTAACGGTGGAAAACGAGCACCTGCGAAGGATTGTCGATGGATACTCCAGTCTTAGTCTTTCTAATTTTGGTCACGACGATTCTGACGGGACTGATTTGGAAGACACTCCAAGTTTGGGAGAAGAAACCTCGCCGGACGAAAGTGAAGACATTAGCTCCGACGGAGATAAATTACCTGAGGAAGCTAGTGGGGGAACTAATGATGAGGAATCAAGAACTGACGAACTTAGTTCTGTCGAAGAATCCTCAGACGTTCTCAGCACTTCAAGCGACGACGACAGTGATTCCAAATTCCTCGATGAACTCGACGAGTGAATATCTTGCATCCGGTACAGATTTAGATGAAGTAAACCGTCAACGCATTGCAGAAGGCTTACAGCCTTTTGACCTCTCTGAGTTTATAGGGTCGGATGATGGCAGCGGATCTTTCGTCGGTTGATTCTCCGAGCCGTGCGCAACAGGCTCTTAGTTTTATAACCGGAAAAGGTCAGGTAGCGGAAGATAAGAAAACCGTTGCCTGGGTTAAGGATCAGTACAAACGTTGTAAGGCTCAGCGACTCAAAAAAGAGCGTCAATGGTATTTAAATCTGAGCTTTCTTTTGGGGCATCAGTACGTAGACTGGATTAAGACTTCTACTTCTGCCTCAGGTTTTAAGCTGTACGTACCTCCTGCTCCGCGCTGGCGAGTGCGTTTACAGATTAATATGATTCGCCCAATTATTCGTAAAGAGATTGCTAAGTTAACTTCGTCTAAACCTAATTGGACTGTCGTACCTAATACTACAGAAGATCAAGATGTTGTAGCAGCCCGAGTGGCAGAACAGATTTTTACTTCGATTTATGATGAGAAGAAGATCCAAAATAAATTAAAGAAAGCAGTCTTTTGGAGTTCTTCTTGTGGGGTCGGGTTTATCAAGTCCATTTGGGACCCGATGGCTATTTGTGGATACGGCCAGTACGAATACCAGGGCGATATTGATTACCTAGTGGTAGACCCTTTTCATATTTTCGTACCTGATCTGTTAGAAGAGGAGATTGAGAATCAGTCCTACATTATCCATGCTCAGACACGCTCTGTAGAGTGGGTTAATTCTCGTTTCCCTGGATTGAAAGTTCAGCCTGATGTTAAGGCCGTTTCTTCTATTATGGAAGAGGCTTTCCTTAATTTGACGGCAGCTAAAAATAGTGAGCCTGATGAAGTTTTACTACTTGAAATGTGGATTAAGCCTGGGAAAGTTGCTCGTTTTCCGAAGGGTGCTTACCTTTTAATTGTAGGCGATAATCTAGCTCAGATTAGTAGGATGCCGATTGTTGATCCTAATTTGCCGCCAGAAATGGCTGCTATGGCGCCTCAGCAATCTGAGGTTGCGTATCCTTATCACCATAAGAAATATCCGTTCGTTAAAATTGATCACATTCCTACCGGTCAATTTTATCCTGCCTCAGTTATTGAGGACTTAGTTCCAGTACAGAGGGAACTTAATAGGACACGTTCTCAGATTGTTGAGAATAAGAACTTGATGGGCAAAATTAGCTATATCAGCCCGAAGGGTTCTATTGATCCTACGCGGATGACCTCTGAACCTGGACAAGTAATTGAGTTTAATCCGGGTCTTGGAGAGCCTAAAGCACAACAGCCTCCGGAGATTCCTAGTTACGTAATTAATCATCTAGATCAGTTACGTATGGACTTTGATGATTTAAGTGCGCAGCATGAAGTTTCTCGAGGAAACGCTCCTGGAAGTGTGGTAGCGGCTACTGCTATTAGCACTCTTCAAGAACAGGATGACTCTCAGCTTAGTACTACGATTGATAGTATTGAAATGGGAATGGAGAAGTTAGGTTTTCTTACACTCTCCTATGTTGAGCAGTATTGGGATACTGAGCGTTTAGTCAAGACCGTTGGTACTGACGCTTATTTCGACGCTCAGATGTTCCAGGGATCAGCAATTCAAGGTAATAAGGACGTTCGAGTTGAGCAGGGTTCTGCTCTTTCGATTAGTAAATCGGCTCGTCAAGCTTTTATTACTGATTTAATGAACAACCAGCACATTCCAGCATTGGCTGGACTAGAGGTTCTCAATTTCCCGGGTATTGAGAAACTCTATGAGAACTTAGAAACTGATAAGCGACAGGCTACCCGAGAAAACCTTAAGATGCAGCAGGGCATGTTAGAACCAATGACAGGCCCTGATGGGATGCCATTAATGGATCCGAATAGTGTTGACCCGATGACTGGTCAGCCTATGCAGCCTGTTATGGGATTGCCTGTTAATACGTTTGATAATCATGAGCTTCATATTGAAGTTCATAATCAGTTCCGTAAAACTCAGCAATTTGAAATTCTCCCGCCAGAAGCACAGGCCGCTTTTGAGGACCACGTTACTCAACATCAAATGATGGTTCAAATGGCTATGATGCAACAGCAGGGAATTGCGCCCCCTGTAGACCAGGGTGGACAAGAAGTTAGTCAGCAACAAGCTCAGCAATATCCACAAGACCCAATGCAACAGGTATTGCCTGGGATGTAATTTATGCCTTACAAATCAGATAAGCAGCGAGCCTGGATGCATATTCATGAGCCTGCGATTGCTGCTCGGTGGGATAAAGAATATGGAGGAAAACCAATGCCAGATGCTCGCTCAAAGATTAAAAATGCAATGAAAAACGTTGGTCCAGGTAAGGGTCGTAGCCCTGGTGGCCCTCGTTCTCCTTTTAATTTACCTGGTCGTCGCGTTGGTCGTAATATGACTCCTGGTGTTCCGAGGCGAGTTGGTTCTAATAGTAAGGGACCGTTACAGAATAGTAATCCGCCTTATATTCAACGCGATCCGTTGAATGATTACCAAGGGCATAATCTTCCTCCTAAGAAGAACGTTGCTCCGGGAGAGCCTGACCCTAATAGTGGTCCTCCGATTATTCCCGGAGTTGAGCCTGAGCCCCGTCCTAGGAATCAGCCAGTTAAGGGACGGTTGAACACTCTTACGGATAAGAATAAGAAAAACAACCGTAAGGCTATGAAGCCTTTACTGCGTATGTATACTCGTGCATTACAGGGTAAGCAGTTTGGTGGTTACGTCTTTGGTGAGAATAAAGGCAACACTACGTCTGATTTCTTAAAGACGATTAAGCCGTACACTAAAGGCACTGGTTTGTATAAGATGTTCAATCAGCAAATCAATCCTCCTCCTAAGCGCGGCGGGGATGACACTCCTACTTCTAATCCTCCTCCTGAGCCTGAGGGCGCTAAATTATCTGCTAGAATTGCCAAGGCTCGTCAGAGGGCTATGGCAAAGAAAGTACGTTCTTAACCTGACTTGACACGTTTATAGGTCAGGGTTTATCCTAGAAGTGTCCTAGTGACTAAGGCAGCGGTACAGTCCTAATAAGGGCCAAGGCCAAAGTACGGTCTACCGAGTAGAAAGTTTTTTAAATGTCTAACATGATCCCCGAGCCCCAAGGCCAACCGGGTACAGGGCAGGAAAATGCAGGTCAAGAATCTCATCCCCCTTATTGGAATGAGCTTCAAGAATTGCCAGAGGCAATGCGGCCTGTTGTTGAGCCGACATTTAAGAAATGGGAACAGCAGGTTAATCAGCGGTTCCAGCAGCAAGCTCAGCAATATCAGCGTTACCAGCCATACGAACAGATTATTAATCAGTATCAGCCTAATGATGTTCAAATGGCTATTCAGCTTGCTACTCAGCTGCGTGATAATCCTGAGGAAATCCTTAAGCAGTTAGCAGCCTCATTAGATTACGATATTGGTGAGGATGACGTTGATCCGGATGAATATATGCCGGATGGAGACAACGCTGAATTAACTGCTATGAGGCAGGCTATTTCTGATTTAAGTGAGCGTATTGAGAATGATACGCAGACTCGAAGTCAGGAAGCCGAAGAAACAGAAATTTGGAATAGTTTAGTAGCGGTAGACGAGGAAATGTCTCCGGAGTATGGTCCGATGGATATGGAAATTGTTCTTACTAGAGCAGCTACTTATCCAGATCAGGGCTTAGAGAGTGCATTAACCTGGTATTATGAGAATGTTGCTCGGCCTTCTAATGGAGGTCAACAGGTTAACGGTGCGCCAACTACTCCAACTGCGCCTCAGCCATTAGGTGCTGGCGGAGGTCTGCCGAGTGAACAGGGCGACTTACAGAAGATTTATTCTGATAAGAAAGCTCGACAGTCAATGGTTGAGCAGTTATTAAATTCTGCCAATCAACAGCAGTAGTCACTAGGAGTTTAAAATGCCAGCGAGTTTAGCAACCGTAAACGCGCTGCTCAAAGAAATCTATCAGGGTTCTCTCCGAGAGCAGCTGCAAAGTGAAGTTATTGGATATAAGCGTATTGAGAGTACCAACCGTGGTGTTTCTCAAGACGTTGGTGGAAAATATGTGACTTTCCCTCTCCGTGTTCGTCGTAATCACGGTCAGGGTTATCGGCAGGAAAATGAGCAGCTTCCTGCGGCTGGTCAGCAGGGTTATGCGTCCGTTCGTATTCCGTTGAAGTACGGTTATGGACGAGTCCGTTTAACTGGTCAGCTTATGAAATTAGCGGAAACCAATCCTCAGTCCTTCGCTAATGCGATGGAAAAGGAAATGGACGGTCTTAAGGATGACACCGCTAAGGACTGCGCTCGAATTTTCTACGGTAACGCGACTGGTCAATTAGCTGTTGTTACGGCTGATGGTGCTAACACAGTTACCGTTTCTAATATCCAGTATCTCGAACTGGATATGATGATCGACGTTATTACGCCGGGTACTGGTGCTGTTAAGTTCAGCAACCGTAAGATTACCGCTATTGTGCCGGGTACTTTCCCGGCTGGTACGGTTACTTATGATGGTGCTGACGGAACGGCAGTAGCTAACGACGTTATTGTGCGTACTGGTTCCGGTACGGTTTCTGCGGGAGTTTTCCGTGAGCCGAATGGTTTGGGAAGCATTATTGCTTCTACTGGCGCTCTTTATAACGTGGACCCTGCTACTGAGCCTAAGTGGGCTTCGATTATTGACACAAATGGTGGCTCTAACCGCTCACTGACTGAGGAAATGTGGATTAAGGCTTGCGACAACACTCGTATTAATGGCGGCAAGGTGTCCGTTATTTTTGCGAGTCTTGGTGTTCGTCGAGCTTACTTCTCATTACTTAAGGCTCAGCGTCAATTTGTTAAGGCTCAGACGTTCGAGGGTGGTTTCCAGGGATTAGCTTTCGCCGCTGGTGGAGGAGATATTCCTGTAGTGGAAGATGTTGACTGCCCACCGAACACTTCTTATGGTTTACAGGAGAGTAATTTTACTGTTTACCGTGAGGCTGAGTGGGAATTTGCGGACGACGATAATTCCGTTCTCAAATGGGTTACCGACTTCGACGCTTGGGAAGCAATTCTCCGTCGTTATTGGGAGCTTGGTATTGATCGGCGTAACTCTCACTTTAAGGTTGGCGACATCACTGAGACGTGATTCGTAATCCTAGTGACTAACGAGAGGGCCGGTTCCATTATGGGGGCCGGCCTTTCTCGGAGGGATATGAAATGACTAACGCTGATCTAGAACGACTTTACTACCTGACGCAATTAGGTTTAAGTTCGTCTGGATTATCTATCCAGGATTTACAGGCGCTTTTCTACGCTCAGCAAACTTTTGGAATTGCATCTAATAGACGCTTCGCTACGGGTTTATATTATGGTCCAGATTCTAATGGTGGTAACTCAACGAAAGTTCCTACTCTCAATGAATTAGACCTTTTTCCGTTTATTGTTGGAGAGCGTCAAGCATTTGATCAAATTGCTTGTGCCTGCACTATTTTGCAAGCGACTTCTGTTTATCGCTTAGGAATTTATAATTCTGATTCAGGTGGTAAACCTAGTACGCTTTTAGTTGATGCGGGTACAGTAGACTGTTCTACTACTGGTTCTAAGACACTTCCAATTACTCAGACATTAAATCCGGGTCTTTATTGGTTAGCTGGTTGTGCTCAAGTTGCTGCTGGAACTATGGAATTACGTGGTTATGCAGCAGGTTGGACACCTTATGTTGCTTTAGACGATCCTTCTAGGGTGACATCTGGATCAGGTTATATTCTGGCTGGAATTACAGGAGCCTTACCTGGTACGTTTACTTTTAATGCTAATAATTTGTATTCAGGTTCATCACCACGACTTCTGTTAAGGGCCGTTTAATGTCTAATCGTCAATTAGCCTTTAATAAGGCTCTTATTTTAGCTCCATTGACAGACGGTAATGCTGTCAATGAGAGGACTGTTCATATTGTTGAGGCTATTCGCGCTTATAATCCTCGATTGGACGTTAAGTGGATTCCTGCTGATAAGAGGCTTCCGGGGGAACCACAATTCGCAGTCGTTGAAAGGGTGCATGGAAAAGAATACATAATTTTCCACGTTCAAGATGAATCCCAATTTGATGGACGAATCCTCGAACAGATTATCAAAGCGGATACATCGCGCAACGATGTTATCACCGATATTGATGCGCACAATGAAGCCCTTAAACTCATGCATAAGAAAGCGCAACAGGAGCAAATGGCAGAGGCGACTGACATAGCTAAACACGTCATCGCTTCCCCTCTGAATAAATACCGTGTCAGTAAAGATGTTGTGATTAAGGACTACGGGAATAGGTTGCGATGAGAACTTTAGACGTTGCTACTCGGGTCAAGCGCCAATTTGGTGATGAGTCAGGATCACAGATTACTGACGCTGTTATTCTTGACTGGATTAATGACGCCCAAAGGGAAATTGTTAATCGTAACAAAGAGATTCTGCAGAAAAAAGCCACTATGGCTACGACCGGTGGTACGGCTAATTATACTTTACCTACTGAAATTATCCGTCTCCATCGGGTAGCATATAAAGGGATTGCTCTTAATCCTATTTCGATTCAGGCAGCGGAACAAGATTATCCTGACAAAGATTTAACTCCTATTCCCACTGGTACGCCGCTTGAGTATTGGTTCTTTAATAACGAAATCAATTTACGTCCTGCACCTGCAACAAGTAGCGCAGCGGATTTAACGCTTTACTATGAGCGTTATCCTACTGATGCTACTGCAATTATCGGTACTGACCCTACAGGGACAATCGACTTACCCCTTCAATATCATCAGAGGGTGGTAGAATATTGCTTAGCTCAGGCAGCAGAACTAGATGATAATGATAGTCGTTACGCTACTAAAATGGCTCAGTTTAATAGTAGCCTAGATGATGCACAATCGGACTCTTTTATCCGAAATCAGAACGTGTACCCGTCAATTCAAATAGCAGAAGAAGATTCGAGCTATTATGCCACCTAGTGACAAAATTAGTCGTTACGTTGGTCCTTGGCCAGATGGATTAATTACTCGGCACGAGGGTAGTTATGACGTTGCTGAATCTTTCGTTGGGGACATTATTAATTTGGATGTGACAGATTATGGTGTCTTGATACAACGTCCGGGTTTTGTTCGTTTTCATGATGCTTGGGCTGATGGTTGGCCTGGTAGTTTCACCAACTTTGGAACATTTCGGTTATTAGGCTCTCATCCCTCGGCAATTAATGGTAACCTTCGACTGTACGTTTCAATTTTAAAACAGGTTACAGGAACTTGGCGGGAGCGAGTTTATTACACGGATGATCCGACGACTGGTTCTCCGACTCAATTATTTGAGAACGATCACGGAGCTTCAAAACCTGCGGATAATAAATTAATTAATTCAGTTGTTTTGTACAACGGAGAACTTTTCTTTATCCGTCGTGGTGCTGCTAGCGCAGGTACTTTTCAGAATAATATTTCTATGGATAATGGAGATACTACAGGAGCTACTGCGAATGCTTTAACTCTTGTACAATCTCAATTTGGATACTATTCCTTCGTAATGCAGGATCGTGTGTTTGTAGTAGATTTGAATGGTTCCAAAGTGAATTATTCAAAGGCTACTGCTCCGCGAAACTGGACTGCTCCTGATGGTGGATTTTTTAGTGTTAATCCTTTAGATGCGCAACAGGTTACAGCTGTTATTGCTTTAGAAGATATTGTCTACATTTTTAAAGAGGATTCCACCTGGGCCTTCACTTTTAATACTGACCCAGCAGTGGACGGTATTCTTCGCCAGGTCAATAAACAGTTTGGTGCTCTTGATGCTACAAATAAGGGTAGTGACATTTATGTTGTTAATCGTCAGGGTATTTATCGGTTTATTGATGGTGAGTTCCTCAGTATTGCAGAGAACATTCGAACGATTATTGACTCTCCTGACTCTTGGGGCGAGAGCGTTAGTATTACCATCGTCGCTAATCGTCTCATCTTAGGTGGATTTTTCGAGTCAGGGAGTTATACTTCTCTTTGTATGAATCTTAATACAGGAGCCTGGACTAAATACGATCCTTCGGATAGCTTCATTAGTGCTAATAGTAAACGATCTTTTGCTGTTTCCTCTAGTTCGGGTACTGCTTGGCAGGTATGGGGTGATACTCCAAGTGCGGTAGTGGATGGTGTTCTGAATTCAGGTGGCGGATATTTCTCCATGATGCGTATTGGTGGAGATATTAACAATCCGGATGGAAAATGTAAGGATCAAGACCGCTCCGGTAACTTTTTAGTTCCTCGTTATATGATGGTGACAGTACCATTAGCTATGGATGATGCTACGCGATGGAAAAAACTTTACAGGTGGCGTTATGATTTACAGCATGTGGATGCGGATAACCTGGATGCAAAACCAACTTTCTCGATTAGAGAAGGCGATCCATCGGTCGTTGATGCCAGTCAACTTATTACTAATTACGCTGATTTTTATACTGATTTTTTCGATAGCGTTGTAACGAAACAACAGCGTTTTCGAGTTATTCAATTTGGTATCGATAAAGCTGAAACGGCTACGGGTTCCGGAATTACGGATCAAGTTACTTTCCGTGTTCGTGGTTTAACTATGGATTATAGCATCCGTGGTCTTATTCGGACTTGACAGATAGATTAGGATAAGAATATGAAGGGTCAAGAACGGGAGCGTAGCTTCTTAAACGGTAATAGAGTTTACCGTGGAACTAGCCATGCTCCTGATTCGGGACGTAAAGACCCGACTGGCTATATCCAACGAGGAATTAAAAAAGAACAGAGTGATAGTCGTTCAGGATTAGCCGCAGCAGCATTAAATCTTAGAGATCGAATTAACGGTAATCAACAGCAAAGTATGCCTACTCCTATTATTCCACAGCCTCTAGTTCCTGTAGGTCCTGGATTAATGAAGGATCGTAGAGGGAGAATTTATAATGCCGGAAATCAAGCGCAAGCCCCGCAAGCCGCCCAAGAACCCAGGCCCGCCTAAGCCTCAGCCTACTGCGCTTCCTTTTGATTTAGGTGCTGCACAAAGGCGACGGAGTTTATTGCAGGGTCGCATGAACATGCGGTCTGATTATCGACGCAATGTTCAAGACGCTAATAGGTATACGACTAATGCCATTCGTGACATTAATCAAGAGGCACCTAACGTTTACCGTAGCATCTTAAATAATGCTGCGGGACGAGGAATGGCGTTCTCCTCAGGTTATGGTTATAATTACGGTCAAGCAGCGAATCAAATGGCTAATCAGAAGGCTAATCTCACTTCTGAATTAGGTATTAACTTAGACCGTATGCGTGAAGATAAAGAGCGTGCTATGGCTAATTATCAGTATCAGCTGTCTAATGTGATGCAGGGACAAGCGCAAGGCGCTGAGCGGAATGCTGGTAATTTAGGTTTTGGTCGAGGAAAGCTTACGAAGAAGAAGAAAAATAGGCGGCCATAATGTATCCAGTAAATCCAGGTGGTGGCGGATTAAATCGTCGTCGAGGATTGCATACTTCACGAAAGATTAGGCGTGTTCAGCGTTTAGTTCGTAGTGGTGCGTCTAATCGACAGATTACTCGTGCCACGAGGCGTGCTGTGAACGCTATTAATACTTCACAGGCACGCGGCACTTATGGACGTCAACAGAAACGGTCTACGCACCGTCTAGTTAAAAGGCTGAATCGTAGTAATAACTTCTACGCTCGACAGTCAGCTAAGCGAGTTTCTTCTGCGCGCCGTAATACTAAGCCTCATTATGGTGGTATTGGTAGCGGAGTGGGTTTAGGCGGAAATGCTATTGGTCAGGGCGGCTCTAAAGGTCACGGAACTAAACCAAAGAAAAAGAACCCGCCTAAGCAGCCTACTCATAATCGGCCGCCTCCGAAATTAGGTTCTCCGCATCATCAAGGGCCAGGAGCACCGGGGCGACCCCATCGCAAGCCTAACCGGCCAAAGCTCAAGAAGAGGCACCATCCCAGAGGCAAGGGTCCAGGCAAGGGGAAGCCTAAAAAGCAGGATATTAAACTTGGCAAGCCTGGTAAGCGATTAGCGCGTAAGATTACAAATATCACTGAGAATCGTTATCTCCGTGCTAATGAGCAAAACGTTAAAAAGGAAGTTGCAGATTTTCGTAAGCGACGTAAGTACATCGTTAAGCATACAAAAAATCCCAAGCGAGAGAAAAAACTAGTTCAAATCGCTCGTAAGAACATGATGAAAGATGTTCGGGAGCGAGGTACTGGTGCGGGTAAATTATACCGTAAAGCTGGCTTAGCTGTTAGTGCTGAACTTGATCCGCAACTTAAGGCTCTTACACACCGCGTTAAGCAGACCCGAAAAGAAAGGAAGCGTACGCTTCAAGACTTAAAGGGTCTATACGAACGTGCAGGAGCACAGAACGAGAGTAATACAGAACGTATTGATACTCGTGGTGCTAATGCTCTTGAAGATACTCGTAATGCTTATGAGCGGATTAAAGAGAATCTTGGCAGTAATTATGATAGTGCGACTCAAGATGTTAAAGATGAACTATCTCGCCTAGGTATTGGTGGAGTTACTGACGCTGCTACTTCCGGTTTATCCCGAGACGAAAAATACGCTCTTAGTCAGGCTAATCTTTCGCAAGCTGAAAGTTCATCAGCACAGCGAGAGAATACTCAGGGCTTCGATCAATTAATGGCTTTGATTGGTGGAGAATTACAGGCTCAGGGATTAGGAGCTCGTACTACTGCGCGTCAGAAGTTTACTGATGAGATTATGTCTCTCAGGGATCAGAGGTCTGCATTAGGGGCTACTCGACTCGGTAAGATCAGCACTGCTGTTACTGCTCTACAGGCAGCTAATAGGGCGGCTCGAAGTCAAGCAATTCAGGACCGTTTAGCTTCTAGGTTGGCTAATCGAGAATTTGGTCTTGACGTTGCTAAATTCAAGCAGGACACTCGAACTCAGCGATTCCAAAACAAATTGGACCTTAAAAAGTTCGGTTTGGATAAAGCTAAGTTTATGGCTGACCAGCTTGATAACAATAAGCCTAAGAGGAAGAAGCCACGAGGGTACTCTAACTCTCGTACTGGTGCTGTTGACTATTTGAAGGATCGTGGTCTTAAGGGCGGTGGAGTTGACCTTTACATTAGGGTTGAAGAAGCAGCTAATAACATCGCTTCTGCCGGTGGTTGGGCTAATCTCCCTCAGCGTAAAGACAACCACATGATTAAATACCTTATGACTCACACGAACCTTAAGACTGCGCCTTTGAAGTTGAAGCTTGCAATTAAGCAAGCATTACAGATTGAGTGGGGCTTAATTTAAAATGGCTAAGGGTAGGAACTCTTACGCTAGGAAGCTGCGTAAGCGGCATCCTACGCGCAGGCGTGCCTCAAGTCCTAGCCCTAATTTCTACGATCCAGGGCTTAACCTATTCATGCAATATTTAATGAATAGGGAGTCTCATCCTGCCCCGAAGCCATTAGCTAAGTTTAACGTTCCTTACAGCTTTATGAATTCTGATCTCCCTCCAAAATGGGCGGTTGCTCAAAACGATGCTGAGAGTAGTGACCAGGGAGGATTCTGGACTAGTTCTCCTATTCAGTGGACGGTGGATAAACTTTCTCGTCCTCTTTACGCTGTTGCCGAAGGCTCTAAAGATTTCAGCGAACAGTTTACTGACGTCATTAGAGGTGGTAGTTTAAGTAATCAGCTTAGAGACGTTGGAGATATGTTCCGGGCAGGTGGAGCCGGAGCATGGCAAGGTTTTAGTGGAAAAGAACACACTACCTTTGGAGAAGTTCTTCGGAACACTCAAGCTAATCCAGTTTCTGCTGGATTTGGAATTGGTGTTAACAAAGCTACGGGTGTTAATGTACCTGGAACTACTCCAGAATGGTGGAGGAAGCATAATAAGACAACCGCTGCTGTAGGTCTTACTGGCGATATCCTGCTCGATCCTACTACTTATATTGGTGTTGGTCTTGTAGGTAAAATGGGTACTGGCGCTCGTATTTTTAAGGATGCTAAGTCAGTCGAAGCTGCTGTTACTCGGCAGAATAAGCTAGTTAATAACCTCCTTAAAACCGGCGTTATGTCGGACGAACAAGCGCGTAAGATTAAAGACCTATTAACTGCTAATAAGTTCCGGCAAGGATTCCAGAAAGCTAAGGGAGCACAGGCTAAAGAGGGAGAAGCTGCTGATTTAATTCGACAGATCGCCAATGATAAAGGTCGCTTTGCTGCTAATAGGGTATTTAGTGATACCTTAGCTAATATTCAGAAACTGCCTAAGTCCTCTATTCAGGACCGTAATTATCGGTTCATGAGTCCTAAGGTTATGGCAGGAGAAGCTGCTACTAAAGCTGGCGATGAGGCTGTTGAATTAACAATTAAAGAAGCTCTGGACAATTACCGTACTATTGTCGAGGCTAATTACAAACAGACTCTTGGTATTGGTACGAGGAAAGTCCGAGTTCCCATTCTGCCTTCTAAGACACTTGAAGGTTTACAGAAGATCGCTCAAATTAAGCCTATTGAGCAAGGTCTTGACATCACTCAAAAGTATTTGCGTAACTCCCATAAAATTGTGGAGGACGTATATCGCACTAAAGTTGAGGCGATGCATTTAGGCCGTTCTACTACTTATATGGCTGGTCGTTATATTGACGACACCTTTAAGCATGTAAAGGACGGTAGTGCTATCCGTAAAATGACGCGAGAGGATCGCGTTGCAGAATGGATGTTAGGACTTCGCAGAGATTCGGGACAACTTTTAGTTAAAGCTCCAGGGTCTAATGTGGAACAAGTAGCTTCGGACGTATTTAGTGCTCACGTTGATATGCTTTCTCAGCGGGTTACAGGTTTATTAGGAGAGCTTCCTTATTCTCCTGCTGAGCTTAATAGGATGCTGCCTCCTGGTTTGCCTCCTATTTTTGGTAAGCGTAAGATGAAGGAGATTGGGCTAGAACTTGGTTTAATTAATCCTAAGACTGGTAAAATTCTTAAGGGAAAGAAGGCTGAACTACAGAAGGCTTTCCAAGAACAGGATTGGTTCCGTTCTTCTTTATTGCGCGTAGCTAAAGACTCCAACATTAAGGGTATGAAGGATGGAGCACACTCTTTATGGATCGCTACCGCTGCCGTAGAGCATGCTGCTGCTCGACGTCAATTACTTGACAACCTTATTGCTTCATTTGGTTTTTCTAAAGAATTAGCTACTGTTGATGAGGCAGGGCGGATTCTTGTGAATGACTTAGTGAAGAAACGCGGTTGGGTTCCTGCTAAGGGTGTTAAAGAATTAGAAGACGTTGTCTTTAATCCAGAAGTTGCCGAAGGCATTTCTAAGATGCTTAAGACAATGGAGGATCAGAGAGAATGGTCTAATTTTACTAAATTCCTGAATCGTATTACAGGTCCTTGGAAATTCCTTGTTACACAGCCTAACCCTGGTTACCACATTCGTAATCTTATGGGAGACGCTTTTATTAACTGGATTGATGGTGCTGTTAATCCAGCTGATTACCGAGCGGCTGCTAGGTTATTAGGCTGGCGCTTTCATGGAATGGAGAAATTCGAGGGTTTTGTGGACGGTTCTGATCCGCTGTTACGTATGGCGGGTGACCCTCTTAAGAACGCTTTAAAGATTCAGAATAAACCTTTAATTCGGAATACTGCTAATCTTCGTGACGCAGAAGGACAGGTTAAGAAATACATTCTTGACTCTGAAATTTATGCTGGAATGAACAAACACGGTATTCGTCAGAACTTTGCTGTGTCTCAATTCGGTGAACTAGAGTCAGCTGTTAATACTTTCGAGACTGCTTTCTCAGGGGTTACTCGAAAGATGGGAGAGCCTTTTAGGCGTATCTCTGAATGGCGTGAAGATTATATGCGCATGGCTCATTTCATGCATTTACTTCGCTCTAATCCTAGTAAAGCTAGGTCTCTTGATGAGGCTATGCAGTGGGCTGCTGACAGGGTTAGGATGACCCATTTTGATTACACGGACTTCACCAAATTTGAACAGCAATATTTGTCCAACGTGTTTCCCTTCTACAAGTGGACAAGAAAAGCCTTACCCCTTATGTCTCGGTTCATGTTCGAGCATCCAGGGAAGGTTATCATTCCGGAGAAAATTACCCGAAACCTCAGTGGGGCATTTGGATATTGGCCTACAGAAGATGATCCGCTGCCAGGATTAGATAATCAATTAGTACCTGACTGGTTAAAGGCCGGCGGTTACTTACCGATGTATAATACTCCTGGTACTGGTAATCCGATGTTCGCTCGTTACCCCTCACCATTCAGTGATATTCTCGCCTTCCAGGGTGGAGATTTTGCTGCTGGAGGACGTGGAATTGCGGACTCCTTTATCTCACAATCTAACCCTGCAATTAGAATTCCGGCAGAATTAATGATGGGTCATCAGTCAATGTTTGCTGGTGAAAATGTACCTTTGCCTGGTCCAGTTGAATACACTGCTAACCAATTACCTGTTCCATTTATGCGACAGATTCTTGGTGCTACTGGTGCATTTAATGAGGGTGAAGGTAACTTGGGTCCGGCTGCAACTAACTTGACTGGTATGTATTCTCGTGAATTAACGGAACGCGATATGCGTAATGAGCTTTTGCGTCAGCTGTTTGAGGAAGATTTAACAACCGAAGAGAACGCTCGAATTAGGCAGATTCTTAAGTATCGTTTCGGAGTTGAATACTAATGGCTTACGGCTCTGAAATTGAAAAAATTGCGCGTCAAAGCGTTGCTTCCTCACAATCTAGTATGGATGCGACCGGGCGTCTCATTAAGATGTATATGAACGCTCGTGCATCACAGAGTGCTGGATTTGGTGGCGGAGGAGGTTCAGGAAAATTCAATGGACCTCCTGTAGGGATGGGTAAGAGTCTCGGTAAAATTGGTCATGCTCGTGGAGCGGTTGGACCTATTAGGCCAAACGCTAAAATTGTTACTATTAGGGATGGTCAAGGCCATTCGGTTCAAGTCAATAAGACGGTGGCAGATGACTTCAAACGATTCTTACGAGCCCTTAAGAAAACGGGTTACGATATTGACTCTATTGGCGGCTATGCCAATAGGAATATTGCTGGGACTAGCACTCGCAGTCTACATTCGTACGGTTTAGCTATTGACATTAACCCGTCCTCTAACCCAGTCTATTATGGTTCTCGACGTGGAATGCACGAAAATCTTCCGCGTGGAATTGGACGACTAGCTAAGCGTTACGGAATTACCTGGGGCGGTAATTGGCACGGAAGTAAGAAGGACCCCATGCACTTCTCCTTCCCATTCTTCGGGACTAAATAATGGCCGAAGATTTTGATGCAGCGAGTGTTCGCTTCAATACTAATTATGGAGCGACTGGTCTACTTAAGGTTCTGAGTGATCAGCAAAAAGCTTCCGTTAAAAGGCGTAAAGCCACTATGGGGTTGCTTAGTTCTATTCAGAAAATGGATAGAATGTCAGCAGCAAGCAGTGGAAGTATGCGGGGTTTAGGTGGTGGTGGAGGACACAGAGGCGGTCCTAAACATCACGGTAAAATGCCGCACAGCAATAACGCTCGTTTTGAAGCCTTTATGAAAGCTATCTCTGGGCAGGAGTCTGGCGGTAATTACGGTGCTGTGAACTCTAGTTCAGGTGCCGCAGGTAAATACCAAATTATGCCAGGTAACTTCGTTGGTCCAGGAGGATGGGATAAAGAAGCGTTAGGACGAGATATTAGACTCCGTTATTACATGCGTCACCCGAGGGCGCAAGAGAGAATTGCTCGCCATAAACTTAGGCAATACTTTCGCCAGTACGGAGCGCGCGGGGCTGCTCAGGCGTGGTATGGTGGACCTGGCGCAGTCGGTAATAACAATATTAGCGGTGGTAGTGGTTACCCCTCAACAGGTGGATATGCTGATAGTATTCTAGCACAAATGCGCGCTATCATGAATAGACGGCGATAAGTAGGGTGGCTGGTGATAACTTCATGGAGAATCGTTTGCAGTTATATTCTAGTAATGGTTGGAGCCTTACTAGGAGTTTATGAAACTGTATTCGGTCAACGGGACCCGGCAGTATATTTCTTCTGCACAGGAGCTTGGTCATTAGCCTTGGGACTTAAGGTTGACAATGTTCTTAACAGAGATGAGACGAATGTCAAGTCTGATTAAACATAACCCTGCTACTTGTTTTGTCCTATTTGTAGTATGGCCTGTTCTCTACACTCTTGCCGTCCTCACCGACCTAGGAATCATACATGCCTAACCGAGATAATCCATTATGGATTAATCGTAATCCCGGAGTTACAGCGGTCATAGCTACCGTTGTAATAGGCTTCTTAATGATCAGTCCTTCGTATTACTTATGGCATACTGAAAATAAACAAACAAATGATATTGTTACATGTGCTATTAAATCCGTGGGTACAAGGGATGAATCGTCTCAAAAGTATAGAGCGGCATTAGTAAAATTCTTTGATGAATTTAGTGCATTTCTTAGAGATATTAAAGATCAAACTAGTGCAGTACCTTTATTAAATTCAAGTGATAAAGCTAAGCATTCACTACAGGAGGTAGCTATTGTTGTAAACGCCAAAGATTTACAAGATTGTTTAGAGAGAGACTAGTGTATGTTTACTAAATATAGAGTGAAAGGCCAACGTACTTTAAACGGCCGATATGAAGTTCTTTACTTAGGTGACGACACTTCTGGACGCCCCCTCTTCATGAGTCGTAGAATGTGGGGAGCTTACTTAGCAACAATGGAGAAGCTACCTGATAATCTGGCTAATGAGTTGGATATTGTCCAGGGTGCCTTTATGAAATTCGCAGGTGGTGGAGCAGATGCCTCTGCGGGATATCACGATCTAAGTTCTTGTATTGATACTCGAACTTGGGATATTGATTCAGCACAAGAGCGTAAAGTAATTATTGCTTCGCGTTCTGTAGGTTGGGCGGTTTGGAGACGAGATTCCCAACATGGTGGGTTCGATGAACATATGCATTGGACCTTATTAGATGAGTTTAAAGGTGTTGATGGTGGCGGCGCCGAACCATCAGGACCAGGTGCAGTATTTCAGTGGGGAAGTTATCGCAGAGGGAATGATGGATTAAGTCCTGAGCATAAGGACTATCATCCAAGGCCCCACCCTATTCCTGTATTCAATTTAAAGAAGTGGAAGGATAATCAGTTGCCTACGTTAGCGGAAATTTCAAACGCAGTTTGGGCTGAGAAAATTGGTCCTGAGGGTGACGTGGATGAGGCCCGTTCTAAACTACAGGAGGCTTCTCAGCAAGCTGCTAATGCTACTGATAAGGTGAACGCTTTAAGTGCGGAGTTTGAAGAGTTTCGCACTCGTGAACTTGCTCGGGATAAAAACACTAAAGAGCGAGACGTGGCAGTAAAAGCACAGTTAGATAGCATTACTGCTGCTCTTGTCAACATCGGCAATAGGCTAGATTCTATCGACAGTCAGGTGAGCTAAATGATTGGACCTATTCGTAAGGCTTTAGTTGCAGGTGTTCTTGCGGGAGCGGGAATGTTACTTGCTGCTAACGGAACCTTCACTGATGGTGGTTCTAATATTACATCAGCAGAATGGTGGAGTGCATTAGGGGCTTTAGCCGTTACTGGTTTTACTACTTGGCTTACTCCTAATGATCCTAACTCCCGAGTTTAGTTCCCACTAACTGTGTGCTTGACTTCTATTAGAGGTTATGACACACTCTAAGGTATGGCAGGGGAATGGAAGCTACTAAGTCAATGCAGCAGTTATGCTGAATGGCTTGCTGATGAGTTAGACGACCGGCGTCTAGCTTATCAAATGGTAGATGAAATGCTCTTCCACAAGAATTATGGTGGAGCACGGTATCTTTGCGATGACTGTCCCGTCAAAGATATTTGCATTCGTACTGCCTATCAATTAAAGGAGAAGGGGTGGTGGGGAATTAGTGAGAGGGCGCGGAAGCGTCAACAGTCCTATCATCAGCAACCAGCTCTATTAGCGTCTCAGCTAAAAATTGCTGGATAACAGGATGATGTGCAGCAGCCTTTAAGGCTTCGGCTGGTACGACTAATGGCACTGATTCAAAGTCCTCTGGAATTCCCCGCCAACCCCATCTCTGAGCAGGTGGCTTTTTATGATCCCATATAATACCTTGCTCTTCCAGCTTTAACCTACGACAGCGATTAGAGCAAAAAGCGACATCAGCGTAGTTAGAAGCAAAAACACCATTGCAGCCACGATACTTACAGACTTTAGACGTAAAAAGATCCTGGCGGCGGATAAGAGCAAGAATAGATTCAGCTTCACGAGATTTGTCGTCGAGGTCATTCTTCTCTTCTTTCTTCAAATCCTCTTCAACTTGCAGCAAGTGACGTAGCTCTTCCTCCATTGCAGGAGTGAGCAGACCTTGATCCCGAAGAGTTTCTAAAGCTTTCTTCTTTTTAGTGATCTCTTTGGTCATATTCCTCGTTGTCCTTTATCGCCTTCTCCACAGTGAGGATACGGTTGTTGACTAGCCACTTAACTCCATGAGCATGGGCTGCCTTATCATCAGGTGTATGTGACTTGTAATTAAAACCTAACCATTTCTCAGCAGAGGTTCTTACATTTGGCTCCTGTAGGTGGAACTCTGCACCATTAATATGACAATACGCTTCAACAAAACCGATGACTCGAACTACGTTAAAAGTGTTGAGGATAAAATTGTATTCCATGCCTGGGAATACTCGAAAGTTCTCTACGATAACATCTGAGATTTGAGAGTAATCAGGATTAAAACGATCATCTAAATAATGCTTGAAATAAGAACGCTTGATTTTAGATCGCTGTGTTAGAGTCCCTTCATCATCAAATTCTGCAACACCGATAGAGTCACCTGGGTCAATAGCTAGAAATCGACTAATCATTAAGATTCCAAACGGTTCATAATATGGGTAAGTTCATTAGATAAACGATACATTCGATCTGTTATATCATCTAATCTAGTGACTACCTCAGAACGTGAAGGCGTGTCATCAAGTGATTTATCTGTTGGAGTGGGATCATGAGGAAAGTCTGGACTAAGCACTGGATTTAAACGATCAAAGAGTAAACCGTGAGTCTCTGATAAATGCTGCCAAGCCTTATCTATAAAGTCTAACTTATGTGCTATAAGTCCTACATTGTCTAAATCTTCTTTAGGCTCGGGAATCGGTCCTTTTTCAATATTCATGTTGCCCACTCTTTATCCTCTACGTGAAATTTAACAAATGGTGTGTTGCTGTGCAGTTGAAGTTTAAAATCTTCCATACATTCCCTAATGCGTGGAATGTAATACTCTAGCTTGTCCTTACGAATCTCCCAAGCTAGTTCATCATGTACCTGCAAAACCATTTTACATTGTGGATTATCAATTTTTTTCATGCATTGGATCATTGCTCGTTTGACGACCTCCGCACCGCCCCCTTGACAAGCACTATTGAACGCCTTATGTTCCTGCCCCTTATTCCAAATTGAATTAAAGTGACGGTGCCGTCCAGTCCAGTATCTGATATATCCGCGGTTTTTAGCAGTTTCTTGAGCTCTATAACTAGCTGGTCGAAATCCCGGGAAGGCAGCATTGTATGCATCTAGAAGTTCCCTCACTGATTCTTCGGTTGCAATACCAGTAGATTTATCCCTAGTAGCTTTCATCATGTATACTAATTTAGCAACCCCCGCGCCATAGACAATAGCGAAGTTCATCTGCTTAGCATCATAACGTGTAACCTCTAAACCAGCCCGCTCTTTAATCATACTCGCCGTAGCTTGATGGAAGTCCTCGCCATTGTTAACTCGCTCAATAAGTTCAACGTCGTTGGCGTACAATAAAGCAAATCGGAATTCCAAGGCAGCGTAATCAAAGGTCCAGAGGATATGTTCTTCATCAGTGGGGATAAAGAGTGACTTGACTGGTCCGGACCAAGGCTTATCTGACCGTCTAGGTATCTGTTGTAAATTCGGCTGTTCACAAGAAGGGCGTCCAGTCCTTGTGCCTGTTGGTTTATAATTCGGCCTAACACGTCCATCAGGACTCACCATATTCTGATAGCCGGTATAATAGAAACTGTCTGCCTGCTGCCAACCCCTGTAGGCTAAGATGTCCTGAGCTAATGGGTTACCTAAAGCGTCAAGCATTACATCGTACTCAGCCATAGCTTTCTTATTAAAACTAGGATTACCATTTTTAGTTTTCTCAACTACAGGAAGCTCCAGGTCAACAAGAAGTGCTTTTTCTAAATCCAATTTGCTCTTGGGATTAAAGCCAATTCGATCTAGAATAGCAAACATTTCTTCATGTGCTTTTGCAGCTAATTCTTCACATCTAGGTAGATCAACTTTAAGACCGCGCTGTCCCAATTTGATAAAGGCGCGGATTGAGTCGGCCTCAGTCGGCCAAAGATGCCTCAGCCCTTGGCCCATTATCTTTCCTCAGCTTTCCGACTTTAATTGCTGCCTTTACCCATTCATCACATTCATGTATCCAATACTGTTCAGGTATACCTCTGCCTGGATTTATGTTAATAGGTTGTGGGAAATTATTATGTTCTCGTTTTTCAATCCATCCCCGAACTGTGGATTCCGGAACATTGTATCTTCCGGATAAATCGCGTCGAGTTGCGATTTTCCAATTGTCGGACACTATCCCATCTCCTTCCAGAACACTTTAAATAATTGATGTGCGATCCACACATCTTTACAACAGTAAGCCCACATAACACTCGCTGGTATCTCTCCCCAACGTAAGGCTTTGAGCAAAACCTTAAGCGTGTCATCGTCCTTACCCTTGTCTTTTAATACGTACTTAGCCAACCAGTCTAACTGCTTAGAAGGAAATTCTTCATTAACAAATTGTGCAAGACTGAGAGTACAGTAGAAAGGTTTATCCAATACATCAATACCAAGTGTAGCTAATGATGGAATATCGAACGGTGCATTATGATAGACAAGTGTACTATTCTCTATTACTTCCGTGAATTCCTCTAGCCACTCATGAGGGAGATTATTGTCCACATGACGCCAAGGGAGATAATAATACCAATCGCTACCCATAGAAGTGTAGCCGACACCAACTCCAGTACAATAACAAGTGCCGTCAATAAGATATGAAGCTTTCGGTTTCGCACCCTTATACGCATCTGTTGTCTCCGTGTCACATACCACGTAAGGTGCTTGGGAAGCTGTTACTAATACAGTCTCAAATAGCTTACGTTCATTAACAAGTCTAAAAGTCGATCCCGCCCTCGGGACTAAACCCACCGAGGTCATCGTCGTTTTCGATTGCTGCGTCTGTAATAAGTCCGGACTCATTAATGACATCAGGCTGCTTCCTAGTGAGAGCTTTAAGGTCAGTCTGTTCTGCTAGATTGAATCCATCAGTAAACTCAACAAGATATGGATTCTCTAAACGACTGTAACGATGCTTGATGTTGATAAACTCTACAACTTTATGCAGAGGATCATTACTCCATAATGTGTAACCGTCATCTATGGAAGCTGTAATGTAACCACTACCAAATACGTCATCTATCGTTTTCGGTTTCTTATTACCGACTGACTCTTTTCTATTGTGGTGAATGTACCATGTGAAAATCTTATACTGATTCCTAAGAGTCGCATCCCAATCCATAAGGGGCCTAACGTTTTCATCTTTACTGAGGTCCTTATGATTGGTCCGACCAAGGGAGTCGATGAATATTCCGTCAAGTTCATGCTCTTCGATCACACTTCTAATAAGTTGTGAGTTATGTGCGCCTTGAACTTCCATAGCTTGACCAAGTGGAATGATTTTCAAGTGCTCCTGTAGGAGAGCAATCTGTTCCTTAGTCATTTTAGGAACCATCTTGCTTAGGAAGAATTTGATACCAGGAAGGCTCATTTCAAGTGAGAAGAAAGCAACCTTTTTAGGTTTCTCGATATTATAACGTAAGAATGGTACACCTAATGCAAGAGAAATAGCGAACTGCAAGCTGATTTTAGTTTTGCCCACTCCAGGCTTGGCTGTCACCATGCCGCAGCCCTGCGATTGCAACATGCCCTCTGCGACCCATTCTAGGTGGACATTAGAGTCCAATACTTCCTTTAAACCGAGTACAGGCAACTCTCTAATAACCATAGAGTTGTTAGCAAAAGGATGCTTAACACGGGCCCTGACAATAATATCATTAAGTCTTTGTTCACGGTCATTCCGATGCTTAAACTTTCCCCACCAATTGTCTGCGGTGTGCAGGCAGGAAAATATCTCTCTGTCATTAAGTCCTATTTCAGCACAGTAATAACCTAGCTGCATTAGCTTCGTTGACCTGTCACCTTCTGCTACATCTTTAGAGCGAAGGAGACGGAAAGCAGCTAACGGCCAGGGGTATTTAGCTACGATTTCTTGAACATTTAATAGATCAGCTTTAGTGTAGATTTGCGCGGCAGTCGGAGGTTTTGGAACTGTATCGAATTTGGAAGGCTCAAAGATGAAGGTATTAAAGGAAGAAACTTCGACACGCCGTTTGCGTTTATGGTTATAAGTAGTCGGAGGTCTAAGGACTTGATTTCGGTCCCATCCCGAAGTATCAGCATTGAGTTTATAAGAAAGGGCTCGATTAATGGACTCGATCCAGTCGGCATCTGCATTGAAGGATTCGAGCCGCCAGTACCAATGTTCGTGTCCATTGTCTGATGTCTTAATCCTTAATGAGGGTTCCGGAATTTCTCCAAGAGACTCCGGAATGTTGCCGTCTAGTTCTATCCAAACAACATGGCTTCCAATAACAGCAGACTTATTAGCGTCATTAACCCTAAACAATGAAGGGGCCAAGTAGACCTCTTTTTGCGGTGCCTCTTCGATGATGTGTTGGATAATCTCAGCCTTTTGGGAGGGCCAACTAAAGAAGCTTGTACTCCAAGTCGGCGGCTCCTTCTCTCCCGTATATTCTTTTGTTGGGGAATATACATAACCCTGCTCCGTCCCATAAAGAAATTCGAGATAATCCTCTAGCGTCATCTGTCCGGATGAAACAGACTCTAACATGGAGGCCACTTAGTTTTCCTAGACTAGTGTGAGTAACACCTTGAAATCTGCAATTAACGTATTAATCTGCTTCGGGTTGTATGATGCAACCGCTGGATGGTACAAGAACACTACAGGGGGATTACTCTGAGTATAGGTGTGACCATGAGATTCACGAGGAGAATGTAATGGGAAGAACATTTGAATAGCTGGTTTACCCATTAAACCAAGAACCTTGGGTTTAACGATTTCAATTTCTTTTTGCACGTACGGTTTATTGTAAGCCGACTCGGCTTCTGTAGGTTTACGATCCTTACCTAGATCATCAATAGGTCGGTATTTCACAGTATTAGTAATAAATACTGCATCACGCTTAATCTTAGCTCTCAAGCAAAGTAGGTCCAATACCTCTCCGGCTGGACCTACAAATGGCTCTCCTACTTTGTCCTCTTGCTTACCTGGGGCCTCACCGATAAGCATAATATCAGGGTGTAGCGGGCCTACCCCTCGGACGAATTTAGTTGCACTCTCCCTCAAATTCACTAATATTGGATTCTTATCTTCTCGATACTTTCGATATAATTCTTCTAACTCTTCCATGTGCCGGAGGCGGGAATCGAACCCGCAAGGTTCTTTAACCAACGGATTTTAAGTCCGTCGCGTTTGCCGTTTCGCCACTCCGGCGGGACCCTATATAATCCCTGTGGAGGAGAGCCAGCCTGGACTCATTATATAGGGCCTATTCAGTTATATTTCTTCTAGTTTCCTAGAAGTCTGCGTCAGCATTAGTGGCCGGTGCAACTTCCTCAGATGCAAAAGGATCAATGCGACCCTCTGGACGCGGCTTAATAGCAGTCACGTTCCGATAAGTACCACTCTTCTGCACCTTAATCCAAACAGGTTTACCCTCAAGGTTCTTCAAATCCGAGCGAGTAATACTGTTCAGGTCAAGTCCAAGGGATTTCATGTGCTCTTTAAGCTGCTGCTGCAAAAAGAGCTTGTCATTCTCTCCATTAGCAGGGAGGAAGTGATCCTGGTTATATCCGTCAAGCTTATCACCAGGCATATCAACCTTGTACTTGAAGGAAAAAGCACGAGCATTCGGGTCCTTTTTAGTCCCCTTAACTGCGCGAGCCATAGTAATATGGGCCGGGTAGGTCCCATTAAGTCCGTCAGGAACATCAGCAAGACCGAGGTCTGCAACTAAGTTCTCATCTGGATCAAAAGAATCATCGTTCCCAACATTAGGAGTTGGGTCCGTAGTAGCGGGCTCATCTGCCCAAGGATCGGCTGTCATTTCTTACCCATCGCTTTCTTTGCCTCAGCAATTAGTTCATCTTTAGCTTTTAGTGCCATATTGAAATTAAAGTTCTCGACTACTGTTGGTAGAGTACCAATCCGAGATTTAGCAATAATGAGTCCTCGTTCAGTCTCCTTCTTTCGCGTGCGAGCGTAAAAGTGCTCGACTTCTTTATCATCAGTGAGTGACCAAAAATAAACAATGAGGTCAGCGTACTGGTTCAGTACCTTAGCAACCTTAACTGTTGGACTAGGCCGCTTCGTTACGAACTTAGTCTTTTCATTAGTCTCATCTTTATCGTGGCAAACAAAGATTACATTAGCCTGGACATCCTTAAACGCGGATGCAATACGACGCATGTGTTCCGTATTCGCTTGATAGTCCCCGCCCTCTGGACGATATTTGTCGTGCTCAATAGGGTCGAGGCCATGCTGTTGAACAATACGATTAGTTAATGCGTCGTCCTGTAGCTCAGAGAATGTATCAATGATGATGGTCTTAAACTCAGGAAAAGCACCCTTTTTAAATTGATCCGCAAATTGCTCAACCTGATTGACAGAAACGTATCGGAAAACTTTCTTTACATTCTTCAATACCTCAGCGTCATTAAGGAGGGAACTCTGTCCTCGTTCGATTGCCCATAAGCACGGGTCAGGACTTTTACAAGCAGCCGTTGTCTTGCCTGTTCCAACATCGCCATAGAAAATAGCTTTAATAAAAGGAATAGCATCCAACGGGTCCTCAGCGTAACCCATAAGCCTATCAACAATTTGCTCATCCTTAGTTTTACTAGGCTTAGCAGGTGTCTCCTTATCCTTTAGGTTATCTACGACGGCCTCTGGCGACTGTGCCTCTTTAGCCTCTTGCGTAGTTGTCATGCTGGCTCCATAGCCTGTTTGTTATAACCATAGGTATTCTTCTCGAAGAAAGTTTCAATATCGCTTTCAATCTCTTCGCCTCTTAAGCTTGCAACACAAATACTAGCGAAATCACAAAAGTCACAAGCAGCACTGCCGAGGCTTCGAGTAACACTCTGCCTCCTTTCTTCGATAGGAAGTTTCCTATGGTTAATAATCTGTCTTGATAGTTTGACCTGCTCGATAAGGACATTTCTTTGCTCGGCTGCTGTAGGAGTCCATGCCGATTCCCGAAACATCTCATTATCTTCGTAAGGCTTTGACTTGCGATCCCGATAACGGATCTGATTAATCATCGCCTTATCAACGTCATAGCCTTTGATTTTAAGAACTGCAAAATACTTAGAGGTTTGGCCTGATCCCTTTGTGTCCAGCTTGGTTTGATTCCAGAAGTCATACGTAAACTTATGGTCTGTAAGATAGTTCCAAGGACCATCGGACCAAAGTAGATCAAGACGTAAACCGTAACTAAATTCATCAGTCAATTCTTGTTTGTGGGCCGTCTCGATTTCATGAATGCGAGCGTGAGGGTGTTCTTTACTAAAGTACAGGAAGTACCTAGAAAGAATACGACTCAGAATGCCATATACTTCTAGCGTCTGAACAAGCTCAGCCTTTGACATTCTAATAGCAAGAGTATTCAGAGCAACTTGCTGCGCGTTATTAAAACGATCGGGACCTAGGTCATCTTTCAAGACGTCAAAATATACGCTAAGGAGTTCATGCCCAAGAATTCCAATACGGAGGGCTTTACCAATTCGTTCATCAATAGGTTTCAAGCCCAAATCATAAGCGAAGAAATACTTCATCTGGCATTCCTGCCAAGCATTCGCTTCGCTATTAGACACGATATGAGGCTCAGTCATTTCTCTAATGCTTCCAATCTCTTTAGGTCATCAATGTGGTTTAATGTTTTTTCAACTGTTGCAAAATTAGTTCCGCCACAGTCCTCGCATACTCCGTGAAACTCTTCCGTACGATTCCAAAACCATAATACAAATTCCTCTGCACAATAGAGGCATGGAACTGTGTAATGGTTATTTACCTTACTTGGCTTGAAACATTCAGGACAGACCCACATATTTCTTCTAGGGTCTTTGTAAGAACCGTGAGGTGACTTGTGGTATGCGTTGATACAAAGTAACGGACTTAGTTCTCTTCGGTAATTAGAATCATTTATTTCTTTATAAAAAGGGGAGTTCGTATCAACTCCACGGACCATTGTCATAATTAATCATCTTCGGATAGAATATCAGACTCATCCACGGACTCAAAGTTGAACTCAACCTTGGCCAACTCAAAAGCAGGCTTGCACTTTTCAAGACAGAGGTAAGCATCCTCGTAAAGAAGGCCAGGCTCATCAAGAGCGGCATTAATAATCGTGTAACGCTCAACTTGACTGTCCGTTAAATCGGAGTCACCACAACGATTACAGGTATAAAGATTCGGCTGAACAGGCATTATACAGATCCTCTCTAACAGGTGATACGTAGTCTATCAGGAATTTCCCAGTGTGTCAAGGGGATTAGCGGTAAAGTTTTTAGGACTCAGGTATTCCTCAAAAGTTGTGGCTAGCTTAATGATGTCAGTTTCATATCCCTCATAAGGCTTCATACCCATTTCTCGCACAAGACTAGCGAAGAAATCGGCAGCATTGGTTAGAGCCTGAATCTTAATAGAGGTTTGAACTGAATGCTCACCACTTTCCATTTCATGGACACGCTTCAACAATTCATCATTGGCTTCAAATAGACGTTGAAGAATAGTCCATTTAACAGTATCATTTGCACGATCCCATTCTTCTTTAAGTAACGCAGTCATCTAAGAATCCCATCTTTCTTTCGTATCGCTGCTGGCATGTGTTCTTGTTTCTTATCAACACCTAGCATGTTCACAAGTATAAGGGTTGTTGCCTTATCAAAATCTCCCCTCCTGTAGCGCCTAATAAGACCTGAACGACACCAGGCTTTATTCCATTTGCTAATTCTCGTATTAGATTTAGTCCATACGTTAGTATTATCTACACCTTCTACGTAGGAACCGCCGGGTATATCACTCGGTTTCTTTTTCACTTTTCTTATCCTTAGGATAATCTGCGGATTGCGCTGCTCCATCAAGAAAACCACTAAAAATTAAGTCTGGAATAGTGGAATGAAAGAGTTGATCCCTAATAGGTTCAAGTACACTACCAAGAGGCTTCCCTTCTTCTAATTTAGTTTCATGTGTATCCAGGGAAGATGTGTAATGAATATCATTATCAATATCTGTAACTGTAATAATTGTATGGACATCGACTCGTTTAACACGAGCGTTAGAGTTTAACATTAGTCCGAAGTCCTTCCTGACCAGTCGTAATCCTCATCATTAAGCATATGCCACAAGTTATGGTCCCTTGTGCAAATACGGTGGACGTTGCCTTTTTCATTGTTAAGCGGATTTTTATCTGGGCCGTGATGCCTGTTTAGTTGTTTCCCATCCTCGCAGGGGCCGAAGGGTAGGCGACTGCCTGACACTTCCTGTACGTCCCAGGGATCAAGACCTTGCCACTCGCACGGGGCATCTTTATCGAGAGGGTAGAGCTTAGCTGCCCTTTTACGACCTGTTGATTCCGGGTCTTTTAATTTGCGTGTACTTTTAGTTCTACGCTTTTTATCTCTGGCTAATTCCTTACGCCAACTACGCTTTTTCTTGTCTACGATGGGCAATTGCAATCACCGCATCCTGTAATTTATCAACTCTCTGACGTTCATGCAAATAATCTGCACGAATATCAACTGGATTAGAGGGATAATCTCCGTAATGACGAGCTAGAGCTTCATATAGAGCACGACCTTCATCATCTGTAAGACTAAATTGTGCATCATCAGGAGGAACAACATTTTCTTCTACAGGGGAATAGGTGGCAGGACTCCAAACTCGATAAACTCGACCAGTCACTTGTTCAGAAGTAATAGCAATTTGAATATGTCTACCAAAAATATCTTCACTAATATGTGCTCTAGCAGGCATTTCAATCCTTAATGTGGGTTAGCCAGAATCGACTGCCATTTAGGAATACGTTCATCAACCATACGCTGTGCGTAAATAGAATCATTCCAAGCGTTAAAAACTGTCAACCAACTATCCTGTGCTGCTGTTGTATCACGTTTCTTATTAAGGAAGTTAACTCCGGTTAAGACATTACACATTGGATTCCAGCAACCGCCAATACGGTCTGCTTCGTCCTGTAGGTCAGGTTGAGTAAGTTGCATAGGCCCAACTCCCTGATTTTTATCATAAAATTCGCGCTCTAATTTGTAGTCGTGGTAATTCTGCTGAGTGACCAGCTTATTATGATGCCCTTCAAAGATAGTAGGGTCACCGCCATAGATGTTTTTTCCAC